>Ga0209123_1000661_pt1 | contig 41349 bp, 34 predicted proteins | sample BarGraIncu00431A_FD_184500 | JGI IMG/M metagenome (GOLD analysis project Ga0209123, IMG submission 184500) | Arctic peat soil microbial communities from Barrow, Alaska, USA - Barrow Graham LP Incubations 004-31A (SPAdes) (version 2) | ecosystem: Environmental > Terrestrial > Soil > Wetlands >...
TGCGTTCCATCTACGCCTGCTGTTCCCTGGATACCCTGCGTTCCTTGGATGCCCTGCGTTCCCTGGATGCCCTGCGTTCCTTGGATGCCTTGCGTTCCATCTACGCCTGCTGTTCCCTGTATACCCTGCGTTCCTTGGATTCCCTGCGTTCCTTGGATTCCCTGCGTTCCATCTACGCCTACTGTTCCCTGTGTACCTTGCGTTCCTTGAATTCCCTGCGTTCCATCTACACCTGCTGTTCCCTGTATACCTTGCGTTCCTTGAATTCCCTGCGTTCCATCTACGCCTGCTGTTCCTTGGATACCTGCTGTTCCTTGGATACCTGCTGTTCCTTGGATGCCCTGCGTTCCTTGGGGTCCCGTCGGACCTATTGGTCCCGTTATTCCTTCTGAAGCAATTACATCCAACTCTGCTGCAACCATGCGATGGGCAGTTGTCAAATTTCCATCTGCACTTTTCCCCCAAGCCGAAATCTTAACTGCATCAGAACTATTGATAAATTGAAACTCAAAAGCTTCAAACTGCGCGTAGTAGCTTCTTGTTGATACCCCTCCGGGTGCCAATGTAAAGAACTCCAAGACATACTGTGTTTTTATAACTCCCGTCAAATAAAACCCATGAATTTCAACGGAAGCTGTTACTGTATCATCATTTGTTATCCTGACTGCGAGCGTTGAACTTGGTCTTACTCCGTTGACTAGTGGATTATCGATCAATCCAGTCGTTAAGAAAGCCATAGATCTATCTCCTTCGTAATTATTTAAATCAAACGACCGTGTCGTTAATAGGCCGACATTTTTATCGCCTAAATTATGGGTCTATTTATTGTATTGTCCAAGCACGCTATTTGTTACCTTCAATTCATCCCATGCAATAGATGATTAAATTTCTAGAACAGACTTACTCATAGCTAAATTAAGAGTTACAAATAAAAAAATAAAGTTGTTAATACGAAATTAACAACTTTACCCTTACATAGTGAACCCCAAATATAATCACGATGTTTTCTCAAAGCCATTCTGAAGAAAGTTCGTTGTCACCTTAAAGATGGCTTGCCTTAAGGGTCTATAAAATGCGTATTCCTCATAGAACAATAAGACGACAGGAACGTCAAACAAAGTTCCTCAAAAAGGAGCCTTTAGAATGTCAAAACCATACAAACCTAAGCTGATGATCTTTGGCGTTGATGCAGCAGATTTTAATATTATTTTGAATAATCGAGCATCACTTAAAACATTTGATTCACTTTGTAAAGATGGCTCTTTTGGTAAGGTAGCAAGTAGCTTTTGGTCTTGTGATATTTGGACTACATATTATACAGGTTTAAGCCCAGCAAACCATGGAGTGCAATATATTCGACTAAGCAACCCCTTATCCAAAAATGTTTATAGCCCATCCTCTCCCCTTTGTTTATGGAATGTAATTAACAAGCAGAATCTGTCGTTTGGCATGATTGAAGGACTAGTGACTTATCCCGCGCCGAAAGTGAACGGATTTTTTTGGAGTGGAAAACCTTGGTCTGGGGATGATTATATTTATCCAGAATCCTTACGACAGTTTGTATCGAAGGATTACCCCGCACCTTTATTACCTCCCCCAATATCCCACTATGGAATTACTGATTCCTTTGAAAACGCGCCCCTTGAAAAGCTGCAGGAAATATTAACGAATAATTATTATGCAGAATTCGCCCCCTATTTAGCGGCTAAACTAGCCTGGTACAGAGAAAAAATGGATGCCTTATTAAATCAATATAAAGTAGATGTCCTCTATTACTACTCCTTAGATTTAGATCTCTTCGGACACTTCACCCAACATCCATCTTGTCTACAGACACAAATTAACACCTATCAAGTGCTCGATAATTTTATGGGAAGCATTATTGCTGACTATCAGCCTGACATGGTCTTGTTTGTTTCCGATCACGGCATGCAGCCAACTGCTCGTGCCTTTGATCCCTATGATGTTTCTTGCTGTCTTAAAGGAGATTATGAATGGTGTGTACGAGTTTTGCCGGACCGTACCTTTGTGCACCCTTGGACAAATCAAAGCATAGCCACAGGAATTCATAGCAATACCGGTTTCTATGCCTTTTCGGGGCAAAATATTAAGAAAGACTTTAATCTGGATATTGACTTTCTACAAATATATCCTGTCATCTTACAAGCTCTTGGGCTAACAATTCCTTCACACCCGGAAGGTGTACCTCCTCAAATATTCATATAGTTGAAGTTGATTTCATAATGTTTCGTTTGTAAGTATAGAGAAAGCACTGGGCAGTCATGTCGCCCCGTGCTCTCTCTATAAATATAGGTGAAATTAAGAAATACTTTCAAAGCCATTCTGGGAAAAGTTCTTTGGCCGTTGCTTTGACTCTATCACCACAATCAACGCCATAAAGACTCATATTTTCGCCATGCCAACGATATTTAAGGAGCTGTTCATCCAAAAATCCACAGGGATAATTTCGCAATAAACGAAACCACATATCGTAGTCATGGGCTGTCGGCAAAGTTTCGTCAAATCCTCCTGTTTTTTCTAAGGCGGACTTCTGCATCATGACAGTTGAACCGTTGATAAAGCACCCTTCCATGAGTTTTAGAACCATGTCCTTTTTGTTCTCATAGTAGAATGAATTTATCACATCACCAGCCTTGCCCACAGCATCAACAAAGGTGAAGCTCGTATAACTAAATCCAAACGGACCGTCATGCTCCATTAAAAAAACCTGTTTCGCTGTCTTTTCCGGCATAAACATATCATCGGCACTTAACCAGCAAATATATTTACCGGTTGCCTGATTGATTCCGCAGTTCAAAGCACTGGAAGTTCCGCCATTTTGTTTGTAAATATACTGAATCTTCGCTAGATAAGGCCTAAGGACTTCCGTAGTATTGTCTGTAGAACCATCATCAACAACGATAATCTCGATGTTAGGATACGTCTGAATTAGGACACTCTCGACTGCTTTGGTAACGTACTTAGCGTGATTATACGTAGGAATAACCACACTAACTAACGGTATCACCATCATCGTCCCTCCGTTTATCTCCATCCACTACTTATAATAAAAAGCCTTTACAGTTCCTGCCAAAACAATTGAGCCTGACGTTTTCGACAAATTGTTAAACCTGGCGAAACGGGTATAGTCATTAATTCATATTCCCTCGTGTCTAGCGCCAATATCTCAACTGCCTGACAGGCTGTACCGCTCAAACCTGGTTGCATCATCTCTTCGTCTTTTGGATGAGTATCATGCAATAAAATAAGGCTGTGCGGCGCCATTAATGGGAAAAAAGTCTGAAAGTCTTGTATTACCGCCTCTTTGGAATGATCAGCATCTATAAATAACATGTCAATCTTCAATGGATTTGCCTCGAATTCCTTGGCAAACTCTTGGGTCGTTGCCTTGACAAATCGTGTCTTCGGAGAAGATTGCATATAGTTGCCAGCCTCTGGGGTAATATCCACTCCAATTAATTGTTCAGCGAAGGGAATGATCCGATTAAAAAGCGCACACTGATATAAGCCAAGTTCCACGTAAACCTTAGGTCGGTTAAGACTTGCTAGGTGAACGATAAAATCTTCATGCCAGTTTAATCCTGGTAATTGATCCGTCAAAATGATGTGCGACTGGTTCATACTCCATCCCCTTGTTTACTGATTAACCAGCTCATGATCACTGACTTCCTTTTTAGCAGGGCCCAATCCAAACGTAGTCTCAAGATAATTCTTGTTATGAATAATCTGAGGATCTTCTGGACGAAACGTTCTAGCAATCTCATTATGCTTATAGGCTAACTCTTGCTTACCTAATTTATCGTAGCAAACACACAGCTGTAAATGGGGCAACCACGTCCAGCAAGCTTCAAGCACAGGCCCCCATACATCAGGTGTTTCTAATTTAGTCGCTAAACTATACCAAAAAACTGCCTGCTCGTATTGCTCAGCGCGCAAGAAATAGAACCCTAACCGACAGCAAAACTCAGCCCTTGGGTTTGCATATTCAAAGGATTTGAAATTATATTCTAGTTCTTTGGCCTTGTCACCTAACTGCTGAAAACAATCGGTTAGTCTTGCACAAGCGGATAGGTTATCCTCAACCCACCCTTGACCGGTATTTAAAAACTTCTGGTAGCTTTCGATTGCCCGATTATAAAGTTGGTGTTCAAATAATTCATTGCCGTAATAATATAAATCCCGTGATGAAAAGGGTGTCCCTGCAGCCTGACAGTTCTCAAATATTGCCAAATTGCGATTGGAAACTTCTGACGTACCCTTATGCGTCACACAAATATCCGACTTTAGAATCTGCCCGTATGCCCCAATATACTCATGCACCGCTCCAACCCAGCGAAAGTTATTACTTCGCTTAACTAAGCGGTTTCTTCTGAAACTATACGTCACAACTCCAAATTCATCAAACGACAAAATATAAGGCATATTTACAGCTTCAATTGATGGATCTAAGTTTTTCTTCAGTTCGAGAAACTTCTGACAATCTACCTCTGATAAAACATCATCAGCATCAAGCCATAGGATATAATCCATGATTGCTTGATCGAATGCAAAATTTCGGGCAACGGAAAAATTATCGACCCACTCAAAGTCATAAATCCTGTCAGTATATTGCTTTACAATCTCCTTCGTTCTGTCTGTCGAACCCGTATCAACAATTACAACTTCATCAGGGATCCCCTTCACCGAGTCTAAACATCTGGCGATGGTGCTTTCCTCATTACGAACAATCATGCAAAGACTGATGGTTATAGGATGATCACTCATCGTTTCAATCACCTCATAGTTAAATTTCAGCCATACTCCATCGTATTCAGCATGGTGTAAAATGGAAACGTATTAGTCACTGGTTTAACTGGGGGATGACAATCCCAACACGCCCTCCAAATACCTCTTATTATGCAGTACCTGTGGATCTTCCGGTCGATGCGCCCTAGCTAGTTCATTATGCTCATAGGCCAATCCATATTGACTTAATTTGTCGTAGCAAACACACAATTGCAAATGGGGTAACCACGTCCAACAAGACTCAATCATAGGGCCCCAAGAGTCAATCGGCTTTTCCAATTGAGTCGCTAATTTATACCAGAAAACCCCTTGCTCATATTGCTCACTCTGCAGAAAATATAATCCAAGACGACAACAAAACTCTGCCCTTGGAACAGCATGTTCAAAGGATTTATAAATATAATCAAGTTCTTTGTCCTTTTCTCCTAAATTTTGAAAACAGTCCGCCAATTTTCCACAAGCGGAAAGTATATCCTCGACCCATCCTTGCTCAGTCTTAAGAAACTTCTGGTAAGCTTCAATTGCCCGATTATTGAGTCGGTGATCAAATAGTTCATTGGCATAGTAAAATAAATCTCGCGGGGAAAAGGCCTCACCCTTAGATAAACGTTTCTCGTATATTTTTAAGTTGCGATCAGAATCATCCTTGCCCATGTCTTTGTGTGTTACACCAATATCTGAATTTAAGACATTGCCGTACACCTCTAAATACTCATGCACCGGTCCAATCCAACGAAAATTCTTGCTTCGTTTAACCAAGCGATTTCTTCTCAAGCTAAAAGTTACGGCACCAAATTGATCAAACGATAAGAGATAAGGCATATTCACCGCATCCATAAGCGGGTCTAAGCTTTGTTTAAGTTTTAGAAACAGCTCTCTATCCGATTCAGCTAATACATCATCAGCATCCAACCAGAGGATATAATCCATGGTTGCATGACTGAAAGAGAAATTCCGGGCAGCAGCAAAGTCATCAATCCAGGTAAAATCTAAGATATGGTCTGTATAGTCTCCAATAATTTCTTTCGTACGATCAATAGAACCCGTATCAACAATAATTATTTCATCTGGAATACCTTTAACAGAATCAAGACAGCGACCAATTGTATCCTCTTCATTTTTTACAATCATACACAGACTAATTGTGATTTCTTTCCCTTCCATACTTCAATCCCCTTTAAAAACAATATATTCAAAATTGGTTCGAAACGAAACCAATCAAGTAATCTAAAATAAAGTGGCTGTCCCGAGGAAGTCTTGCCACGTGACAGCCACAGTGAGGTTAAATCTTAACTTAGTCTGTGAATAGTGATTGCAGCATTGGTCGTGTCCCCCGAAGCTCCAATAGTGCCAGGAAGGTTAAGCGAGGCGGTCGAATCGTTTAAGAGTGTTGCAGTTGCGCCAGTTACTGCTGTAACGATTGCCATACCGGGGTTTGCAACGGCAGCATCATCAGCTGTTTGCGCATATCTACCACCTGCTATGGGTGCTCCTCCAAGAGTAAGGCTGAATTGGCTATTATTAACATCAGTAATTTGCGCTGATATCAGATATACCCCTGCGTTATCGAGCGTTATTATCCCAGATCCTGCAGTGTGCGAAATCCCAAGCAAGGTGCCAGTGGCACCAAATGTGACAATCGATCCGGTAGGGACCAATTGAGTACCCGTGTTAAAGATATAGGCGTACGCCGAGGGTGTTCCGGCGGTGCCTTGGATACCCTGGGTTCCCTGGATTCCCTGGGTGCCTTGGATTCCTTGCGTTCCTTGAATACCCTGAGTTCCTTGGATTCCCTGAGTTCCTTGGATTCCCTGAGTCCCTTGGATTCCCTGAGTTCCTTGGATGCCCTGCGTTCCTTGGATTCCCTGCGTTCCTTGGATGCCCTGCGTTCCTTGGACTCCCTGAGTCCCTTGGATGCCCTGCGTTCCTTGGATTCCCTGAGTTCCTTGGATTCCCTGCGTTCCTTGGATTCCCTGCGTTCCTTGGATACCCTGCGTTCCTTGAATTCCTTGCGTTCCTTGAATTCCCTGAGTCCCTTGGATTCCCTGAGTCCCTTGGATTCCTTGGGTCCCTTGGATTCCTTGGGTCCCTTGGATTCCTTGTGGTCCTACGATTGAGACTCCATCATGTCCTGCGGTTCCTTGCGTTCCTTGGATTCCCTGAGTCCCTTGGATTCCCTGAGTCCCTTGGATTCCCTGAGTCCCTTGGATACCTTGTGTTCCTTGAATTCCCTGAGTCCCTTGGATACCTTGGATACCTTGCGTTCCTTGAATTCCCTGAGTTCCTTGAATTCCCTGAGTCCCTTGGATTCCCTGAGTCCCTTGGATTCCCTGAGTCCCTTGGATTCCCTGAGTCCCTTGGATTCCCTGAGTCCCTTGGATACCTTGTGTTCCTTGAATTCCCTGAGTCCCTTGGATACCTTGCGTTCCTTGAATTCCCTGAGTCCCTTGGATTCCTTGAGTTCCTTGTATACCCTGAGTCCCTTGGATTCCTTGCGTTCCTTGAATTCCCTGAGTCCCTTGGATACCTTGCGTTCCTTGGATTCCTTGGATTCCTTGGGTCCCTTGAGTCCCCTGGATACCTTGGGTGCCTTGGATTCCTTGGGTCCCTTGGATCCCTTGGGTGCCTTGAATTCCTTGAGTCCCCTGGATACCTTGCGTGCCTTGGATACCTTGCGTGCCTTGGATACCACCTTGTGTGCCTTGGATTCCTTGGATTCCTTGGGTCCCTTGAATACCTTGCGTGCCTTGGATACCTTGCGTACCTTGAATACCCTGCGTTCCCTGGATTCCTTGGGTGCCTTGGATGCCCTGGGTTCCTTGGATGCCCTGGGTTCCTTGGATACCCTGCGTTCCTTGGATGCCTTGAATACCTTGCGTGCCTTGGATACCTTGGGTTCCTTGGGTTCCTTGAATACCTTGGGTCCCTTGAATACCTTGCGTTCCTTGGGTTCCTTGGGTTCCCTGCGTTCCCTGGAAACCCTGATTCCCTTGATTTCCTTGAATACCTTGCGTTCCTTGAATACCCTGAGTCCCCTGAGTTCCTTGAATACCCTGAGTCCCCTGAGTTCCTTGGATGCCCTGCGTTCCTTGGATGCCCTGCGTTCCTTGGATACCCTGCGTTCCTTGGATACCCTGCGTTCCTTGGGGTCCTGTAGGTCCTGTAGGACATATTGGGCAGCAACTATTTGGCCCTACTGAATTGAGTTCAGCAGGTAATACACGATGGGCAGCAACCAACTCACCTTCATCACTTTTTCCCCATGCCGAAACTTCTACAGCACAAGTGCTAGTGATAAACTGAAACTCAAACGCATCAAAATCCACAAAATAACTTCTAGTTGCTGCCTCACCTACGGGGATAGTAAATAACTCTAATACATACTGTGTCTTTATTGCTCCAGTTAAATAAAAGCCCATAATTTGTATTGATTGAAGCGTCGTATCATCGTTGGAGATTCTTACGACCAACGTAGACGTTGGTCTTTCTGGTGGTTCTCCAATTTCACCAGGTTGCGGTGAATTCTCGATCAACCCGGTTGTTAAAATAGCCATTCAATTGCCTCCTTCAAATTATTATTTGTTTTACTTTTCATGCTAAAATTCATTAATTTCTTCAGCAACTGCTCGATGGGCCGTGGTAAGATTTCCATTAGCGTCTTTTCCCCATGCAGTTACAGCTACAGCCTCTGAGCTAACAAAGAATTGAAACTCAAAGGCATCAAATTGCGCAAAGTAGTTTTTCAATGTCACTTCACCTGCGCCAAGCGTAAAAAACTCTTCTACATACTTCACTTTTGTCGTTCCACTCAGGAAATATCCTTCAATTTGGATTGCTACAGTAGAGGTATCATCATTAGCGATCCTTACCGTGAGCGTTGTACTTGGCCTAACACCGGCAACCGCAGTGTTCTCAAATAAACCCGTCGTTAAATTGGGCACCCGTTTCACCTCCTAAATTATGGGTCTATACATTATATGGTTCAAGCCCTTTATTGTGTTACCCTCGATTCAATCTGAATCAATTCCATTTCATCCATAACTGATGATACATTTATAAAACAGTCTTGCTTATAGCTAAGTAATCGTTACACAAATCAAAAATAAAAAGAGCAAAGTTGTTAATATCAGAATTAACGACTTTGCTCCTAAATAGTTAATCAGGGAACACCTTATCTTGGTGGGTATCCACGAGTCTCCCCCACTCTCTCCCCTCGTTTCTTACAATTGTGCCCAACCTAGAAAAGAACAAGTTTTTGTTATACCCCCACTCAGGAGGATCCTCATAATAGCCTTGTGCTCTAGGGTGATACAAGTGCACTGTAATCGCACCCGTCTCACAGTAACTACAACCATTTCTCAATAATCGCTCAATAAAATCACTATCATCATAGGCGATTCCCACAAAATCTTCATCATATCCGCCGATTTCATAAAACTGGTTGCGATGCATTGCCATTAAGAAAGGCATTTTCGTATACAACCAAGCACATTTATTTAAGGGATCCATCTCAAACGTCCCATTATGCTCATTAATATGCTCGAGGAAAGCTCCATCACGATCATCTTTCCCAACGGGTATACCCAACAATTTAGGATCATCTAGGATGGGCCTAGTAAGCTCTGCAATGGTTTGGTTGATATGGAACATTTCAGCACAACACAGGATTAAAATATCTCCTGACGATTGTTTCACACCAATATTTATAGCAAAGCCAGGAATTCGCCAAACAGGCCCAGAGGTCAGATTTCTCTGCCCAGTATAGATATACTTAAGATTAAGTTTCTCCTTGAACTCGTTACAGATCTCTTCAGTTCCGTCATCTAATCCATCATTAATCACGATTGTTTCAAAATCAAAGGGTATTTTCTGTAAAGATAATGAATAAAGCCCCCATCTCAACAAATGCTCTCTCTGAAATGTTGTCATAATGATGGATAACTTATGCTTTTTCATGGGTTCAACTTCACTTCACTTCACTTATATTTTTTTGGCACCCATGAGTTCTTGATAGACAGTCGTTAATAGATGGAGCCATTTTTCCATCGAATCCTTAATAGTCAACTTCTTGTCAATCATAACTCGCCGGGGCGAAAAAGTATGGTTGGATAATTCTTGAAGAGCGGCCTCGAAGTCCTCCCCAAAGATTCCACACTTTGCACGCTCTTCTTCACTGAAATCATTAAAGATGCCCACCTGCCGCATGACGACCGGGACCTCACATAAACAGGCTTCAATGGCCGCCAAACACTGAGTCTCAGCAGGCGAACCGATCATAAAGAAATCGGCACAGTTTAAGAGCTTCACTAGGAGGGTCTGTGGAATTCTGTTAAACACTCGAACATTCGGCGCAGTAAAGGTTTCTTCAGCCTTGGAAACTAAAATCCAAGTAATGTCGGAATGTCGTTCAATACAGTTACAAACCTTTCTCCACCCTTTAACCTCTGTAAAGTCCCCGACAAAGATGCCTATTCGGCCTGAACCAAATCCTAATTCCTGACGGACCTCCCCTTTATTTAAAGGCTTAAAGAGTTCCAAATCCACACCCAGGGGAATTATTTCAAATTCATACTCAGGATAAGATAACGCAGTTTGCAAAGAATTTGTAACGAGTTTAGATGCGCTATGCAAATTTCTCTCTTGTTGCTCGATCCAGCCTCTAGACCTCGGATTATCCTGTAAAGAGGCTATTGTATCGCGATTATCCTGTAAAAATGCTATTGTATAGCGGGCTGGGTCAACCATATCAATAAACGTTGCATTTTGAATGATGACGTCTACCTCTGGGTAATGCGCTTGAATATAAATCCGAGCATTCTCCGCATAATCACCTTGGATACCAGCAAGATACATATCAATTCCCACAGAGGCGGGTAAGGCTTCCAACAGGAAGTTCCATAAGACCTTTTCCCCCATGGACCCTGTGACTAAGTCGTTACATACCGCAACCTTGATCTGTTCGAATACAACTTCTGCTGTTTCTGAGCTATCTAATTCCCCACACTGGAAATGATAAACCAGACTATCAAACGCCGTTTGGTGATTAATCCCTACGTCCTTAAGTTTCTGCATCAAGACATTATCACCGGATAGACATGCCTCTCCCATCCGAGCAATGACCGGATGATTCAGATCGCTACCTAGGACAATATTTCCCTCTGGATAACCCCCTACTTGATTAAAATGTTCCTTTTGGATTAAGAGTGGCATATATAGGCCACCATCGGCCAATTTAGGCTCTGATAAATCGCAGGCGTACTGTTGAAATTCTATTTCTTGGAATGTCTTAGAATCCCGGCCAAAGTCTCTTTCCACTCCATATTGACCGCTACGTAGTCTCCCAGACTCCACTAATCGAGAGGTAACACAATTTTCCCCATTATAAGCCCGCCATAGACGATCAAACCAATCTGGCGTAAACGCCATATCCGAATTGATAAAAACAACAATATCTCCCCGAGCCTTGCTGGTCGCATAATTGTAAGCGCGGTACACATTATTGATAAACCATTCCGTTCGCTGCTCTGGAGCGTTCTCAAACACATAATGAGGTATATAGTGATCACGCAAATAATTGAGCACTGAGGGATTCGCATCATTGGCTACGAAGAAAAACTCCTTGTCTGTCATATCTGTATATTTAAAGACCTGCTCATAAACGAATTCCAGCCATTCAACGCTTTTGTAGACTAGACAAATGATACTGAACCCCGGTTTAAATACTTCCTCTCGATATTGTTCGACATAAGCTAAAGACTCTGCGAACGTGAACGGTTTAGGTTGCTCATCATCAATCCACAAGTCTTTCGGAAACAGTTGCTGGGGCACTTTCTGCACGACCAACTGTTCTTCACTAATCAGACGATCAAGTAAGTCGTAGCCTCGTTGTCCATGCGATTTGTAAACGAGATATTTATAAGCTAGTCGTTGTTTGGAAGAAAAGCCGTAATGCAGCACCTCAATTTTTTCGTCTCTTATTACAGTTTTTATTGTGGAAGGATAAGGCGGTTGATGAAGCCCTGGCTTAGTTTCTTCAAAGCTAAGTCCTGGAACAACACGCCATAAACGGCAAAACCAACCTGTATCAAATTCACTATCGAGTCTTCGCCAAGAATGACTGCGCCATAAGTTGATTTCATGGAGATTCACTGCATCATATTGGCCATCGATACATACTTGACATAATCTTTGCAGGTGCCCCTCTGCATTGGCTGTCAATACTTCGTCCGCATCCAACCACAAGATAAAATCCGGCTTTAACTTTAACGCTTCTTGTAGCAAGAGTTGCTTATGACTTCGCTCGTTCGCAAAATCATTTTTTGTTGCACGAAGGACATAGGGTGTTTGTTTCAACATATATTCATAACTACCGTCTGTGCTTCCATCATCATAGACAACTAGATCCTCCAGGAGCGGTTTAATGTGATCTACGAACCTCTCCAAGTTTCCTTTGCGTAGTTCATTGAATATTTGACAAATACCAACAATCCTATAGCTCATCTCAAGAGCTCTTCTTCTTCTTTAATGTCTTGACCCGCCATTAAATGATGCTTTTGTAATAACGCCTCTGTTTCTTCCAAGGTCATGAGAAAATCACCAGAACTATACTCTTTTGTCAAAGCCTGTGCGCCATGCTCCACCACAAGCAGTTCAGGAAGCATCGGCTTAATCGTATAATAGTTGCCACGATCATACGCTCGCCAAGCCTCTTCTTCTGAAATCAAAATTTCATGAATCTTTTCACCGGGACGAATTCCCGTATAGGTAATAGCTATTGTTCGATCTCCAATTAATACCTTCGCAATATCTTCGATCCGGGCCGCAGGGATCTTCGGTATAAATATTTCGCCAGGTTTAGCCCCCTGAAGGACTGCAAAAATTGTATCCACCGCACTTTCTAGGGGTAATAAAAATCTCGTCATTTCCTTGGTCGTAATGGTTATTGGGCCTCCATGCTTCAGTTGTTCATGAAACAACGGAATGACTGACCCTCTAGAGGCAAGCACGTTACCATAACGCACACAAATAAACCTTGTCGTGGGAATCATTACATTCGCAGCGATAAAGATCCGCTCCTGCATTGCTTTAGAGATCCCCATGGCATTGACAGGTTTGCAGGCTTTATCCGTAGAGACCCCGACGACTGTTTCAACTTTAAGATTATTTTCACCAATAGCCCGTATTATATTTTCTGGTCCAAGCACATTAGTTCGTACCGCTTCAAAAGGAAAATACTCACAGGAAGGCACCTGTTTTAGAGCAGCCGCATTGATCACGATGTCCGCATCCCTCAGGACAGAACAAACGGAATGATAATCGCGGATATCCCCTATTCTAAACTCGATTAAACGAGCGAAATTGTCATAGATCACTTCATCGGTCACATTTTGTTTATGCTGGTATTCGACGCGCATAGCATGTTGCTTAGCTTCATCGCGCGAAAAGATAATAATTTTCTTAGGAGAACCAAGTTCCTTTTCTAAGAGTCTACGGGTTAACACCTTACCAAGTGAACCTGTACCGCCGGTAATCACAATCACTTTGTTGTCGAAAAATGCCATTAATCCTTCCCCCTAACTTGCCTTTGACGATATGGGCCTTGTAAATAATCTTGATGCATACTGCGCACCAGCTCCGTCCACGTCGGTGGATTGTAGCCTGCTAAAGAGCGGAAGATGGATGAATCTAGCGATCGATCCAGTCCGAAATTATCCTCAGCTTTGATCTCTATTTTCCTGCCGTATTGAGCATTGATTAGTTGAAGCAACTCGTATTTAGAGATTGGATTGGAAGAGACGTGGTAAAGCCCCGACATTTCAGGATTAGGGATCACGTAATCCCCAATAATCCGCGCTAACTCAACCGTTGGGAAGCCGGAAAAGATAACTTTTCTAAAGCCATGCACTCTTTCTTTCTGACTTAGAAACCATTCGACTAAGCCATAGTTACCGTTCAGTTCATGCCCGATAATCGAAGTTCGTAGGGTAACACAATGAGAGTAGGCTACCTCGCCAAGAAGTTTAGTTCTCCCATAGAGATCGGCAGCATCGGAAAGATCACTTTCAACATAGCTCCCCTTTTCCCCATCGAAGACACAATCTGTACTAACATGGATCATTCGAGCACCCACTGCACCACAGAGCAATGCGATGCGATGAGGTAGAAGTGCGTTAACACTGATCGTCGCGAGTGGGTCCTCGGCCTCGGGTACTTGCTTGATGATTCCGATACAATTCACGACAACGTCGGGCGATACATCCGCGAAGACCTTCACAAGGCTGTCTATTTGATGGATATCCACATCTCGGCGCACCTTTTCGATCTGATCCGTTGGCAACCAACTCGCTAATTCCTTCGAAGAGCGGACCGTTGCAAAGACATCAAGACTAGGACTCCCTGAGAGATATCTAAACAGGGTATGCCCTAACATCCCTGACCCTCCCAAGATCAACACCTTGCTCATGTCGCTTTCACGCTCCTTTTTACCCCTGTATCAAAGATCATTGGCTTATAATATATACATTTTCATATATCCGAGAAAAGCTGGCGTGCCCGTTGTAATGCTGGTTCTGTAAAGTTTGGTGGCACAAATAGACTCCCATTTTGACCGTGCCAACGATAGCCTATCAGCAGTTCATCCAGAAATCCGCACGAATAACTTCGAAGCATTCGGAACCACAACTCATAGTCATGAACCGTCGCCATACTTTCATCAAAGAGCCCCACCTCATCTAGTGCAGACTTTCGCATCATGACGGTTGATCCATTAATAAAGCACCCCTCCATTAACTTGGCGACCATTTCTTTCTGACCCTGATAGTAGGGAGAGTGCACATCATATTGTTTCTTTCCTGCTCCGTCGATCACCGTAAAGCTGGAATAACTAAATCCCAGAGCCGGCTCCCTCTCCATTAAATCGACCTGCTTGACGAGCTTATCTGGTACAAAGATATCGTCTGAGCTTAACCAGCAAACGTATTTTCCTGTTGAACGCATAATGCCTAAGTTCAAAGCACCAGCGGTGCCACCGTTATCCTTATAGTAATAATGAATCCGTGGTAAATACGGTATAAGGGCGTCACGTGTTTTATCCGTCGATCCATCATCAACGACAATGACTTCCGTGTTCGGGTAACTCTGATCAAGGACACTTTTTACAGCAATGCCAACATATTGTGCATAATTATACGTGGGTATAACTACACTGACCTTTGGCATCTTCATCAGGGTTTCCCCCCATACACACTCTTCATCCACTCGATAGTGATGGGTAACCCGTCTTCCAAGAGCACTCTCGGATTGTGACCTAAATTGAGCGTCGCTCGGTAAATATCCGGTCGTTTGCTCACGGTATTATGCTTATCCTCGGGGAGATTCCGAACCAGACCTGGATTGCCGCCAGTATATTTCAATACTAAATTGCTCAGATCTTGAACGCTTCGGTATTCCGTTCCCCCGAGATTATAAACCTCTCCTGGCCTAAATCTGTCAACCGCATTGGCCATACTAGCAATCAAATCGTCGATATACATAAACACCCGCGAGTAACCTTCATACACATCATAGGGTATTCCCTTGAGGGCACGGTAAACGAACAAGCAAACTACACTGCGGTAAGGATGATAATATTCTCCCGGCCCATAGGCATTAAACAACCTCAACCTGACTATTGGAGATTGATATTTATTTTCAAAGTTAGTGATTTGAACTTCATTTACCCATTTACTTAAAGCATAGTCATTGTGCTGAAGAATGGTTTTTCGTAAAGGAAGGTCTTCGCTTAGCAAAGGCTCGGATGTTTCCCCATAGATTTCCGAGGAACTCGTAAACACAAGTTTAAAACCTTTTTCCAACTGCCACTCAAGGATATTGCGTGTCCCGATGACATTCGTTTTCCAAAGTGTATCGTAATACTCTTCTCCATTAATACGGCCAAATTCCGCCGCCAAATGGTAGACCAAATCGAACGGTTGATCAAAAACTCGTTCTAACTGCCGATACTCACTAATATCAGCGCGGAAGTAACGCTCTCCTTCATGGTGTTGTAGATCGACTTCCCACACTTCGTGCCCTCTATTTTTCAGTTCCTTTACTAAGGGGATGCCTAAGGTACCCCTACTCCCGGTGACGAGGATCTTTGCCACTTTACAACTGCCCCCTTTAAATAGTGCCTAAACCGCTGCAAATAAATCTCGCTATAACTGGTTAAACTCCTCTTTAGCCTTTTCGAGATCAGCCATCGTCCCAATGTCAAACCAAAGGTCTTGACTCTCATAACTCACTACCTGAGCTCTTTCTGCAAGAAGTCTTTGCACTAGGTCCGGCATATCAAACCGTTCATTTTCTGGTATCCGGGACAATATGCGCTTGTTAAGCACGTAAATGCCCATACTCGCCCAATAATCAATCGTGGGTTTTTCCGAATAGGCCGTGACTTGACCATCCTTAAGATCTAAGACTCCAAATGAGGAATTAATTAACTTTTTTTGAACGGCAATTGTCATATCTGCGTGATTGGCTAGATGGTGTTCATACAATGCCCTGAAATCTAACGTCGTCAATTCGTCGCCATTAACCACCAAAAAATCGTCCTCTAGGTCCTTAACCATTCTCAACGGACCCGCTGTCCCTAACGGCAGAGTTTCCAAAGAGTAACGTATCGTTAAGCCATAATAACTCCCATCTTGGAAGTACAGCTTGATTAAATCTGCCAGATACCCTAAACACATAACAATTTCATAAACCCCTGCAAGCTGAAGTTGCTGCACGAGAATCTCTGCGATTGGTTTGTCCCCTATGGGAAAAAGGGGCTTGGGTAAAATCCGGGAAAATGGATCCAACCGTACTCCTCGACCGCCCGCTAAAATAATGGCTTGCATTATATTTTCCTTCTTCCCCTTGTCAAATTTGATATTTCCCGATCTGAAAACGATCCATATGAGAGGCAATCCACGCCATGGTCCTTTTAACCCCTTCTTCAAGGGAAACATGAGGCTCCCACCCTAGCGTTTCTTTAGCCAAGCGATTATCCGCTAAAAGGCGGGTAACCTCACTACGACTTGGGCGAACCCTAGACTCATCCACGACAATTTTTGCCGAGCTTCGTACCGTTTTAATAATCACGTCAGCTAACTGTCCAATCGAAATCTCCTGTCCTGAACCCACATTAAGGACCTTTCCAACTGCCGCCTGCTTCTGGGCTGCTTTCATAAAGCCCTCTACTGTATCCGCTACAAAGGTAAAATCACGTAAAGTCTCAGTATTACCAAGACGTATCTCTTCACAGGCAAGAGCCTGAGTAATTAACGTCGGAATGACAGCCCGGGCTGACTGCCGCGGGCCATAACAATTAAACGGTCTGACCGTTACGACAGGCAGATCATAAGAGGCATGAAAACTCTCAGCTAACTTATCCGCCCCTATTTTGCTAGCCGAATAGGGGGACTGACCCTGAAGGGGATGAGCTTCGTCGATGGGGACATAACGAGCAGACCCATACACTTCACTGGTCGAAGTGTGGACAATTCGATCCACTCCATGATCACGTGCTGCCGTAAGCACATTAAACGTTCCCATAATATTGGTCTCTACGACCTCACGAGGGTTTTTATAGGAATAAGGGATTCCCACCAAAGCACCTAGATGAAAAACTGCGTTGCAACCTTTGACCGATCGTTCTATGACATCCGCGTCACGTAAATCCCCGGCAATAATCTCGATCTCATCAAGTACCCCGGGCTCTAAGTCCTCCAAGTTCCCGCGACCGTCTCTGGAATTATAACGAATGAAGACTCGGACTTTAGCTCCTGCTTCGACTAAGGCCTCTGTCAAGTGACTACCGATAAAACCGCCGGCACCTGTTACTAAGACCTGCTTTTGCTCCCACATCACGCTCTTCAATTCCTCCTCTGCAGTAATTGATATATCCTATGTCAATGTTTGTATATCTGACACATGTTGCCACATCGAACGATGCAGCAGCATACACTAGCAATAAACGCCTGCCTGGAGGTTGATTCTATGAAACTAGTGATTCCTGCACTGAGCTTGGAAAAGGGCGGCGGAGCCCGCTTTCTATATCAATTAGCGAATGCTCTGATCGATCGTGGACATGACGTAGAATTTATCATGCCTAAAAACGGGGTCGTAGAATGGCCCGTGCGCGCAAAAATTACTCGGGTGAAGGAGTTAACCCCGAGTTCTTTCCCGTCGGCTGACTTTATTCTGCCTAATTTCTACCCAACGGTCTTCCCAGCTTGGCAATCTAGAAAAGGACAGGTCGTTCGCCTGAGCCTTGTCTACGAGCCCTTGTGTATCCCTAATGCGGATGTGTCAAAATCCACTTATTCTATTGAAATCCCCATAATTACAATCTCTCAATGGCAACGCCAATTGATCCTTACTGAAGTCGGACGCGACAGTGCGGTGATTTCGGGTGGCGTAGATCCGTCTTTTTTTCACCCCTACCCTAAGCTCTCTGCCCAAACAGGCCGGAAAACTATTTTTTACATCATGCGAGGACCGGGCTATAGCTGGAAGGGAAATGCTGACTTTATCGAAGCCTGCGCCCGTTTAAGAGAACGCTTACTTGATTTTGACGTTTTTGTCGTTAATCCTGAGAGGCAAACGTTCAATACCTCTTTTCCCTATACAACCATGGCCGCGACCAGTGATCATGAAATGGGCCTACTCTACGCCCGAGCAGATCTTTTTGTCTATGCTTCTTATTACGAATCCTTTGGCTTACCTCCCCTAGAAGCGATGGCCTGTGGTACAGCGGTAATAACCACCGATTGTGGAGGAAATCGTGATTACACCCGAAACGGAGAAAACTGTGTCGTTATCCAACCTAGTGATATCAACGCCTTAACCGACAATATGCATCACCTATTGACCAACGACAACGAACGCCAACGTCTAGCCAATGCGGGCTACCATTTCGCACAAAGCTGGACCTGGCAACGTACCGCAGATCAACTGATCTCTGTGTTAACACAAATAGCTAAGGGCAAGTAGCCTTGTCTACTTGTGTTGTCTGTGCCCTTGTCTGACCTAACCCGCTTGTCTCCGTCACTGTCTCCCCTTCCCTTGTCTCTCTGAAACTGAATTCATGAGCCTCAAATATCTTGGAGCAAGCTGACCCCACTCAAATCTGAAAGCCTGCTCCCTCCCTCTTTCAGCAAGGACTCGTAAGAGAGAAGGGTTGTTGTAAGCGGTAATTAACGCCTTCGATAACTCATTTACATTACCTGCTTCAAAGGTTAATGCACCTGAGTCAGAAACTAATTCTGCTAGTCCTCCCGCGCTTGATGCAATAAGAGGAGTCCCGATCGCCATGCCCTCCAAGGCCACCATTCCATAGGCTTCACGCCGACTTGGAACAACGAGGCCCGTCGCACGCGCCATCCATCCCCTCACCTCAGGACTTGGAATCCAGCCGTGGAACTTTACCCAAGCTCCTAACTTCTTCGACTGAACAAGCTTTCTCAAGTAGGCTTCATAGTAATCTGGCCCTTTGCCAATAATATTCAGGTGAATTTGCCGCCCACTTTGCCGTATTAATGCCATAGCCTGAATCAAATCTTCGATCCCTTTATAATCTAACAGTCTGCCTACATAAAGAAATTCGTTCGCATTCCCTGGTTGCCATCGTTCTACTGGCCAAGAGAGGCCGATAGGCAAAACTTCTGTCTTGGAAAGATATTGGGGGAAACGCCCCGCCAAATAGTTTCTCTCACTCTGACTGATAAGTTGAATACCTTGACAACGCAGTAGAAGGTCATCTTGAATTTTAAATTGTGCTTGTAACTCAGGCTCGGGTCGATCCCCTAACTCCTTGCGAAAAAACGAATAAACAGAATAAAAAATCGGGATAAGTCCACCCGACAGAGTATAGGCCAATGGGGTGAAATTGATAGCGTGTATATGAATTAAATCCCAGGCCTGACTAAGCTCAGGAAGTTCCTGAAGCACGACTTCGGCCTTAATCATCCCTAAATAACCGAAATAATGAGCGTTGCGGGGTAATCCTAAGACTCTGATCTGTTGTCCTCGTAAGAGCCAACCGGGCACAGTCCAATCAGTACGTGGCACAATGACCGTTTGTTGTACGCCCAAACTATCAAGCATATATAGCATGCCGGTAGCCGCCGTTCCGGCACCACCAAAGTTTTCTTCTTCGAATTCATTAGTCAACGTTAAGACATTCAAACAATTCACCTCCACACCCCCATCCTATGCGACAAGCCTTAAAAGGTGCTAAGTCTTAAACCCTTTAATAGGAACAAAAGAAATCTGCCCGAGTTATTCGGACAGACTTCTTTTGTTCCTACTTGCAAAATACTTCCCAATTAAGCTCTATGAACATATCCTGATTTATAGGAACACATTTTTAAAAAGCGGCACCAAGAGGAGGTTACAAATGCCTACGATTATCTATCCTCCTTCAATCCCTTGGAGTTGGATGTTTCAGCGCCCACAACAGTTGCTGGGTCAATTTTCCGCATCCGGTCACACCGTTCTTTATGAAGACCTCGGTCACTTTCCCAAACCGCAAATCAAGCGATTATCTCCCACCCTGCTCCTTTGTCAGGGAATTTCCGCCCTGGATATTTCCCATTCACGACCGCGCATCCTTTGGTTAACCGTTCCCTCGCATATTAATTCCATTCAAGCCTATAACCCGGATCTCGTTATATATGATGCTGTTGATGAACCTAAAGGGGAATTTGCCAGTTGGGAACCCTATTATCCCGCGATTATAGAGAGGGCAAATCTCATTTTCTGTAGTAGTTGCAGTATTTACAATTATTTTTCCCAACGACATCCCCAAGTCTATCTCGTGCCGAACGGTGTAGATTATGTTCATTTTTCGCCATCCCCTCGTAACCGCCCTGTCGATCTTCCATGTGGTAAGCCTATCATTGGCTACAGTGGAGCAATTGCCCCCTGGGTCGATTGGGAGTTACTCAAGGTCGTGATCGAGGAGAATCCGGAATTTAACTTTGTTTTTATTGGAGCCTATTTTCAACTCAATAGATTCCCTCTCAAAAAATTTAGAAATGTCTTCTATTTAGGACTAAAACCTTATGACGAACTCCCAGCCTATTTTCATCACTTCGATGTTGGGCTTATTCCCTTTCTTCAAACAGCAATGACTAAAGGGTGCAACCCCATCAAGCTCTATGAATATTATGCGGCGGGAATTCCGGTTCTGGGGACACCACTTCCTGAATTGCTTACCATTCCTAAAATCAATCTTGAAAGTAATCCTCACTTGTTCTCCCTGCGCCTGCGTTATTTATTAGAAGGTACGGATTCTAGTAAAGCGGAACGCATGGCTTTCGCTCAGGCTAATGACTGGTGCGAGCGGTCGGGCAGGGTGCTCAAAATGATTTAATAGAAATGAATAATTGCGGTAACACCCTTCTCGACGATCGAATAGTATACGTTGAAAGTCCTGTTCAATCCTAACTCGCTTTCCAATCAAAAAAAGGGGGGAAATACACATGCTATTTGAAACCCATGCTTGGGTAACTCTCGACAATGCCGTCGCTATATATAATGTTTACAGCGATGTGCTAGTCGCTACCATCCCGGTGGGCACTAACCCACAATTTCCAAAACGAACACCGGATGGTACAAAAGTTTTAGTTCCTAATTTGGGTAGCAACACCGTCACCGTCATATGTACTGCAGCAAATCGTGTCCTGGCAACGATCCCAGTCGGTCTCGCACCTACTTCAGTTGCAATTGACCCGACCAGCACAACAGCTTACGTGACAAATTCCGGGAGTGGCACTGTTTCAGTCATTAGCATTCCGACCGATACCGTTGTAAGCACCATTACCGTTGGCACAGGCCCTGTCGATGTCACTATAGCTCGTGATGGCAGCCGCGTATATGTTAGCAATAGCGGCAGCAATACCGTCTCAGTCATTAATCCTCTGACCAATACCGTCATCGCTACGATCGCAGTAGGTACTTCACCCAACGGACTTGCCGTTACCCTGGATAATTCCAAGCTCTTCGTTGTCAACAGCGGTAGCAACAACGTCAGTGTTATCAGTACTGCCACCAATACCATTCTTACTCTTATTGCAGTCGGCTCTAATCCTCAAAAGATTGCAGCAAACCCGGTAAATCCAGTCTTTATGTATGTTTCCAATTTTGGATCAAACAGTGTTAGCGTACTCTCGACTACCGGACTAAACGTAATAACGACCGTTCCTGTTGGTATCAATCCTCTCGGTCTGGATGTTACCAGCGATGGCACACAAGTATGGGTTGCTAACGAAGGAGACAGCTCGATCAGTATCATTAACACGAACACGAATGCCATTGCCGCTGCGCTCCCGACTTCCTTCCCGCCTCGTGGCGTCACAGTCGGTAGAGTTGGATCTGCACTATCACCTAGCGATCCCATTGATTTGCTAGACCCTTACCAACTCGAAGAAATCACAGAATCGGTCTGTATCATCGTGGAAAAAGTTTATGCCAGTTGTCAACAAAGGGAATGCTTCCCGGCCTTCACCGTCACTTTACCAACCGGCGTACCCCCGTTTACCTTTGTCAGCATGACCTTTGCTACCGGCGTGATTGTTCCTGGCAGTGTCGTCATTACCCCTATTCCATCTCGCCCGAACTTCTCAAGAGTTCAGTTCACAATTCAAATCCCCTTCACGTTGACCTTACGGGATTCAACCGGAGCTTTGTTCACTATAACAGGTAACCTACCGGACGTTCACAAAGACATTGTGCTCTACTTCCCACCAACTCGACCAGAATTCGACTTTAATCTACGTGTTGAAACGAGAACAGAAGTATTAACTAGCCCATTGTTTACGGTAGCCTCAATCCAACTTGCCATTGGTAGCTTTGTAATAACTAAAGTAACCGGTATTGTTCAACTCCTCGTTCCAGCCTTCGGATTCTGCCCAGAACCTCCGGCATGTGAAGAATTCCCGAATATACCACAAAATCCGTGTCTTAATTTCTTTGACACCACCCTCACCCCATTCCCAAGTGATTTCTTCCCACCACAGCAAGATACTTGCCAATAACTATTTATCATGTTTTCAAGCTTTTGTGTCAAAGTTATTACCCTGCCCGAAAGAAAGGGTCGTCTCCAACGGCCTTTTCTTTCCACATTTTTGAATTAAGGATATGCGATCAAAAACGAAGGAAGTGATCATATTGGCTTTCCTAAGTCGAACCACTTTGACTCCACTTCTCCTAACCTATAAAAATGAATCCATGTACTTACACATTGATTCACAGGGATGTGCACTTTTCGGCGTAGACAGCCTGAAACCCCTCTATCAAATCCAAGAACCACTACTTTTAGCCCAAGGGATTATGACCGATTCCAAGACCGTTCATCTTGTCGTACTCAAAACGAATGGTGAACTCTGTTACACTTTAATTTCTGACTTGGGAACCCCTCAGACATCGCTACTCGCCAGACTAGACGTACGCGCTACACGATATCGCCGCCTCTTTCTTTTTCCTAAAGGAAAGCAGATACATATCTTTTACGCCTATTCTAATCAAGCCATCCCAGATCTCTGGCGCATCGAACATCGTTTCTGGGACGGCGCATCTTGGCAAAGTGTTCATATGGGAGAGGTTGTTCACCCACGAGAACCCCTTTATCACGTTAACCTAGATAGTCAAGGTAACATCCATTTCTTAACTATGACTTTCCAGGGACGGCATTCTCTCCTCTTTACAAACCGCTTTAATGGAACGTTTCACATATGGGGCTCTCCAACAGAAACCCTAAGAATTCCAGGTGAAGTCGTGGATATGGCCTCACTTATGACATCGGACAACGTTCAGCATCTCTTTTGGGCTGTAAAAACCCTTACCGGACAGTTTGAACTTCGCTGGGCACAACAGGCAGATGCGCATGAACTGGCAAGCGCTTGGCATCCGTCACCGGCCCCCATCAAAACATTCAGCTCTCCCTGGAAAAACATGGGAGCATTGGAAATGAACGGGGTGCTCTGGCTACTTGCCCACACTGGGGAAGAGGTCCTGATGCTTAACGATGGTCAAGGATGGAAATCTGTTGCTTCCTCTCCCACCTCAATTCATCGTCCCTTACAATGGGTGCATAAGGGAGAAAAGAATTTCTATCAAACCTACTGGTTAGAAGATCAAGCTGTGAAGCGCGCCCCGTCTTATTACCAGGAATTAGGCTTAGCCATTAAAAATCAGTCCCCCCCTTCACCGGCTGCACCCTTCCAAGACATCCCCACCCAAACTATTCCTCCGACTCCCTCACCTGTACCAGCCTTCTATCCTGAAATATTGTCACCCAGTACCGATCCGCTCCCGCCAGTTTCAATTACACCCCCTCCAATTAAGGTGCTTGAAGCACTCGAAAACTCACCAATAGATAGCCTTCAGCCTCATTCTTTAAAGGAAAATGCCGAATTAGAATCTTTAATCTTAACTGTGGCTCTTCTCGAGCAGGAAAATGCCAAACTCCAATCTTTAACCACAGCGGTTGCTCTTCTCGAAGAAGAAAATGCTAAGCTCCAATCCTTGACCACTTCTGTTGCTCTTCTTGAGCAAGAAAATGCTAAGCTCCAATCCTTGACCACCTCTGTTACTCTTCTTAAGGAAGAAAACGCTAAGCTCCAATCCTTGACCACCTCTGTTGCTCTTCTTGAGCAAGAAAATGCTAAGCTCCAATCCTTGACCACCTCTGTTGCTCTTCTTGAGCAAGAAAATGCTAAGCTCCAATCCTTGACCACCTCTGTTGCTCTTCTTGAGCAAGAAAATGCTAAGCTCCAGGCCTTAACAAAAGCAGTTTCCCATCTCGAGCACGAAAATATTGAACTCCAATCTTTGAGCGCAGCGGTTGCTCATCTTGAGGAAGAAAACACCGAACTCCAGTCTTTGACCACCTCTGTTACTCTTCTCGAGCAAGAAAACACCAAACTCCAGTCTCTATTCGCTGCAGTTTCTCATCTCGAGCATGAAAATACCACCCTGAATTTTACCGTCCACGAGGTGCTCTCGAAATTTGACCAAATCCTGGATGTAATCTCCGAAAAAGATCGTTTAACTGAACAAGAAGTAGCTCTCTTAGAAGAGTCAAGAGAAGCACAAACAGCTTTAGCCCCTCTTACAGCCCTTGAGCCGTTTAAAGAAGCCATGTCTAATCTTGAACAGGAAACACAAAGTCTATCACATGTTCTCCGGGTAATGCTGAACAAACAAGAAGAAAGAGATTCTTCTATCACTAAGCTAGAGTCAGAAATCTGTCAACTTAAAGAGGAAAAAGAAGATATCAAGAGTAAAGGAGGATTTTGGAACAAATGGATCACCTAAATTTACAATCAAATCTTGCTCAAATTTTATCCAAGTATCCTCAAACATCCCCTACCTTCCGGAAATTTGGCATTTCTACATCCGGGTGAGGGGCCAAATTCTTGCTCTATATGAGCATTGAGCAGGCTGCTCAACGATACCATATTAACCCGGCAACCCTGATCAAATCCTTGGAAGTAGCGATTGAACAATCTAACCACCAATGGAGACATTACGAATGAAGATTCTGTTTTTAAACGATTCATCCTTATTGAATCATGGATTGGCCTCAGGTTTTTCCCCCATGGATGAAATCCGTTATCTCCCAGTCCGCTTGCCGGACTGGGAAAACCGTTTGACCGAAACACTTCGGACCTGGAAGCCAGATTTTGCTTTAGCCGAGGGTGTTTCTATTTCCACGGTTGCCCAAAAACTCTTTCCTCTTTTACGCCGTCATGCCCTCCCGCTCGTCTATTGGGCCATTGATGATCCCCCAGACTGGCGGAGGATGTCCCGTCCTTTGGGGCGTGGGGCCAGGCTGGTTCTAACCCCGGCAGCAGAATGTCTCCCCCTTTATCAGCGGGATAAAATAAGTGCACTTTATTTCCATTTTGCCTGTAATCCAGCTTTTCATCACCCAACTGAACCGTCGCTTGAGTATACTTGTGATTTGCTTCTCGTTGCTAATTACTACACCTCGTACCCTCAAAGAAGACTTGGGCTAGAAACGATCCTCAATCCCTTACGTTCTGGGCCGTTTAATTTGAAGGTTTTCGGTAATGAACACTGGCTGACAAATACGGATCATTACACTTTACCACCCGAGATCTATCAAGGATATTTACCTTATGAACAGTTACCCTGCGCTTATTCTTCGGCAAAAATCGTTTTAGGCTTACATTCTGTGATAGATTCCCCCACGATGATGAGCATGCGAACCTTTGAAGCCTTGGGGTGTCGAGCCTTTTACTTGACGCACTGGTCTCCGGCCATGGAAAACCTTTTTAAGAATCATGTCCATCTCGTCTGGAGTCGTCATCCAGATGAAACGTTAGAACTCGTGCGTTTTTATCTAAACCGAGAGGACCTCCGCCAAAAAATTGCCCGTCAAGGTCAGGCAGAAGTGTACCGCAACCATACCTATCAACACCGCATACAATCTGTTCGGGACAGACTCGAAAAATTATAGCCATCTTCTAGCAAACAGAAACCATATAGGAAATTTACTCAGTGGATTATCAACGATTCTGTAGGAGGAATCTTAATGAAAGTCCTTTTCCAAGCTCGCCCGGACTTCATGAAAAATCCCGCCGGGGATACGGTTCAAATCGTTTCGACTGGGCAAGAGCTTAAAGCCCTGGGCATTGAAGTGCATTTATCTTCCGATCCCAATATTGATCTATCGCCCTATGACGTTGTTCACATTTTCAACATTACTCGAATTAAAGAAAGCTATATGTTCTTTCTCAATGCCCAAAAACAACAAAAAATGATTGTTCTATCCCCTATTTATTGGCCTCCTAATGCATATCTCAAGCGTGAAGGCGCAAGCTCGAATGCCCTAGCGGTCTGGAAACACATGCAACCTATGCGGTCCCGCCTAGTAAGTGAATGTACCCTCTTACTGCCCAATAGCCAGATTGAGATGGACGTTCTTTATCAAGACTTTCTCAAGGCCGCTCCTTATCAGGTGGTGCCGAACGGGTTTCCAGATTCATTCATTGGGACGACCCCTCAGCTTTTCCGAGAACAATTCTCAGATATTCCTAAAGAGTTTGTTCTTTGTGCTGCCCGAATTTCAACACGTAAAAACCAGCATTGGTTGGCAAAAATCTGTCTAGAGCTCGGACTTCCTTTGGTACTTCTAGGACCTGTAAACGACCAAAAGTATTTTGAGAACGTTCAGTCATTTTCAAACGTCATCTATCTAGGTACCTTACAGGGGAAACTTCTCGCGTCAGCTTATTCCGCAGCGATTGCCCACGCCTTACCTAGTTGGTTTGAAACCCCAGGCTTATCGAGTATTGAGGCCGGTGCGTGTGGTACCGTTGTAATCTCCACGGATCAAGGAAGTCCTCATGAATATTTCCAGGATATGGCCCTTTATGTACATCCTATGGATGACATGAGTTTACGCACGGCACTTGAACAAGCCTCTAATGCCTCTCCCCTGCCCTTAATGCACCACATCCACGACCATTATCCCTGGTCTAAAGTTGCAGCGAAGACCTTGGAAGCTTATCTTAAGATCCTTGATTGATTCCAAACGTGTCCGCAGTCCTTTCACTAAGATGATAATCGATAAAGAAGAAGGCTGCTTGAAAGCCTTCTTCTTTATCGATTATCATTAATACGATCCACTAGCTTTTCCACCATTATGCGCAAATCGTTTTTTACACGTTCTGCCTTCACACTAACATTAAGAAAATCCAGCACCCCGACAACCGATCCACAGTCAGTGCACTGAACGAATAGCACGGCTCGTGTCGTTCCTTCCAGGTTATTAGCGTGGACGACCTCAAATTGAGTGTTCCCACATTTTATGCATCGAGATTGCGCCATACTCACACCCCTTCACATACTATGTCTCTTATGAGGGAATTGCCTATGCTTTAGCTAAAGAAGCAATGAATTTCAAGCAAAATGGCAAGAAACCTTCCAATATTGCGGAAGGTTTCCCAAAAATATCATTAACTACCGAGTCCTCTCTGCTTTTTCTCATTACCGAAAGAATGGAAAAAGTCATGCGCAAAGTTTGCGCCCTTTCCTATCACAAGCCCTGTTAATCCTATCCCAACCATAGGGTTCGAGATCTTAACATTCAATAGCTCAAATGCATTAATATTAACCTGAAAAGCAAGAACTAAACCGCATGCTAAACTCAACAGTTCCAAGGTAAGAGGCCTAAACTTATCTGGTAAAAAGGGAATGGCGTAAACAATGTCTTTAAAAATCTCAACTATCTTCTCTACTAAAACGGCTAATAGTGAAACTAATGCAAGCCCGTCCAAAGCAATCTCCCCTCAGTAATTCTTCCCCCTTCATATAATCCATTATATTCCACATATTTTATAACGTTCTTTGGTCCAAGCCCTTTCTCTAACCCTGAATGCAAGTCACGAACTTCATCTCTAGGCAAGATTGTGCAGTTACTCTTTGCGGGCGCGAAAAAACAACGAAAATCTTTTATTATCTTAACACGTTTGCATGCACTTTATTTCAATACGGAAAGATTACAATTAAACCTCAGCGGTCGTCAATAACATATAGAGAAAACTCAGCTTTGAGCCTGAACCCAAATACTTAACGTTGTTATACTCCCTGCCCAATAGGATAGTCTTGTATAACGCAGAAACTTTTCTGATGAGACAATGACTAATTTTCCAGGGTCAGCTTTTTGTTGATCACCATCAACCGCCCAATGAACGCCATCCGGGCTAAGCTCCGCTTGCACATAGGCAGGATCAGCTCCGGAATTATATATCGCAAAAGAAAACCGTGGTAAAGCCGAAACATCGCGAGTTGTCGTTGAGGACACCGTTAGGATAGCAGTAACAACTTCAAGACTTTCATGAAACCCGTGTCCGTATATTTCCACTTGTGCTCGACCGCAAGCTGACGTGGCTAACGGCACTTGGCTGCTTCCGTAAAATTGCACCCCATCACGAGCCGGCGTTAGGTTTCGTATATCCGAATTAACATTAGCTTGGACGGTCACAGGAATGTTTAAAGGAATTGGCGTAGCAAGCCGAATCGGCTGAGTTATTTCTCCAATTGTGTGTATATGATCTATCTGCCAGATTTCCTTCTTGGCATATTTCACCCGCCTTTTCATACGCTGGAGCGAAATGGGATACGCAATTACTTTATATATATATATATGGCCTGCTCCTAAAATTCCAGTTTCCAAACGCAGAAACTTGATATCTGAACCAGCACGAATGACTTGCTTGAACGCGCTTGCCTCAACCTCCGGTCTAAAGCTGAATTTCCATGGCTTGGACGCTTCTCCTTTTGAACTAATGGGATAAATATACAGATAAGCCTGTAGTTCTGGTAAGCTGCTCTTAAGAATAATCTTTATCAGCCATTCCTCATCCTTTTCAACGTTAAGAGCATCCTCCTGTATTTGAATAATTCCTGCTCTAATGGCTGTAGAATTATTAATCTCTATAACAGGTCCTTCCACGGATTGATGTACAAAGCTCCAGTTCGTTTCGTGATTTCCACCGATTTGCAGCCATGCCTCCGGAAAAATCGGTAGCTCTGTACTTATTTTCTGGAAATTACCATTATGTACTCCATTGAACGTCCCCTTTAGATATCTTTCCATTTACAAACCCTCCAACATCGGGTAATTAAGAAAGAGCTGTCAACCTATCCTATTGATTGCGCTCCAGAAATAGCACTAGAACATTAGTGCAACAAACTAAAACCCCGGAATTCTTTCTTATAAATTGGTACCAAAATCCAGCTATTTACTATTTTCTTTTAATTTCGACGCATAGTTCCTGCAAATTTCACATTATTCCAATAACTGGACATTGAATCTCGTCAGAATTCGTGCTAAATTTGTGTTATACAAGTTATCTAAAGAAACTAAGGACATTAGCGCAAAACTCAAGCCTCCCGACGGGGAGGCTATTTTTATTTATTAGAGTATAGAAGGGGAAGGGATTTGCCTTAAGGCAAATCCCTTCCCCTTCTATACTCTAATATACCGTGGTGCAAAACCACTATCCTTTAAGATGAAAGTAGTGTAGTTAAGTATTCATTGGAATTAATTTTACACTTCCCCAAACCGCCAACTGGTCATCTTTAATGACCAATACACCAATAACCCCTGCAATCTCTGAGGCAAATTCAACGGTTCTTTGCAAATCGTCAACTGTCTGAACAAGGTTCCCACAGGCCGTTGCTACCGCGTCTGCCAAGGGGACCGAGGGAGAAATCACGACTACGGCATCGGCTTTACCAAAGCTCAAGGAATGCCCCACTTTCCCGGATGAAGTACAAATTCCCAGTGGGGTTTGCTCCGGTCGGATCTCGATCGCCACCCGATTAGATAGTGGCGAATCCCCTGCAAAGATCCCAACCTTGCGGATGCGGCTCGAACGCATGAAGATGTCCCCGCCATTTTCCACAATCACATCCCTAGAGCGTTTTGCAATCGATTTTCCAACCCATTCTGCCACAGCACCGGCCACTGCCGCCATCGGCCCCACTCCGGCAAGGCGCCCAGCTTCCGCCATAGTTTGAACAATTAAAGGAGCATCGGACCTAACAGCATAAGGTGTTAAGGCATGCACAAACCCTGGGTCACTCTGGATATACTCTTCCAGTGGCCTACGGCAGGCCCGCATCGTTTCCTCTACCCATTCGACCAGTTCATTGGAAAATCGGTCTTTACGAACCCCAATATCCAGGTCAGTCTCCTCCACAGTCAGCTGAAAGTGCACCAGATCCTCCTGACAGTGATGCTGGCGATAAATACGTTCCTCGAAATCCAATTACAAATGAACCTCCATGGCACGCATCGGGCAAACTTTTGTACAAAGTAGGCAGACGATGCATTGATCTCCATCAAAGCACACTTCCATAGACGGGCGTTCCATATATAAAGCACCCGTCGGACAAATGCCTGTACACGCTCCGCACATTACGCACTTTTCTTCATTTCGCACAATTCCTTGGTTAAGGTCCTGTACTGAAACCCCCAGATTGCGCAAATAGTCTAATCCATCTTCGCTTTGGTCCCCAGTTACCTCCAAGACCATCGTTCCTTCTTTTTGCGGATTGACGTCTGCTTTCACAATATTAACCACCAAGTCGTAATCTTTAACCAAACGATAAACAATCGGATTAACCGAGATATCTGTCCCAAAACGCAAAATAATTCTCTTCGGTGACACTATCATCAATCCTCCTTTATACTGTGAGCTATAATGCCATCAGCGGGTGAGGGAAGTGTTTTAACGGGCTCTGTCAATAAAAAGTCGCCTTTTTGAATCCACCCCTTTAAAGTTGAGGCGATCTCACGGGCTCGTGTCATACTTGACAAGGGAGCTGAGACGATTTCCTTTCCGTTTACCTGGATTTTTCCGCTCTTCAGTTCTGCATAACTAACATATCCCAGGTTACCCGGTGTAAACGAGGGATAGGCTTCCCCATAATCGACAACGGGAGCGAACAATTCTTCATCCTTCATAGCTGCATACCTAGCAATTTCTTCATTAAGAATAGGAATGGGAACACCAATCCCTACGCTGAGCGTTGCACCATACCCGAGAAAGCTAGTGCCGACAAGCCACCTCGGGCTCATTTGTTTCAGATCCCCTGTGACGGCAAGTGTCCCCCCTGCGCTGCCAAGTTCTTTGCCATCGACGTTGATCATCGATGGAAAATGTTGTGTACCATTCCAAGCAACATACCCGACCCCACCACCGAGAAAAATCTTTGTTCCCACCCCAATCGTTTTAAAATGAGGGTCCTTTAACAGCGGACTTAGTTCTCCGGATGTTGAAAAATTGGCGTTCCCCATATGAGGTTTGAGCATTCCCATATACGTATAAATAATGCGATCGGTCAGGTTCACCGCACAATTATAATTCTGATAGGCATTCCTGGGATTAAAAAGAATAGCTTCATTGATCTCATCCAACGTAATGGTGGTTTCAAGGTTTCGGCGTGGGTAACAATCTGTACCGTATCCTAACGCTTTTAATTTGACTGGTTTACCTGCGACGAGATCCTGAATGACATGGCCTCCGCCGTACTTAAATTCGCCCGGATAGTTACTGTTCAGCGGGTCGTCCTCCGGCAACTCACCTGCACCAATATAGGCATCAACAGCCGCTATTCCCGTATACGCCGATACCCCGTTCAACCATACTTTCTGCATTTTCATCCGTGGTTTTGTGTGCCCAAAACTTAAAAAGGCACCTGAGGAACACATTGGCGCAAAGGTGCCAGTTGTTACCACGTCGACCCCTTGGGCTGCTTTGGAGAGACCCTTTTCCTCCACCAGGGCGATCAGTTCCTCGGCAGTCACAACGACTGCAAGGCCTGCTTTGATCTTGGCATTAATTTCTGCATACGTCTTTTCAACACTCATGAATTTCTCCACCTCCCGATTTGCACTCTCTTCCAAGGGTATATACACCCGAAACTTCTACCGGCTAATTAAACTAGAAAAGGCCTCTTCCTAGATAGAAGAGGCCAAAATTACACATAATCGACGCTCCTCTTATCTGCCAGAAGATCTCTTCTGCAAGAATTAGCACCATACTTTGTGCAAGCCACGAAAATCATCGCTTGTAAAGCGGGTTGCCGGGTTTCATTGGGCTAGTCCCTCCACCACTCCGGATAAGAGCATACATTATTCAATTCATTACTTGAGTTTACCATTTGTCTTATATCATGTCAATGTCAACTACCCTAAAGGGCTAGTGGCTTGTGACTTACCGGTAGTGCGAACGATTGATTAAATCGCCTACCTTTTAACACCCTTTCAGGCGTGTTGTCACATTGTAGGATGGTTAACAACATCCTAACTAATTAAGGAACTTGCTTAATTAGCTCTGCGTGAGGCGTAGCAGTTTCCTCGCCAAAACGCTTTACGAAGAAGCGTCAGGTTTAGGTGTGCGAGCTCACTGGCAACCAGGAATGCAAGGAATCTTAAGGGATTTTAAATTCGTCGGAAAAATTTAATCTTTAAGCATGATTATCCATACTCAGGGTATCCTAAATGCATGCCAACTTGAAGGAGGAATAGCATGGATCAGCCCAAACCAAGCAAGCGACCATTCCCCAAGCGCGAAGGGTTACCCTATAGTCACCAACCTGATTTGGACGGGAGAACAGATTATGGTCGAGATAAGGAAACAACGTCTAAAGGGTGAGGAAGAGGAGGTACTATTACATGTCCAATAAAGGAACGGATAAAACGCAGACAGGAAAACCCGATAGAGGGAAAAACTCACCTTTCAAGAAAAAGACACCTCAAAGCCGGGCATAAGCCCGGCTTTTCCCTATAAAGGATTTCCTCAAAGGAAGCTTTCTGATATAATAAAAAGGATTATACTTAATATTCAAAAAGTATTCTACCTTACCCTTTTTGAATATTGTAAGTATTAATTAAATCTAAAAACTAAAGGCGGTATTTTATGAAAAAAATTGAGGCTATTATTCGGCCGGACAAACTGAATAATGTTAAGGACGCTCTATCGGACATTGGTGTAAAAGGGATGACTGTCTCTAATGTTCTGGGTTTCGGAAATCAGAAAGGATACACTCAAATCTACCGTGGTCAAGAAATCGTAACAAGACTTTTACCAAAGATAAAACTCGAAGTTGTTATTGCGAAAGAAAAAGCAGATGAAGTCATTGCGGCAATCGTTAATACCTCAAAAACAGGGAAATTTGGGGACGGTAAAATCTTTGTCTTTGATGTGGTGGATACGATCCGTATCCGGACAGGTGAGCGCGGTGGTGATGCTGTTTAAATGGAGACAGTCTCATTAAGTTCAAAGTCAGGATAGGCATTTTCCCTATGCTGGGTTAAATCTAATCCATTAACTTGCTCATCATCGGTTGCCCGAAGTGGAGTGATCAGTCCTATTCCCTTCACAATAAGAAACGTCATCAAACCAGTAAACAAATACGTTGCTGCCACTGCAAGTAGTTGGATTAAAACAGGATGCATTCCGCCTCCATTAATCAAACCGTTTGTGCCTTGAGCATTAAGACTCTGATCTGCAAAAATCCCTGTTGCTATAGTACCCCAGGTCCCCCCAATCCCATGTATTCCAAAAACATCCAACGCATCGTCATATCCCAGCTTGGCCTTAAGAATACTTACCGCCAAATAACATACTCCTCCGGCAATAAATCCGATGAGTAGTGAACTACCGACTGAGACATACCCTGCTGCAGGTGTGATTGCCACGAGTGCGGCAATCATTCCACTGACCGCACCGAAAACAGTTATTTGGCGACGATGAAGCCATTCGACGAGAACCCACCCAATCAAGCCGGTTGCTCCGGCTACCTGGGTTGTAGCCAGAGCAAGCACCGCCACGCCATTGGCCCCCATTGCCCCTCCCGCATTAAATCCGAACCAACCGAACCACAATAGTCCTCCTCCAAAAAGAACGTTCGGCATATGATGTGGAATATTCCACTCATATCCCACTTTCAATCGTTTACCTACGACTAACGCCGCAACCAAACCTGACACACCAGAAGCCATTTCTACAACCGTACCACCAGCGAAATCCAATACACCGAGATTACGCATCCATCCGCCGACTCCCCAAACCCAATGTGCTAGTGGTATATAGACGAAGACACTCCAAAAGAGAACAAATAATACAAACGCCGGAAAGCGCAGTCTTTCAGCGGTTGCTCCGCTAATTACTGCCGGTGTAATGATCGCAAACATCAATTGAAACAAGAAGAACAATAGATGCGGAATTGTTGGAGCATAATCCGGGTTAGGCAAAAGGCCAACACCTTTAAGCCCCACCCAATCAAGACTGCCTATTAAATGGCCGTGATCTGGTCCAAAGGCTAAAGAGTATCCAAAGAGGACCCAGATAACCGTTACTAATCCGATAGCAACATAGCTTTGCATCATAATGGAAAGAACATTCCTTTTTCTAACCATCCCTCCGTAAAATAAAGCTAGCCCAGGGGTCATTAGAAAGACCAGAATAGTGCATAAGAATACAAAAGAAATATCCCCTGTGTTTAAAGTTGTCACAATAATTCGCTCTCCTTCCAAAAATTATTCAAAAAAAAAGAAACGCTAAAAAGCGTAATTAAAATAATTAAAACGCTTTTTAGAGCTCCGTTGCTCTAACTTGCTCTCACAAGTGTTTTCATTATAGCTTTTCGTAGTAAATGTGTCTAGTGGCTTATAGCTTTATACAGTATACAAAATGCTCATATTTTAAGATTCTCTGAACATATGAGCATTTTGTATCCGACATCCATTGTGTTTTTTTCTATGCTGTTACATTTTCTTGCTGATTACTTTCCAGGAAACATCTACATTTAGAACGCTTTATCGAAACCTATCACTTTTACTAATGACTTCCTCACGAAGGTCCTTACATCGATTCGGGCTGATTTCGGATGGTTTTAGCAGATTCTTTTTGCTCAAGATTCTTCTTAGCCATGTACCCCCTCGAAAATTTTCTATAGATTAATTGCAGGATATTCCCTTTCCTCGTAGAATCATACTATTTGAGGTGATTTATTTGCAATATCTTGTAATCCCAGTTTCGGATGAAAAACGCCAACGTCTTAACCATGTCTGTAATAAACTAGGTATTACAATCGAACAATTCTTTGACACTGCACTACGTGAAGGAGAAATGGAGATACTTAGCAACGATGCACTTATGCCTGGTGGTGGATTTTGGAATGAAGAAGACCATAAAAAGAAGGACGCTGAATAATCAGCGTCCTTCTTTTTAAATTATTGTTCTATTTTCCTCTTATAACTTTCTTTCGTAATAGAATTCGTCACGGATACTACGCCGAAGCAATCCTATGTTTCACTATGGGTCTTTGTAGTTTTTTCATTTCTTACCTGGCGATACGATAGGCAGACGCGCTTATCGTATTGCCAGGTAACGACTTATAACGCATACTCCTGCCGTTTGGATTACACTTTCCCAGGAGCTTGCGCTCCAAGTATCATCGGCCCTGAAACGAAAGGCGGACGAGCCTTTCGCTACACTACAACCAAAGACGCACACTCCTGCAGTGTGGATCAAACGAGTGGAACCGAAGGTAATCCATAGAGGAGAAAGAATACATCATTTTTCGACACGGTGGAGGCTTGGGAACTGCTTGTGTTTGAAGATGTATAATTCGTTTTTTTATTGAAGTTTATCTTATCTGTACAATGTCATTCGCATTCGTGATTTGTAAAACAGAAAGCATAATTTTCTTCCTGTTCCATACGATGCGTACGGATTCTATCATTCGGCAAATACTACTTACAATAGGGGAGACGAGTGAGAGCTAAGAATATTTTTAAGATTGTATAAAATTTTTGAATTTTATTTTTCAATATATTGCGGTTGTAATTTCGAGAATAAAATGAGCGATCCAAGCATAACACAAGTTGCTACTCCATATAGAAGGCCCGGACTGAATGAATATATAGCTGCTGCTGCAAGAGGAACAAGAACTCTGTAAGCCGACTGCAAACTTTGATTGACACCTTGTAATTTTCCTTGGCTACTTTCGTCTACAGACTGCGAGAGTCGTCCGTTGTAGGACGGATCGAACAAGCCTTCGCCTAGCGTGATACTCATAACCGCAGCAAAAATAAGTACTGGAGACGAGATATGAATGCTAAGAATTATTAGCGTAAGTCCCAGTACTAGTCCGAAAAGACCAACTATACCAATAGTTCGCTCACTGAACTTTTTAAGAAGAAGCGGTAATAACACAGCTCGCGAAATAATATCGCAGGCTCCAATAAGAGTAAATATACCACCGATAAGCGCAGGCCCCCAGGAGTAAATATCTTTTAAGAAGATGCTGAAATTGAATTGATAGATTCCTAATCCCACATAGAAGAATCCTCCGACCATGATAAGCGCTCTGGCCTCTTTCATGGTGAAAATATCTTTGAACTGACCGAAGATATTGAAACTTTTTATGGAAAAATGGGTTGATCGTTTTTCAGGAGACAGTGATTCCGGCAGAAAGAAACAGGTACAAATAACGGAGAGGAACATTATACCTGCCGTAACGAAAAACGGTAGCGTAATTGAAATGGCGCCAAGCGGACCTCCCAGTGCAGGCCCTATCATGCATCCTATTCCCATGGCAGCACCTATATAGCTAAACCATTTTGTGCGCTCCTGCGGCTCAGTGCTATCAGCAATGTAAGCAAACAACGTACTGATATTGCCTGCTGTTAATCCGTCAATTATGCGGCCCAGAAAGAGCACCCACAGCGCCCCACCGATACCAAACAGAATATATCCTATAACAGATCCGAGTAAACTAATGATTAAAATCTTTTTTCTACCGTAGCGATCGCTTAATGCCCCAAATATTGGTGCTGCAAAAAAGGTGCAAGCCGCAAAAACTGATGCCAGTGCACTCATTCCTACAACTATTTGCGAAGCGGGCAAGTAGTTACCAAGTAAAAATGGCAATAACGGGAACACCACCGTCATCCCGATTCCATTCATCAACACAATCCCCACAATGATCCACAAATGATTTTTACCCATTTAAAATTCCCCTCTCGAAAAGAATAGTTATGTTTCCTTGGCAACATAACTATTCTATCACCTTATTGTTTCCTTGTCCACAATAAAGTGGGGCTGTATCATACGCTGATGTTTCAGCGTATGATACAGCCCCACTTTAGGCCACTTTTTGATACAATCCCATTATTCAAAACCATTTCGATTTGTTATATCTACACCTTGCTTCTTTATTTCTGCATCCAAATGCCTACTATACTTTTCCACGAAGCTAAGCATACTGTCAAATTGTTCCTCGGTTACCTGCTCAAATACGGCTTTATCCCGCTCTTGAAACTCTTTGTGCAGTTCCTCATGGACTTTGTTAATTACTTTCCCTTGCGAAGTCAAGCGAAAATAGATTTCCTTTTTGTTATCCGGCTTCTGGTAGCTTTCGATAATGCCTTTTTTTATGAGCTTCTTAGTTAGTTTACTTATGGCACCTCTAGTCACATAAAAGGACTCCGCAAGTTTTGTCACGTTGGAATCTACATTTCTTCCAATGTATTCGATGCAATGCACTTCAGAAGACTTATAATCCTTAAGACTGTCTTTCATCTTAATCTTATTAAGCGAAACCATCTTGTTGTATAACTCCCTGAAACCCATTATGACCTGTTCCTCTTTGTTCATAGCCTGTCCTCCCACCCGTTGGTGTATTAACAATATTATATTAAATTTTTGTTTCTATTTCAACAATGTTAAAATAATTATTCTAAGAATTGAGCCATCTGAAAAAATAGAGATAAAGACGTATAACCATTTGGTAAGCATACCATTCATCATTCGTGTTATTTCTATGAGATTATCAGGAGTAATGATGAATGATTAAATTACTATGTTAATGGAAGTGTCGCCAACATTTCCGACAAAAACCACTCTAAGGAATTAAATTAAATTTAATAAAGTTCGACGATCAACAATCATAGCCCCCTGCCTAATCCAAAAGGCAGGGGGCCATCTAAATTATCGGACCAAAATTTAATAATGGATAAATTTTTTATTGCTTGCGAGCTACGGGAGCGTGGGGAAACCGGCGGATGTTGGGTGAGTGTGACATCTTGCATCACCGTATGAAGAAAAGCTGCTTGCTATTATTGTTAAGATGGGTAAGTTGGTAATTAAAGCTATGTTGAACATTTTAAAGAACGTAATTTTGTTATTTATAGCATTTTTTTGCCTATCTTTCTACGTAAAATCAGTCCTCAAGGTCAAAAATGGGTCTAAAATAAAATTATATATTTTCTTAATCTGACACAATTCCTATTATATCAGATTCGCAGAAACATTTACCCATATATTCCCAATCTCTTTGACCTTGGTGACACAAATACTCCCACTACCCCGATTTGTCAAAGCTGAAGCTTTTTTGTATTTAACCAAATCCGCAAATATAACATTGGGTGTATTTGGAAAGTAGTGTATAATTTAGAAAAGCGTTGGCATTAATAATTTTCCAATGTTCATCCTGTTGGATATTATTCCTAAAAGGAGGAAACAATTATGGATCAAAAGTTATGCAAGATAATGATATCTTCAGCCCTGGTATTTGCACTAACTGTTTCAAATGTGCTGCCTGCTTTGGCGTCGAATGGAGACAAATATGATAAGACTAATAACTATGCAGTAAGCGAAATTACGAGATTGAAAACCGTTGCTGTAGGTGAACCTGAGTTAGTGGATTATGAAACAACAAAAACGGCAACAAGTGTAATTATGAGCGATTTGACTATTAATGGTCAAAAAGTTGGAACAGGGCCAAAAGTCACGCCGGCAGTTGGCCTGGTGAATAGTCCGATCACAGTGTCGAGTAACATCAACGGTGCAGCCACTGCTTATGGCAGTGTCACGTATCTGGTAAGCTCTTCAGACAATATCACAGCAAAAGATTTTAACGAGGTCATCTTGGAGGCTACTGCCTTGAGTTCTCCTGTGATTATCGGCAACGATATCTTCAACGCATCTTACACTGTACCAGTGGATGCGAGTGGAAATGTTGAAGCGTCCTTTACGGCAAGTGCTATTTCACGAAGTTTATTTAACGTTGTAATAAGAACTCCCTTTTGTAATAACGAGCAACCCGTTCTATCCCATGTAGGGAGTATTGAATGGGGGGCGCCTGGAACCTTGGTACTCAGCCCAGTATATCCTGCCAGTGATCCCGATTGTCTCAATTTTTCCACGCCCGATGGGCTAACTAGAGGCTGGGTGCCTGTAAGTGCTACTATATTGCCTGCGGCTGGGTCTTCCACAGTTTTAAGTGGACACCCCGTTAAGTTTAGAATGACGGTGCTCAGTCCGCTTACTGCTTCTTCTAATGTTAATGCCTTTTTTACTGATGACAACGGCGCCCCTGTTGTCTCAGCAGGTCCAGTGGGCAGAGGTGGCATCATATCTTCCCTCACTTATGTCGCAAATACCGATGACAATGGTCAAGCATTGGCGTACATCAATTCCAATTTGTCGACAGATCAAAATGGTACCACCGATTTAGAGGCAATTATGGCTGTAAGCATACAAGCTCAGCTCGTGGATCAAATTCAGTCCATATATACTAGTGACTCAATTGATGCCAGCTACTTTCAGTGGAAACCCAGGTCTCAATCGGACCTAGTCGTTCTGCCAACAAAAGTAAACGCAGCATCTGATAAAGTCTGGACTGTCAAATTTCGTTCAGGCTTGGACCCAACGTTAACGAACCAAGCTCTAGGCAACTACATCTACGTCACAGATTTAAATGGCAACCCGGTTAACAGCACCGTTGAGCTTGGAACTGATGGCCAATCTGTCTTGGTAAAACCCCCTGTGAAGGGCTATAATTTGTCAGGTACTTATTATTTGTATATCAAAGAAGGCGTGAAGCTGCAGACTGGTCAGCCTCTGCAACAAGCTGTTAGGATGGGATTTGTTATAATTGATCCATAACATAAAACACAGAAAAGACTACCTCGTTAGAGATAGTCTTTTCGTTTGTTACCTGGCGATACGATAGGCGGACGAGCCTATCGCCACACTGCGACTCATAAAGCATACTCCTGCAGTGTGGATTCTACTTTCCCAGGAGCTTGCGCCCCAAGTATCATCGGCCCTGAAGGTCTTAACTTCCGTGTTCGGTATACGAAAAGCGGACGAGATTTTCGCCACACTGCATCCCGAAACGCATACTCCTGCAGTGTGGATCGAACACGAAAAGCGGACGAGCTTTTCGCCACACTGCGTCCCGTAACGCATGCTCCTGCAGTGTGGGACCCAATACTGACCTGTAATCTAAACAAACGAAAAGACTACCTCGTTAGAGATAGCCTTTTCGCTTGTTTACCTGGCGATGACCTACTTTCCCAGGGGCTTGCGCCCCAAGTATCATCGGCCCTGAAGGTCTTAACTTCCGTGTTCGTGTATACGAAAAGCGGACGAGCTTTTCGCCACACTGCAACCCCAGACGCAGACTCCTGCAGTGTGGATCGAACGGGTGGAACCCCGGTCCTTTGACCCAAAACGAGAAACACAAAAAGGCTATCTCCTAAGAGATAACCTTTTGCTTGTTTACCTGGCGATGACCTACTTTCCCAGGGGCTTGCGCCCCAAGTATCATCGGCCCTGAAGGTCTTAACTTCCGTGTTCGGTATACGAAAAGCGGACGAGCTTTTCGCCACACTGCGTCCCGAAACGCATACTCCTGCAGTGTGGATCGAACGGGTGGAACCCCGGTGCCTCGTGCCTTTCAGTATAACTGAACAAGCGAAAAGGCCATCTCCTAAGAGATAGCCTTTTCGCTTGTTTACCTGGCGATGACCTACTTTCCCAGGGGCTTGCGCCCCAAGTATCATCGGCCCTGAAGGTCTTAACTTCCGTGTTCGGTATGGGAACGGGTGGAACCCCTCCGGCATGATCACCAGATGTCTGAGATTCATAGTTCGTAGTTCATACGAACGCTGTTCTCTCA
>Ga0209123_1000662_pt1 | contig 41238 bp, 34 predicted proteins | sample BarGraIncu00431A_FD_184500 | JGI IMG/M metagenome (GOLD analysis project Ga0209123, IMG submission 184500) | Arctic peat soil microbial communities from Barrow, Alaska, USA - Barrow Graham LP Incubations 004-31A (SPAdes) (version 2) | ecosystem: Environmental > Terrestrial > Soil > Wetlands >...
TCAGCTCGCGGCCTTCGCGCAACATGTATTTCTGGGTCAGCAGGCCTTCAATGATGCTGGCGCGGGTGGCCGGTGTGCCCAGGCCTTTTTCCTGCATCGCGGCTCTTAGCTCGTCGTCTTCAATGGTCTTTCCAGCGCCTTCCATGGCGCCCAGCAGCGTGGCTTCGGTGTAGCGCGCGGGGGGGCGGGTTTTCAGGCCCCGGGCCTCGACCGTCTGCGCCGTGACGCGCTCACCGGGCTGCACTGGCACCAGGCTCTGGCCCTTGTCGCCGTCTTTGCCGCCTTCGACCTCATCCGCGGCTTCCTTGCCATAAATGGCCAGCCAGCCGGGCTTGACCAGCACCTTGCCTTCGGTCTTGAAGCTGTGGCCGACGGCAACGGAAATTCGGGTGGTGACCTGGTATTCGGCACTGGGGAAGAACACCGCCATGAAGCGGCGCACCACCAGGTCATAAATCTTTTGCTCCGCGTCGCTCAAGCCGCTTGGCGCTTGCAAGGTCGGGATGATGGCAAAGTGATCGCTCACCTTGGTGTTGTCAAAGATGCGCTTGCTGGGGCGAATGTAATTGTTGTTCAGCGCGGTGAGCGCATGCGGTGCCAGATGCCGCATGGCGCTGTTGGAGAGCATCTCGAACGTTTGCTTGACCACCGGCAGGTAGTCCTCGGGCAGCGCGCGCGAGTCGGTGCGCGGGTAGGTCAGGGCTTTGTGGCGCTCGTACAGGCTTTGCGCAATCGACAGCGTGGTCTTGGCGGAAAAGCCGAACTTGCCGTTGGCTTCACGCTGCAGAGAAGTCAAGTCAAACAGCAAGGGAGAAGCTTGCGTGGTCGGCTTGCTCTCTTCGGTAACGGTGGCGGGCTGGCCACGCACCGCATCGGCAATCGCCTGCGCCTCGCGCTGCTGCCACAGGCGGTCGGGTTTGAGTTCCGGGTCGACCTCGTCGGTGTTACCGGCGGCGGCATTGGCGGCGGCTTTTTTCCACTGCGGGTCAAACCATTTGGCGGGGTAGTCGCCCGCCTGCGCGGCGAAGGTGGCGTGCACCTCCCAATAGTCGCGGCTGACAAATGCGCGGATTTTTTCTTCGCGCTCCACCACCACGCTCAAGGTCGGTGTTTGCACCCGGCCCACGGTGGTCAGAAAGAAACCGCCGTCGCGCGAGTTGAAGGCCGTCATGGCGCGCGTGCCGTTGATGCCGACCAGCCAGTCGGCCTCCGAGCGGCAGCGCGCCGCGTCAGCCAGCGGCAACATTTGTTCGTTGGAACGCAGCGTGTTGAAACCATCGCGAATGGCTTGCGGCGTCATGGACTGCAGCCACAGGCGGCGCACCGGTTTGCCCAGCGGCTTCGGGCCACCCGCGTACTGCTCGATCAGGCGAAAGATCAGCTCACCCTCGCGCCCGGCATCGCAGGCGTTGATGAGTTGGTCCACATCCTTGCGCTTGGCCAGTTTGACCACAGCGTTCAGGCGCGTCTTGGTTTTGTCCACCGGCTTGAGGTCAAAGTGCGGCGGAATGACGGGCAGGTGGGCAAAGCTCCACTTGCCGCGCTTGACGTCAAATTCTTCCGGCGCCTGAATCTCCAGCAAGTGGCCCACGGCACTGGTCACGACGTAGCTGTCGCTCTCAAAATGCTCGTCGTGTTTGTCGAACTTGCCCGCCACCGGCGTGAGGGCGCGCACGATGTCTTGGGCAACTGACGGTTTTTCGGCAATGATCAATGTTTTCATCTGACTACAATCCAGTTTCTCGCGGGCGCCCGGGCGCTCGCACATGCACGTGGGCACGCACACACGCGCCCATACGAGTTCACGATACCAAATTTTTTTAGACCGGTCCCCAAGTGAGCAAAAAAAGCGCCCCCGCAAGTAATCGTCGCATTCAAACCCGGCGCTCCGGCGTCCATGGCAAGGGTGTGTTTGCCGTGCAAGCCATTGCCGAGGGCGAAACCCTGATCGAGTACGTGGGCGAGATCATCAGCTGGCCCGAGGCGCAGGCGCGCCATCCCCATGACCCGGGCAACCCCAACCACACATTTTATTTTCATGTGGATGAAAACCATGTGATTGATGCGTTGTACGGGGGCAACTCGTCGCGCTGGATCAACCATGCGTGCGACCCGAACTGCGAGGCTGATGAGCAAAACGGCCGCATCTTCATCAAGGCCTTGCGCAACATCGAGGCGGGCGAAGAACTCAATTACGACTACGGCCTGATCATCGACGAGCGTTACACCCCCAAGCTCAAGGCCGAATACCCGTGCTGGTGCGGCTCAGCCAAGTGCCGCGGCACGCTGCTGGCGCCCAAGCGCGGTCACCGCTGAACCAGGCCATGGTCGCATCTGCCATGGCGCTGATCCGGGAGGCTGTGCAGCCCGACCTGCCAGGCTTTAGCGTCGAGTGGGTGCCACAAATTGATTCCACCAACAGCGAGTTGATGCGCCGCGCCCGCGCCGGGCGGCTGGAGCCGGTGCTGCTGGTGGCCGGGCAGCAGACCGCCGGGCGCGGGCGTTTGGGGCGGCAGTGGTTCAGTGACGCAGGCGCCGACGTCAACGCCAACAAGGCCAGTGACGGTTCCCTCACTTTTTCGCTTGGCTTGTCGCTGGCGCCGCTGGATTGGTCTGGCCTGTCCCTGGCCGTGGGCGTCAGCGTGGTCCAGAGCCTGCATCCCGATCTGCGCTTGAAGTGGCCCAATGATGTGTGGCTGCGGGACCGCAAGCTGGCGGGCATTCTGATTGAAACCGCCAATCTGGCTGACACCCCCGAGGCTCGCTATGCCGTGGTGGGCGTCGGCATCAACATGAAACCGCGCGCTGCCACTGGCTTGAGCACGCCACCGGCCTGGCTGGGCGAGGTGTTGCCAGGCGTCGAAGCGCCAGAGGCGCTGCTGCGCATTGCCGCGCCGCTGGTGCGAGCGCTCAAGGTGTTCGAGGCCAACGGATTTTCAACTTTCCAGACCGGTTTCAATGACCGGGACGCGTTAGGCGGCCTGGCCGTTACCCTCAGCGACGGCACGACGGGTGTTGCGCAGGGTGTCGATCGCATGGGCGCTTTGCTGGTGCAGACTGCGCACGGCCTGAAAAAAATAAGCAGCTCCGAAGTGAGTCTGCGGCCCTTGACCCCGCCGTCCTACGAAAATCTCTAGCCCTCCCCAGCGAAGACCGGTTACCGGCACTCTATCGACCATGTTGCGTTTTTTTGTCCTGGCCCTGCTGCTGATCAATGGCGTTTACTTCGCCTGGTCGCAGGGTTTTTTGCAGTCTTTCGGGTTTGCGCCCGCAGCGCAGACCGAACCCCAGCGCCTGGCTCAGCAGATCAAACCCGAAGCCTTGCAAGTGCGCACGGTGCAAGAGCTGCGTCTGGCTGAGGCACCGCCTGTGGCACCCAAGCCCGGCACGTGCTGGCAGGCGGGCGTGTTTGATGGGGCGCAAGGCACGCTGCTGCGCGAGGCACTGGTAGCGGCAGATTTGCCCGCCGGCTCGTGGTCCTTGGACCCGGTCAATGAGCCCGGGCGCTGGATTGTCTACATAGGCAAATTCGCCAATGCCGAGGCTCTGGCCAAGAAAAGTGCCGAACTCGCCGCGCTAAAGTTCAAATTTCAGCCCCTGAACGACCCGGCGTTGCGCCCGGGCCTGTCACTGGGCGCGTATGAGACGCAGGCAGCGGCCAATGCCGCACTTGCCGCCCTGGTCCAGCGGGGTGTGCGCACGGCACGGGTGCTGCCGGAGCGCGCCGAGGTGCGCGGTGTGATGCTGCGGCTACCCGCGGCGGATGAAGCGCTGCGCGGCAAGCTCGATGCGCTCAAGCCCGTGCTGGCAGACAAGGCCTTGAGTCCGTGCCCGTGAGCGTCAGGCTGGCGTCGCCTCAGAGCTGCTGGCAAAAAAGCGCACGCTGAAGCGGGCACCTGGCCGCGTCTGCCCGGGGTGGGTGTCCTCCAGGCTGACCGTGGCGTTGTGCTGGTGCGCGATTTCCATCACGATCGGCAAGCCCAAGCCGGTGCCATCGGCCTCGGTCCCCAGTGAGCGGTAAAAGGGCTGGAATATCAGCTCGCGCTCGACCTCTGGCACGCCGGGGCCGGAGTCCTCCACCTGCAGCATCAGCGTCTTGCCAAACGGGTCGGTCAGCACCCGCGCCGTGATGACGCCGGGTTGGCTCAGGCTGGACGGCGTGTAGTTGATGGCGTTGTCCACCAGGTTGCGTATCAGCTCCTTGATCAGCGTCGGGTTACCCGCCAACTGGCCCGCTTCGGTGCCCGGTTGCGTGCCTTCATAGCCCAGATCAATTTGCTTTTCAATCGCCCTTGGTACGCAATCGCGCACCACCGCCATGGTCAGCTCCGCCAGATCGCAGACCTGGCGCGGCATCGCCTGGCCACTGCTTTCGGCCCGTGCCAGCGCCAGCAACTGGTTGACGCTGTGGGTCGCCCGGATACTGGCGCGGCCGATCTGGCGCAGCGATTGTTTCAACTCCTGGGCACTGGCTCCCTCGCGTTGCGCCAGTTCCGCCTGCATGCGCAGACCCGCCAGCGGTGTTTTGAGCTGATGGGCCGCGTCGGCTAGAAAACGCTTCTGGGTCGCAATCGAATCCTTCAGCCGCAGCAGCAGGTCGTTGACCGAATGCACCAGGGGTGCCACCTCCAGCGGCACGGCCTGCGCCTCGATCGGGCTCAAGTCATCGGGTTTGCGCGCTCGAATGCGCTCTTCGAGTTGATGCAGCGGCTTGATGGCCTGCACCAGCGCCACCCACACCAGCAGCACCGCCAGTGGCAGGATGGCGAATTGCGGCAACATCACGCCCTTGACAATTTCGGTCGCCAGCAGGGATCGTTTTTCCAGGGTTTCAGCCACCTGCACCAGCGCCGGTTGGGCGCCGGCCAGCGGCAACTTGACCCAGGTGTAGGCGACCTTGACCTCATCGCCGTGCACCATATCGCCACGGATGTGAACCTCACCCGGCTCGCCGATCTTTTCGTTGGGCGGCAAGGGCATCTCACGCTCGCCGCTCAGGTACTCGCCACGCGTGCCCAGCACCTGGTAGTAAACCGTGTCAGAGTCGTCGGCGCGAAGCAGTTCGCGCGCTGGCAGTGGCAGGTGAAATTGCGCCCGCTTGTCGCTGATGGTCACCAACTGCGCCAGCGCGCGGACGTTGTACTCCAGCGCCCGGTCAAACGGCTTGTCCGCAATGTTTTGGGCGACCAGCCAGGTCAACACCAGACTGACCGGCCACAGCAACAACAGGGGCGTGAGCATCCAGTCCAGGATTTCACCGAACAGGGAGCGCTGTTCGCGGTGGGGAATAGTCACGGTGCGACGCGCCGGGGCGACCTCATCAAATTATTTGGGGATCTTTTCCAGGCAGTAGCCCAGGCCGCGCACCGTGGCAATGCGGATCGGTCCTTTTTCAATTTTTTTGCGCAGACGATGGATGTAGACCTCAATGGCGTTGTTGCTCACCTCTTCGCCCCATTCGCAGAGCCGCTCGACCAGCTGGTCTTTGCTCACCAGACGGCCGACACGCTGCAGCATCACTTCGAGCAGCCCGAGCTCGCGCGCCGACAGTTCCACCATCACGCCGTCGATGGTGGCGACGCGGCCCGACTGGTCGTAAATCAAGGGGCCGTGTTTGATGGTGCTGCTAGCCGAGCCCATGCCGCGGCGGCTCAACGCGCGCACGCGGGCTTCAAGTTCATGCAGGCTAAAGGGTTTGGCCATGTAATCATCGGCGCCCAGGTCCAGCCCTTTGACGCGTTCTTCCACACCGTCGGCGGCGGTCAGGATCAGCACCGGCAGCGCGGAGCCGCGGGCGCGGAGTTTCTTCAGGACTTCGAGCCCGTGCATTTTGGGCAGGCCCAGGTCCAGAATCAACAAATCGAATTCAGTGTTGGTCATCAGCGCGGCATCGGCTTCCGTTCCGCTGGCGACATGGTCGACGGCGGCACCCGAGCTGCGCAGCGTGCGCAGCAGGCCGTCGGCCAGTACCTGATCATCTTCGGCAATCAGAATTCGCATCTTTGACTCCTCGTTGGGGTGGGGCCTGAGACGTTGTCAGGCTCTTGTCAGCCGATTCTAGGCGCCCCTGCAGGGGCACTGTTTTTCATCGAACGAGGCTGACATTCACGCGGCATACGCTTCCAGGCCAAGCGCCATCACAGTGGCCACTTCCGCGCCGACCGCCGTGCGCAGTTCGGCCTGTGCCTGCGCCACCGCTTGCCGGTACGCCTGCAGCCAGCTCAAGCCCACGGGGGTAAACACAATGCGCCGCGCCCGGGCATCGTGTGCGTCCTGCACGCGCAAGACCAGACCCCAGGCTTCGCATTGATCCACCAGCTTGCCCATGGCCTGCTTCGTCATGTTGGCGCGCTGCGCCAGTTCGGTCAGGCGGGCACCGCCCTGTGCCAGGTGCCGCGTAATGTGGATGTGGGAGGCACTCAAACGCCCGCGCGCCGCCAGGTTCGACAGTGCCAGCGGCACGTCTTCATTACGCGCCATCAGCGTCAGCACGCGGGCATCAAATTTTTGCAGCGCCTGGCTCAACCAGTGACCCACGTGCGCCTGGCGCCAGCCGTCGGGCAGGCCTGCTTGCGCTGTGGCCCCCGTCTCCTGCGGCTGTGGGGCGAGGGCTGCAGGCAAGGCTAAGTCCGGTCGTTCAAACATGTTTTAGATAGTAAGCCAAATTGACTAAAAAATGTGTTTACAGATTTAAGCGGCACAAGATAAACTACTGTTCAAGCATCCAGCCTGTCATTAAAGCCAGAGGATGTGTCAGATTCACCCGGCTTCAACCCGTTCCTATTTTCAAGGAGATTTTCATGGATGCACCCGTCGCCCTCAAGGCCCCCACTCTCGCACCCACACCCGTCAACAGCGAAAAAGCCAAAGCCCTGCAAGTGGCGCTGGCCCAGATCGAGAAGCAGTTTGGCAAGGGCACCATCATGCGTTTGGGCGAGGGCGAGGTGATTGAAGACATCCAGGTGGTGTCGACCGGCTCCTTGGGGCTGGACATTGCCTTGGGCGTTGGCGGTTTGCCGCGCGGTCGGGTGGTCGAGATTTACGGCCCGGAGTCCTCCGGCAAGACCACGCTCACGCTGCAGGTGATTGCCGAAATGCAAAAAACCGGTGGCCAGTGCGCCTTTATCGACGCCGAGCACGCGCTCGACATCCAGTACGCCCAAAACCTCGGCGTCAATCTGCAAGACCTGCTGATCAGCCAGCCTGATACCGGTGAGCAGGCGTTGGAAATCGTGGACAGTCTGGTGCGCTCGGGTGCGGTGGACTTGATCGTGGTCGACTCGGTCGCGGCGCTAACCCCCAAGGCCGAGCTGGAGGGTGAAATGGGCGACTCCTTGCCTGGCCTGCAAGCCCGGCTGATGAGCCAGGCCCTGCGCAAACTCACGGCCCACATCAAGAAGACCAACTGCATGGTCATCTTCATCAACCAGATTCGCATGAAGATTGGCGTCATGTTTGGCAGCCCCGAAACCACCACCGGCGGCAATGCACTGAAGTTTTACGCCTCGGTGCGGCTCGATATCCGGCGCACCGGCACCATCAAAAAAGGGGATGTGGCGATTGGCAACGAAACCAAGGTCAAGGTCGTCAAGAACAAAGTGGCGCCACCGTTCAAGACCGCTGAATTCGACATCTTGTTCGGCGAGGGCATCAGCCGCCAGGGCGAGATCATTGACATGGGAGTGAACGCCAACATCCTGGACAAGTCGGGCGCCTGGTATGCCTACAACGGCGAAAAAATCGGTCAGGGCCGTGACAATGCGCGCGACTTCCTGCGCGAGAACCCGGCGCTGTCGCAAGAAATCGAAAACAAGGTGCGCGCCTCGCTCGGCATTCCCTTGTTGCCAGGCGCCCCGGAGCCCGATGTCAAAGCCAAAGCTGCCAGCAAAAAGGCGGCCTAGTTCTCGTGTCATTTGCCCAACCTTCGCTCAAAGGCCGCGCCTTGCGGCTACTCAGTGGCCGCGAGCATTCGCGCGCCGAGCTGATGCAAAAGCTGCAGCGTTTTGAAGAAGAGCCCGGCAGCTTGGCTCAAGCCCTGGATGAGTTGCAAGCCAAGGGTTTTATCAATGAGCAGCGGGTGATCGAATCGGTGCTGTATCGGCGTGCCGCCAAACTGGGCACGGCACGCCTGCAACAGGAGTTGCAGGCCAAAGGGCTCGATCCGCAAGCCGTCAACGCGGCGCTGGCCAGTCTAAGGTTGAGCGAGCGTGAGCGGGCCGGGGCGGTCTGGCAGAAAAAATTTGGCACGGCGGCGGTGGACGGCGCCGACGCGGCGCGCCAGATGCGGTTTCTGGCGGCACGCGGGTTTAGCGCTGAAGTGATCCGGCGTGTGGTCGCCGGGCGGCAGGACGACTGAACCGGATATTGACCGCTTTCATAAGAAAAATCAGGCTCTAGCCCCCGTCCATAAAGCGGATTGCGCTATTAATTAAATAGTGTTTTGTCGTTTGCTACAAGCCCAGCATCAACTGGAGGTTTTGCACCGCAGCGCCGCTGGCACCTTTGCCCAGGTTGTCCAGGCGCGCCACCAGCACGGCGTGGCGAAAGTCGTCCCGTGCATCTTGATTGGCGAACACGCGCAGTTCCATCTGGTTGGTGTTCACCAGTGCCAGCGGATCAAGCTTGTTGTCCGGGGTGGCGCTCTGCACGCTGACCCATGCGCTGTCCGCGTAATGCCGTGCCAGTGCATCGTGCAAGTCCTGTGCGCTGGGTTGTCCCGGCAACAGATCCAGATGCAGTGGCACTTGCACCAGCATGCCCTGCTTGAAATTGCCCACCGATGGGATGAACAAGGGGCGCCGCAGCAAGCCGGTGTATTTCATGATTTCGGGAATGTGCTTGTGTTTCAAGCCCAGGGCGTACAACTCGAATGCGGGTGCCGAGCCTTTTTCATAGGCCTCGATCATCGGGCGGCCACCGCCCGAGTAGCCGCTGATGGCGGGCAAGGTGATGGGGAAATCCTTTGGGATCAGCCCCGCATCAATGAGCGGGCGCAGCAGTGCGATGGCACCGGTGGCGTAGCAGCCCGGATTGGCGACCCGGCGCGCCTGGGCCACCGCCTCCCGCTGCCCGGCAACGAGTTCCGGAAAACCAAACACCCAGCCCGGCGCCGTGCGGTGAGCGGTGGAGGCGTCAATAATTTTGGGGCCAATCTGGCCGGTGGCGCTTGCCATGTCGTCGATCATGGCGACCGATTCAATCGCGGCTTCGTCGTGCAGACAAAGCACCACCAGGTCAACCTGTGCCATCACGGCGCGCTTGGCGGCCGCATCCTTGCGCTGTTCAGGGGCAATACTGATCAGCTCAATGCCTGGCAAGGCTTGCAGGCGCTCACGGATTTGCAGACCGGTGGTACCGGCTTCGCCGTCAATAAAAATCTTGTGCATGGTTCATCTCAGTCGGGAGGTGTTGGCTTGTCCTGTCAGCTGGCCTCAAGTTTGGTGCATTGCAGCATGATACAGTTGGAGGCTGCTTTGTCCAGTGCCTGCCGTAGAGTCCTCAAACTTTGCCGTCGGATGAAAAACTACCTGTTCCTGAGAGAGCCTTCATGAAAATTCACGAGTACCAAGGCAAGGAAATCTTGCGTCAAGCTGGTGTACCGGTGCCGCGCGGCATTCCGGCCTTCACCGTTCAAGAAGCGGTGGAAGCCGCTCAAAAACTCGGCGGCCCGGTTTGGGTGGTCAAGGCCCAGATCCACGCCGGTGGCCGCGGCAAGGGTGGCGGCGTGAAGCTGGCGCGCTCGATCGACGAGGTCAAAAAGCTCGCCGGTGAAATCCTGGGCATGCAGCTCATCACGCACCAGACCGGTCCCGAAGGCCAAAAAGTTCGCCGCCTGTTGATTGAAGACGGCGCTGACATTCAAAAAGAATACTACGTGTCCGCCGTGACCGATCGTGCCAGCCAGCGCGTGGCCATGATCGTCTCCAGCGAGGGCGGTATGTCGATTGAAGAAGTGGCGCACGACACGCCCGAGAAAATCATCACCGAGATCGTGGACCCCGCCACCGGCCTGACCGTTGCGCAAGCCACCAAACTGGCCAACGCCATCGGCGTGCCTGCTGGCTCGACCGCGCAAGCCGTGGACGTGCTGCAAAAGGTTTACAAGGTCTACATGGACACCGATGCCTCGCTGGTTGAGATCAACCCGATGATTCTGGAAGGCAATGGCAATATCAAGGCCATCGACGCCAAGTTCAACTTTGACGACAACGCGCTGTTCCGCCATCCCGAGATCGTGGCTTACCGCGATCTCGACGAAGAAGACCCGGCCGAAGTGGAGGCCAGCAAGTTTGACCTGGCCTACATCAGCCTGGACGGCAACATTGGCTGCCTGGTCAATGGCGCAGGGCTGGCGATGGCCACCATGGACACCATCAAGTTGTTTGGCGCCTCGCCGGCCAACTTCCTGGACGTGGGTGGCGGCGCCACCCCCGAGAAGGTGACCGAAGCTTTCAAGATCATGCTGAAGAACCCCAACGTCAAGGTGATTCTGGTCAACATCTTTGGCGGCATCATGAAATGCGACACCATTGCGGCCGGCGTCATTGCGGCTTGCAAGGCCGTGAACCTGAACGTGCCGCTGGTGGTGCGCATGAAGGGCACCAATGAAGAGCTGGGCAAAAAACTGCTGGCCGAATCCGGCCTGCCCATCATCAGCGCCGATACCATGGCCGATGCAGCGCAAAAAGCGGTGGCGGCAAGTCAAAGGAAATAATCATGTCCATCCTCATCAATAAAGACACCAAGGTCATCACCCAAGGCATTACCGGCAAGACGGGTCAATTCCACACCGAGAAGTGCCAGGAGTACGCCAACGGCAAAAACTGTTTCGTCGCTGGAGTGAACCCCAAAAAGGCGGGTGAGAAAATTTTTGACATCCCGATTTTTGCGTCGGTCAAGGAAGCCGCCAGCCAGACTGGCGCTACCGTGTCGGTTATTTACGTGCCGCCGGCTGGCGCAGCCGCTGCGATCTGGGAGGCCGTGGAGGCCGACCTGGATTTGGCGATCTGCATCACCGAGGGCATCCCGATTCGGGACATGCTCGAAGTGCGCAACAAAATGCGCGCCAAAGTGGCGGCAGGCGGCAAGGAAACCCTGCTGCTTGGCCCCAACTGCCCAGGGTTGATCACGCCGGACGAGATCAAGATCGGCATCATGCCCGCGCACATTCACCGCAAGGGCCGCATTGGGGTGGTCAGCCGCTCCGGCACGCTCACCTATGAAGCAGTGGCGCAGTTGACTGAAATTGGGCTCGGTCAGTCCAGTGCCGTCGGCATTGGCGGTGACCCGATCAATGGTCTCAAGCACATCGACATCATGCGTCTGTTCAACGACGATCCCGATACCGATGCGGTCATCATGATTGGCGAAATCGGCGGCCCGGACGAAGCCGACGCAGCACGCTGGTGCAAAGCCAACATGAAGAAACCGATTGTTGGCTTTATTGCTGGCGTCACCGCCCCTGCGGGCAAACGCATGGGTCACGCCGGCGCCTTGATTTCGGGCGGCGGCGACACGGCCGAAGCCAAGCTGGCGGTGATGGAAGAATGCGGCTTCAAGATCACGCGCAATCCGTCCGAACTGGCCAAGCTGCTGAAAGCCATGCTCTAAGGTCGAGTCGACTTTGCCAGTGCGGCCCACGGCGGCACGCAACCCACCTAGCCGGATTTCCTCAGGGACAATCCGGCTTTGTTGTTTATAAGCCTCAGGCATTCATAGAGACCAAGCACCGTGGAAGAATTTCTCACTGCTCACTTTTGGTTCGCTGTCGGTCAGATCATCATGATCGATATTTTGCTCGGCGGTGACAACGCCGTGGTGATCGCCCTGGCCTGCCGCCAGCTACCGGTGCACCAGCGCCTGAAGGGTATTTTGTGGGGAACGGCGGGGGCGATTGTGCTGCGTGTCATCCTGATCGCCTTCGCCTTGACTTTGCTGCAAGTGCCATTTTTGAAGCTGGTCGGTGCCGCCTTGTTGTTGTGGATCGGCGTCAAGCTGCTGCTGCCGCAGGACGAAAACGGGCACAACAGTATTCAGGCCAGTGACAAGCTGTGGGCGGCGGTCAAGACGGTGATCATTGCCGATCTGGTGATGAGCATCGACAACGTCATCGCCATCGCCGGTGCGGCCACCGGCGCGGGCAGCCAACACCAGTTGCCACTGGTCATTTTTGGTTTGCTGGTGAGCGTTCCGATCATTATTTGGGGCAGTCAACTGGTGCTCAAACTGATGGACCGCTTCCCGGTGATCATCACGGCGGGTGGTATGTTGCTGGGGTGGATTGCCGGCACCATGGCGCACAGTGATCCCGCCGTGCAAAACTATTTACCCCAGTCCATGGTGTGGCAGTACGGTTTCGGTTTGCTGGGCGCGGTATGCGTGTTGGCGATGGGAGCGACGCTCAAGAAACGCCGGCAAGCACCCACCTGAGCCGATGCCAGGGCGTCGGTGTTTTTTGGGCACAAACCTGCGAAATTTCGTCAAGATGCCTCTTGTTGACGTTGGTTCCATCTGCTACCGTAGCCGTGCGCTGGATCTCTGCGTTTGACATTTTGCGGGCTTGTGCGCCGCTGATCGGTTTCAGCTGCGCAAAGGGTTAAAGGTACCAGGTGGCGAAATCTTCTTTATCCAAATTGGGCTCGTTCTGGCGCACCGACCGGTTTGTGGGTGTCTTGATTGTGCTCACCGTGATGCTGTTGCACCTGGGCAGCGACTTTATCGGCACCTTGGAACGGCGGTTTTATGACTTCGCCAGCACCAACACCAGCACCTCGCGCCATCCGTCCGACCGGATCGCCGTCATCGCCATCGATGATCAGAGCATTGCCAATATCGGTCGCTGGCCCTGGCCACGTGGTATTCATGCCCAGTTGATTGATAAGTTGGCGGCCGCCAAATCCAAGGTCGTGGTTTATACCGTGTTCTTTTTTGAACCCCAGGTTGACCGGGGTCTGAGCTACATTCGCAGAATGAAAGAGGTGCTGGGCGCTGACGCCGATCCAGCCAGCATGCGATCCGCTCGGAGCGAACAACTGGCCCGGGTGATGGCCGAGGCCGAGACAGCACTCGACACCGATGGCCAACTGGCTGCGAGTCTCAAAAGCGCCGGCAATGTCATCCTTGCTTCGTATTTCACCTTGGGCGAACCCCAAGGCAACGCCGACCAGCCCCTGCCCGCGTTTGCGCTCAAGAGTGCGCTCGATGAAAACAGCGGTTTCTCGCTGCCAGCGCTCACAGGGCAGCAGCCCATCGAACGCCTGGGAGTGGCCGCAGCCGGCATCGGTCACCTGAACCAGACTCAGGACGTGGACGGCGCCGTTCGATTTGAGCCCCTGCTGGTCAATTACGACGGCAAGGCGGTGCCCTCGATGGCGCTACTGGCCGCCACCAAAAGTCTCAACCTGAGCACGGCTGATATCAAGCTCAATGGGGGTGAGTCAGTGCAAATCGGCAAACTGCGCGTAAAAACCGATGAGGCGGCGCGCATATTGCCCCAGTTCTATCAAGGGCGTGACGGCAAACCGGCCTTTAGCGTGGATTCTTTTGACGATGTGCTCACCGGCAATATCCCGGCCTCCAAATATGCAGACAAGATTGTCATCATTGGGGTTACGGCAGCGGGCGTAGGCACCCAGTTCCCTGTGCCTGGCAACCCGGCCTTGTCGCCCGCAGAAACGATTGCGCACATGACGTCGAGCATCTTGGGCGAACACTCTATTGTTCAGCCAGGCTGGGGTGCTGGGGCCAGGCTGGCGGTGTTGCTCCTGGTCAGCGCCTATCTCGTTGCCGCCTTGCCACGCTTGTCGGCGGGTCGGGCAGCCGTGTCCACCCTGCTGTTGTTGGCGGTTTTACTGGGCACCGAGTTTGGCCTGTTATCGGGCGCTGCGCTGTGGCTGAAGCTGGTGTTTCCGGCGACGCTGCTGCTGATCGGGCATCTGGCCTTGACGACCAAGCGATTCTTGATGACGGAGGCCGCGGAGGCCGACAAGCTCAAGCCGGATGAAGAGTCGGCTGAAACCAACCGCATGATGGGCTTGGCGCTGCAGGGCCAGGGTCAGCTCGACATGGCCTTTGACCGGTTCCGCCGCGTGCCCATGGCAGAGGCGGTGCTGGGTGATTTGTACAGCCTGGCGCTCGACTTTGAACGCAAGCGCCAGTTTGACAAGGCAGAGGCGGTGTATGAATACATGGCGACCTACAACAAGGACTACAAAGATATCAAGTCGAAGTTGAATCGGGCCAGGAATCCGTCAGAAACCGTGATGATGGGTGGCAACAGTTCCCACCCGGGGGGCGCCCTGCGGCCCGACGCAGGCGCGGTTGAGAAGCCCATGCTGGGGCGTTACCAAGTGGAAAAAGAACTTGGCAAGGGGGCGATGGGCGTGGTGTATTTGGGTAGAGACTCCAAGATTGGTCGGGTGGTGGCGATCAAGACCCTGGCCTTGAGTAAGGAATTTGAAGGCGATGAACTGGTGGACGCACGGGAGCGATTTTTCCGCGAAGCCGAAACGGCCGGGCGTCTACAGCACCAGAATATTGTCACAATATTCGACGCTGGCGAGGAGCACGATCTGGCCTATATTGCCATGGAGTTCCTCAAGGGCAAGGACTTGGTGGACTACTGCCAGGAGGGTCGTTTGCTGGCAGTACCCACCGTGCTTTCGATTGTGGTGCGGGTGGCGCAGGCGCTGGCCTATGCCCACCAGCAGCATGTGGTGCACCGCGACATCAAGCCGGCCAACATCATGTACGAGCTCGAGAGCGACACCGTGAAGGTGACTGACTTTGGGATTGCACGCATCACCGATTCGAGCAAAACCAGGACCGGCCTGGTGTTGGGTACTCCCAGTTTCATGTCACCCGAGCAACTCGCCGGTAAAAAAGTGGATGGTCGATCAGATCTTTATTCACTCGGTGTCATGCTGTTCCAGCTGTTGACAGGCGTACTGCCCTTCCGTGGGGACTCCATGGCCGAGTTGATGCACAGGATTGCGAACGATGAGGCGAGCGACATTTGCACCATCCGCCCGGCGTTGCCACCGGCGCTGGCGCGCGTGGTCGCGCTGTCACTGAGCAAACGCCCAGAGGCCCGCTACCAGGATGGGGCCCAGTTTGCCCATGAACTGCGGGCGGTATTATTTGCACTGATGGGTGACCTGGCGGCGGTTGGCAGTGCCATGCCGATGGCAGACCGGCAAGCGTCATCCGTCGATGAAAAAACGCCCCAGTTTGTGGCAACCGTTCCTGCGTCGGCGACAGAATTTGAAAAAACGGTCATGCTTGCGAGCACGACCCCCACGTTGAACCCGCCCAGCGCCAGCGCAGGCGGTCTTGACACCTAGCCTGGTACCTCCATGAACTACACCTTCTGTGCGCAAACTGATCCGGGCCGGGTCCGGGAAAACAATGAAGACTCGGTGGCTTTTGATGCGGCCACAAATCTGGGCGTTTTGGCTGATGGCATGGGAGGTTACAACGCGGGTGAGATTGCCAGTGGCATGGCGACCGCTTATATCAAGTCCGAATTGACGCGCTGGTTGTCTGAGGCTAGCCTACAGGCCAACGCCGGGGAAGTCAGGCGCGCCATTGAGATTTGTGTTGACAATGCCAATCGCTCCATTTTTGCTGCATCCTGCTCCAACAGCCAGTATGCGGGTATGGGGACCACCCTGGTGGTCGGCGTTTTCCTGGACAACCGCTTGCTGTTGGGACATGTCGGGGATTCCCGCTGCTATCGCTGGCGTGGCAATACACTGCTGCAGATCACCAAGGACCATTCGCTGCTGCAGGAGCAAATTGACGCCGGCTTGCTAACGCCCGAGCAGGCGGCGACAGCGCCCAACAAAAATCTGGTCACCCGGGCACTGGGCGTGGACGATGTGGTTTTCCTGGAACTCAACGAGCATCGCGTCGAGCCTGGCGATATTTATTTGATGTGTTCCGATGGACTTTCTGACATGATGCAGGATTCGGCGATTGCGGGAGTCCTGCAAAATGGAACATCGCTGCTGCCAATGGCGCAAGAGCTGGTAACCTTGGCCAACCAGAATGGTGGACGCGATAACATCACGGTATTGTTGACTCAAGCTTCAGCCAGCCCCGAAAAGCGCGGATTGATGGCCAGATTGCTTGGGAAATAGCTAGCGCATGAGAAACCCAATTATCAATTTCAGGAACAGGAGTCGGTCATGCCGAAAATGATCGTATCGATCGACGGTGTTGTCATCAAGGAAGTCCAATTGACAAAGGACCGCACGACGCTGGGTCGGCGACCCTACAACGACATCGTGATCGACAACCTGGCCGTCAGCGGCGAGCATGCCGTTGTGCAAATGACAGGTGGCCAGGTTTATCTGGAAGACCTGAACAGTACCAATGGCAGCTATGTGAATGGCAAGGCGGTCAAGAAACAGTTGCTCCAGGATGGCGATTCGGTCGAAGTCGGCAAATACAAGATCAAATTTGTCAGCGATGTACTCGGCGAAAGTTTTGAAAAGGACATGATGGTCAAAGCGGGCACGGGCGGTTTGGCGCCATCCGTTGCACCGACGGTATCGACACCGCCGGCGACCTCTGGTTTCGCAGTGCAATCCAGCGCCGAGCCGCTGCGCGCCGCAATCAAGGTCTTATCAGGGGCGGCGGCCGGCCGTGAAGTGCCCTTGACCAAAGTCGTGACCACGATCGGCAAACCTGGCGTCGCCGTGGCCGCGATTACCCGACGACAGCGCGGTTTTGTCGTCCATCACGTTGAGGGCGCAGGGAACCCGGCACTCAACGGGGCGTCCATCGGGGTGGAACCGGTGGCGTTGAAAAATGGCGATCTGATTGAACTGGCCGGGACCCAAATGCAGTTTGTTCAGGCTTGAGCTGGCCGATTGACGGGTTCGGCTTTCGGCCCGGCCTGATGGGTCAAGAAGAGCACGTACAGCGAGGCGTTATGGGATATTTTTCAAAGCAATCGTCATGAAAGTACGTGTGCTGGGCTGTTCAGGCGCGATCTCAAAGGGTTGCCGAACCACGTCATTCCTGATCGATGGGGACGTGTTGATTGACGCAGGCACTGGGGTGGGTGACCTCACGCCGCATGAAATGCGCGGCATTGAGCACGTCTTGCTCACGCACTCGCACCTGGACCACGTGCTTGCCCTGCCCTTGATGGTGGACGCGATTGCCGCCCGGCGCACGGCGCCGTTGCAGATTCATGCACTCGCTGGCACCATCGCCGCTTTGAAAATGCATATTTTTAATGACGTTATCTGGCCCGATTTCAGTCGCATTCCAACGCCAGAGGCGCCCTTTGTCAGTTTTCATGAAATCCAGGTGGGCCAGACCCTGCAATTGGGTGGCAAGGTGGTTGAGGTTTTGCCTGCGGTGCACACCGTCCCCGCTGTGGGTTTTGCCGTTACCGCAGGACACGGCTGCTGGGTGTTCACCGGTGACACCGAACGTAACCCGGCATTCTGGGACAGGCTCAACCAGCTCAATGTGGTGATGCTGGTGATCGAAACCGCCTTCAGCAACCGCGAAAAAGACCTTGCACAACGCAGCCTGCACCTGTCACCCCACGTGCTGGCCGACGAACTGGACTGCATCGCGCCCGGCGCTAGTTATCCCATTTACATCACGCACACCAAGCCTGCGGAAACCGAGTTGATCATGGCCGAGATTCAGCGTTTTGATCAGACCTTGGCCAATGGACCCCATGTGACCCACGACATCCGCTGGTTGCGCGCCGGGCAGGAGTTTGAGTTATGAGCGCCGTGATTAAGCCGGCCAGCGGCGAGAGAAATTCCGAGCAGGTTTTTTTTGAATCACAAAAACTACCCAGCGAGAAACGGGGCATGCCGTTTGAAGCCCTGTTCTACAAGCAACTGCAACAGGTTACCACCCGGATTCACGAAATCGAGAACCTGGAGCAGATCATGCTGGAGGCGAGCCAGGACATCTGCAAACTGTTCAATGCAGATCGTCTGACCCTTTATGCCGTCAATGAGGACCAGAGTGCCATTGTCTCCAAGGTCAAGACCGGACTCAACAGCAGCCGGGACCTCAAGTTGCCGATCACGCCCCAAAGCATTGCCGGTTACGTCGCCTTTAGCCGACAACTGCTCAACCTTGCCGACGTTTATGACGACGACGCGCTCAAGCAAATACACCCGGCCCTGACCTTTCTCAAAGAAGTGGACAAGCGCTCGGGCTACCGAACGCGCCAGATGCTGGTGGCGCCCATTCTTGAAGGCAACAAACTTCATGGCGTGCTGCAGCTCATCAACAACAAAAGCGATCAACCCTTTGGCGAGCTTGAAGTCGAAGGCGTTACTCAGCTGAGCAAGACACTGGGCACCGCCATTCGGCAACGCGTGCGCCAGACCGAAGGGGGCGTGCGGCGCAAGGCCACCAAATTTGACGGTCTGGTAGCGAATGGCGTGGTAACCGCAGACGAGTTGGAGCAGTGCTGGTCGGAGGCACGTAAAGACGGTAAAACCGTTGAGCACGTCTTGATGGCGCATTACAAAGTGTTGCCAGCCCAGATTGGTCCGTCACTGGCCAAGTTCTTTGATGTGCCCTATGAGCCGTTCAGTTCTAGCCGTATTCGTTCGGAGATGCTTCATGGCCCGCTCAAGCGGGAGTTCCTTGAAGAGCAGGGCTGGATTCCTTTGGAGGAGTCGCCCGAGGGCCTGGTGATCATGTGTATGGATCCGGAGGCGGTGCGCAACTCGCGGGTGGTGCCGCAGGTATTCCCCCGCATCATCAGATTCTCCTACCGGGTCACGACGCAAACCGAATTTGCTGACACTTTAGGTCAAATCTTCGGCCTGGAAGCGGCTGGCGGGTCGATTGACGAGTTGCTGGCCGACATGGATGGCGGCGCCATTGACGACGGCAGCAATGACGACTCGCTGGAGTCGGCGGCGGCTGACAACGAACTCGTGAAGTTCGTCAACAAGGTCATCATTGACGCCTACAAGCAGGGGGTGTCCGATATTCACATTGAGCCGATGCCGGGCAAGCTCAAAACCGGTATCCGGTTCCGCATTGACGGTACGCTGCAGCCGTATATCGAGGTCCCGGCCCATTTTCGCCAAGCCATGGTGACCCGTTTGAAGATCATGTGCGACCTCGACATTTCAGAGCGTCGCCGGCCCCAGGACGGCAAGATCAAGTTTAAAAAATACGGTCCGCTCGACATTGAACTGCGGGTGGCCACCATACCGTCCGCTGGCGGGGTGGAAGACGTGGTGATGCGGATTCTGGCGGCCGGGGAGCCGATCCCCATGGACAAGCTGGGCCTCACCCCGCACAACATGGAGCGCGTCATTCGCACCGTCGAGAAGCCCTACGGCTTGTTCTATGTGTGCGGCCCCACCGGCTCGGGCAAAACCACCACGCTGCACTCCATCCTCAAGCACCTCAACACGCCCGACACCAAAATCTGGACGGCCGAAGACCCGGTGGAAATCACGCAAAAAGGTCTGCGCCAGGTCCAGATCAACCGCAAAGCCGGCATTGACTTTGCGCTCATCATGCGGGCCTTTTTACGGGCTGATCCCGACATCATCATGGTCGGCGAGTCGCGCGACAAGGAAACGGTGGCGATGGGCATCGAAGCGTCGCTGACCGGCCACCTGGTGTTCTCGACCCTGCACACCAACTCGGCGCCCGAGTCCATCACCCGCTTGCTGGACATGGGCATGGACCCCTTCAACTTTGCCGATGCGCTGTTGGGCATTCTGGCGCAGCGGCTGGCCAAAAAGCTGTGCGACTGCAAGGAATCCTATGTGCCCGACGCCGAAGAGCTGCGCCTGTTTGCGGCCGAATATTCTGATGAGCTCCGGCACTCAGAAGCCTGGGCGGCCGACTATGAAGGCGAAACCGATAAGCTGATCGCGAGCTGGCACCGGCAATACGATCAGGACGGCCAACTGCGGTTTTACCGCCATGTGGGCTGCGACAAGTGCCACAACACCGGTTACAAAGGCCGCATCGGCCTGCACGAGCTGCTGATCGCCGACGACGGCATCAAGAAGCTGATCCAGGAGCGCGCCCGCGTCGCCGAGATTTTTGCCGCCGCCGTGGAAGGCGGCATGCGGACCTTGAAGATGGATGGCATGGAGAAAATCATGATGGGCCTGACCGACATCAAGATGGTCAGGTCGGTGTGCATCAAGTGACGCCAGGTGGCGACGTGGCATCCATCCAGCGTGGCCCGACTGACCAGCGATAATTCGGGCATGAACACTTCGTCCGCGTGGCACTGCTGCCGCAACGGCGAATTCACCACGCTCTGTCGCTTCCACCGCCTCAAACACCCGTGACCATGCCCATACCCCCCGAGTCGCTCATTACCTATCCGTCGCGGTTTCCCATCAAAGTCATGGGCACCAAAGTGGACGGTCTGGTGCACGCCATCACCCTGATCGCCTGCCAGTTCGACCCCCTGTTTGATGCCGCCACCATTGAGCTGCGCGAGAGCAAGGGCGGCAAGTATTTGGGTGTGACGATTACCGTCACCGCCACCTCCAGAGAGCAACTCGACGAGCTGTACCGCACGCTCTCCACGCATCCGATGGTCAAAGTGGTGCTGTAGACGAGCATGGGCCTGTCGCTGCACCGCCTTGGCCGGATCGACTACCTGCCCACTTACGAAGCCATGCAGGTCTTCACCGCTGCGCGCACGCCCGAGACGCCCGACGAGCTATGGATTTGCGAGCATCCGCCGGTTTACACGCAAGGGCTGGCGGGCAAGGCAGAACATGTTTTCAATCCTGGCACCATCCCTGTGGTGCAGACCAACCGCGGTGGCCAGGTCACCTACCACGGCCCCGGTCAGGTGGTGGCTTATCCGCTGCTGGACCTGAAACGCGCCGGGTATTTCATCAAGGAATATGTTTACCGGATAGAAGAAGCGGTGATCCGCACCTTGGCGCATTGGGGCGTGACCGGGCACCGGGTGGCGGGTGCGCCGGGCATTTACGTGCGGCTGGACGACCCGGGCTCGCACGCACTGCTGCCGCAGCGGCCGATGAAGTCTGCGGTGGCCAGCCCCAGTTTTGAAGGCCTGGGCAAGATCGCTGCCCTGGGGCTCAAGGTCAGCCGCAACTGCACTTACCACGGCGTGGCGCTGAACGTGGCGATGGACCTGGAGCCCTACACGCGTATCAACCCCTGCGGCTATGCGGGTTTGCAAACAGTGGACCTTTCTACAATCGGCGTTTGCGTTGACTGGGATGAGGTCGCCGAGCTGCTGGGCCACAAGCTCACCCGCTACCTGGCGCCCTGACCCGGCCAGCAAGCCTGCTTGCCTTCTTTACCTATCTTTTTGCCACCATGAGTCACAGCCCCGACGATCTTGCCGCCCCTGCCACCCCTGCGTCCGTGCGCGAGGTCCAGCCGCCAGAAGCCTACGACCCGCTGGTCAAACAAAAATCTGCAGCCAAATTGTCGCGCATCCCGATCAAGGTGGTGCCGGGCGAAATTCTGCGCAAACCCGAGTGGATTCGCGTCAAGGCGGGGAGCCCCAGTACCCGCTTTTATGAAATCAAGGACGTGCTGCGCAGCAACAAGCTGGTGACGGTGTGCGAAGAGGCCAGTTGCCCCAACATTGGCGAGTGTTTTGGCAAAGGCACCGCCACCTTCATGATCATGGGCGACAAATGCACCCGGCGTTGCCCGTTTTGCGATGTTGGTCATGGCCGGCCCGACCCGCTGGATGTGAATGAGCCTATGAGCCTGGCCAACACCATCGCCCAGCTCAAGCTGAAATACGTCGTCATTACCAGCGTGGACCGCGACGATTTGCGCGACGGCGGTGCCGGGCATTTTGTGGCCTGCATCCAGGCCATCCGCGAAAAGTCGCCCCAAACCCAGATCGAGGTGCTGGTGCCCGATTTTCGCGGCCGTGACGACCGCGCGCTCGAGGTTTTGAAGGCCGCGCCGCCCGATGTGATGAACCACAACCTGGAAACTGTTCCAAGACTCTACAAAGAAGCGCGCCCCGGCTCAGACTACCAGTTCAGCCTGAACCTGTTAAAGAAGTTCAAGGCCTTGTTCCCTGACGTGCCAACCAAAAGCGGCCTGATGGTCGGCCTGGGCGAAACCGATGAAGAAATTCTGACCGCGATGCGGGACATGCGCGCCCACGGCATCAACATGTTGACCCTCGGCCAGTACCTCGCACCCTCCAGCTCCCACCTGACGGTCAAGCGCTACGTGCACCCGGATACCTTCAAGATGTTCGAGGCCGAGGCTTATGCGATGGGCTTCAGCCACGCTGCCGTCGGTGCCATGGTGCGCAGCAGTTACCACGCCGACCAGCAGGCGGGCCATGCGCTGAGTCAGTTGGCAGTCTGACTTTGCTATTAGTTTAATAGCTACTTAGGCAATGTTGACGAGGGTCAGAGCCCTATTTTATGCAAAACGATAGCGCCGCTGTCGGCCCCTGGTTCAGCACCCAGTCACTGGCCAACTCGATCGACCGCGCCACCTGGGATCGTGGCCTGACGCTGTACCTGACGCAAAAAGTGCTGTCCCTGGAAATCAAGCCCATGGGCGACTACTGGCAGTTGCTGGCCACTGTGCAGGGCAGCCAGCGTTGGCCGTACCAGGTGTCGATCGAGCTCAGTTTTAAGCCCAATGGCGAAGTCGCCAACTGGGACAGCGACTGCAGCTGCCCGGTCGGCTACCAGTGCAAGCACGGCGTGGCGGTGCTGCTCAAGGCGGCGCAGCAGGGGCGCCGGCTGATGGACCCCAGCGCGGCGCTCAGTGCGTCCGCGCCCGCCGCGCCCACGCCAGAGCAGGTCGAAGCCGCGCGCCAGGCGGCACTGGTGCGCGCCGCCGAACAAGCCCGGCACGAGGCCGAGGCGCCCCTGTTGCGCTGGCTGCAGGAGTTGAACCAGGTCAATCGGCTCAGTGCACAGGACAGTCTCGACCCGCGCACCCCCTTGGTTCACGAGCAGTACCTGTACTTGTTGTCAGTGGCGGGCGCCAAGGGCCGCACGCCCGAGCTGCAAATGGACGTCGTCGTGTCCTACCCCAAAGTCAATGGTGGCTGGGCCAAACCCAAGGCCCTGCGCCTTCCGCCGGCGCGCGGGCAAACCACGTTTGACCAGGCCACGGAGGTCGATCAAGAACTGCTGCAGCTGATGCGCGCCATGCCCAGCGGCAGCAGCGGTTACTACAGCTACGGCTACAAAGCCAAAGTGACCCTGTACGGCAAGCTCGGCCTCATGGCCTTGCAACAAGCGGCCAGTACCGGGCGCCTGCTGCTCGACAACGGCAAGGGCCTGCCGGGCGCTCCGGTGCAATGGGGCCCGCCGCAGCTTGTGCGCTGGGAATGGCGTGAAGTGAGCAGCCCGGGCGCTGACGAGTCCGCCTGGGCCTTGCGCGCCCGGCTGGCCAGCGTCAGCGCGCAACTGTGCCTGAACACGCCCCCCTTGTACCTGGATGCGGCAGCGGGTCTGTGCGGCCTGGTGCAGGCCGACGGCGTGCCCGCCGCGCAGCTGTCGGTACTGCTCAAAGCGCCGCCGCTCAAACCGTCGGCCCTGAAAACGCACCAGCTGGCCTTGCTGCAACAGCTGGGCCCGGTGCCGCCACCGCCGGTGCTGGAACAGCTCGCCACGCTGCAGGGCATCACGCCCGGCGCCTGCCTGCACTTGGCGCCGGTGCCAGCGCAAGACATCCCCGCTAAAGGCTTGTTGCAGGCGCAACTGCGCTTTGACTATGCGGGCCACCTGGGCTGGTGGGCGGGTCTTGGCAGCACGGTGCTGATTGATGACCCGCAGGGGCGCTTGCTGCTGCACCGCGACACCGAGGCCGAGCTTGACGCCATCACCCGACTGGCCGACTTGGGGCTGCGCGCGGCGGACCACGGCCGCTTTGGCATTCCCGGAGAATCGTCTCAACAAAGCTGGTTGCAATGGGCAGACGCGGGTTTTGCCGTGTTCAAGGCGGCAGGATTTGAAGTCACGCTCGACGCCGCGCTGACGAACTGGATCAGCCGCGCGGACACACTCGACGTCAGCTTGCAGGCTCAGGGCGAGCCCGATGGCGACTCGCACGCCCGTGACGACGCCGATGAAGCCGATGACGCCGATGAAGGCGTCACCTCGCCCTGGTTTGACCTGTCTTTGGGCATGGAGATCAACGGTGTGCGTCACAACATCCTGCCCTGGCTGCCGACGCTGATTGCGCAGGCCGCTGCCAGCCCGCTCGACCCGGCCACCGGCTTGCCCACCATTGCGCCGTTTATCTTTTTGCCCAACACCGCGGGGCAAGGCTTTATCCGCCTGCCCACCGACGCGCTCAAGCCCTGGATGGCCGCGCTGCTGGAGCTGGTGGGCGACCGCAGCCATGATTTCACCGGCGACAGCCTGAAACTCTCGCGCCTGGACGCCATGCGCACCACCGCTTCGCTGGGGGAAGGCGCGGTCTGGGACGGCGCACAGGCTCTGCGCAAGTTGGTCAAGCAACTCAGCGGCCAGACCGAATTACCCGCGGTGCCGGTGCCCGCGAGCGTGCAGGCCAGCCTGCGCCCGTACCAGCAGCAGGGCCTGAACTGGCTGCAGTTTTTGCGTCAATACAGTCTGGGCGGCATCCTGGCCGACGACATGGGGCTGGGCAAAACGTTGCAAACCTTGGTCCACATCCAGGTCGAAAAAGACGCCGGCCGCCTGAAGCACCCGGCGCTGATCGTGGCGCCGGTCAGCCTGATGGGCAACTGGCAGCGCGAAGCGGCGCGCTTTTGCCCCGAGCTGCGCAGCCTGGTGCTGCACGGCAAAGACCGGCACGAGCTGGCCGACAGCCTGCACGACCATGACATCGTCATCACGCCTTATTCGCTGCTGGAGCGCGACCGCGAGCGCTGGCTCAAGACCCAATGGCACCTGGTGGTGCTGGACGAAGCGCAAAACATCAAGAATGCCAGCACGCAGGCGGCGCAGGTGGCGAGCCAGCTGCGCGCGCGGCAACGCCTGTGCCTGTCGGGTACGCCGATGGAAAACCATCTGGGCGAAATCTGGAGCCTGTTCCACTTCTTGATGCCGGGCTTTCTGGGCAGCCAAAAGAAGTTTCAGGACTTGTTTCGCACGCCGATTGAAAAGCAGGGCAATCCGGAGCGCCTGCACCAATTGCGCGCCCGCGTCACGCCCTTCATGCTGCGCCGCACCAAGGCACTGGTGGCGAGCGAGCTGCCGCCCAAGATCGAGACCGTGATGCGCGTGGAACTCACCGGCCAGCAGGCCGATCTGTATGAAACCATTCGCCTGGGGATGGAGAAAAGCGTGCGCGAAGCGCTCGACACCAAAGGCATGGCGAAGTCGCAAATCACGATTCTGGATGCCTTGTTGAAGCTGCGCCAGGTCTGCTGCGACCCGCATCTGGTGGCGCTGGCCGCCGCCAAAAAAGTGAGCAACTCGGCCAAGCTGGAGCGGCTGATGGAAATGCTGCCCGAGATGCTGGCCGAGGGCCGGCGCATCTTGCTGTTCTCGCAGTTCACCAGCATGCTGAAATTGATCGAGGCGGAGCTTCAAAAGCGCAATATCCCATGGGTCAAGCTCACCGGCCAGAGCCAGAAGCGCGACGCCTTGATCGAGCAGTTCACCAGCGGTGCCGTGCCGCTGTTCTTGATCAGCCTGAAAGCCGGTGGTGTCGGCCTGAACCTGCCGCAAGCCGACACCGTGATCCACTACGACCCGTGGTGGAACCCGGCGGTCGAAAACCAGGCGACCGACCGCGCCCACCGCATCGGCCAGACGCAAAGCGTGTGGGTCGTCAAGCTGGTCGCGCAAGGCACGATTGAGGAACGCATCCTGGGCCTGCAAGAGCGTAAAGCGCTACTTGCCGAAAGCATGTACAGCGGCGCGGTCGGGCGCAAACAGCCGCTGTTTTCGGAGAGTGATCTGGCGGAGTTGTTGAAGCCGCTATCTGTTTAATAGCTACTTGCGCAGGTGGGACGGGGGCTGAAGGGTTAAATGGCTTGTAGATAGGGGCGACTGCGATGTGATTTTTGAAAGTTTGACGCTGGCCTGACTTCAGTGCTGTTATTGCTGAAAGACCACTGCGTCCAGCTCGAGGGCATGGATTTTTTCAACGGCAGCATCTGCCTCGGACTGGCTGTCAAACGGTCCCACACGCACCCGGATGCGTTTGCCTTTGCGGGTGTTCAATTCCTGTGTGAAGGCGGCCAGACCTGCAGCCAGCAATTTGGCGTGCGCTTTGCGCGCGTTCGTGTCCTTGGCGAACAACCCCACATTGATATAAAAGTGTTGTGTCGCCACTGGCACAGTGGTTGAAGCCTTTGGCGTTGATACGGTGGGCGTGGTCTCAGGGACGGGCGCCGCCGTGGCGATCATCGGGGCGGAGGCGGGGCTCACGGGTCGTGGCACGGCTACAGGCGCCGATGACGCTAAAGCGGGTGGTGCCATCAATTCTGGCGATGACGCCACTGGGGCCGGTGCGGCTGGTATTGTGGAGGCCGCAGGCGCCGGTTGCGGGGTGAGGTCTGTGACAAGGACGCCAGCCAGCTTGCGTTCTTGTCCCGTTTTTTTGGCCTCCAGCGGCAGTGTCCCGGTTCCGGAAAATGCCAGATAGACCCCCACTGTCGCGCCTGCCAGTGCCACATTGAGCAGAGCCAGCCAGATAAAGCGCCGCCGCGAACCGGCCTGGCGGTTCAGCATGGCGCAGGCCTGCGCCAGGGTGCTGCTCACAGACAGCGCATGGGCCATTTTCTTACGGCTCTCTGCATGAAACAGGACATTGCCAATGAAACCGGGGACCACCAGGCTCAGGACAGCCAGCACCAGCAGCACACTCACCTCCACCGCGTCCGAGAATTGAAACACCAGGATGGCCACACCACCCATGGTTGCGGCATAGACCAGCGCCGCTCGCCACAGTCCCCGAAAAGCCATCCAGTTCAGGGTGTAGAGGCTGGCCGCCCAATTCCAGCTCAGACCGGCCCGGTTCGCCGCTTCGAAGCGCGTAAAAATGGGCAGGTAATAGTCGGCGTTCACCGGTCCAATTGCAGCCCGGTATAGGGCGGTGGTGGCGCGCTCCTCGGAGCGGTCGAGCGTCGTCGCGGTAGAAGCGGGCATGTCTGATTTTGGCACGGCGACGGCAGCTGGTCGGGCGCAAACAAGCGCTGTGTTCTGAGAGTGATCTGGTGGAGTTGTTGAATCAGCTATCTATTTAGTAGCTACTTGCGCTTATTCCACGGGGGCTGCAGGGTAATTTGATATAAATTATTGGGAATGAGCGCGACTGATAAGAAGTGGACACTCAAGCCAAAAAGCTCCGAACAAACCCGTCATCCGACAAGGATAGCGATCTGTCCGGTATTGCTTTGAGGCGAGCTGTGCCCGTGGGCTTTGGACGTGGCTTTAAAAACTTTCCCAGTCATCACCGCCCGCTTTGGCGGTGCTGTCAGGTACAGCCCTGGGCGATGTAGCCGACGTACTTGGTGCTGCCCGTTTGGTCGGGGCTTTGACCTTGGCCGTGGCCGTGTGAGCAATGGCTCGAGGTTGGCTGTAGTTCGCCAGCGGGGCGGCATCGGGAGGGCTGTCGGAAGCAAAGCCACCCTGTCCCTGCTCGAGTTTGAACACGGCCACCGTCTGTACCAGATCATGCGCCTGCGATTTGAGGCTGGACGCAGCCGCCGCCATTTCTTCCACCAGCGCAGCGTTTTGCTGCGTCGCCTGGTCCATCTGCGTCACGGCCTCACCGACCTGCGCCACGCCCTGGCTCTGTTCATCGCTGGCCGCACTGATCTCGCCCATGATGTCGGTCACGCGCCGGATGCTACTCACCACATCATTCATGGTGAGGCCTGCCTGATCCACCAGCGCTGAGCCCTGCTCAACCCGCTCGACGCTGGCATTGATCAGGCTCTTGATTTCCTTGGCGGCGTCTGCAGAGCGTCCGGCCAGGGACCGCACTTCACTGGCTACCACAGCGAAACCACGTCCCTGCTCGCCAGCGCGCGCCGCTTCCACGGCCGCGTTCAGAGCCAGGATGTTGGTCTGGAAGGCAATGCCATCGATCACACTGATAATGTCCGAAATTTTGCGCGAGGCGGCATTGATACCCTTCATGGTGTCCACCACCTGGCTCACCACCTGACCGCCTTGGATGGCGACGGTGGAAGCACTTTGCGCCAGCTGGTTGGCCTGTTTGGCGTTGTCGGCGTTTTGCTTGACAGTGGCGCTGAGCTCTTCCATGGAGGCGGCGGTTTCTTCCAGCGCGCTGGCCTGCTGCTCGGTGCGGGCGGAGAGATCCTGGTTGCCCTGGGCAATCTCGGCGCTGGCCGTGGCCACGCTCCCGGAGCCTTGGCGCACAGTGCTGACCACGCGGGTCAAAGACGCTTGCATGCGTTCCACCGTTGCCAGTACGCTGGTGTTGTCGCCACTGCGCAGTTGCAGATGGGTGCCCAGATCGCCGTCGGCAACGCGGCTGACGGCATCGCATAGCTCGGCGGGTTCGCCGCCCAGTGAGCGTGACAGGTTACGGGTAATCGCCCAGCCCACACCCGTGCCAATCAAGAGCATCAACAGCGCAAGGCTGATTAATACCGTCATTGATGCTGCGGCCTCAGCTGCGGCATCATTTGCCAGTTTTGCAGCGACGTTTTGCTGTAGCGCCATCGAATCACCGACGGCCTTGAATAAGGTGTTTTGCAGGTTTTGCACTTCGCCCATCAGCTCGCTGCCAGCGCTCGCGTCCGCGCCGCGGCTGGCAAGCTCGGAGACTTTATCGATACCAGTGTAGTAGCGAGGCCCCGTCTCTTTGATGATTTTCAAGAATTCAGTGGCTTGGGGCGAATGAATGGATTGTTCCAGCTGTGTCAAGAGCTTGGCGTTAGCGGCCCGACTTTCTTCAATTTTCTTCTTCTCGCCGTTACGAAGGTTGTTGTCCTGCGTAATGACCATGTTTCGCACGGAGCTTGCCACGACGTTGAGGTTGTCCTTGTACTCGGCAAACTGGAATGTTTTGACCATGCGGTTATTGGCCACCTCATCCAGATTGCTGGCCAGCGTGCGCATTTTGAGCGCCCCAAAGACCGAAATAGCAGTGCCGATCAGGACGATCGTGCCAAAGCCTAGCGCCAGACGGGTTGAAACTTTCATGTTGGTAAAAAATGCCATGGGGTCCTCTGGAGTTCTTGAAATCAATGGGAGATGGAATTGATCAGCCCCATGCCGGCGCTGCTCATTAGTTTTTCGATGTCGAGCAGGATCAGCATGCGATCCTGAACCGAGCCGATGGCCAGCACATGGTCGCTGCCGATGGCCGAGGAAAATTCGGGTGCTGGATGCAGTTGCTCGGGTGTCAAGGTGATCACATCGGAGACGCCATCAACGACCATGCCGACGACCTGGCTGCCAATATTGAGCACGATGACCACGGTAAAGGTGTCGTAGTTCACCTGTTCGAGCTTGAACTTGATCCGCATGTCAATGATGGGAACGATCACGCCGCGCAGATTGATCACGCCCTTGATGAAGGCCGGTGCGTTGGCCATCCGGGTGGGCGGTTCGTAGGAGCGGATCTCCTGCACGCACAGGATGTCCATGCCGTATTCTTCGTCTCCGAGCTTGAAAGCCAGAAATTCCCGAATGGAGGTGACGACCCCACCCATGGGGGTGCCGCGGGGCGTTGTTATGCTGGACTGAACGACAGCGTGCTGACTCATGCAGGGATCTTTCTATCGCTTGGCTCACTGGGTGCCGCACTTGTGCCCTGGGTGATTTTTTGTTTGAACGATGGGAGTGTTATCGGCATAACTCTTGATAATTCAAGAGTTATTCGCATGTCCTTGAGTTGCAAAACGTGCCCTTCGTATGAAGCATAAAACATTGCAGCAAAAGCCCGCGACAGAGCGATGACGGTCACGGGTTCGACTGCTCACGGTCAAGGGCCCATCAGGCAGCAAGGCGAGGTGGCAGTGTTTCGGACTAAGGAGAGCGCGGCAATGGTTGCCGACTTCGCCCTGTTGGCGAAGTCAGAGGGGATCAGTTGGACTGGACCCGTTTTAGGCAACCCCGCTACCACTTTGCACGAATGCGTCAGGCCGGAAGCTTTGCGACCCCGTCTTTCGATCGGGTGTGCTTTTGAACTTGGACGCATTGTATATTTACCAGTATTTTCGCGATAACTGCCGCAGTAGCTGTGGCGATACCCCTTGGTCAGATGTTCACTATCTGGCTGTCGCCCTCGTCTGCGCGTCGGCAGGATCCCCGGTGCCTCAGGCAGGGCCTGGCCGCTGCCTCCCATCAGCGGCCCCTTCAAAGCCCCCAGTCATACTCAATCGTCAGCGGCGCATGGTCGGAGAATTTTTCCTCTTTGTAGATGGCCGCTGATTGGGCGCCTGCGGCGAGCCCGGCTGTGGCCAGGTGGTAGTCCAGCCGCCAGCCCACGTTCTTGGCATAGGCCTGGCCCCGGTTACTCCACCAGGTGTAGGCTTCGTCCGTGGCGGTGGGTTGCAGTTGCCGGTACACGTCCACCAGTCCGGCCTCGGTCAACAACTTCGTCATCCAGGCCCGCTCTTCGGGTAAAAAACCCGAGTTTTTGCGGTTGCCTTTCCAGTTTTTCAGGTCAATTTCCTGGTGCGCGATGTTCACGTCACCGCACAGAATGAACTCGCGCCCGGTCTTGAGCTGCGCCAGGTGCAAATAGAACTCTTCCAGAAAACGAAACTTGGCCTGCTGGCGTTCCTCGCCGGACGAGCCGCTGGGGAAATAGCAACTGATGATGGAGCGCCGGGCCGCGGGTGTGTCAAAGCGCAGTTCCACGTAACGGCCCTCGACGTCAAATTGGGACGAGCCGTAGCCGACCCGCACATCGCTGGGTTCGTGCCGGCTGTAGAGGCCAACACCGGAGTAACCCTTTTTCTCGGCAAAATGAAAGTGGCCGCGCAGGCCGGCCAGATGCTCAAATCGGTCTTGCAGGTCCAGGGCCTGGGCCTTGACCTCCTGTACACAAATACAATCAGGCTGAGTTTTGGTGAGCCAGGCTTCCAGGCCTTTGGCGGTAGCAGAGCGGATGCCGTTGAGGTTGAGGCTGGTTAATTTAAACAAGGAATTCCCCGATGTCGATAAGTGTTGGAACTAAAACCGGCGCCGCCCCCGTGCCAGACACATTGGCCCAGGAGTTTGTGCAGTTTGCGCTGGATTGTGGTGTTTTGCGTTTTGGTGAATTCAAAACCAAAGCCGGTCGCCTGAGCCCCTATTTTTTCAATGCCGGCTTGTTTGATGATGGTGCCAAATTAGGACGACTGGCGCAATTTTATGCGCAGCGCCTGCTGGCCAGCGGCATTGAATTCGACATGATTTTTGGCCCAGCCTACAAAGGTATTCCGCTCGGTGCGACACTGGCGGTGGAGCTGGCTCGCCTGGGCCGCAACGTACCCTTTGCCTACAACCGCAAGGAGGTCAAGGACCACGGCGAGGGCGGCACGCTGGTCGGCGCCCCGCTCAAAGGACGGGTGCTGATTGTGGACGACGTGATGTCCGCTGGCACTGCAGCCCGCGAATCAATCGCCATCATCGAGGCAGCGGGTGCCACGGCCCACGCTGTCGTTATTGCGCTGGACCGGCAAGAAATGGCCACCGAGCGGTGTGGCGACTCGGTGGTCGACGTGCCCTACAGCGCAGTGCAGTACGTGCGCTCCCAGCTCGGCTTGCAGGTTTGTGCCATTGCCAATCTGGCGGATTTGATGCAGTATCTTGCCAAGGACAGCGCGGGAGAACTGGCCGCCGACCATCAACGCGTTCTGGCCTATCGGCAGCGCTATGGCGTAGCAGAAAGTTAAACATGTTCGGATGGAGCGGGTTGGATGCGAGGCAAACGTTCCTGGGCGTGTTGCTGATGGTTCTGTCAGGCACGACCGTTGTCCAGGCGCAGCAGACGGGCAGTGGCGGCAATGGGCAGGGCATTTACACCTGCATCGATGCACGGGGCCGAACGCTGACCTCTGACCGACCCATTCCCGATTGCAATGACCGCGAACAAAAAATGCTCAACCCCAGCGGCACGGTCAAAGCCCGGGTGAGTCCGACCCTGACGGCACAGGAGCGCGCTGCGCTTGACGCCCGGGAGAAGGCGGCCCAGGAAGAACGGGCCCGCCTGAATGAAGAAAAACGGCGCGACCGGGCGCTGCTGGCCCGCTACCCGAACCAGGCGGTGCACGACAAGGAACGCGCTGAAGCACTGGCCCAGATTGGCGTGGTGCGCCAGGCGGCGGTGCATCGGGTGCAAGAGCTGCTGCGCCAGCGCACGGAGGTTAATGAAGAGATGGAGTTTTACAAGAAGGACCCGAGCAAAGCCCCGCCCTCCGTTCGGCGTCAGGCTGACGAGCTGGCCCAAAGCCTGGCCATTCAGGGGCGTTTTATTGCTGATCAGGACGCGGAACTCAAGCGCGTCAACGCGCGTTTCGACGAAGAACTGGCGCGGCTGAAGCGGCTCTGGTTGCGGCCTTGATCCATGCCCCAAGCAGCGCTGGAGGGCGGCCAGCGCGGGGCAAGGACCTGGTGCATTGAAGCAGACCTGGAATCAGTCCAGTTTCTTGCGCAGCAGATCGTTGACTTGCTGCGGGTTTGCCTTGCCTTGGCTGCCCTTCATGATCTGACCGACCAGCGCGTTGAGCGCCTTGGCGTTGCCGGCCTTGTACTGCTCGATGTTTTTCGGGTTGGCCGCCAGCACCTCGTCGACAATTTTTTCCAGCGCGCCGCTGTCGTTCATTTGCTTGAGACCTTTGGACTCAATCACCGCATCGACATCAGGGGACTCGCCGGCCCACAGCGCATCGAGTACCTGTCTGGCCGCGTTGTTGGACAGGGTGCCATCCACAACGCGGGTGATTAACAGGCCCAGCTGCGCGGCGTTCACGGGCGATTGCGCGATGTCAATTTCATCGGTATTGAGTCGGCGTGCCACTTCGCCCATGATCCAGTTGCTGGCCAGTTTGGCTTGCCCGCAGGCTCTGGCGGTGGCTTCAAAATAGGCGGCGATGCCACGGCTTTGGGTCAACGCCGTGGCATCGTAGTCAGAGAGCCCATAGTCAGCGACAAAGCGCTGCGCCATGACGCGCGGCAGCTCGGTCATCTCGGAGCGAACCCGCTGCACCCAGTCATCGGCAATCACCAGCGGCGGCAAATCGGGGTCGGGGAAATAACGGTAATCGGCCGCATCTTCCTTGCTGCGCATGGAACGCGTCTCGCCAGTGTCGGGGTTGAACAGCACGGTGGCCTGCTCAATTGCGTGGCCGTCTTCAATCTGCTCGATCTGCCAGCGCACTTCATAGTCGATGGCTTGCTGCATGAACTTGAAACTGTTGAGGTTCTTGACCTCGCGCCGCGTGCCCAGCGGCGCGCCGGGCTTGCGCACCGACACATTGGCGTCACAGCGGAAGCTGCCTTCCTGCATGTTGCCGTCGCAAATACCGATCCAGGTCACGATCTTGTGCAGCTCCTTGGCATAGGCTACGGCCTCCGCGCTGGAGCGCATGTCGGGCTCGGTCACGATCTCCAGCAGCGGCGTGCCGGCACGGTTCAGGTCAATGCCGGTTTGGCCCACATAGTCTTCGTGCAGCGACTTGCCGGCGTCTTCTTCCAGGTGGGCGCGGACCAGCCGCACCGAACGTTTTTCGCCGTCCAGGTAGAACTCAACCTCACCACCCACCACCACCGGAATTTCAAACTGGCTGATCTGGTAGCCCTTGGGCAGGTCGGGATAAAAATAATTCTTGCGCGCAAAAATACTGCGCGGCGACACCTGGGCGCCAATCGCCAGCGCAAACTGAATGGCCCGCTCGACCGCGCCCACATTCATCACCGGCAAGGTGCCCGGCAGCGCCAGGTCCACCGCGCAAGCTTGCGTGTTGGGCTCGGCGCCAAAAGCGGTCGAGGCGCGGCTGAAGATCTTGGATTGGGTGGACAACTGGGCGTGGGTCTCAAACCCGATCACGACTTCGTAACCCATCACCAGCGGGGATGGGAGGGCGGCACGCGACGCTGACGGTGCTTTTTCAACAAACGTATTCATGCTCAAAATCCTTCTGGCTTGGCAAGGTGCCAGTCCGTCGCTTGCTGAAAGCGATGCGCCACATTGAGCAGGCGAGCCTCCTGCAGATAATTGCCGATCAGTTGCAGCCCGACCGGCATGTGGTTGGCGCCAAAGCCCACCGGCAAACTCATGCCCGGCAAACCTGCCAGCGAGCCCGGCAGGGTAAAGATGTCGGCCAGGTAATCGGCCAGCGGATCGTTGCCGTGCCCGCCCAGTTTCCACGCCACCGTGGGTGCCACCGGTCCGGCAATCACGTCGCACTGCAGATAAGCTTGCTGAAAATCGTCAGCAATCATGCGGCGGATTTTTTGCGCTTGCAGGTAGTAGGCATCGTAGTAACCGTGGCTCAGGACATAGGTGCCAATCATGATGCGGCGCTTGACCTCATCACCAAAACCCTCGGCGCGGGTCTTTTTGTACATGTCGGTCAAGTCGGCGTACTGCGCGGCCCGGTGGCCAAACTTGACGCCGTCAAAACGGCTCAGATTGCTCGACGCCTCGGCCGGTGCAATGATGTAATAAACCGGAATTGACAACTCGGTGCGCGGCAGCGAAATCGGCACCAGCCTGGCACCCAGTTTCTCCAACTCCCTGAGTGCGCCGTCCACGGCAGCGCGCACGTCATCGGCCAGGCCTTCGCCAAAAAATTCAGCCGGCACGCCAATGCGCAAACCTTCGATGGATTCGTTCAGAGATTGCGTGAAATCTTCGGCCGGCACGTCCAGCGAAGTGGAATCCCGGTCCGGGTCCGGCCCACACATCGCCGACAGCAGCAAAGCGCAGTCTTGCGCTGTGCGCGCCATCGGCCCGGCCTGATCGAGGCTGGAGGCAAACGCCACCATGCCGTAGCGCGAGGCGCGACCATACGTGGGTTTGATGCCGGTGACGCCGCAAAACGAGGCCGGTTGCCGAATCGAACCGCCGGTGTCGGTGCCGGTGGCGGCGGGCAGCAGCCGCGCTGCCACGGCCGCTGCGCTGCCGCCCGACGAGCCACCAGGGGTGCGCGTCAGGTCCCACGGGTTCTTGACCGGGCCAAACGCCGAGTTCTCGTTGGCCGAGCCCATGGCAAATTCGTCGCAATTGAGCTTGCCCAACGTCACCACGCCTTGCGCGGCCAGCTTGCTCACCACGGTGGCGTCAAACGGTGAGCGATAACCGGCCAGCATTCTGGAGCCCGCGGTAGAAACAAAATCGCGCGTGACAAAAATATCCTTGTGTGCCATCGGAACGCCCAGCAGCGTTGGCGTGGCACTGCCGCTGCCCGCGGCCAATGCCAGGTCAGCGGCGCGCGCCTGGCCTAGCGTCACCTCTTCATTGAAGTCCAGAAAAGCCCCGAGCGAAGCATTCGCCTGGGCGCGGGCCAAAAAGTGCTGGGCCGTCTCCAGGGCTGAGACTTTGCGCGCGCGCAGCAGGTCGGCGAGCTGGGCCACGGTGAGGTCGTGGAGTGCGGAGTTGGTGTGCGTCATGGTTTAAAGAAATTGGGTCGTCATAGATGTTGCCGTGTGTTACTCAATCACCTTGGGCACCAGAAACAGGCCATGCTCAAGCGCTGGGGCATTGCGCTGGTTGGCCTCGCGCTGATTGGGCTCGCTGACCCGATCTTCACGCAGGCGCAAGGTGATGTCCTGGACGGTGGCCACCGGGTGTGCCAGCGGCACAATGTCCGTGGTATCGACCGCACGCATTTTTTCGACCAGGGCAAAAAACCCGTTGATTTGTGTCAGCATGCGCTCACTTTCGGCTGGTTTAAGTTCCAGCCGTGCCAGGTTGGCAATTCGGGCAATGTCAATAGAAGTCAGGGACATACAGTATCTTCATTCGAAACCGGTTGTAAAACACCTTTAAAGAGGCGGGGCCGGACGGTTATTCACAGGGGATGAGGTATTATCCCGCCTTTGGCTATGGGTCTGCGACCCGGCAGGTTTTTGCCAATAAAACCCGATTTTGAACCCGTTAACCAGGTGATGGCAGGCCGACGCGCCCGCCATGCCCGAGAGGACTTTTAATGTTTGGAGCATTCCGTCAGTACTTCTCCACTGACTTGGCGATTGACCTCGGTACCGCCAACACCCTGATTTACGTCCGCGACAAGGGCATTGTGCTCGATGAACCCTCCGTGGTGGCCATTCGCCACGAAGGCGGCCCGCAAGGCAAAAAAACAATCCAGGCGGTCGGCAAGGAAGCCAAGGCCATGCTGGGCAAAGTGCCCGGCAACATCGAGGCCATTCGCCCCATGAAAGACGGTGTGATTGCCGACTTCACGGTCACCGAGCAAATGCTCAAGCAGTTCATCAAGATGGTGCACCCGCGCTCCATCTTTCGGCCCAGCCCGCGCATCATCATCTGCGTGCCGTGCGGCTCGACCCAGGTCGAGCGCCGCGCCATCCGTGAAAGCGCCCTGGGCGCCGGTGCCCGCGATGTCTACCTGATTGAAGAGCCGATGGCCGCCGCCATCGGCGCCGGCCTGCCCGTCAGTGAGGCCAGCGGCTCCATGGTTGTGGACATTGGCGGCGGCACCACCGAGGTCGGCGTGATCTCGCTCGGCGGCATGGTCTACAAGGGCAGCGTGCGTGTCGGTGGCGACCGCTTCGATGAGGCCATCATCAACTACATCCGGCGCAATTACGGCATGCTCATTGGCGAGCCCACGGCGGAGGCGATCAAGAAGAATATTGGTTCGGCGTTTCCGGGTAGCGAAGTGCGCGAGATGGAAGTGCGCGGGCGCAACCTGTCCGAAGGCGTGCCACGCAGCTTCACGATCTCCAGCAATGAAATCCTCGAAGCCTTGACCGACCCGATCAACAACATCGTGTCGGCGGTCAAAAACGCGCTGGAACAAACCCCGCCCGAACTCGGTGCCGACATTGCCGACCGCGGCATGATGCTCACCGGTGGCGGCGCGCTGTTGCGTGACCTGGACCGTCTGCTGGCCGAAGAAACCGGTCTGCCGGTGTTGGTGGCCGAAGACCCCTTGACCTGCGTGGTGCGGGGTTGCGGCATGGCGCTGGAGCGGATGGACCGCCTGGGCTCCATTTTCACCAGCGAATAAGCAACAGGCGCAGCGATGCCACTTGGTACGCTGGACGGGACGCCGCCGCCTTTCTTTCGGCAGGGCCCGTCGGCCCTGTCCAAACTCACGTTCTTCAGCCTGCTGGCGCTGTTTCTGATGGTGGCCGATGCACGCCTTGAGCTGGCGCGGCCGTTGCGGGTGGCGGTGGCGGCCGCGCTCTATCCGGTGCAATGGCTGGCCCTGCGACCCGTGGTGTGGGTCCAGGGTGGGGGCAAATATTTTGAGTCCCTCAAACGCTCCCAGACCAGCGAAGAAGCCGCCCTGTACAAGCTCGGTTTGCAGTCCCAGCGTGCCAGTCAGGTCGAGCAGCTGCTGTTGGAAAACACCCGCTTGCGCGCGCTGCTGACTTTGCGCGAGCGCGTGACCACCCCGTCGCAGGCGGCACAAGTCCTGTATGACGCCGCTGACCCCTACACCCGCAAAGTCATCATTGACCGCGGCTTGCTCGACGGCGTCGCGGCCGGCTCGCCGGTGCTGGACGAAGCCGGTGTGTTGGGCCAGGTGACAAGGGTCTACCCGATGATCAGCGAAGTCACGCTGATCACCGACCGGGAGCAGGCCATTCCGGTGCTCAACACCCGCACCGGGGCGCGCGGCGTGGCCTTTGGCGACCCGGCCCTGCACGCCAACGCGCTGGAGCTGCGCTTCATGGCGGCCAATACCGATGTGCAAGTCGGCGACCTGTTGACCACCAGCGGCGTGGACGGCGTCTACCCCCCGGGTTTGCCAGTCGCGAAGGTGGCGAAAGTAGATCGCCGCGTTGACTCGGCGTTTGCGCGCATCAGCTGTGAGCCCCTGGCGCTGGTGTCGGGCGTGGTGCACGTGATGGTGCTGCAACCCGTTGCCAGCCAAATCGCCTCGCAGCCGGTCGCGCCAGCACCCGCTGGCTCGGTCAGGAAAGGGCTGAAAAAATGATCATGCGCCCGGGCCATCAGTTGCTGCTGCCCGCCAGCCCTTTCTTCATCTGGGGCAGCCTGGTGGCGGCCTTGCTCCTGAACATGTTGCAGAACATGGGGCTGTGGGGGCGAGCCGCCTGGATGCCCGACCTGCTGGCGCTGGTGCTGGTGTTCTGGAGCATTCACCAGCCGCAGCGCATCGGCATTGGCGCCGCTTTTGTGTTCGGCATTCTCATTGACGTGCACCAGGGGGCGATGCTGGGCCAGCACGCACTGAGCTACACGGTGCTGAGCTTTCTGGCCATTGCCATCCACCGCCGCTTGCTGTGGTTTCCGGTGCCGTCGCAGGCGTTTCAGGTGTTGCCACTGTTCGTGGCGGCCCATGCCATTGCGCTGAGTGTTCGCATGCTGGCGGGTGGCGGCTTTCCCGGCTTTTGGCTGTTGCTGGCGCCGCTCATCGAGTCGCTGCTGTGGCCGGTGGTCAGCGTGCTCTTGCTGATGCCGCAACGAAGAACGCCCGATCCCGATGCGCACCGGCCTTTGTAGCCTATGACCGAACTGCGCAACGTCGAGGCCGACCTGTCGCGCTTTCGGGCCCGCGTGCTGGTGGCGGGCATCGTCGTGGTGCTGGGGTTCTTGCTGCTGCTGTCGCGTCTGGTGTACCTGCAGGTGGTGCGCCACGATGACCTGCTGGAGCAGGCCGAAAGCAACCGCACCGCGATTGTGCCGGTGGTGCCGAACCGGGGCCTGATCCTCGACCGCAACGGCATTGTGCTGGCCAGCAACTACTCGGCCTACACGCTGGAAGTGACCCCCTCCAAGGTGACTGATCTGGAGCAGACGATCGACGCCCTGTCGCAGGTGGTCGAGATATCGCCGCGTGACCGGCGTCGTTTCAAGAAGCTGCGCGAAGAATCCAAGAGTTTTGAGTCGCTGCCGCTGCGCACCCGCCTGAGTGATGAAGAGGTCGCCAAATTTGCAGTGCAACGCTATCGCTTTCCGGGTGTCGAGATCAAGGCGCGACTGTTTCGAAATTACCCCTATGGCGAGCTGGCCAGCCACGTCATCGGCTACATCGGGCGCATCAACCAGGCCGAAAAAGAAAAAATCGACGACTCCGACGAGCAGGCCAACTACCGGGGTACCGACTACATCGGCAAGCTCGGCGTGGAGCAGAGCTTTGAGACCCAGTTGCACGGCATCACCGGCGTCGATTCAATGGAAACCTCGGCCGGCGGGCGCGCCATGCGCCGCCTCGCCAGCAGCCCGGCCACCCCAGGCAACACCGTCAAGCTGGCGCTTGACATCAAGCTGCAGCATCTGGTGGAGGAGCTGTTTGGCGAACGCCGTGGCGCGCTGGTGGCGCTGAACCCCAAAACCGGCGAAATACTGGCGTTTGTCAGCAAGCCCACCTTCGATCCCAACCTGTTTGTCGAAGGCATCGACAGCGAGAGCTGGCAGGCGCTGAACGAATCACCCGACAAGCCGCTGCTGAACCGCGCGCTGCGCGGCACCTACCCGCCGGGTTCCACCTACAAGCCGTTCATGGCGCTGGCAGCGCTGGAAACCGGCAAGCGCACGCCCGAGCAGACCATTTTCGATCCCGGCTACTTCATGTTTGGCGGGCATCGCTTTCGCGACGACAAAGAAGGTGGCCACGGCAGCGTCGACATGTACCACTCGATCGTGGCGTCGTGCGACACCTATTACTACATGCTGGCCAACGACCTGGGGGTCGACACCATCCACGACCAGTTGCAGCGCTTCGGTTTTGGTGAGTTGACCGGCATTGACATTTTCGGCGAGGTGCGCGGCCTGCTGCCGTCCACGGCCTGGAAGCGCAAAGCCTACAAAAAGCCGGAACAGCAAAAGTGGTACGCCGGTGAAACCATCTCGCTGGGCATCGGCCAGGGTTACAACAACTTCACCATGCTGCAAATGGCCTCGGCGGTTGCCACGCTGGCCAACAACGGCGTCAAGATGAAGCCGCACCTGGTGAAAGAGGTGGTGGACATCCTGACCCACGCGCCGACCACCACCGAGCAGGAATCGGTGGGTGAAGTGATCGCCAAAGCGGCCAACATTGCGGTCATCAAACACGCCATGGTCGGGGTGAACCTGGAGGGCACCTCCGCTGCCAGTTTTCGCGGTGCGCCCTACACCAGCGGCGGCAAGACCGGCACGGCGCAGGTGGTGCAGATCAAAGCCAACGAGAAATACGTCGCCTCCAAAACGGAGGAGCGCTTGCGCGACCATGCCCTGTTCACCGCCTTTGCGCCAGCTGAAGACCCCAAAATTGCCCTGGCCATCATCGTGGAAAACGCCGGATTTGGTGCCAAATACTCGGCCCCGATTGCGCGCCGTGTGATTGATTTCTGGCTGCTGAACCAGTACCCGAGCCTGGAAGACATTGAGGCCGTGAAAAAAGGCATGGCACCGGCACCGATTGGCAAGCCGCGCACGGTGGCAGAACTGCCCTGGCCGCCGGGCGCCCCCGCAGCGCCCGTTGCCGCCGCCAGCGCACCCGCAAAAACGGCCAGTGCCGCGTCACCTGTTCATTAAGGGAACTTGCGCCTTGTTCTCAGCGTAAGAAGGCGTCATAGCCGGTTTTCAGGATCAGCGCGCTCACGACCACGATGAAGAATGCCCGCACAAAGCCGGTGCCGTGCTTGAGCGCCAGGCGCGTGCCGAGCAGGCTGCCCGCCACGTTGGCCAGCGCCATGGCGACCACAAAGTGCCACCAGATATGACCCTTGGCCACAAACAGAATCAACGCCGCCGTGTTGGTGGCGGTGTTGATCAGCTTGGCGGCGGCCGAGGCGCTCAGAAAATCGTAGCCCATCACGCGCACAAACAAAAAGACCAGAAAACTGCCGGCGCCGGGGCCAAAAAACCCGTCGTAAAAACCGATCACGGCACCGATGGAAGCCGCCAGATAAGCCTCTTTGGCGCCCGAGAACAACGGCGCATGGTTACGCCCCAACTCTTTTTTGAGCACGGTGTAGATCAGCACCGCCAGCAGCACGCCAGGCAGCAGCTTGCGCAAAAAATCAGGCGATAGCACGGTTACCAGCCAGGCACCTGCAAAAGACGCGCTAAAACCTGCCGCCGCGGCGGGCAGCAGCGCGGCCCAGCGCATCTCGACCCGGCGGCTGAATTGCCAGGTGGCAAAGCCCGTGCCCCAGACCGACGCGCCTTTGCCGGTGCCAAACAGGGTGG
>Ga0209123_1000663_pt1 | contig 41047 bp, 30 predicted proteins | sample BarGraIncu00431A_FD_184500 | JGI IMG/M metagenome (GOLD analysis project Ga0209123, IMG submission 184500) | Arctic peat soil microbial communities from Barrow, Alaska, USA - Barrow Graham LP Incubations 004-31A (SPAdes) (version 2) | ecosystem: Environmental > Terrestrial > Soil > Wetlands >...
GTTCTTTTTGCTGTATCGACGATCTCGCCAACGGAAGTGTCGAGCAATTTGTGGTCGTATGCTTTCAAACGGATTCTGATTTTTTGACTAGGCATCTCTTCCTCGTGATGGATCAGTTTCAGTTTAGACCCGGACAGTTCCCGGAGGTGTGCTGAGTGCACCTGCCGCCGGGAAGCGTTCGGGAAAAAACCGTTTTTTTTTAGGCGATGATTGAAGCGACGACGCCTGCGCCGACGGTACGTCCACCTTCGCGGATTGCGAAGCGGAGACCTTCGTCCATGGCGATCGGAGTGATCAGGTTAACAGTGACCGAGACGTTGTCGCCAGGCATAACCATTTCGGTGCCGGCTTCCAGGTCCACGATGCCGGTAACGTCCGTCGTTCTGAAGTAGAACTGCGGGCGGTAGCCGTTGAAGAACGGGGTGTGACGGCCGCCTTCCTCTTTGGAGAGGATGTAGGCTTCTGCCTTGAACTTGGTGTGCGGGGTAATGGAGCCCGGCTTGGCCAGAACCTGGCCGCGCTCGATGTCCTCACGCTTCACACCGCGCAGCAGTGCACCGATGTTGTCGCCAGCGCGACCTTCGTCCAGAAGCTTCCTGAACATCTCGACGCCGGTTACGGTCGTCTTGGCGGTCGTCTTCATGCCGACGATTTCGATTTCCTCGCCAACCTTGACAATCCCTCTCTCGACGCGGCCGGTTGCGACGGTGCCGCGGCCGGAGATCGAGAAGACGTCCTCGACAGGCATCAGGAACGGTTTGTCGATAGCGCGGATCGGATCAGGGATGTAGGAGTCAACAGCGTCCATCAGAGCGTTGATTGCCAGCTCGCCCAGTTCGCCCTTGTCGCCTTCCAGCGCCTTCAGAGCAGAACCCTTGATGATAGGCACATCGTCGCCGGGGAAGTCGTAGGAGCAGAGCAGCTCGCGTACTTCCATCTCTACCAGTTCCAGGAGCTCCTCGTCGTCGACCATGTCGGCCTTGTTCAGGAACACGACGATGTAGGGGACGCCGACCTGACGGGCAAGCAGGATGTGCTCGCGGGTCTGAGGCATCGGACCATCAGCAGCGGAAACCACCAGGATCGCGCCGTCCATCTGCGCCGCTCCGGTGATCATGTTCTTTACGTAGTCGGCGTGGCCCGGGCAGTCAACGTGTGCGTAGTGACGCTTGTCCGTCTCATACTCGACGTGGGCGGTTGCGATTGTGATACCGCGCTCGCGCTCTTCCGGGGCGTTGTCGATCTGGTCGAACGCTTTGTATACAGCCTGACCCTTGCCAGCCAGAACCTTGGTGATAGCGGCGGTCAGGGTGGTTTTGCCGTGGTCGACGTGACCGATGGTCCCGACGTTCACGTGAGTTTTGTTTCTTTCGAATTTAGCTTTTGCCATGAAGGAATCCTCCCAAATGTATCGACCAGCGTTGTATGTGAATGCTTGTTTTGAAGAATGGAGCCCACAACCGGATTCGAACCGGTGACCTCTTCCTTACCAAGGAAGTGCTCTACCTACTGAGCTATGTGGGCCTATGCGTTAATGGAGCGGGAAACGGGACTCGAACCCGCGACCCTCAGCTTGGAAGGCTGACGCTCTAGCCAACTGAGCTATTCCCGCCAATTAACAGCGTGTAGCGAAGTTTTTTGAATCAACGTGCCCCCGGCTTCCCAGTACTGGCGATCCTTCGGATCTCCTGGGTTGAGCTGACGCCCATATCATCTGCAGATCGTATGGTGGAGGGAGGAGGATTCGAACCTCCGAAGTCGATGACGACAGATTTACAGTCTGTTCCCTTTGGCCGCTCGGGAATCCCTCCAGACGAAGAACTTCTTTTTCTACTGGAGCTGACGATGGGACTCGAACCCGCAACCTGCTGATTACAAGTCAGCTGCTCTACCAATTGAGCTACGCCAGCCAAGATCATCATCCGCTCCGTTTCGCGCCAAACCTTTCTTGGCAGAAGCGAATCCCTTTTCTAAAGCAAAATGTTCTTTGAGTCAACATCTTTTTTCAGCAAGGTTGATTTATTTTTCCAACGGGCGCTTTTTTACCGTTGGCGCCTGTCACTGGCAGCCGGCTACCAGAGCACACCCACCGCGCAAGTAACCAGAATAGCGCAATACTCTGCAAACTACAAGCGTGGTATCTTGCCCCACCTGTTATCTGCGGGAACCGGCTCCAAAAAGTTGCACTGCCGCGGCTTCACGGCCGCACTCTTTGAGTGCCAGCAGGCAGTTTTTCTTTTGTTCCGGAATATGATAGAGCAGCAGCGATTTCTGCAGCCCCTTTTCACGGTCCGTCTTCGCGACATAGACCTTTTCACCGGTGAAGGGATCGACCCCTGTGTGGTAGATGCAGGTCGCGAGCGTCCCGGGGGTCGGGGTAAAGTCCTGCACCTGCTCCACCTGCATGCCCCACCCCTTGAGTATCAATGCCAGATCCACCATGTCAGATAGCGCGCAGCCGGGATGCCCCGAAATAAAATAGGGGACGATATGCTGTTTTTTGCCGACCTTGGCGCTCTCCTTGAGGAAGGCGTCCCTGAAGTTTTCGAAGGAGGCGCGCCCGGGCTTGCGCATGACGTCCGTCACGGAGTCAGTCAGATGCTCCGGGGCAACCTTGAGGAGCCCGCTTACGTGGTGCTCGACCAGTTCACGCAGATAGCGGGGCTGGCGCTCCAGGAGGTCGTAGCGCACCCCTGAGGAGACCGCGACATGCTTCACACCGGGAACCTTGCGCGCGCTCAGCAGTAGTCGGGAACTGGCGGCGTCGTCTGTCACAAGATTGCGGCACGGCTTCGGGAAGAGGCAACTGCCACGGCGGCAGACCGCCTCCGCCGCGCTGTCGCCACAGGAAAGTCCGAACATGTTGGCGGTTGGGCCACCCAGGTCGCTCACCGAACCGCGGAACCAGGGGAGTTCCACCAGGCGCGCCAACTCCTTCAGCACGCTTCCTTCGCTTCTGGACTGGATGGTTTTTCCCTGGTGATGGGTGATGGCGCAGAAAGCGCACCCTCCGAAGCAGCCGCGGTGGGTGGTGATGGAACTGCGGATCTGCTCATAGGCAGGAATTTTCTCACTATAACTTGGATGCGGCGCCTTAACGAAAGGAAGGGCGTAGATCGCGTCCAGTGCTTTTTGTGACAACGGCAAGGCCGGCGGGTTACAAACCAGGTAGCGCTGGGCGTGGCGCTGGACTACGACCTTGGCGCAACCGGGATTTTGTTCACCACTTAGCAGTCGAAAAGATTCGGAGTAGACCGCCCGGTCGGTCGAGACCTGCTCAAAGCTTGGGAGCTCGAGCAATTCTGCTCCGGCTGGCGCACCAGGAAGTTCAGACGCGGCATATGCGGTGCCGCGAATATTCCTTATCGAGGCGAAGGCTTCACCGGCAGCAAGGCGCGCCACGAGCTCAAGGAGCGGGTTTTCCCCCATGCCGTACACCAACAGGTCCGCCTTGGCATCGATGAGTGCCGAGCGGCGCACCTTGTCTTCCCAGAAGTCATAGTGGGCGAAACGCCTGAGGCTTGCCTCGATGCCGCCGATCACGACAGGGACGTCGCGGTACGCCTCCTTGAGGCGGGAGGTGTAAATGATGGTGGCGCGGTTGGGACGCGCGCCGTGCCGGTCACCCGGGGTGTAGGCGTCGTCGCGGCGCAGTTTGCGTGCCGGCGTGTAGTGGGCAACCATGGAATCCATGGCTCCGGCGGCTACTCCGAAGAAGAGTCGCGGTCGCCCCAGAGCCATAAAGGGATCCTTGCTGCGCCAGTCAGGCTGGGCGATGATGCCGACTCTGAGACCGGCGGATTCCAGCAGGCGCGCCAGTAGCGGCACGCCGAAGGCCGGATGGTCCACGTAGGCGTCACCGGTGACGAAGACCACGTCCAGCTCGTTCCAGCCGCGCGCTTTTGCTTCAGCAATGGTTGTGGGGAGGAACTTCGGGGTGGGGACCTGACTCGGGCTTTTTTTCATGGTTACCTGGGTACATCATCAGACCGATCGGTCGGATCCGTCGGATCCGACCGATCTTGTTTTCACGGGAAAATGGGCAAAAAGTCCAAGCCAAGCGTCTCGGGGAGGCCGCACATGAGGTTCATGTTCTGCACTGCCTGCCCTGAAGCGCCCTTTACCAGGTTGTCTATTGCCGAAACGACGACAACCCGGCCGGTCCTCTCATCAACGGTCACCCCGATATCACAGAAATTGGAGCCTCTTACATGAGCGGTCGACGGGAAGCGTCCCTCGGGGAGCACCCTGACGAAGGGCTCGCCGTCATAGAAGGCTTCGTAGAGCGTGACGAGCTCGGCTGCCGTTACCTTCCCCAACGGGTTGCTGTAGATCGTGGAAAGGATGCCGCGATCCATCGGGACCAAGTGCGGCGTAAAGGTGATGGCAAGCTCGCTTCCGGCAAGCAGCGACAACTCCTGCTCGATCTCCGGAATGTGGCGGTGGGTGCCGCCCACGCCATAGGCGCGGAAGCCTTCGTTTACCTCGCAGTAAAGATTATCAACCTTGGCACCGCGTCCGGCACCGGAGACACCGGATTTGGCATCCACGATGATGGATTTGGGGTCAACCATCTTGCCGCTGAGCAGCGGAGCCAGACCGAGTATGACGCTGGTCGGGTAGCAGCCGGGGTTGGCGACCAGCGAAGCCTGTCGGATCAGCTCCCGGCGCAGTTCCGGAATGCCGTAAACCGCGTCCTTCAAGAGCTCGGGGTTCAGGTGCTTTTCATACCAGCGCCCGTACACATCAGCATCACGCAGGCGGTAATCGGCGGAGAGGTCCACGACATTCTTCCCCATTTGGAGGAAGGTCGGCACAACTTCCATGGCCGCCTTGTGAGGCAGTGCCGTGAAGACGACGTCCACCTTTTCGGAGATGCTAACCGGCTCGAGATTTTCCAGCACGAGGTCCATGCGTCCGCGCAGTGTCGGGAAGACGTCGCTGACCGGACGCCCCGCGTTCTGCTCGGAGGTCACGCAGGTGACGGCGACTTCAGGGTGGGAGTGCAGAATCCTCAACAGTTCGACACCGGTGTAACCGCTGGCACCGACGATGGCAACCTTTAGCATTGAAAGCCTCCCTTATCGTGAAAACAGAATCAAAACAATACATCCACCAACTTCCCGAGTGAGCAGCGGTGCCGACGAAATGCCTACCCTTGCAAACCGTAGAGACGCATTGCATGCGTCTCCTTGACCTGGTCACACTTGAGACCAACTTGAGCGCGGCAGCGCTGAGACGCATGCAATGCGTCTCTACAGGTTCGAAACGCAGAAAACCGGGAAAGCGCAAGACACAGCTACCCATTCATCATACGCTTACAGCGCTCGATACAGCAATCGCTTCCCTTCCACACAGGTTGCCATCACCTGCACAGAAGAAACAGCAAAAGGAGGAACCCTCACGGATTCCCCCTTTGTCTTGCCGAAACAGCAATCGTCCCAAAAGCGGATTAACGCTTGGAGAACTGGAAGCTTGCGCGAGCAGCTTTCTTGCCGTATTTCTTTCTTTCCTTGATACGCGAGTCGCGGGTGATGAACCCGGCTTTCTTCAGCGTACCGCGGAGGTCTGCGTCGATTGCAAGCAGTGCCTTGGTGATGCCGTGCTTGATCGCGCCGGCCTGACCGGAGTCCCCGCCGCCCTTGACTGTGCAGAAGATGTCGAACTTGCCGACGTTCTCTGTCAGTTCCAGGGGCTGCATGACAACCATCTTGGAGGTTTCCCTTCCGAAGTAGTTCTGGAGGGTCTTGGTATTAACGATGATCTCGCCGGTGCCGGCTTTGAGCCAGACGCGCGCGATCGACGATTTTCTCTTGCCTGTTGCGTAAAAGCTTACTGCTGCCATTTTATATCTCCTGATGAACGAATTATATGTTCAGATTCTTCGGCTGCTGAGCGGCGTGCGGATGTGCCTCGCCTGCATAGATCTTCAGCTTTTTGAGCATGTGGCGTGCCAGCTTGTTCTTGGGAAGCATCCCCTTGACAGCCTTCTTGATCAGATCTTCCGGCTTCTTGTCGATAAGCTTGCCAGCAGAGATCTCTTTCAGGCCGCCGACATAACCGGAGTGCGAGTAGTAGGTCTTGTCGGACATCTTCTTGCCGGTAAGAGCAATCTTCGCGGCGTTGACGACAACGACGAAGTCACCAGTGTCAACACTGGGAGTGAAGGTCGGCTTGTTCTTGCCACGCAGCACATTGGCAATCTGCGTTGCAACACGGCCGAGCACCTTACTATCTACATCGACCAGATACCAATCCCTGGTCACATCTTCTTTTTTAGCAACTTGCGTCGTCTTCATCGAAACCTCACAACTATCTGGAATTGGCACTTGGACTTACAGAAAGGTGAAAATTTAATCTATTTCCGGATGCATGTCAAGAGAAAAAACTCACTGCAAAAGTTCGGGCGGGTAAAACACCTGCATCAGGCACAGTCCGTGGGGGGGCGCCGTCATACCGGAAACCTGGCGATCCCCCTCCAGGAGCAGGCGCGCAACGTCCTGGGGCGCCCTTCTCCCCTGGCCGACCTCCACTATGGTGCCCGCAATTACGCGCACCATATTCTTCAAAAACCCGCTGCCGTTCACGTCCAGATGGATCCAGGGACCGTCCTGAACAAGCTCGAGCGAATATATATTGCGGACGGTTGTCTTCGCCGCACAGTTGGAGGCGCGAAAGGCGGCGAAGTCGTGCTCGCCCACGAAGAGCGCGCAGGCTGCACGCATTGCGTCGAGGTCGAGCGCACCGCCAAGGCGCCAGGCGACGTGACGCGCCAGGGGTGAGCGGTGCTTGTCCTGGAGGATGGTGTAGCGGTAGTGCTTGGCCTTGGCGTCGGCGCGCGGGTTGAAGGGAAGCGGCACCTCGCAGGACTCGCGCACAGCGATGTCTGCCGGCAGCATGGTGTTCAGCCCTTCGCGGAAGGCTCGCAGCGGCAGCATCTTTTCGGTGTTGAAGCAGGCTACCATGCCGCGGGCGTGTACGCCTGCGTCGGTGCGGCCTGAGGAGCGGAGCTTGGTCGGTTCGCCGAGCATGCGCAGTAGCGCCCCTTCCATGACCTCCTGGATGGTGATGCCGTTGGGCTGCACTTGCCAGCCGCAATACGCGGTACCGTCGTATTCTATGATCAGCTTGATATTGCGCATTAACTGGCGATCCTAAGTTAAAGGTTGTGCGCCCGGGTGCCCCTTAAATGTCCGGGCCGGGAAAAACGAGACGCATGCAATGCCTCTCTACCGTTTGGTCAAGTGGCCTGCAAACGGTTTGGCCAAGTGGCTGGCAAAGAGCGCTCAGGTCTATTTCAGATACTTCTCGATCAGGATCTCCGCGATCTGCACCGCGTTGGTCGCGGCGCCTTTGCGGATGTTGTCCGCCACAACCCAGAGGTTCAGCCCGTTCTTGACGGAATCGTCCTCGCGGATGCGGCCCACCATCACCAGGTCCTCTCCCGCGGCGTTGATCGCCATGGGGTACTCACCGTTGGCCGGGTTGTCGGCAAGCTCAACTCCGGGGGCGTCCTGCAGCAGCTCCCGTGCCTGGGCAACCGATATTTTCCGCTCGGTCTCGATGTTGATAGATTCGGAGTGACCGTAGAAAACCGGGACCCTGACGCAGGTGGCGGTCGTTTTGATGCCAGCCCCCATGATCTTGTTGGTTTCGTTCACCATCTTCATCTCTTCCTTCGTGTAACCGTTGTCGCAGAAGGAGTCGATCTGCGGCAGGCAGTTGAAGGCGATGCGGTGCTGGTATACCTCGGTCTTGATGGGGCGGCCGTTCAGTAGCTCGCCGGTTTGCACCCGAAGCTCCTCGATCGCCTTGGTCCCGGTGCCGGAAACTGCCTGATAGGTGGAGACCACGATCCGCTTGATGTTGGCGAAGTCGTGCAGGGGCTTCAAGGCGACGACCATCTGGATGGTGGAGCAGTTCGGGTTGGCGATGATTCCCTTTTTGGTGTATCCGGCTATCGCCTCCGGATTCACTTCGGGAACCACCAGGGGCACGTCCTTGTCCATGCGCCAGGCGCTGGAGTTGTCGATGCAGACGGCTCCCGCCTTGGCGGCCGCAGGGCAGAACTCCTCGGAGCGCGCGCCTCCCGCCGAAAAGAGGGCGATGTCGATCCCGTCGAACGAGTCGTGGGTCAGCTCTTCAACCAGTACCGGCTTGCCGTTGAATTCGAGCGCCTGGCCGGCGCTGCGGCCGCTCGCCAGGAACCTGATCTTCCCAACCGGAAAATTGCGCTCTTCCAGACATTCGATCATCTGGGTTCCGACTGCGCCGGTCGCTCCGACTACTGCTATGTTCCAAAGCTTGCTCATGTTTATGCTTCTCCTCTGGGCTTTGCCGCCTGGACCCGGCGCGACTTGCGAGCGGACCAGACAAAAATGGGAGCGCACCCCCAATGCTGCGCTGGGGACGCGCTCCGCTTATGCTGCTTTTACTGGTTAATCTGACGGATCAGTCGGATAAGACCGATCTGGCAGATGAAATGCTGAAGCTAACCTTTACGCTCTTTGAGCACCTGCAGCATGCGGCGCAGCGGCTCGGCTGCCCCCCAAAGGAGCTGGTCGCCGCAGGTAAAGGCGGAAAGGTACTGCGGCCCCATCTTCATCTTGCGCAGCCGGCCAATCGGAACGGTCAGTGATCCGGAGATGGCGGCCGGGGTCAGCTGCGCCAGGGTATCCGGCTTGTTGTTGGCTACCAGCTTCACCCACTGGTTGTCGTTCTTGATCAGGTCCTCGATCTCGGCGATCGGCAGGTCCTTATTGAGCTTGATGGTCAGTGCCTGGCTATGGCAGCGCATGGCGCCGACCCGGACGCAAAGCCCGTCGACGGGGATGGGAGTCGTGGTGCCGAGGATCTTGTTGGTCTCGGCGAACCCTTTCCACTCCTCGCGGCTCTGACCGTCTTCGACCTCGCGGTCTATGTAGGGGAGCACGCTTCCTGCCAGCGCAAACCCGAACTCCTTGGTCGGTAGTGCTTCGCTGCGCAGCATTTCGGTAACCTTGCGGTCGATCTCCAGAATGGCCGAAGCGGGATCCTTCAAAAGGTCGGCGACCGAGTCATGCAGCACGCCCATCTGGGACAAGAGTTCGCGCATGTTCGGCGCACCGGCACCGGAAGCAGCCTGGTAGGTCATGGAGGAGACCCACTCGACGACTCCCGCGCGGAACAGCCCGCCCAGAGCCATCAGCATGAGGCTCACCGTGCAGTTGCCGCCGATGTAGTCCTTCACCCCTTTGGCAAGGGCCGCGTCGATGACGTCGCGGTTCACCGGGTCAAGGATGATGACAGCGTCGGAATCCATGCGCAGGGTGCTTGCCGCGTCGATCCAGTACCCCTGCCAGCCGGCCTTGTGCAGCTCGGGACGGACCGCCTTGGTGTAGTCGCCACCCTGGCAGGTGATGATCACGTCCAGCTTCTTCAATTCCGAGATGTCCGAAGCATCCTTCAGGGTCCCGGCGTTCATGGGCGCGGGCTGCCCCGCCTGAGAGGTGGTAAAGAATACAGGTTCGATGCCCGCAAAATCGTTCTCTTCCTGCATGCGCTGCAGGAGAACCGAGCCTACCATGCCACGCCATCCGACAAGTCCGACTTTCATAGGTACGTTCCTTTTTCTGGAGTTTATTTAATTGCGCTTACAGTGCAGCGATGATCGCGTCGCCGATTTCCTTCGTGTTCACCAGCTTCTCGCCGGGCTTCTCCATGTAGATGTCCCGGGTGCGATACCCCTGGTCCAGCACCTTGGCGACCGCATTGTCGATGGCGTCGGCCGCCTCGATCATGCCGAAGGAGTAGCGCAGCATCATGCCGGCGGAAAGGATCTGGGCGATCGGGTTGGCGACCCCCTGTCCCGCGATGTCGGGCGCGCTGCCGCCGGAGGGCTCGTACATCCCGAAGGTCCCTTCGGCAAGCGAAGCGGAGGGGAGCATGCCGAGCGAACCGGTCAGCATGGCGGCCTCGTCGGAAAGGATGTCGCCGAACATGTTCTCGCAAAGGATCACGTCGAACTGCTTGGGCCATTTCACCAACTGCATGGCGGCGTTGTCCACGTACATGTGGGAAAGCGCTACGTCCGGATATTCCTTGCCGATGGTCGTCACGATCTCGCGCCAGAGCACGGAGGTGGAGAGCACGTTGGCCTTGTCGATGGAGCAGACCTTCTTGCCGCGCTTGCGGGCGGCCTGGAAGGCGACGTGGGTGATGCGCTCTATTTCCGGAATGCTGTAGCGCATGGTGTCCACGCCTACCCGGTCACGTCCGACGCCGTCGATCCCCTTGGGCTGCGAGAAATAGATGCCGCCGGTAAGCTCACGGATTACCAGGATGTCGAAACCGCCTGCGATCACCTCTTCCTTCAGCGAGGAGGCGGAGGTGAGCGACGGGAAGATGATGGCCGGACGGAGGTTGGCGTAAAGGCCGAAGATCTTTCTCAGCGGCAGCAGCGCGCCGCGCTCGGGCTGCTCGTCGGGCGGCAGCGTCTCCCACTTCGGCCCGCCCACGGAGCCGAAAAGTATGGCGTCCGAAGCCTTGCATATATTTACGGTGGTCTCGGGAAGCGCGCGCCCCTCAAGATCAATTCCTGCCCCGCCTACGTTTGCAGGGGTCCGTTCGAAAGTGACATCATAGCGTTTCTCGACTGCATCCAGCACCTTGAGTGCCTCTGCCATAACTTCCGGCCCAATGCCGTCACCCGGCAGTACCGCCACTTTAAAAAGCTTTCCCATTCCGCAAACCTCCAGTGTGTATTGAACCTTGGATTCTATTGGCGAGGTTACCTGTTGTCAACATAAAAAAGGCCGTCAAACTTAGGTTTAACGGCCCTATACCTGTGATTCCGGCAGACTCTCCGCCTTGAGACCGCTCAATTTCCTGACCCAGGGGGTGTGGTAGCAAAAGGGTCACAGCGAGCGATCCCGCCAGGCTCCCCCCGGATGGCAAGAATGGGGAGGTAGTCGGACCGATTTTCTCATGTGCCCGCAGGCAAAAAAGTTTTATTTACCGCTCAAAGCAGAAGAATCACCATAAATTTGTAGTTTATTTTCATGAAAGTGTGTGATATATTTTTAGCGTCGCCGGCCACACGAGCAGTGGTTGGCAGCATACCACCCGATCAAAATGAAGCAGATCACACAACACTTCCTTATTGCGGATCAATTCTCATAGAGTATGGACCAGAAAGGCTTTCCCGGCCTCCTCGACGGGTCGTGACAAGTGTCAGGCAAAGGGCTTGACAATGACAAACCGTTGGATTACTTTTTATTTCCCGACGGGAATTTGTTAAGCCGAATGCAATGAGCGCATGATGAATGTATAGCCATCTCGTGCATCTATTGATGTGACGTTGGAGAAATTTTCCCTGCACGGAACGTTTTCGCGCTGTTACAATAAACTTACACCAAGCTGCTGTCGGCTAAGCACTAATTCACTGTCAACTGTCCCCGATGCCAATGTACTACTGAAGCACTATTGATATAGCAGCTGAAAATAAAATGCTGCTCCTTCCGGCTTGGAGACAAAATGAAATGTGTATGCTCCCCATGGCACCTGATAACGGCTCTCGCTCTTTTTGCCGTCACTGCGTGCGCGCCAGCAGGAAAGCAACTGATGGGTGACCCCCAGAACCCCTACCCCCTCAAATCAGCCCCCAAAGTCGGCGATATCGTGCACCTGCCAACCGGGACCGTCGTCACCCTTGCCCAGATGCTTGCGGTGACCTGTGACGCCCGCGTGGTCTACGTGGGCGAAACCCACGACAACCCCGCTTCGCACCGCCTGGAACTGGCGGCACTCCAGGGACTTGAGGAGCGGCATCCCGGCAAGGTCGCGCTCGGCATGGAGATGTTCAGCCGGTCCCAGCAACCGGTACTTGACCGCTGGGTCTCGGGCAAACTTGATGAAAAAGCCTTCCTCAAGGAGTCACGCTGGTTCGACACCTGGAAGATGGATTTCGATTATTATCGCGACCTGCTGATCTTCGCGCGTGACCGGCATATCCCGGTCGTCGCACTAAACGCCGAGAAGAGCCTGGTACAGGCCGTGACCAGCAAGCCTTATGCGGAGCTGAGTGCCGAGCAGAAGGCCCAGCTGCCGGAACTCGACGAAACGGATCCTTATCAGCGCGGCATGGTAGAGGGGTTCTTCGCCGGCCACAGCCACGGCAAAATGGTGCTGGACGGTTTTCTGCGCGGCCAGACCGTCTGGGACGAGACCATGGCCGAATCCGCGGCCAACTTCCTGGCCAGTCCCGCCGGCAAGGAACGGCACCTGCTGGTGATCGCCGGCGGCAACCATATAAGCCACGGTTTCGGCATACCGCGCCGCGTCTTTCGCCGCATCCCGACGTCTTATCAGCTGATCGGCGGACAGGAAATAGAAATTTCCCCCGGGAAGAAAGAGGAGCTGATGAACGTCGAGCTCCCCGACTATCCCATGGTCTCCTACGATTTCATAAACTACTTCGCCTACGAGGAACTCCCCAAGAACGTGATTGTGCTCGGCGTAGCTTACGAACCGGCCCCCAAGGGGCACGGTCTGACGGTCCTGACTGTGGTGGCCGGTTCCAACGCGGAACGCGCCGGGGTGAAACTGGGCGACCTGCTGCTTGCGCTGGACGGCGAACCTCTGACGGAGAGCTTCGACCTGATTTTTGCGCTGAAGAAAAAGCATCTCGGCGAACGGAGCGTGCTGACGGTTGAGCGGGCGGGGACGCAACTGAAGCTGGACGTCAGCTACGAGAAAAGCGGCGACGAACACCAGCACGGCAAGCCATAGGGAAGCCGAGGCGCCCAGGCGAGTGCGGATCTGCCGGGAGCGGTCCGCATCGCCCCCATCTGCATGGCGCCTACGAGCCCGGAGCATGCCTTGGAACACCCTTCAGCCCGCAAATCCTGCCGCTCCCCCCGCGTCAGGCAGTCACGACAGGGGCCATATCGGCTCCGGGGTGGATATCTCTTGCCGATGACGGTTGCCGATGGTATTAGTTGAGAGGCAGCCTAAGTAATCAAGTTCCCTTTGCTTTCTAAGCAGCGGGTGGAACCATAGCAACTTTCTGACAATAAATTTGAAGAGGGAGGCAGCGCATGTATTCTATGAGCAATGTCGGAAGAAACACCATCGCAATGGTTCTGGCCGGTGGCAAAGGGGAGCGTCTCAGCCCGCTCACCATTAGAAGGGCGAAGCCGAGCGTCATGTTCGGCGGGAAATACAAGATTATCGACTTTGTCCTGAGTAACCTGTTCAACTCAGGGATCAAGAAGGTCTACATCCTGACGCAATACCGCGCCTACTCCCTCAACAAGCACATCCGTGAATCATGGGGCAAATGGACCGGTCTGGGCGAATTCTATGTCGCCATCTCTCCCGAGACCAACAGCGAGAGCGAGGAATGGTTCAAAGGGACCGCCGACGCGATCCTGCAGTACCTGAGATTCGTGGAATCGTCCGATGCAGATTACGTGGCGATTTTCGGCGGCGACCATATCTACAAGATGGATATCAGCCAGATGATCGACTATCACCGCAGGAACCGCGCCGATCTCACCCTGGCGGCCCTCGAGGTGCCGGCCGAGGAGGCCAAGCGCTTCGGCGTGTTCTCCGTCGACGACGACTACCGGGTCACCGCCTTTGCGGAAAAGCCCTCCAATCCCCAGACCATCCCCGGCAGGGAGACCTGCTTCGCCTCCATGGGAAACTACATCTTCTCCACCAAGAAACTGATCGAAGTGCTGCAGGAAGGAAAGAAGCTGCACGAGGACCTCGACTTCGGCAAGCACGTCATCCCGATGATGCTGGCAAACCGCGACAAGGTGTTCGCCTACAACTTCAACGACAACCTGATTCCCGGCATGAGGGCGGAGGAGAAGGGATACTGGAAGGACGTCGGGACGATCGAATCCTACTACGAGGCCAACATGGACCTCATCCATGTCTCGCCCCAGCTGAATCTCTACAACTACAAGTGGCCAATCCTCACCAACCAGGGGAATCTGCCGCCTGCCAAGACCATCTTCGACCAGGACGACCGACGCGGCCTGAACATCGACTCCTACGTCTGCGCGGGATGCGTCACCAGCGGCGGCACGGTCAAAAGGTCCATCCTCGGTCCGCGCTGCAAGGTGAACAGCTACAGCCTGGTCGAGGACTCCATCCTCTTCGAGAATGTCACCATCGGCAGAAATGCCAAGATTAAAAAGGCGATCATCGATAAGAACATCACGATACCGGACGGCACCGAAATCGGCTATGACCACGACGAGGACACACGCCGGGGATACCGGGTGACCGAATCCGGAATCGTCGTCGTTTCGGCAGACAGCAAGTTCTTGCCGTAACAGGAACCTGCAGGAAGGGGGGGGCGGAGAGGGCAGCAAGCGAGCCTGTTCCCAATGCCGAAGTGCAACCCAACCAATCCCCGCTACGAGCAAGGCTCCCGTGGGGCGGCATTCCAGGACGCGAATATCATCGCGTCCTGGAGGACGCTCCTACGGGGGAGTGCCTCTTTCCCAACGTTGACCGACTAGATACCCATCAGTCAGGTTGCCATACCAAATCCCAGGAATGCTACATGAAACTCTTTGACCGCAGCGGCGTCCGCCCGCTGCTTGTCGCCGTACTGATCCTGGTTGGCGCTTGCGACGCAGTTCCTGCCCGCGCCTCGGGCTCAAGGGACGTGCTCTGGAATATTCTCAACAGCTGCGTAAATCCCGACACCTCCAACGACAGTTCCGCCTGCCGGTCGCCGCGGGTAGATACCCCCGGCGCAGCCGGAAAATCGTGCCGGGAGACCACCGAGGTCTGGGCCGAGAGCAAGGCTTACGTGGCCCTGCGTGACCGAAAGATGTGCGACTGCCCGGACGACTTCGTTCACGGAATCGTCCTGCCGCGCTCGCGTGTCACTGGGGTGGAAGATCCACGCCGTCCCGACGGCATCTGGAGTTTCGCCTGGGCGGTCGCTTGCAGCAAGATCGGCACTGACTCCTCCATAGCCCTGGCGGTAAATCCGGCGGGAATGCGCGACCAGGACCAGCTCCACGTTCACATCGTCCGGCTGCAAAAAGACGCACGACTGCGCTTTCGCGCGGAGCAGGTGAGACAGGTAACGAACCTGGACGAGGTATGGGGAGCTGCCAGCGGGGTCGCTGCGACTGCGGGTATTGCCGACTACGGTATCCTGGTCACCCGCAACCCCGGGGGAGGTTTTACGGTACTCGTCGACAAGGGGAGTATCGAGAAGAGTTATGGAACCGCACGCTGCCGTTAGATGGGGGGTGACCTTCACCAGCTCCGTGCTGCAGCGTCGATTCCCCGGCTGGGCAAAGGTTAGCAAAGGTTAGCAAAGGTTAGCAAAGGATACCCGCAAGGGGTATCCCTACAAGTGGCGTTTTTCGTAGGGGCACCCCTTGCGGGTGCCCACTTCAGGACTCACTTACCCCAGAGTTCCTTGAGACGTCCCCGGCGGCCGCAACTTTCGTAGTACCTTTTGTAATCAAGCGGGTTCTTCCGGTAATACTGGTGGTGGTACTCCTCGGCGGGATAGAACTCGCCCGCGGGCCGGATATCGGTGGCAATCGGACGCCCGAACGACTTGCACTCTTCCAGTTCCTGCCTGGACTGCTCGGCTTCCCCTCTCTGTTCATCGTCAAGATAGAAGATGGCACTTTGGTACTGGCTACCAAAATCGCAGAACTGCCGGTTTCGGGAAGTCGGGTCGATGTTGCGCCAGAATAAGCTCAACAATTCCGGGTAGCTCACCTGGGAGGGGGCGAACCTGACGCGCACCGCCTCAACGTGCCCGCTCTCCCCCGCGCATACCTCCTGGTAGCTGGGGTCACTGATATATCCGCCGATATAGCCGGGAATGACGGATAACACCCCCGGTAGAGCGTCGAAGACCGGCTCCATGCACCAGAAACAGCCACCGGCAAAGATAGCCGTCTCCGTCCTTTGCTCCAGGTTCTCGTCCATATTTCCTCCCGAGCCAGCTTTGGCTACAATTTCTACCAACTCATTAAAGCTCTCCCTCGCCCTCCGGGCGTGTCCGCCGAAGCCTACGGCGAAGGAGGGCGAGGGGTTCCTAGACCTGACCGGCGGCTCGTAGAACCTTTGGCAATGCGAATCCGGCCTGTGTGCCCGCATCCGGTCAGGCTCAGGTCAGGTCAGGCTCAGGTCAGGCTCAGGTCAGGCTCAGGCTCAGGTCAGGCCAGGCTCCGGTCGCACCATCCCGCCCTAGCCGGTGACTGCGATGACTTCTTCGTAGGTGGTTATCCCCTGCAACATCTTCTTGATGGCAATCTCGCGCAGCGGCACCATGCCGTCGCGCCTGGCAACCGCCTGCAGGCTGGCCGGGTCGAGCCGGTCGGAGACGACGGTCCTTATCCCCTCGCTTACCTCGAGCACCTCGAAAATCCCGGTTCTTCCCCGGTAGCCGGTCCCCCGACATTCCCCGCACCCCGCTCCGTAACTGACCCGGCCCGCCTTCTTGAGCCCCAGGTACTCCAGCTCGTCGCCCGTAAGGTCGCGCTCTCTTTTGCAGGCAGGGCAGATCTTACGCATAAGCCGCTGCGCGATGATCCCTATCACGGTCGAGGTGATCAGAAAAGGGGGAACCCCCAGGTCGATGAGCCTCGTTATCGAGGAGGGAGCGTCGTTGGTATGCAGCGTCGAGAGCACCAGGTGCCCGGTGAGGGCCGCCTGCACCGCGTTCTCGGCGGTCTCCCGGTCCCGGATCTCGCCGATCATGATGATGTCGGGATCCTGGCGCAGGATGTTCCGGAGCACATTGTCGAAGGTCACCCCGATGGCGCTCTGCACGCCGACCTGGTTGAACTCCTCCATGACCATCTCGATCGGGTCCTCGACCGTAACGATGTTCACCTCGGGGGAGGAAAGCGCCCGCAGCGTCGAGTAAAGGGTCGTGGTCTTGCCGGAACCGGTCGGCCCGGTCACCAGGATGATCCCGTTCGGCCTACGGATGAAGGAGTTGTAGAGCCCGAACTCGCGCGGGTAGAATCCTATCTGATCCAGCTCCTGCATCAGCACGTCGGGGTCGAAGATCCTGATTACCACCTTCTCCCCGAAGGCGACCGGCAGGGTCGAGACGCGCAGCTCGATCTCCTTCCCTCCGTGGCTGGTCTTGATCCTGCCGTCCTGCGGGCGCCGCTTCTCGGCCAGGTCCATCCGGGAGAGCATCTTGATGCGCGACACAATCGGGGGGTGCAGCTGCCTTGGCACGACGTGCACGTTATGCAGCACGCCGTCCACCCGCAGGCGGACCAGCGTCTTATCGCGCTTGGGCTCGATGTGGATGTCGCTCGCGCGCTGGTCGAAGGCGTACTGCAGCAGGAACTCGACGGCGGAGACCACGTGACGGTCATTCCCCTCGATCTCGTGCCCCAGCTTCAGCCGCACGAACTGCTCCAGGTTCCCGAGGTCGACGGCAGTCCCGACCTCGTTCTCGGCGGCCTGCACCGAGGCGCGGAAGCCGAAGAACTCGCGGAGAATCTTGAGAATATCGTTTCGCGAGGCGAGCACCCGCCGGAACTCCATGCGCTTCACGCTTCTGAGTTCCTCGACCACCTCGTCATTGAACGGGTCGGCGACGGCCAGCGTGACGACTCCTTCGGAGAACCCGACCGGGACGATCAGGTGCTTCAGGGCGAAGGGGCGCGAGATGTGCGCCGTCACCAGATCCAGGTCGAGCTTCATCGGGTTGATCTTCAGGTACGGCATGCCGACCGCGGCCGCCAGGGCCTCGGTGATGGCGTCTTCGGTCAGCAGCTTTCCGGGAAAACCGGGGACCTCCAGGTTGAGCGAGGCGATCACCTCGGCCGGCGAGGCCTTCTCCGGGGTCTGCTGCAGGCGCCTCGAATAGCCGGCCTGCTGGGCCCCCTGCAGGCGTGCGGACTGCGCCTCGCCCTGGTCGGTCAAAAGCTTTAACTGGGAGGGGTCGAGTAGCCCTCGCTGCGACAGGATCTGCGCGACATTCTGAATGGTTACTGTCCTTTTCTTCGACATTGCAGCTCCCGTTCTCCCCATGAGTACCCTACCGGGAGTATCGGCGAGAACCCTTGTAATGTCAAGGGGCTCTGCCGTTGACTTTAGCTTCCGACAGGGATATCATTAGTGAAGGCTGTGCAATGAAATCATATTTCACATGAGGAGGTGCAACCATGCTGGAACTCTTGGAAAAGGCAGCACTCACCGCTTTAGGCGCCGCATCGCTCACCCAGAAAAAGGGTGAGGAAATGGTGCAGGAACTGAAGGCGCGCTACAAGATGAGCGAAGAGGAAGGTAGAGCATTCCTGGACCGGATTCAGGATATCGCCCGGGCCGGTCGCGAGCGCACCTCGGAAATCGCCGAGACCGAGGTAAAGCTGGCCCTGGAGCGGATGGGCATGGTACCGCGCGAGGAATTCGAAAGGCTGGAGCGCCGCGTCAAGGCTCTGGAAGCGCTCAAGGGGGAAGACGAGGAACCGGGAACTGAATGCTGAGGATCATGCAGTTCAACCGCAACGTCCGCAGCATCCGGCGCTACCGCCAGATCATCTCGGTCTTCGCCGGGTACGGTTTGGGCCACCTGCTGGAATATCTGAACCTTTCCGGGGTCGTGGCGCTGTCGCGCCGCGTCATGCGCCGCGACGGTGGAAAGGCGTCCCACCTCTCCCCCCCGGAGCGGCTGAGGCTCGCCATGGAGGAACTCGGCCCCACCTTCATTAAGCTGGGGCAGCTCCTCTCGACGCGTGCCGACATCATCCCGGCCTCCTTCATCAAGGAATTCGCCCGCCTGCAGGATAGCGTCCCATCCATACCGTTCGAGCAGATCCGGGACCAGATCGAACTGGCGCTGGGGGTGCCGATTCTGGAGCGCTTCCAGCTTCTGGAACCGGAAGCGATCGCCGCCGCCTCCATAGCTCAGGTGCACCGGGCCCGCCTCAACTCCGGCGCAGATGTCGTGGTAAAGGTGCGCCGCCCCGGGGTGACCGAGGCGGTGGAAACCGACATCGACATCCTGATGGACTTGGCATACCTCCTGGAGCGTCACATGCCGGGGAGCGACATCTACGACCCGGTCGGCGTGGTGCGGGAGTTCGCCTACACCATCCGGCGCGAGATGGACCTCTCCCGCGAGGGGCACACCATCGAGAAGATCCGGGACAACTTCGCTGGCGACGCCACCCTCTTTTTCCCACAGGTCTACTGGGAGGCGACTGCCAAGGAGGTCCTCACCTTAGAGTACGTCTGCGGCATCAAGGTAAACGACCTGGCAGCACTCGAGGCCGCGGGTCTGGACCGCTGCGAGATCGCCCGGCGCGGCGCGGTCGCCTTCCTGAAGATGGTGCTGGACCACGGTTTTTTCCATGGCGATCCCCACCCGGGGAACGTGCTGATCATGCCGGGAAACGTCATCTGCCTGCTCGACTTCGGCATGGTGGGGAGGCTCGACCCCGGCCTGAAGCGCTATCTGACCGACGTCCTCGGCTCGGTCATCAGGCGTGACGTGGACGGACTGATCCGTACCATCGTCGGCGCCGGTGAGATCAATGAAACCCTGAACATGCGCTCGCTGAAAAAGGGGCTCGCCGACTTCATCGACGGCTACCTCGAGATCCCGCTCAAGGACATCGAGGTGGGGAAGATGCTCCTGGAGTTCATTGACCTGATCTCCACCCACCGGATCAAGATGCACCCGGACCTTACCATGCTGGTGAAGGTGCTGGTGATCGTGGAGGGGATGGGGCGCGAACTCGACCCGCAGTTCAACATGGTCGGGCACCTGCGCCCCTTCCTGGAGGACGCCCTGCGGGAGAAGCACTCCCCCGGCCGGCTCATGAAGGATACGGCCGAGGCGCTGGAAGGCTACCTGGCTCTCGCCCGCGACCTGCCGCTGGAGATCAGAGAGGTGCTGAACAAGATCAACCGGAACAAGTTCCGCATCGACCTGGAGCACCGCGGGTTGGACCGCTTCAGCCGCGAGATGGACCGCTCTGCCAACCGGCTCTCCCTGAGTCTCATCATCGCGGCGCTCTTGATCGGCTCCTCCATCTCCATGCAGACCAACCGCGGCCCGCTTCTGCTCGGGCTCCCCGCCTTCGCCCTCTTCGGCTACCTCTGTGCCGGCGTTATCGGATTCTGGTGGATGATCGCCATCATCCGCTCCGGCCGGCTTTAGCTTTGTTCGGCCCCACTTAAGGACGGGCACATCCCCAGAAGCGGGCACCCGCAAGGGGTGCCCCTACAGAGGCAGGGATACCCCTTGCGGTATCCCTGCCGACGCCCTCTTAACTTAGCATGGCGGAACCCCGGCCAGCTCGCCCCCAAGTGTTGCACAAACGCCTCACCCCCTTGTTGCTTTTTCACCACACGCCACTTTCCAGCCACACCCACAGGGACGCGCGAGGGGAGGCTACCGCAGGCAAACAGCTGGAGTAGCGTGCTTTTCAGCGACAACTCCCGGCCTCATTTTTTGGCCCGCTCCTTGCTTCATAGTCCGTACACTGATTAAATGCGGCAGGGAGCACGCCATGATATTTCAACAAACCTTAAGGAATCAAGCAGCATTCAGCGGCATCGGCCTGCACACCGGGAAACTGATCACCCTTACCCTGCGCCCCGCCGAGGCAGGTACCGGGATCGTGTTCCACCGGGTCGATCTCTCCCCCGCGGTCTCCATCGAGGCGTGCGCCGCCAACGTGGTCAACACCAGACTTTCCACCAGCATCGGCTGCGGCGACGCCAGCGTTTCGACTATAGAACACCTGATGGCGGCCCTCTACGGCTGCGGCATCGACAACGCCCACGTCGACATCAACGGCCCCGAAGTACCGATCATGGACGGCAGCGCGGTCGCCTTCGTGGAAGGGATCGTCAAGGCCGGCACCAAGGGGAGCGGCAAGGCCCGCAAGTACCTGGTCATCAAGAAGCCGGTCAGCGTGGTCGAGGGTGACAAGAAGATCTCCATCATCCCGTCGCGCCACTACAAGATATCCTTCGACATGCAGTTTGCCCACCAGGCAGTGCGCAGCCAGACCAGGTCGCTGACCTTTACCCCGCACGCCTTCGCCAGTGAAATCGCCTCGGCCCGGACCTTCGGCTTCTTGGCTGAAGTGGATATGCTCAAGTCGCACGGCCTCGCCCTGGGTGGCTCGCTGGAAAACGCCGTCGTCATTGGCGACGAAGGGGTGCTGAACGCAGAAGGACTCAGGTTTCCGGACGAGTTCGTACGTCACAAGATCCTGGACTCGGTAGGCGACCTCGCCCTCGCCGGGCACCGCCTGATCGGGCATGTCAAGGCGACCAAGTCCGGGCACGACCTGAACCACAAGCTGGTGACCGAACTGCTGAAGCGGCCCGACTGCTACACCCTTGTCGAGTTCACCCCGCAGGCGGTCAACGCACCCTTCAACCTGCTCCCCGACTTCTCCTGGCTGGAGGCTTAGGGACAGGTTCAAAGACGGGCGAATACTAAGATTCGCCCCTACGGAAAAGGCCTCAACAACCATGCAGGACGCACCCCGTCTTCATGGTTCGTCCCAGGAACTAAAATAAACAATGATGTAGGGGCGAACCTCGTGTTCGCCCTTTTCTTTTGCCACCCTGGTGCGCCCGCCCTCCCTACGCCCGAAGGGCTGCTCTTTTTCTCGGGACCTCCGGCAACCCGCTTGAATTCCAACAATTTTTCATATAGAGTGTCCTGATGCCAACCAGACCAGACAAGGGGGCTCCCGCCCCGGAAACAGCGGGCTCCGGCCTGCCGCCGAGGGAGCTCAGAAAGAGAAAGCGCGAGGCGGTCATCGTCTGCCTGTCGCTGCTCGCCATCCTGCTTTTGACCTCCGCCGAGATCCACCTGTCGCGCCTCAACTCCGAGGTGCCGATCGGCAGCAATATCACCATCTTCGGCATCATCAACGTCATCATCCTGCTCATCATACTGCTGGTCTACCTGGTATTCAGGAACATCGCCAAGCTCCTTCTGGAGCGACGCAAGAACGCCCCGGGTTCCCGGCTGCGCACCAAGCTGGTGCTCGCCTTCGTGACGCTTTCCCTCGTCCCGACCATGCTCCTCTTCTTCGTCTCGGCGGGCTTCATCACCAACAGCATCCAGAACTGGTTCAACAAGCAGGTGGAAAACTCGCTGAACGAGTCGATGGAGGTGGCGCAGACCTACTACAAGAGCTCCGCCGCCAACGCCCTGTACTACGGCCAGCAGATCTCCGACGCCATCAAGGAGAGAAAGCTCCTCAACGAGGAGAACCTCCCGGCCCTGAAGGCGCTGGTGCGCCAGAAGCAGAAGGAGTACAACCTCGGGGTCGTGGAGGTGTTTTCCTCACAGCGCGAGGAGTTGATCCGCGCGGCGAACCCGAAGCTGCCGGCCGGCGAGTTCACCAACCCCTCCTCCGAGGACATCAACGTGGGGCTTTCCGGCCAGGAACTGACCCGGGTGAACGCCATCGGCAAGGCGGACCTGATCCGGGGGATCGTGCCGGTGCGCTCCAACTGGAACAAGGAGGACGTGGTAGGAGTCATCGTGGTCAACTACTACGTCCCCTACTCCATGGTCGCCAAGATGCGCGAGATCACCGCGTCCTACCACGAGTTTCGCCAGTTGAAGATCATGAAGAACCCGATCACCACCGGGTACATCCTGACCCTGTTCCTGATCACCATGGTGATCGCCTTCCTGGCAGTCTGGTTCGGCGTCTACCTGGCCCGGAGCCTCACCATCCCGATCCAGGAGCTCGCCGAGGCGACCCGGCAGGTGGCGGAAGGGAACCTGGACGTGCACCTGGGAGAGGGGGGGCACGACGAGATCGGCATGCTGATCGCCTCCTTCAACTCCATGACCCAGGACCTGCGCGAGAACCAGCTGGCGCTGCAGGAGACCAACGCCGAGCTGCAGAAGAGTAACCTGGAGCTGGAACAGCGGCGCCGCTACATGGAGGCGGTGCTCGCCAACGTCACGGCCGGCATCATCTCGGTGGACAAGGACGGCCTGCTGACGACGGTGAACAAATCGGCCGAGAAGCTGCTTCTCATCAACATGGACCGGGTCGCGGGGCACAACTTCCGCGAGGTGCTGCGCCCCGAGCACCTGGACATCGTCAAGGGCCTTTTGCGCGACATGGTCCTCTCCAAGCAGGATTCCATCACCCGGCAGGTGACCATCCCGATGCGCGAGGGGGAACTTACCCTGCTCACCAACCTGACCGTGCTGAAGGATGAAAACGACCTCTTCATGGGGATGGTGGTGGTGCTGGACGACCTGACCTCACTCATCAAGGCGCAGCGCATGGCGGCCTGGCGCGAGGTGGCCCGCAGGATCGCCCACGAGATCAAAAACCCCCTGACCCCGATCCAGCTCTCGGCACAGCGCTTAAGGAAGCGCTACCTTTCCCGCTTCGAGGGCGAGGGAGAGGTGTTCGACGACTGCACCGCGATGATCATCAAATCGGTGGACGAGCTGAAGGGACTGGTGGATGAATTTTCCAATTTCGCCCGGATGCCCGCCTCGGTCCCCTCCCCCAACGACCTGAACGCGATCCTGAAGGAGGCGCTCACCCTGTACCAGCAGGCGCACCGCTCCATAGCCTTCACCCTGAAGACCGACGACAGCCTGCCCGCCATCCTGCTGGACCGGGACCAGATCAAGCGGGTGCTCATCAACCTGCTGGACAACGCAGTCGCGGCCATCGAGGGGGAGGAGGCAGGCGAGATCGAGGTGGCCTCCGCCTACGACACCGAGTTGAAAATGGTCACCTTCACCGTCTCGGACACCGGCCACGGCATCGCGCCGGAAGACCGCCCGAGACTTTTCGAGCCGTACTTCTCCCGAAAAAAGAGCGGCACCGGGCTAGGCCTTGCCATCGTGAACACCATCATCACGGACCATCACGGTTTCATTCGGGCCAAGGAAAACTTCCCCAAGGGTAGCCGCTTCATCATCGAACTTCCCGCGGACACCGCAGCATGACAGCCCGCAGGCATCGGAACAGCACATGCGTTTGAAGACCAAAAGAGCCTGGCTCCTGCCGCTACTGGCAACAATCCTCTCGATCGTTGTGGTCGGGGGAAGCCTCCTGTTGCGTTTTCTGGACCTCGACACCTACAAGGCCGAGATCGCGGCGCAGGTGAGAAGCGCCCTGAAGCGGGACCTGCAGTACCAGACCGGCGACTTCTCCTTTCGCTACGGCCTGGCTTTTCGATTCATCGGGGTGACCATCAAGGAGAAAAACGGCAAGGACGATTTCGTCAGGGCCGACGACCTTACCATCAAGATCGCCCTGATCCCCCTGCTGCACCGGGAAGTCGTACTGACGCGCATGCAACTCGATCACCCGGTGCTGCATTTGAGCCGTGACCGGAACGGGGTTTTCAACGTGAGTGACCTTTTCGAGGGGACTCCGGGAGCCCCCCCTCCGGCGATCAGGGGGATCGAGCTCAAAAACGCGAACATTACCTTTGCCGACTCGGCCTTCTCCGAAACCCCACTGGTCACCGAGCTCTCCGAAACGGATCTCTACCTGAGCCAGCTTTCCCGCGGCAAGAACTGCGACTTTAAGCTCTCCGGCAAGCTCAAATCCGAATCCCGGAAAGTGTCGGTCTTCCTCGGGGGAAGCGCCAAGATCGCCGCCAAAGGCGAGCCGCTCGGTGCCACCCAGATCAGCGCACGGCTGCGCTCCGGGCCCCTCGACGCCGGGCATTTCCTCCCCTACTACGGCCACTATCTCCCCTTTAAAAGCCTCGCCGGCTACCTGGAGCTCGACACCAGCTTCAAGGGGCGCCTGGCCGCCTTCAAGATGAAGGGAGATCTGCAGGTTACCGGCTTGCGCTTGGATTACCCGCAGGTGTTCCACGCGATTCTCACTCCAAAAACCGTCAAGGCCGCCTACGAACTGGAACTGACCGACCGGGACTTCAATGTGGGCTCCGTCAAACTGAACGTTGACGGCCTTACTGTGCAGGGGAGCTGCCGGCTCTCAGACATCTACGGCAAGGACCTGCGCATCACCGCCAAGGCCTCCAGTAACCGCTTCAACCTGAAGGATTTCCGCCAGTTCATCCCCTACGGCATTATCGTCCAGGGAACTTCCGACTTCATCGAGCAAAAGATCACCGGGGGATACTACCGGCTCGACGAGGGGCGGCTCGACGGCACGATCAGCCAGATCCTCCACATGGAGCGGGGCGAGAACTACAAGATCCTACTGGTGCGGGCCCACGTCGAGGACGGCGCCGTCCACTACGGCTCGGGGATTCCGCTCTTCAGCGCCATCAAAGGAGAGCTGGAACTTGCCGGCAAGGATTTCAACCTGAAGGGGATGAGCGGCAGGTTCGGCGCCTCCCCCTTCACCATGGAGGGGCGCATCGCGGATTACCCGCTGCTGGTGCCGACCCGCTATCTCTTCACCATGAACCTGCAGCCACGACAGGGGGAACTCGCCTGGCTGCTGGGACACGGCCGTGGAGAGAAGACCTCGCTCTCCGAAGGGTCCCAGCTGAAGCTCACCGGGGAGGGAACCAGCTCGCTCTACAACCTCTCCGGGGACTGGGACCTCAGCGGTGCTTCCTACAGCCTTCCGGACCTGGTGGCAAAGCCCGCCGGACGCAGCAACACGCTCTCCTTCCGGGGGAGCTTCGACAAGGAGCAATTCCGACTCTCCAGCTCGCGCTACAACCTGGCTCCGCTCGTGCTCACGGCGAGCGCCGTCAGCCGCTACGCAGGCGGGGTAGGCCTCGAGCTGAAGACGAACCAGTTCTCCGCCGCGGAGGTCGCCCCCATGATCCCGCCCGCCAGGAAATACCAGCCGGCAGGCAGGCTGCAGGCGACGCTGCAGGCCAAGGGGCCGGACCTCGAAGCCCTCTCCTGGGGCGGGGATATCGCGCTCGCCGGTTTCTCCTTCAAGCCGGGTGACCGGATAAAATCGGTCAGCGGGGTGAACGGCAACCTGCACTTTAACGGCGACTCACTGGAGAGCTCCCAGCTCTCGGTACGGCTGGGAAGTTCCAGTATCAGCGGGCACGGGAGCCTGAGCGGCTTCAAGTCCCCTACCCTGTCACTTACCTTCTCCTCGCCGCTACTCGACCTGGCCGATCTCGGGTTCCTGCCTGCCGGGAAGAACCCGCTGCGGGCGGAACGGGTCCAGGGGACGCTCTCACTTAAAAACGACAACCTGCAGATAACTACCCTCTCCGGCCAACTGGGAAAAACCGTGCTGCAACTTAAGGGGAGCGTACTGGACCTGCAGCACCCGCACATAGACCTGGTCATCAACTCGCCGCACTTCGAGCTGGAGGATCTTATCCCGCTCTTCGGCGCCCAGCAGGGCGGATCCAACACCCACTTCACCCTGAAGGCGCACCTGAACGCGGCCGAGGGAAAGGCCCGGGAGATTCCCTTCCAGCGCCTTAAGTGCGTCGTCATGCTGGAGGACAAAATCCTTTACCTGCAACCCGTCGAATTTGGTTCCCTGGACGGCGAAGTGACGGGCAAAGTCCGGATGGACTTCGGCTCGTCAATCCCGCGCTACCAGGTGAACTGCAACCTGCAACAGGTCTCCGCCGACAAGCTGCTCCATGCGCTCGGGGTGCAAAAGCAGGAGGTTATCGGCACCCTCTCGCTGCAGGGCGAACTCTCCGTCAAGGGGGAGAGTGCCGCGGAACTGAAGCAGAGCGCGCTCGGCGCTGTCAAGCTCAGGGTGGAACACGGCAACATCAGGAAGTTCTCCACCCTCTCCAAGGTCTTCTCCATACTGAACGTCGCGCAGCTCTTCAAGTTCCAGCTGCCGGACATGGTTTCCGGGGGAATGCCGTTTAACAAGATAACCGGCGACTTCGCCATCAAGGACGGGATCGCCTCCACCCAGAACCTGCTGCTGGATTCCAACGCCATGAACATCTCCACCGTCGGCAAATTCGACCTGGCGCACAACAAGCTCGACCTCACCATCGGGGTGCAGCCGCTGCAGAGCGTCGACAAGGTGGTGAGCCGGATTCCGATCGTCGGCTGGATCCTGACCGGCAAGGACCACTCGCTCATTACGACCTACTTCGAGGCGAAGGGGCCGATTGAAGATCCGCGGGTGACCGCCGTGCCAGTCAAATCACTGGCGAAGGGAGTGCTGAACATCTTTAAAAGGGTTTTCGAGTTGCCAGGGAAACTGTTTACAGATACAGGCGAGGTGATCATTGGAAAGTAGGCGCAAAACAAAGGGGAACGTTACCTTTAGGTAACTTTTTTTATTGTACAGTGCAGGATAGTTGTGCTATTTTTACCGCGGTTAAAGCTTAAATTTATCCAACTCGGAGGAAACGTGAAGAAGACTTTAGTAGTCATGTTGGCAATTGTTGCTGTGGCAGCTGCCGGCTGCAAGAAAAAGGAAGAAGCACCCAAGGCAATGGCACCTGAAGCAGCACCCGCAGGGCAGATGCCTGCAGTTGCTCCCGGCGCTGATCCCCATGCAGGCCTCAAGCCGCAGGAGATCAAGGCTGGCGCAGGACACAAAGGCAAAGTCACTGAAACCATGGACTCCGGTGGTTACACCTACGTGCAGGTTGAAGAAAATGGCCAGAAGGTTTGGGTTGCAGTCATGCAGACCAAAGTGAAAGTGGGCGACACTGTTGAGTTCCCCGATTCACCGCCGATGGTTAACTTCTCGAGCAAGACCCTCAAGCGTACCTTTGAAAAGATCATCTTCGCACCGGGCCTCGCAGTCAACAAATAGGTCCAAGCGACAAACCAGCCATAAAAGAAGGGGCGCGACCGGTAACGGGCGTGCCCCCTTTTTTTTGGGCTCAGGAAAGTTCTTACCACCCTCCTCCGGTCAACAGGTCCGCATTGCATGCGTCTCCATCACTAAGAGACGCATTGCATGCGTCTTCACCCAATCAAACGTAGAGACGCATTGCATGCGTCTCCTTCACCCAATCAAGCTCAGCCAAACGAGATCGCGAGAGCGCTGAGACGCATGCAATGCGTCTCTACACGGCAAATAGCCGGGCTAAAGATGAACCGCTCCTCCCGCCGCATCGAGCCCCTCCAGCGCACCGGGGTCGCCGGGCGCCAGCTCCAGAGCCTGCGTGAAAAGCCGCCGCGCTGCTACGGCATCCCCCTCTTCCAGGGCAAGGTCGCCTAAAGCAAGTAGTGCCGGAAGGTGACGCGGAACCGTTTCCAGCGCACTCTGGTAGGCGGAGCGTGCCGCGGAGAACCGACCGAGTCGGCCCTGCAAACCAGCCAACAACAAAAATCCCCAAGGGTTTTCCGGCTCGGTCTTAATCATCCCGCGCTGCAGCGCCAGAGCCCCTTCCCAGTCTCCCTCTTCCTCCAAGGCCTCCGCGCAGAGCATTTCAGTGACGAAGGAGTAACCCACCAGGGTGCGCTGCCGGGCAAAATCCCCGAGGCTGAAGCGCGCCTTTTCGGCGGCCTTCCCCAACGCCTTCATGATCGAGCGCCGGGCCCGCTCCACAAAGGGATCCTGACGCACCAGGAATCCCTCGCCCCCCTCCGAGTCGAAAAGGGTCGCCGGGACCTCCTGGCTGCGCACCGCGCGGGCGAAGAGCTGGGTGCCCGGATAGTAAACCAGGGGAGAAACCTGGCCGTCCTGCGGCCTGATCCGGCCGATGAGCCTAACCGTTTCCTGCAGATCGCTCTCCGCCTCCCCCGGCACGCCGGTGATGAGGTAGATGGAAAGGTTGATCCCTACGCGACGCACCGCGTCCGCTGCCCTCTCCACATCGGCCGGCGTGATCCGCTTGCCGAGCGCCTTCAATACGGCAGGGGAGCCCGACTCCACGCCGAACTGGATGCACTCGCATCCGGCGCGCTTCATGGCGATCAGCATCTCCTCGTCCACCGCGGTGACGCGGGACTGGCAGTTCCAAAGGATGCCGAGCCGCGCCGCCTCCAGCAGGCGGCAGATCTCCAACACGCGTCCCCGGTCTGCCGTGAAGGTGTCGTCCCGGAAGGAGAAGTAGACCAGACCGTAGCGCTCCCGCAACGTGCGCAATTCCGCGACGACGGAGGCCGGCGAGCGGAAGCGCACCCCTTTGCCCCAAAAAAGCGGCGAGGAGCAAAAGAGGCAGCTGGCCGGGCAGCCGCGCGAGGTGATGATGAACTCCAGCTGGCGCCGGTAATCGACACCGATGCTCGCGCCAATGCGGGTGCCGACTATCGGTAGTGCATCCAGATCCTCTATCGCGGCACGCGGGGCGCTACGCACGGGCTCACCCGCCTCACGATAGGCAATTCCCGCCACACTCGCGAGGCTACCGCCGGCGGCGACCACCTCCAGAAGCTCCTTAAGCGTTTCCTCCCCTTCTCCGAGCACGACCGCGTCGACCGCGGGCTGATCGGCCAGGATCTCCAGGCAGGCGTGGGTTGCATGCGGCCCTCCCAAAACGACACGGCAGCCCGGATCAAGCTCCTTGGCGAGTTGAGCGAGTCTCAGCGAGTCGACACGGTTGTGAGTGAACTGCGAGATTCCGACCAGAGCAGGGTGCAGCTTTTTCAGGGCCTGCCGCACCTGCTTCCAATCGTGGCCCGAGAAGTTCGCCAGGGTCACCTCGTGCCCGAGGTCGCGCAGCAGGGCGTCCAGACTGAGAAGCCCCACCGGGACCAGCGAGGTGAAGGGGTCGGCGGCGCCTTCGGGATGGCACTTGTATGCTAGTAATACTTTCATCTGCACTCGCTTGAGAAGATTTCGCTCGGCGCTCCCATCATACCTCAGGGAAGCCCGGCCGGATAAAAAAAAATCCGGCCAGGGGCCGGATTCAATGTTGCTGTCTATGTAGTCCCGGCCGTTAGTTGCTGGCCAGTCCGAGGGAATCGTTTTTCATGGCCTCATCCGGGTTTTCTTCCTCAACCCCGAGGATCAGGTCGTCAAGCTTGAAAACGTCCGGGTTCACCTGGGTGATCCGTTTGGCTCCCAGGTAACGGGAGCGGAAATAAGCGGTGTTCATCGGAGAGATCACCACCTGGCGGTCCCGGGACGACGCATGAATCATCCTGTTGTTACCGAGATAGATTCCCACATGTGAGGCGTAGGTGGCGTAGGTGCTGAAGAAGATCAGATCCCCTTTCTGCAGGTCGCCCGGAGCCACCGCATTTCCCACCTCGAACTGCTCGCGAGCGGTCCTGGGGAGCGATACTTCGAGTTCGCGGAACACTTTCTGGACAAAGCCCGAGCAGTCGATGCCGCCCGACTTGGAACTGCCGCCGAAACGGTAACGGGTCCCGAGGAAACCGTAAGCCGACTTCTTCAGCTCTTTCATGCCGTCAACCTTAAGCTCCGTGCTCTTGCGCAGATCGACCTGACGTTCAGGCTCGGTTTCCGCCAGCTCCTGCAGGCTCTGTTCGTAATCCTTCTCATTGAAGAGATCACCGTGCCGCAGCTGAATCTTACGGACAGCCGCTACCTTGGGGCGCTGCTCCTCAACCGGGGCACTTTCCCTCAGAACCAGAACCTTCCCTGCCTTAACCCGACTGCTGCTGATGCCGTTTAGCCGCTTCAGTTCCGCGACCGTAACCCCGGTCTTCTGGGAGATGCGCGACAGCGTCTCGCTCTTCTTCACCTTGTAGGCTGAGGAGGAGGCGATGGCGGATCCGGACGCGGCAACCGTGCGCGGCGGGATGACCAGAAGCAGTCTCGGCTTTATGTTGTCTCCGACCAGGTTGTTGGCAGCCTTCAGCTCTTCCACTGTGACATGATATTTCTTCGCGAGGGTCCGGACGGTTTCGTTCTTTTTTACGCGATGGGTCTTAGCGGCATGGGCTAGAGAAGGGAGGCAAAGGATGATAATGCTTAGGGCTAGTAGCTTAAGGCGATGTATCATTAATCCTCCTTCATTTGTTTTAAAGCTGTGCTAGGTGTGGCCTGCTTTATATAACAATTGCGTCACGGTGTCAACCCTAATGATACCGGCCGCGCCGAATCCGGAAGCACTTTCTTTTATCAATCAGTAGTTTCCGAGGGTTAATGAGCCTTGGGCGCTCCGCTGCCTTTGAGGTTTGAGCACCCCGGTGCAGCGTCAGCGCGCCCTGGGCGCGCCGTCCTTACGCACTTTGCGCTCCGCATTGACCCGGACGGTGGAGCGCTCGATACTGTCGACGACAACCCCCGGCGGCAGTTTGATATCTTCCTTCTTGATGGTGATACTGTTGCCACCTTCCCTCACCTTGGCCAAATCGAGATCGACCACGACCTTGAGGTCCTGCGGCGAATCTATCAAGTTGGAAAACGCCTTCAGCTGGATATCCACCGCATCGGGATAGCTGCGCGTCAGGACGAGAGACTCGGGCAGGTTGTGGAACTTGATCGGCGCGGTCACGTTGAGGATTTCTCCCTGCCGGTAGGTGATCAACAGCCAGCTTGCCAGCACCAGCAGCAAGACCGCCACTTTAGGCCAGAAATTGCTGAAAAAGCGGGCTTTGATGCTGACCCGCTGAGCCTCCCGGGAAAGCGGCAGCAGCAGGGCGGTGAGCCTCTCGTGCAGTTCGGCAGGAGAACCGATCGTTTCCAGTTCACCCTCGAGCGACAGCGAGACCTCGCCGCGCTCCTCGGAGACGATGACGATCGCGGCGTCCGAGCGCTCCGAGAGGCCGATGCCCGCCCGGTGCCGGGTCCCGAGATGCTGCGGAACTTCGGCGCTAATGGAAAGCGGCAGGTGGCAGGAAGCAAGTGCCAGCCGGCCGTCCCTGATCAGCACCGCACCGTCGTGCAGCGGAGAACTGGTAATGAAGATGCTGGTGATCAACTGCCCGCTCACCAAACTCTCCAGCGGCACGCCATGCAGGATGTAATCGTCCAGCAGCTCCTCGCGCTGAAAAACGATCAGGGCGCCGATTTTCTGCGCAGCGAGACTGAAGACGGCGGCCGAGAACTCCAGGAGGTCGATGCGCAGCACCGTCTCCTGCCGGTCGAAGAATTTTCGCAGCAGACTTAAACGGTACAGCGCCTGCCGTATTTCCGACTGGAAGACGACGATGAGCAGGATCAGTAAAACCGTCCCCAGTTCCTGGAGAATCCAGCTCGTCATGAAGAGCCCGAGATTTTTGGTGATCACGTAGATGACGCCGAGGAAGAGGAGACCCAGAACGACTTGGAGCGCCTTGGTATTCTTGAACCAGCTATAGAGCTGGTAGACCAGAAAGGACATGATCAGAATGTCGGCAATGTCTTGAGGCCGGAAGTGCGGCAGCACGTTTTTGGCTCCTTGAGTTGGGATCAGCCCGTCGGTCGGGACTGGTTGGGAATGGATGATTTACCGTTTTTACTGGCAAGCCGGGCGGCTTTATGCTAAAAAACAAGCCGCAGGCGCGTTCGGTGCAGGCAAACAGGCTAAAATCTATAGCATTTTAAGCATTAAAAAGGTAGGAAAATATGTACGCATTGTCGGAAAAGGGTGAACGTATACGCGCCATGTTCGGGAGCATAGCGCCGCGCTATGACCTGCTCAACAGGCTTTTGTCGCTTGGGATCGACCGCCGTTGGCGCCGCTTCGCAGTCGGCAAGATCGGCCTCAGCGGTGCAGGGCGCGTGCTAGACGTGGCGACCGGCACCGGCGACGTGGCCCTGGAAATTGCAGCCCAGACTCCGGCATCCGTCAGCATCGTGGGGGTCGATTTCTGCCCGGAGATGGTCAATCTGGGACGCGTGAAAGTAGAGGGATCACGTTACGCGGGGCGCATCACCCTGCAAGTCGCGCCCTGTGAGGAAATCCCCTTTGATGAGCAGAGCTTCGACGCGGCTACCATCTCCTTTGGGATCAGGAATGTCGTGGACCGGTTTAAAGGTCTCTCCGAGATGCGTCGGGTACTGCGGGATGGCGGGAAGATCGTGATCCTGGAATTCTCCACTCCGACCGCGCCGCTCTTCAGGTCACTGTACCACTTCTACTTTCTGAAGATGCTTCCGGTGATCGGTGGCCTCTTCTCCAGACAGAGCGCCTACCGTTATCTTCCCGATTCTGTTTTGGAGTTTCCCTCCAGGGAGAGTTTCAAGGCGATGATGACCGAGGTGGGGTTCAAGGATGTGCAGCATTTCGACCTGACCGGCGGCATTGCCACCGTTTATCTCGGCACACGGTAAAGCAGGTTAAGGTTGCCGGCGCTCACTTTGTAGAGACGCATTGCATGCGTCTCAGCACTGCCGCGCTCCAGTTTGATCTATGCTGAAACGAAGTCAAAGAGACGCATGCAATGCGTCTCTACAGGGCTATCAAGATCACAGCCGCGCTTGACAGTGAATTGAGGCTAAGTTCCAGGTGTTGCTCATCTCGGCCTTAGCCTCAAGCTGTTTGGGGTTCACGCAACCTCAGCCTCAGCCTCAGCCTTTGCCTCAGCCTCAGCCTCAGCCTTTGCCTCAGCCTCAGCCTCAGCCTTTGCCTCAGCCTTTGCCTCAGACTTTGCCTCAGCCTTTGCCTCAGCCCGCCTTCCTAAAGATCACCCGCGCCACCGGGGTTTCTCCCGCACTTTCCTCCTCGCTAAGCAGGACACTCCCGTCAAATCCCGAAAAAATAGTTTCAAGTTCTCCCGGGTGCAGCAGGAAGCTTTTGGTGTGCCTCCCCTGTAGAGAGGGTGTGTTCATGATGGTTTCCATGACAATAACCCCGTTCGGCGCCAGAGCATCGACCATGACCGGGATAAGCGGTCTCAGCAGGAAGTTGAAGTTGATGATGAGGTCATAGGTCCCCGGGGGCCAGAAGGTTTCCAGGTCCGCCTGAAGAAAGTTCACCCGCACCCCCAGTTCCGCCGCCCGGCCGGCTCCCTTGTCGATCCCGCACTGTGAGATGTCCACGGCTGTCACCTCAAAACCGTTTTGCGCCAGGAAGATGCCGTTTCTCCCCTCCCCGCAGGCTATGTCCAGCGTCCGCCGGCTGACCGGCACCAGCGCGTTTAACAAGTCGAGACTTTGAGCGAGCAACCGGGATGGGGTGAAAGAGAAAAGATACTCCGCTCCGCCGTACCGGATGTCCCACTTGATGCGATCCTCCTCCATAAAAAAACTCCTTTGCCGACCTATTTTATCGCAGAGGTGACGCTTCCGGGAAGCGGGCACCCGCAAGGGGTGCCCCTACATGAATGGTTTCCGCCGCCACTTTCCAAGCAATCCCGATAAAAGTCAAGAAATCTCACCAGCGTACGACTGGCCCCGCCAAGTTGCGACTTATTCTGTCACGCACCCCGGTTATAGTAGAGAAAAACCAGGGAGGTGCATCATGATTTACCTGACTAACGACACACTGGACCAGGCCGTGTACTTCGAACTGCGCGGCAGGGAACCGAGGAAAACGGGAAACGGTATCGAGCAACTCTACTTTGGACTCTTGGGTAACGGCGTTCACGAGGTTGCCGTGACACTCAAAAGCATGCGCGGCTGCGTGGAAGTCGTCTTCGGCAGGAGTGAGCTTTTCTGCTTCGTGGAAGAGGACGCGCTGCGCAAAATGCTCGGGGAGATGGTCACCGGGGAAACCATGCACTGACGTTATCCACCGCGTTATGCCGGCCCATGCGACAGGCTTTCGTACTCTGCTGTAGCCGCAAAGGGAGAATCTTGGTATAACTACAGGAGGTAACATCTGAATTAGCATTTGCCCCCGTGCCGAGGCGGAGCTTAGGAGAGGAGAAAGGAGCTGCCTCCTCCCCAACCATCCCCCTCCGGGAGAGGGGACTGCCTTCTGAACTTACGGACAGTTTCCCGGTGCAATGGAGCATCCCCACATGCAGACGATAGATTCCCTTTTACGATCGCGTTGCGAAACCTTTGCCGAGCGAACGGCCTTGCGCCAGAAGGTTTCCGGCCACTGGCAGGAGACCAGCTACCGTGAACTCTGGGAAGGCGCAGGACGTATCGCCGCCGGACTGGTTCGGCGCAATTTCCAGCCGGGCCAGCATGCCGCCCTGCTCGCTCCGTCCTCGATCCGCTGGGTCGAGAGCTATCTCGGCATCCTGCGGGCGGGCGGAGTCGTCATCCCCATCGACAAGGAGCTCAAAAGCGCAGAACTGCGCCATATCCTGACCGACTGCGGGGCGCGCGTCATCTTCACCGATCCCCCCTACCTCGACACGCTCCTTGAGTATGTCCCGGCGCTCTCCACACTGGAGAGCATCATCGTGCTGCACCCAACCAAGCAGGAGTCGGGCGATTCGAGGACGACTCTGGCCGTTGAGGCGCTCCAGGCAGAGTGGCTGGGTCTGGTCATCGACCATGGAATCCCGCCGGAGCGGGTGGCCCGCATCGAGCAACTGGCGGGCCAACTGCACCGGCACTGGGGTGTCGTCCCCCCGAAGTCTCCCCGGAATGAAATTCAGGACCCCTTCTCGCCGACCCTGGCGACCCGCAACGCGCTCACCCGTGAGGGAAGGCTCCTTCCCCTCGATGCCCTGCGCCACGACGCGGTCCTCCCCGCTTCGTACCGCAGCGGGTCCGATACGGCCGTCATCCTCTACACCTCGGGAACCACCGGACGCTCCAAAGGCGCCATGCTCTCCCACGGCAACATCATCTCGAACCTGCAGGGAGCCGCCAGCCACTTCAGCCTGGACGACACCATGCACACCCTCTCCTTCCTGCCGATCAATCATGTTTTCGAACAGGTGGTGGGCGTGCTGCTCCCACTCTCCATCGGGGGCAAGGTCTCCTTTGCGGAGTCTCTCAAGAAACTCGGAGAGAACCTTGCGGAGGTCCGTCCGACCTTCCTGCTCGGGGTCCCCGCCGTCTACCAGATGATCCTAGAGCGCATCCGGAAAAAGATTCAGTCCAAGCGGCTCTCGCAGCTGCTCTTCTCCAATCCGATCACCCGCCCGCTGGTCACCTCGAAGGTCAAACGCGCCTTCGGGGCAGGCACTATTTTTATCAGCGGAGGCGCTGCTCTTGACCCGGCAATAGCCACCGGACTGCTCAGTTTCGGCATCCCGGTCTACCAAGGGTACGGCATCACCGAGACGTCTCCGGTGATCTCAGCCGAACAGCCGCAAGGAAGACGGTTGGGGAGTGTGGGCCGGATGCTGCCCGGCATCGAGGTCCGGATCGAAGCTCCCAACGAGGACCAGGTCGGGGAGATTCTGGTCACCGGTCCGAACGTCATGCAGGGGTACTACAACAACCCGCAGGCGACTGCAGCCGTACTCAAGGACGGCTGGTACCGGACCGGCGACCTGGGGCGCATCGACCCAGATGGCTTCCTGACTATCTGCGGACGGGTGAAGAACCTGATCGTCACTCCCAACGGCAAGAACGTTTATCCTGAAGAGGTGGAAAACGAGCTGCTCAAAAGCCCCTATATCGCAGAGGCGATGGTATATGGCCACCGGGTGGGAGCCGTTGCCGAAGAGGTACACGCCGTCATTTACCCGAACCAGGAAGAACTGGAGAATCTGGCAGGAAAGCGCGGCAAAGGCGCCTTGACCGTCGCCGACCTGGAGCAGTTGATCAGAGACGAGGTGCTCGCGGCCGGAAAAGGTCTCGCCGACTACAAAAGGGTCAAGTGCTTCACTATCCGGGAGGACGAATTCCCCAAGACCACCACCCGCAAGATCAAACGTTTTGCCGTCGAGGCAAGCGTCTTTACCCACGGTTGACACTGCTTGCCCCCGATTGCTGGTATTTCCGCCAATCATGATCGGTGGAAATTTTACTGTGGTGCCGGGAGATGGGCGACCGCCGGTCGCCCCTACGGTGGCTGCGTTGCTTCCTCAGTGCATTCACGGTGGCTTCGTTGCCTTGCGGCGATTGCCCCCGCGATGCTTGCGTCGCCATTTCGTAGGGGCGACCGGCGGTCGCCCGATTCGCGATTCTGCACCCGTTGCCCCCGCACCATTTTTCCCCTCCCTAGCCCCCGGCGAAATCCCCCTTAATTACAAAAGTACAACTGCGCCGCTTGACTTAATCAGCATCGGCTGTAGCATGAGCTTAGAAAAGTTTAACTCACATGAGCCCGGCCTCGCTGTCCGAAGGCTAGCGGCCAGGTTTCAACCGGGTTGTGACCGTAATAATGCCGAGGTTCATTGAAGGTAGCCAGCCTAAAGCAGGAACCACGCCCTGCCTCGAAGGGGGAATCACATGAAAAAAATGCTGTTGTGCGCCGCAGTGATGGGTGCTGTCTGGGGGGCAAGCTCCGTGTCCCTTGCCGCCGGCTTCAGGGTCAGCGAACAGGGGGCCAAGGCGATGGCCATGGCCAATGCCTTCTCGGCCCAGGCTGACGACCCCTCGGCCCTCTTCTACAACCCGGCGGGGATCGCCTTCTTACCGGGGGCCCAGGTGAATCTCGGAGCACTGGCCATCCTGGTTCCCCAGTCCGAGTTCAGCGGGACGACGGCCCTAAGCGGCAACCCGCCGCTTGGCACCGGGAATTCAGTCGTTTCCGAGCGGGCCAAGCGCGACATCTTCGTCGCCCCGACCCTCTACGCCAGCTACAGCATGGAGAGCCTTCCGGTAAGCTTCGGTTTCGGCATCAACTCCATCTACCCGCTGGCCAAGAGCTGGGACGACAGCAGCGTCTTTCGCAACCAGGTGCAAAACGTGTCCATCAAGCCGATCAACTTCCAGCCGACGGTCGCCTACCGCTTCGATGATCTGAAACTCGCGGTTGCCGCCGGCATCGACATCACCTACGCCATGGTTTCCCTGCAGAAGTCGGTCTACAGCCCGACGCTGGACCCGAGCAACCCGGCGCCCCCCCTGGGAGCTTTCGAACTCGGCTCGCTCGGCCTGGACGGCACGGCGACCGGCGTGGGCTACAACTTCGGCATTGCCTGGCGGCCGCGCCCGGAGTACCGCTTCGGGATCGCTTACCGCAGCCAGATCACCCTCGACGTCGACGGGGATGCCAACTTCCTCGCCACCACACCGACCGGCCTGGGGGCCATCGGCCTTTCCAGCGCGGCCGTCTTTCCCTTTTCCCGCGCGCGTGCCACCAGCCCCGCATCGACCAAGATCACGCTCCCCGACAGCCTCGATCTGGCTGTCGCCTGGCTCCCCACCGACAAGTTGACCCTGGAGTTCGACGCGACCAGAACCGGGTGGAGCTGCTTTGACAAGCTGCAGTTCAACTTCGACAGCGCACAGTTCGCCGCCTTCAACAACCAGCCCGACCCCAGGAACTGGCAGGACGTCTGGGCCTACAAGTTCGGCGCCCAATATGCGCTCACCCAGCAGCTCGACCTGCGTGCCGGCTACTCGTACGACGTTTCACCGGTTCCCGACGCGACCGTCGACCCGCTGCTCCCCGACTCCGACCGCCACAGCTTCGCCTTCGGCACCGGCATCCACGGCAAACAGGCATCCCTCGACCTCGCCTACATGTGGGTGCACTTCGTGGACCGCAACGTCCATAACCAGGACATGACGACTCTACGCGGCGAAAACGGCAGGTTCAAGAGCGACGCCTATCTCTTCGCGGGCAACCTGACCCTCAAGTTCTAGCACTACTCCAGCAGAGGTGACACCATGAATCCGCTCCTGCATCGCGTCCTATTGCTCCTTCTTGTCCTGACCGCACTCGGCTGCAGCTCAAGCACGCGCCCCTCCGAGTCCGTCAGCCCGAACGCCGCGCTCTTCGATCCCACGACCAGCACCATTCCGCTCCCCAACATCCTGGCGACGGCAACGGCCAAGGATCCCATCACCCAGTTCAGCGATCCGGCGACGGGAAACGTAGGCCTTCGTCCGGCGAACCTCCCGCTGACACCGCTCGAGGCGCTCGCCTACCAGAACCTGCACGAGGTGGGCGGGAGCAACGCGGTCGCCGGGCTGAACGCGCCGATCTATCTCCGGTTCACCGCGCCGCTTGATCCGGCGACGGTCAACGGCTCCAACGTCAAGGTGTTCCAGGTAATTCCGGACAGCGCGAGCCCGACGGCGTTTGAGGTGAACCAGCTCGGCTTTATCGATGTGACCGGGATGTTCACCTTCCATTACAGCGCCGGAAGTAGCGACCTCACGCTCTTCCCGAACTTCCCGCTCCTGCCGGGAACCCGCTACCTCTACCTGGTCACCAACCGGGTGAAGGACGCGGCAACCGGAGGTGCGGTCTCGAGTTCGGTCTATTTCGAGGCCCTCAAGTCAACCACCCCGCTTACGGGCCCTTTCGCCGCGCTGGAGCCGATCCGGGCCGACACGCACGACGCCGCCGGCAACCTCGTCCTTTCCGGTTACAACAAGGTCATGCACGACCTGACGGCCGCCCCGGCGACCACGACCGTCAGTGACCGGAGCGAGATCGCACTGCTCGGTCGCTTCATCACCACGATCTCGGGCTTCGTCGCGGCCGACCCGACAGCTCCGACCACGAGCCTCATCCCGGTGGAGAGCGCCCTGCGCGCCTTTGCCGCCGGAAACGGACTGCCGGGGGGGCTGACCGGCAAGAGCTGGCTTCCGACACTCAACACCGTGACTGTGAACACCCCGCCCGGGCTCACCCCGCAGCTTTACTGGACCGGATTGGGCGCGGGTAGCGCCCCTGCAACCGTAGGCTCGGTGGTCACCGGCAGCTTTACCAGTGCCGACATCTCCATGAACCCCGTCGCGGCGCACAACAACCCGGGCTCCATTAACCTGAGTGCCTTCGGCAGTTACAGCGCGGCAACCGCCGTGGTGCAGCCCTTTCGCGACCCTGTTTCCGGACAGCTCACCGGCTTTTATCACAAGGAGCGGCCGATACCGTTTGTCTACCTCGCGCCGGCCGGCACTCCCCCGACCGGTGGCTGGCCGCTGGTGATCTTTCAGCACGGCATCAACGGACAGAAGGAACAGGTCGCGGCCGTGGCCGGCGCGCTGACTGCGGCACGCTTTGCAGTCGTAGCCATCGACCTCCCGCTACACGGAGCGCTCGCCGTCTCCGGCCACGCCTCTCCGACGCTTTGGGGACAGGACTTCATTGCTCTCGGTGCGCCGCTGGCAGCCCGCAGCAACATCCAGCAGGCCGCGTTCAACCTGGATCGGCTGGAGCTGGTCGTCGCCACGCCGAGCTTCGGTTTACCCCTGGCCGGCTTCGCCCCCCTCGGCGCCGCAGCCCCCAACCCCGCCCTGAAACCGAAATATCTGAGCCTCAGCCTCGGCTCGATCGTCGGAGCTTATTATCTTGCCGGAAACACGACACTAAGCCCGGGCGCCGGCCACCCTCCCTACACCCAGGCGAGCCTCAACTCCGACATGAAAGGATTATTAAGCGTTCCCGGCGGGCGTGTCGCCTACCTGCTGCGCGACAGCGTTTCCTTCGGCCCGAGCATCGACGCCGGGCTCGCCACGAAGGGTATCATCAAGGACACCCCGACCTACATCCAGTTCTTTCTTTTGACCCAGACGGTCATCGACCCGGCGGATCCCGCCACCATGACCACGCCGCTACCGAACCTGCAGAGCCTGGATCTCCTTCCCTCGCGCCTGTCCGGGCGGATTGCGGTCCAGGAGGCGACCAGCACCCGCTTCGACGCCAACGGGGTCCCCGGTAACGGCGACCTGGTGATACCCAATGCGAATACCCGCTATTTCGGAAACGCACTGGGCGGGCGCGGAGTGCTCGGGACCCCCGCGGCCCAGGTGATCGCCCCGGGCTTTGCCCAGCTGAGCTATGCCGACGGCCAGCTCCCCTCCTCCTTCATGCTGACCCTGACCGGAGGGATCATTGCCCCGAAGACGGCTCCCGCCGCCAGTTCGGCGGCAGCCACAGGCCCGACGGAAGGGTACTTCCAGTTTGACCAGCCCGACGTCACGCACGGCTTCCTGATCGACCAGGCCAGTTCGCCAACGAGCATCCAGCTTACCCAGCGCCAGATGGTGTATTACCAGACGAGCGGGCTGGTGGTGGACCCGACCGTCAGCTCCGCCGCGCTCCCGAAACTGCTGCGCCAGGACGCCAGCGGCGTGAGCGGGCAAGTGACCGCTCCACCGGTCATGCGGATTTTCGGGTACCCGGATAAACGCTGAATTGGGTTTTTTGGCGCCTCCGGGACTGGGCAGTATCCCCCCTGTGGAACAGGGGGGAAGGCTCGCGTAGCGAGACAGGGGGGTCTTCGCCCAGGCAACTCACCCCCCTGCCTCTCTACGCTCGGCTTTGTCCCCCC
>Ga0209123_1000665_pt1 | contig 40977 bp, 19 predicted proteins | sample BarGraIncu00431A_FD_184500 | JGI IMG/M metagenome (GOLD analysis project Ga0209123, IMG submission 184500) | Arctic peat soil microbial communities from Barrow, Alaska, USA - Barrow Graham LP Incubations 004-31A (SPAdes) (version 2) | ecosystem: Environmental > Terrestrial > Soil > Wetlands >...
TAATTAAAATACATTTACAAAAGCATATTTAAAACACTTAAGATTACTAAATTAGTAAATAAATCCGCAGTAGCATTTCTACTACTTTCTTTGACGAAAACAGTGGTGTTCTCGCAAAAGTTTGTCAATCTGGTATTATTATTTACTGTTTAATTCTCTCTATAACCAACTAGAATTAGCAAACACAAAAAAACAATGAGTAGATATTTATAAAATCTGAACAGTATCAGTCATGAAAAAAACAAAATTTACTAAAATCTCGATTGCTTTTGCCTTTATTTTTATTGTTAGCGGAAATATTTGTGCATTGCCGGTTGCAACTACTCAATTTATTAAAATTGACCAGTTTGGGTACCGGAACAAAGACCAGAAAATTGCGATCATTAGTGACCCACAAATTGGGTTCAATGCTGATTTATCTTTTACGCCCGGAAATGAATACCAGATTAGGGATTGGAATACCGATGTGGTAGCTTATACCGGTAGCCCTGTTGCTTGGAATGGCGGTGAAACACACGATCAAAGCGGGGATAAGGTTTGGTGGTTCGATTTTTCAACCCTCACAACGCCAGGTTCTTATTATGTATTTGATGTCGCCAATAAGGTAGGTTCATATCGTTTCGAGATAGACGATTGCATTTATAACAATGTGTTAAAAGTCGCTTGTCGCGCAAATTTCTATCAACGCTGTGGGATAGCCAAGCAATTGCCTTTTGCTGAAACTGGATGGACTGACCCTGTTTGTCATAAAAGTTCAGGTCAGGATTTAGATTGCCGATTATGGAGCAGTCCGAATGATGCAGGCACTTCAAAAAATTTATCGGGTGGCTGGCACGATGCCGGAGACTATAACAAATATGTAAATTACGCCTGGGACCCGGTTATTGACTTGCTTTTGGCTTATGAAGAATTTCCGGAAGTATGGACCGATGATTACGAACTACCTGAATCGGGCAACGGTGTTCCCGATGTTTTGGACGATGCAAAATATGAGTTGGACTGGCTAATGAGGATGCAAAATTCCGACGGTGCAGTATTGTCGGTTGTTGGCACCAATAATTATGCAACAGCAAGCCCACCATCAAAAGATTTTGCTAAACGATTTTATGGACCGGCAACTACAGCAGCAACTTATGCAAGCGCCGGCATGTTTGCATTGGCTTCGATAGAATTTAATGCAATCGGGAAAACCACGTATGCCGATTCGTTACGAATTGCTGCTATTAATGCATGGAAATGGGCGATTGCAAATCCGGGAAAATTATTTCACAACAATAATCAAAATGCTGCAATTGGACCGGTAAATTACCTTGCTGCCGGTGACCAGGAAAATAGTTGGAGTGGAGCGGTGGACATAAAAAAAATGGTGGCAGCTGTATATTTATTTGCAGCAACCGGAAATTCAGTCTATAAAACAGTGGTTGATGCAAGCTATTCCCTGACCAACATAACCTCTATTGGGGTAAATTCCGATGGTTCAACTGCAACTGATGCGCTTTTATATTATACAAAAACTGCCAGTGCGACAACTTCTGTAAAAAATACAATATTAAATGCTTATACTAATTCATTACAAAACAAAGCCAATAATTTGCCCTCATTCGCCAATCATACAGATGCGTACCGGGCATATATCAGTAACTGGGATTGGAGTGTAAATAAATATATAAGTGTCTATGATTGGGGTAATAACACCTTAAAATCACATCAGGGAACCATGTACATGAATATGAACCAATATAAATTAGACACAAAGAATGCAGTTAATTATACCAATGCGGCTTCGGCTTACATTCACTATTTGCACGGGGTAAACCCGATGTCGAAAACCTATTTAAGCAATATGGCCAGTTATGGCGCCGAAAACTCATTACCTACATTTTATCATAGCTGGTTTTGCGATGGAAGTAAGTTATGGGACGAAGTGGGTGTTTCAACGTATGGCCCGGCTCCTGGATTTATGACCATGGGGCCAAATGAAAAATACTCAAACTATACTTGTTGTGCAAATACCTGCGCATCCCTAACTGCATGTTCAACAATTGCTTACCTGTTAAATCAACCAGCACAGAAGGCATACAAAGATTTTAATGGTGAGTATCCATTTTCATCGTGGGTAATTACTGAATGTCAGATTTATACACAAGTTGCATATATACGGCTTTTATCAAAATTTTGCACCCCAGATTGCCTGCCCGTTTCAGTAAATGATCATAATATGGAAAAATCAAAGTTTTCGATATTCCCAAACCCCGTAAACGAAAAGTTGACAATTCAAATGAATGGGATGACGGGAAAGCATGAAGTGCAGATTTTAAACCTGGCAGGAGAATTAATAAAAGAAGTTGAAATTGTGAAGACGTGTCAAATTGATATTTCCGGTTTTTCAAACGGAGTTTATTTTGTGCACCTGAAGAACTACGCGAATCAAGCACAGAAATTTATCAAAAATAATTAATCCGAAATTACCACCTTTTAAATCAAATAAATAATGAAAAAAGTTAGTTTATTATCAATTTTCTTAATGGGCCTTGTGTTTGTTCAGGCACAAACATTAAAACCTGGCATTAAAGAAGCCGACCGTGTGATTAAAGGAGTAACCGATTATGATCTCCCGGTTGAGTTACAAAACCAAAGCGCTCAAAAGACTTCCGGGAAACTTAAATTCGTTGTAAGGACAGATTTCCTAGATACGCTTGCTGTAAGCGTTACTCCAGTCAAACTTGCTGCAAAGTCAAAATCTATTCGATCTATCCAGTTAAAAGGATTAAAGCCTGGGATTTACAAAGTTACAGCAACCTACAGTTCGTTGACAGCTTCCGATACTATTAATTTCAATTTTGCTCTTGATCCTGAGAAGATGACTACTGTAGATGATACGCCTGCCGATTTCGTCCAATATTGGGCCAGGGCAAAACGCGAACTGGCGGCAGTTGATCCTCAATATAAACTGATTAAGGTTGACAGCCTTGCCACTAAAGCCCGCGATTGTTACCTGGTTGAAATGCGTTCATTGGGCAATGTATTGGTGCGCGGTTGGTTGCTCACTCCCAAAAAGCCCGGTAAATATCCTGCCGTTCTAACAGTTCAGGGATTTAGTTATACACTTTTACCCAACAGAATATTTAACGATGACAATATTGTATCTTTTGGTCTGAATATCCGTGGTCATGAATATAGCAATGACAATATTAATCCGGGTTTTGATAAATTTTTAACGTATCAGATTGGAGATAAGGAGCAATATATTTATCGTGGCGCTTACATGGATTGTGTCAGGGCGATCGATTTCATGTTTTCGCAGCCGAATGTTGACACGACCCGTGTTGGCGTTACCGGTGGGAGTCAGGGTGGCGCTTTAACTTTTGCTACCGCAGCGCTATGTGGTAAACGTATTAAAGCTGCAGCTCCGTCCATTCCATTTTTGAGCGATTTCCCCGAATATTTTAAAGTGGCACTTTGGCCTTCAAATGTTTGGCGTGATTATGGCAAAGCTCATCCAAAATTCGGAGTAGCCGGTGTGCTTAATACCCTGAGCTATGTCGACATTAAAAACCTGGCCCCATGGGTAACAGCTTCGGTGTTTATGAGTGTAGGATTGGTCGATCGAACATGCCCTCCAAGGATTAATTTTGCAGCCTACAACAGGCTTAAAACGGAAAAGAAATATGTTATTTATCCTGAATCGGACCATCAATTACCTAATAAGTCATCTCTCCCGATTGACCAATTTCTAAAAGAACAATTGGGTATTTCTTCAACCCGGTAATCTCTTGGATGGTTAACTCTGGAATCGCTTGATATGAATATGAATAAGAATATACTAAAACATGTGTTCGCTGCAACAATCTTGATTCTTGCAATAGCGTGTCAATACACTCCGTTAACGGTTAGTAAACGCAATCCACATTATTTCGAATACAAAGGCAAACCCTTGGTATTGATTACTTCTGATCATCATTATGGAGCAGTGATTGATTTGGATTTCAATTACGTAAAGTATCTGGATTATTTGGCAGTCAGTGGTATGAATCTGACGCGGATATATCCGGGTGCAATGTTCGAAGCACCCGACAAATATATAAAAGGCAATCCATTGGGTCCGTTGCCCGGAAGACAAATTCTTCCCTGGGCAAAGTGCGGTCAGCAAGGTGCAAACCCTTTGCTGGCCCAAGCCGGAAAGCATTCCTGTAAATTTGATTTGGATAAATGGAATCCTGATTATTTCAATCGGTTAAAGGCATTTGTAAGGTATGCGAAAAAAAAAGATATCATAGTTGAAATTGCTTTTTTTAACGGAATGTATTACGATTCGTGGCCATTAATGGCTATGTATCACGAAAATAACATTCAGAATGTAGGTCAATTCGAGGCCAAAGATTGTGGATTATTCACCCTGAACGACCTACGCAATCAAGATGTAATGAAATACCAAAAGAAATATATTGAAAAGATTACAACAGAATTGAATGGGTTTGATAATGTGATTTATGACATTTGTGACGAACCTTCCTTACAAGGTTTGCTCGGTGGAAGTATCACTAATCTTCCTGACAGCTTGGTAATTCCTTGGATCAATAACATGAAAGGTGCTTTTCTTGAAGCCGAAAAATCACTTCCAAACAAACACCTTCTTGGTCAAACCGTTCACAGCCTCTCCCCTGATTTTTCATCTGAATCGTGGTGTAACTGGCTGCCGACCGAATATATCCGTCCTGCCGAAAAGGCGCTGGAGTTGGATTACAGGATCAATAAACCTTTAGTAAATGTGGAAACCAATTATTTTGGCGCCCCAATGACAAAAAATCCCTATACGGCTGATGCTGTGCGCCTGGAGGGCTGGTGGTTCCTGTTGGGAGGCGGGGCAGGGTGTATCAATTTGAATGGAGAAATGTATCGTGGAAATGAATCCGGTGGCGATGCAACTCATAACCAAATTGTTCCGCAGAAAAAAATATTGAGAGATTTTATGAATAGTCTCGACCTTTCGGGTACCGTGCGTTTTAAAGATTTCAGCGGAACACCTGCCGGCGCATTTTGTACCGGCATTGCAGAGAGCGGCAAACAGTACGCCTTTTACCTCTTTCATGGCGATTACGAAAATGGCTGGAACTTGCACTTTATGCCCAAACCTGGTAATTATCAGGATACTTTGACATTGAATAATATGCCTGCCGGAAAATATAAAATCGAATGGATTGACCCTGCTTCGGGATTGGTGAAAAACACTGAAACCATGAATTGTAGCGGAGGATCACTTTTAATAAAAACACCTTTGTATTCAATTGATATTGCTGCCCGAATTCGTTTAAATAGGGTCTGATGAAAAACTAACACAATCAATTTGACCATAGGGCATCCCGAGTCCCGATAGCTATCGGGATCGGGATCAATATAAAGGAGCTATTCGACAATCCCTGACCTAGAGTACTCGAGGGAGTATCTTTTTACACCTCTCTATCTACTTTTCAAAATAAGCAACCGACCTCTGGATTTCTGCATCTGTTCCCTTGGAATGGGTGGATGTTTGGGTACCATCTTCTGATACCTTTCTGATACCCTTCTGATACCTTTCTGTAACCTAAGATTACAGAAAGGTATCAGAAGGGTATCAGAAAGGTATCAGAAAGGTATCAGAAGATAGCAAGTTACCCCTGGCATAATTGCATAAGAACATCCCTGTTATTTATTTTCATGTCAGGATCCAAATCCGTGGTGGACTTAGTACCAATAGTCAAACCCAGGGTGCAGGCATTTTGGACACTTTCTCCTTTTTCCCCTGCAATTATTCCAATGCATATTGCTGTAAACAGTTATTATTCAGAACAATTAAAGTTTTTCAGCAGACCCTGGATTAGAATCAATGCTTTCCGGGAATTTTGGAAACAAAGTATTTGTTCACTGCCAGGTAATACCTATATGCGAAGTGCACCCAAGCGTACAAAGGAATCCAAGCACCCTGACTATGAAACTCAACCAGATGAGTTTTGGGGTAGTGATCAGGTTCTGTGGCCAGTATAAATCAACGATCATTCCCCAGATTTGGAATTTAGCCGCATTAAGGACTAGTGGATACCGACTGTTTCAGAAACCCAACTCGCGGCATGTGATTTGCCCGAGTACCCGGGACTATTTAATCCATACTACATGAACTCTTTAAGTTGATCATTGCTTAAATGGCAATTGACGCTATTTTAAAATTATTATTATTTTAAAACATTTTTAAAAATAGTCCAATTATTACTCATCAAATTCTTTTGTTATTAACTTAAAAATGGTAATTTTGATCTTGTGTCGTAACGTGACTGACATTGAAAGTTCATTTTGCATAAATAGTTCAAAATTAGAATATTAATCTTTAAAATTTACAGCTATGTCAAAAGGAGTAGATGCCAAAAAGAGCGAGAAAAAAGAACCCGCCAAGACCTTGAAGGAAAAAAGAATTGATAAAAAAGCTAAAAAGGACAAAAAATAAGGCCTGTTTTTAGTTTTAAACGAGTACAACCAAGAGTCGGAGTTAAGTCCGGCTCTTGGTTTTTAAATTTATTGGGGTAAAATAGTACTCGGAATCAAATAAATAATTATCTTTCAGAATCTAAAAAACAGACGTTGAATTTTCCAAACAATTTAAATCCGATGATGAAAAAGCTTTCTGTAAAACATACATTAATAGGTTTGATAATTTCAATGTTGATGGCTTGTACACCGGCTAAACCCAAAAGTGAAGGATGGATTCAATTGTTCAACGGAAAGGATTTAAAGGATTGGAACATCAAGATTACTGGGTTCCCGTTGAATGTAAATTACAAAAACACATTTAGGGTTGATCATAACTTACTGAAAGTAATGTATGATCAGTACAATCAATTCGATGGACATTTTGGACATATTTTTTACAAGAATCCTTATTCTCATTATAAATTACGTGTTGAATATCGCTTTATAGGCGATCAATGCCCTGGTGGAGCAGGATGGGCCTATCGGAACAGCGGAATCATGATTCATGGTCAAAGCGCCGAAAGCATGACTGTGAACCAGGATTTCCCGGTCTCTGTTGAAGTTCAGTTGCTGGGAGGCAATGGAAAAGATGAACGTTCTAATTTGAACGTTTGCACTCCGGGAACCAATATCGTGATGAACGGTCAACTGATCACTGAACATTGTACCAATTCTACATCAAAAACCTATCAGGGAGACCAATGGGTAAAGGTTGAAATTGAAGTTCAGGGTGATTCGATTATTCGTCATATGATCGACGGACAAACGGTTATGGAATATTCGAAACCTCAACTGGACGACCGTGATCCGAATTACCAGAAACTACTTCCGGCTGATGGAAATAAACTGCTTAAAAAAGGCACTATTTCATTGCAATCTGAAAGTGGACCTATTGATTTTAGGAAAGTTGAATTGCTCAACCTGGGAGACGATTGTGAATAACACACATTACTCATGAACAGGGATATATAATAAAAAAAAGAGAATACTGATATTATTATTAATCAGTGTTCCTTTTTTAGTGTTCTTGCGTAAGGTAACTAAATAATAGATTAAATTTGCGCACCATAAAATAAATGATTTGATAAAAGGTTTTCAATATACAAGCATCAACAAGGAGAAAAGCAGATGAAACGAGATAAAATAGTGATTGGCATTTCACAGGGTGATATCAACGGTATAGGGTACGAAGTGATTATAAAGACATTGATGGAGCCGCGCATTCTTGAAATGTGTACCCCCATTGTTTACGGATCACCCAAAGTGGCAGCCTACCATAAAAAAGCGTTGAATATTGAATCATTCAACTTCAATCATATCAGGGTAGCCAGCGAGGCTGATCCCCGGAAAGCCAATATCATCAATTGCATCGACGACAATGTCAGGGTAGAACTGGGTAAGTCAAGTGAAATGGCCGGCGAAGCGTCCTTTATGGCATTGGATAAGGCTGTTGAAGATTTAAGAAGCGGCGAAATTGATGCTTTGGTAACAGGACCAATCAATAAAGACAACATTCAGTCGGAGAAATTTAACTTTCCAGGCCATACCGAATATCTTGCAGATCAGTTTAAAACACGTGATTTTGTGATGCTCATGGTAAGTGAATCCATGAAAGTAGGGGTTGTAGTTGGTCATACTCCCCTTTCAGAAGTAGCAGGGAAAATTACCAAGGGAGCCATTCTTAATAAGTTACGCATTATCAATCAATCTCTTGAAAAGGATTTCTTTATCAAAAGGCCTCGAATTGCAGTCCTTGCATTGAATCCACATGCAGGTGATAACGGATTGCTGGGCAAGGAGGAGATTGATATCATTATTCCGGCTATTCAAAGGGCTAAAGATGAGGGAATTATTGCAATTGGCCCTTATCCGGCAGATGGATTCTTTGGATCAGGCGATTTTGTGAAATTTGATGCTATTCTAGCCATGTACCATGATCAGGGACTGATTCCATTTAAAATGGCTTCGTGCGATCGTGGTGTGAATTATACGGCGGGGCTGCCTATCATCCGTACTTCGCCTGCGCATGGAACTGCATTCGATATTGCAGGAGAGGATAAGGCTTCACCTGATTCATTTCGTGAAGCGTTGTACCTGGCCATTGATATTCATAAGAATCGTGCTTTGTACAAGGAAATTACCAAGAATCCGTTGAGAAAATACGAAATCAATCAGGGACAAGTGGATGAATCGGTAGATTTTGAAGCTATTGATGAAGGAAATTAATATTATTTAGGGTATGTATGAATATATCAAGGGTGTAGTAGCTTCACTGAAACCATCATGTGTTATATTGGAGGCCAATTCTGTGGGTTATTTTATAAATATCTCGCTGAATACCTATACACAGCTGCATGGTAAGGAATCGATCAAACTATTTATCCACCAGGTGATCCGTGAAGATGCCCATCAGTTGTATGGTTTTTCTACGGAGGCTGAACGTGAGCTATTTAGGATGCTTATCTCGGTAAGTGGTATTGGGTCAAATACTGCCATTATGATCTTTTCATCCCAGTCGCCTGAGGAAATCAGAAATGCCATTCTGACTGAAAACATCAATTTACTTAAAAGTATCAAGGGAATCGGCATTAAGACCGCACAGCGGGTGATTATCGACTTAAAGGATAAAATTGGAAAGTCTCCGGCAAGCGAACAAATTGTATCTTCGGCAGACAATACATTGAGAAACGAAGCGTTATCTGCATTGATAATGCTTGGGTTTGCCAAAAAGCCGGCCGAAAAAGAATTGGATAAAATATTGACCGCCAATCCAAAACAGTCAGTTGAAAGTGTCATAAAACAAGCGCTAAAAAGCCTTTAAACAGAAAAAGTTTCCGGATTTGAAAAAGTACTTCAGGAACATCCTTATATTTATCATCGTAACTTTTGTTGCTGCTTTTGGCGGAAACCCCTCAGAATCAAATACGACCGTTCGAGATTACAAAGCAATGACTGTGATTGATTTTCCCGCAGATACGGTCAAAATTGATACCACCGGTGTATTACCCTATAATTTTAAGGATGAGCCGGCTTTTGCCTTTCCCAATAAAAAAGACAGCGCCAAGTTGTTTCTGAAATTGCCTCCCAATATCCGTACCGATGTTCAATATGATCCGGTTACGGGTGAATACATATTTACTGAGAAGGTGGGGGACCTGAATTTCAGGTTACCCAAAACGATGACCCGCAAGCAATATCAGAAATATGATTTTGATCAGTCGGTACAAAATTACTGGCGTAACCAGACCAAGATTAAAGGGATTGAAAGTAAAGGCGGATTAATTCCCCGTTTAACAGTGGGAGGGGAGGCATTCAGTAAAATATTCGGAAGCAATACCATCGATATTCGTCCACAAGGGTTTGTGGAAGTAAGTTTTGGATACCAGATGAATGCCACTGAAAATCCTTCGATACCGGCACGACTGCGCAAAGTTCCGACTTTCGATTTCAACCAGAAGATACAGATGAATGTGACGGGCAAGATTGGCGACCGGATGGAAATGAAGGTCAATTACAATACAGAAGCCACATTCGATTATGAAAATAAAATGAACCTTGGCTACACCGGCGACGCGGATCAGATCGTAAAAAAGATTGAAGCTGGAAATGTTTCTCTGCCATTAAATGGATCGCTCATTACGGGTGGTTCCAATCTTTTTGGGGTGAAAACAGAGCTTCAGTTTGGAAAGCTGAATGTAACAACCATTTTTTCACAGAACAAGGGTGAATCGAAGGTCGTTGAGTCTGAAGGGGGCGCACAAAAGAAAACATTTGAAATTTTTGCTTCAGATTACGATGCCAATCGACACTTTTTCCTGGCTCAGTATTTCCGCGACAGTTATAACGAGTCTCTTAAAAACCTGCCAGTAGTAAGGTCATCTATCACCATCAATAAAATTGAAGTTTGGGTAACCAATAAGTCAAGCAATTTTAAAGAAGCGCGTAATATACTGGCATTTATGGATTTAGGTGAACACAATGCGAATGTCTATAATAAAATCGTATCTCAGGAAGCGCCCAGATTACAATACCCTGAAACTGTTTACCCTGATAACAATTTCAATAGTCTTCTTCAGCAAATGTTGACTACCTATAAAGGTATCCGGCAGTCAGATAATATTAACAAAACACTTTCGCCACTTACGGCTTCAAAATTCAATGGTGGACAGGATTTCGAGAAAATTGAACAGGCACGTTTGTTAAGCGAGTCAGAATATAGCATCAACCTCAATTTGGGTTATATCTCCCTGAAATCAGCCCTGAACTCAGATGAAGTTCTGGCAGTGGCCTACAATTATACGGCCAATGGGAAAATTTACCAGGTAGGGGAGTTTTCAACTGATGGAGTCAACGCTCCGGAAACCCTGGTTTTGAAGCTTTTAAAAGGTACCAACCTGTCGCCTAAACTTCCAACCTGGAAACTGATGATGAAAAACATTTATGATCTGAATGCTTATCAGTTAAACAAAAGTGAATTTATATTGGATATTCTGTACCAAAACGATGCAGTTGGAACGTCCACCAATTTTCTTCCCGATAGCAGGATAAAAGGCAAAATTCTGCTAAATGTACTGAACCTCGATACCTTGAATTCACAACTTGATCTTGGACGCGACGGTGTGTTCGATTATGTGGAAGGAATTACTGTGAATTCATCTACTGGAAAGATAATTTTCCCTGTGCTCGAACCATTTGGACAATATCTTGCCAAAGCGATCAGCGATAATCCAACAGATAAAGCCGATCCAAATTATGCATTTGCACAAAAATTCGTTTATAGTACTTTGTATGATTCAACACGAACGGTTGCAGAACAGGATGCCGAACACAATAAGTTCAAGCTAAAAGGTTCATACAAAGGATCTTCCAGCTCCGAGATCAGCGCTTCATCGCAAAACCTGGCCCGTGGATCTGTCAAAGTAACTACAGGCGGACGAACTTTAACCGAGAATGTTGATTATACTGTTGATTATGCTTCGGGGATTGTGAAAGTCATTAATTCTGGTTTACTCGAGTCTGGAGCTCCCATTTCGGTTTCTACTGAGAGTCAGGATTTATTCAGTATGCAGCGTAAAACCATGATTGGCGCTCATGCCAACTATGCGATTAGTGACCGATTTAATTTGGGTGCAACAGTACTTCACATGCAGGAACGGCCCTTGACACAAAAAGTGAATTATGGTGACGACCCCATCTCCAATACGATGTTGGGTCTGGACGTCAACTATTCCAGCGAATCATTGTTTCTGACTAAAATGCTCGATAAATTGCCATTTTATTCCACTAAAGCGCCTTCTTCGATTTCATTTGATGGTGAGGTTGCTCAGTTGATTCCAGGGCATTCAAAGGTGATTAATAAGAGCGGAACAGTATATATTGACGATTTTGAAGCCACCAAAACATCCATTGACTTAAAACAACGTACATCATGGGTATTGGCAAGCACCCCGCAAAAGCAGGCAGGGTTCCCTGAATCTGAAACCAACGGTGATCTGAGTTACGGATTTAACAGGGCAAAGCTGGCTTGGTATGAAATAGATCCATTGTTTTTGAGAAATAGCCCTTTGACTCCTGATTACATAAAGAACGATAAGGAACTTCAATCGAACAACCTGGTTCGTGAAGTATTTGAAAAAGAAATATTCCCCGACAGAGAGACGCCCGTAGGCCTTCCAACCAACATCCCGGTTTTTGACCTGGCCTATTATCCATCTGAAAAGGGACCCTATAATTTTGATAATCAGGCATCCCAATTTTCACAAGGCATCAATCCGGACGGAACATTACGTGCTCCCGAGACACGTTGGGGTGGAATTATGCGAAGCCTCCAAACCAGCGATTTTGAAGCTGCCAACATTGAATTCATCGAATTCTGGGTGATGGATCCATTTATAAACGATTCATCGCAAACGAGTAAGGGAGGAGATTTATATTTTAACCTGGGTGATATTTCAGAAGATATATTGAAAGATTCACGGAAATCTTTCGAAAATGGATTGCCCACTACTGCCGAAGTGACCAACGTTGATAATACAATTTGGGGTCGGGTACCCACTCAGCAATCGCTGGTGAAGGAGTTTGATAATACTGCTTCAAGCCGGAAATATCAGGACATTGGGCTAGATGGCTTGAATGATGAGGATGAAAGGACTTTTAAAGCGGGTTATTTGGAATCGTTAAAAAGTATCCTCAATACCGATGCTCTTGACAAAGCTATTGCCGACCCTGCAGCCGACGATTACCATTTTTACCGCGGTACGGACTACGATAAGGCACATCTTAACATTCTGGAAAGGTATAAAAATTTCAACAATCCTGATGGAAACTCCCCGACTACAGAAATGTCAAAGGAATCATATCCGACTACGGCATCGACTATCCCCGATATGGAGGATATCAATGGTGACAATACCCTGAATGAATATGAAAGGTATTACCAGTACAAAGTTAGCATTCACCACCCGGATATGGTGATAGGGCAAAATATGATTGCCGACATTAAGGAGGCAGATGTAAAGTTGAAAAATGGTAAAATTTCGAAGGTTAAATGGTATCAGTTTAAAGTGCCTGTGAAAACTCCCAATGATGGAGCATATGGTTCAATCAGCGATTTTAAATCCATTCGGTTTATGAGAATGTTTATGAAAGGATTCTCTGAGCCAACAGTTCTTCGGTTCGCAACGCTGGATTTGGTAAGGTCCGAATGGCGTAAATATACCAAAGATGTAAATGGAAAATTGAACAATGTTTCATCTCCTGATACCCAATTTGATGTTTCGGCTGTCAACATCGAAGAAAATGGAAGTCGCAAACCTGTCCCTTACGTATTGCCTCCAGGAATCGAAAGGGTCATTGATCCTGCCAACCCGCAATTACGCCAGTTGAATGAACAGTCCCTGGTGTTGCGGCCCATTGATTTAGTTCCAGGGGATGCCAAAGCCGCCTATAAAAACCTGAGCATGGATTTCCGTAATTACAAACGCATTCAAATGGAAGTTCATGCTGAGGCCATTGAAGGTCATCCTCTGAAAGAAGGTGAGCTTTCCCTGTTCGTAAGGATTGGCTCAGATTATTACAACAACTATTATGAATACGAAATTCCACTATCACTTACTGCTCCCGGCTTATACAAGAGTGATATAGAGACAGACCGATTAGCAGTTTGGCCTGATGCCAACCGCATCGACCTGGCTTTGAGCGGTTTCACTGACCTGAAATTGAAACGGAACGATGCTGTTCGTCAGGCAGGAACAACGGTCAGCATGACGGAGGAATTTGTAGATCCTGTGAGCATCCTGAACGGCCGTCCTTTGAAAGTGAAGGGAAATCCGAATCTGGGCAATGTGGAGGTAATGATGGTCGGTATCCGTAACAATATTGGACAGTCCAAGGATCCCAAAGGCCTCTCAACGGAAGTTTGGCTGGACGAATTGCGTTTGTCAGATTTTGATGAAGGAGGCGGTTGGGCTGCTACCGGAAGGGTTACAGCTCGATTGGCTGATCTGGGTTCTGTTATTTTTGCGGGAAGAAAACGAAGTGCCGGTTTTGGAAGCATTGATCAAAAAGTGAACCAACGTGCCTTGGATGATTTGACTGAGTTGGATGTTTCAGCCAACCTTGAACTGGGAAAATTCTTTCCCGAAAAGGCAATGGTCAAAATACCCCTTTATTTAGGCTATTCCGAAAGTAAAAGCAGTCCTAAATACAATCCACTCGATCCGGACATTAAAATGAAGGATGCATTGAATATTTTGAATACACAATCAGAAAAAGATTCCCTGAATAGTCTGACACAGGATCTGACAACGCGTAAAAGCTTTAACCTGACCAATTTGAAAATTGACAAGAGCAGCAAATCAGGTAAACCAAAGATTTACGATCCCACGAACTTCTCACTCACCTATTCATACAACGAGATGATGAAAAGGAGTATCAACATTGAAAGAAACCTTGACAAGAATTACCGTGGAATGTTTAGCTATAATTTTAACGGACGACCTGCAACGTTGGAACCTTTCAAAAATTTGAAATTATTGAAGAATCCTGCCTTAAGGCTAATTCGTGATTTTAATTTCTCATATATGCCTGCTCAATTTTCATTTAGAACAGATATAATGAGGCATTACAATGAAACTCAACTACGCAATATTTCGAATCCAAACATGATCATTCCACGTACATTCAACAAAGATTTTATCTGGAACAGGAATTATGATTTGCGTTACAATTTAACACGTAGCTTTCAATTCGATTTTTCCTCTCAAGGTACCGCCAGAATTGATGAAATGCCAGGCAGCTTCAATAAAAGCGATGATGATTATGCCATGAAGAAAGATACCATCCTAAAAAACCTTTTGAATCTTGGTCGTCCAACTTTGTACCATCATATGGTGAACGCCACCTATATGGTTCCAATTAATAAACTTCCATTGCTCGACTGGACTTCTCTTTCAGGTACTTACAGGGGAATGTATGACTGGCAGGCAGGACCTGTTACCAATACATCAGTAGTTTTGGGAAATACAATCGAAAACTCACGTCAGATACAAGGTAATGGTCAGTTAAATATGGTTACGCTTTACAATAAAGTGGCATTTCTGAAGGACATTAACCAGAAATACGGTACAAGTTCGCGACAGATTCAGCGTGCCCAAAGGCCCAAACAAGGACAGGCAGCCGCAGGCCAGCCTAAACAGCCTAACGATGCCAATGCCAAAGATGCACCAAAGATCAAGGAGGTTCAATATTCAGTTGAAAACGTGGCGCTGAAAGCGAACACACCCAAGTCGATCTTTCATAAACTGAAGACCAAAGACGTGGAAGTTACGGCTGTTGACAAAGATGGTGCTAAAGTTAAAGGGCAAATGACTGTTGTCAACGAGAACCGTGTTACATTTACTCCTGATAAAAATGCAACAGGAGTTAAGTTTATTGTAAAAGGAAAGTTAGTCTTAAAGAATGGGGATATTGCTGAGAAAATTATTCAATATACAGCCCGTGCCTTGATGAGCGTACGAAGCGTTTCGATTAACTATTCGGCTACCGATGGAACTGTAATGCCTGGTTTTATGCCTGTGCCACGTATATTTGGCGTGGGGAAATATACTCCTGACCTATCAAAGTTTCCCGATATCCAGGGAGGATCTACAGCTCCTGGACTTCCATTCCTAATGGGATGGCAGGACACGGATTTTGCCTTCAATGCAGCCAAAAAAGGGTGGATCACTCGCGATACAGCCCTTAATTCACCGTTCGTGATGTCTCACAGTGAGGCATGGACCTTTCGTGCAAATGTTGAACCGTTCCCCGATCTCAAGATTGATTTGAATGCCAATCGCACCTATTCAGAAAGGACAACCGAGTTCTATAAATACACTGGTCTCAACGATGCTGTCAACGGTGGATTTGAAAGGTCGAACAAGGCGGTTCGTGGTAATTTTACCATGTCAATTAATACTATGAGGACCGCTTTCAGTAAAATGGGCAATGATGCAAGCGCTCCGGCCTCAAAAGCATTTGAAGCCCTGAAGTCAAACCGGATGAAGATTGCTGAGCGACTTGCCAGTCAACGTAAACCAAATGAACAAGCGGGATATGATCCTAAAGGTCCACCTGATCCAAATACAGGTTACCCTGTGGGTTATGGTCCTACTTCACCTCAAGTGTTGGTTCCAGCATTTATTGCTGCCTACACAGGACAATCGGCTGATAAAGTGTCATTGGATCCATTTCCTTCGCTTATATACATGCGTCCCAACTGGAGGGTCACTTATGAAGGAGTGGTTGCTCAGTCAGAATTGTTAAAGAAATACTTTAAAACGCTCAGCTTCAATCATGCCTACAGGTCGAGCTACAATGTAGGTTCGTTTATTTCAAACCTTGATTATGCTGTAGGAGATGATGGTTTTAGTTATGTGCGAAGGACCATTGATGGCGTTGACGGCGACTTTGTTGGACCAAACGACATTAATTCGGTTAGTATTTCCGAGCAGTTTAGTCCTCTAATCGGACTGGAAGCTACCTGGATCAATGATTTTGAAACACGTGTGGAGTTTAAGAGTTCACGAAACCTGGCCCTTAGTTTCTCCAATAACCAGATTACCGAAGTGTTGAGCAATGAAATGGTATTTGGCCTTGGCTATCGGTTTACCAAGATGGATTTGATAATCAAGACCAAAAAATCACAGAAAGCGTATTCAAATGACTTGAATATAAGGGGTGATTTATCATTCATGAAAAATAAAACCATTTTACGCAAGATCGTAGAACAAGATGAGCAGTTGACCGCAGGACAAGGTTCTGTAACCTTAAAGACCACAGCAGATTATATGCTAAGTGACCGTTTCCAATTGAGGCTATATTTCGATAAAATACTAAATAACCCCTATAAGGGTTCTTTTAAAACTTCAAATACTAACATAGGGGTCAGTTTTAGATTTACTTTGGCTCAATAGAAGGAATTATAAACTTTATTAACTCAAATCTTGTTATTGTTTTATAAATCGTATTGTTTTGAACAAGTTTTTAACGATGATTCAAAACACAAATACAATAGGGCTTTCATGGTGGAGTCTTCTTTCTGAAAAGTAAGAAGTAAGAGTTCTACAGGTATTTTTTAAAACATACTGAGGCCCCCACGTTCTTTGAAACGAACTTCAAAATAAATAACTTGGAGTTTATGCCAGCTATAATTCATTTAAAATGGTTGGTTTGTATGTGTTTGATTTAATGATGATTGTAAAATTGTTATATAGTATAGTTGAAGTTGAGAAAGAGAAAAAAGAGCACACTTTTTTCTCTTATATCAGTGGTCTTGCACAAGGTGATTAAGTGTTATTTGCATTCGATTTTTATGGTATAGTCCGTTTCTGTTCTTGATTTTTATATTTTTCAACCAACTCATTGATTCGTGTTGCTTTATCCTGATCAATTTGGTTTTTTGTCTCCCTATTTAACTGGATATTCAAGAACCGATATAATATGATCTCCTTGTCGTTTGAATTTGATTTTGGTAACCTGTCATTCTTTTCTGCAAACTTTTGAAGATCTGAAAACCTTTCCTTCCAGGTTTTTCTTTCTTTGTTTTGTTTAATGGCCAACCCATATTTTTCCAAAGAATATTTTTTTTCTGAAAGACCAATCAATAAACCACTATAAAACACAAACCTTTTACTTTCATCCGTGTAAAGGTTTGCATAAATATTTTTTGAGTTTGTATTTCGATAATTATTCACAAATTCTTTAATATTTCTTGCACTTATTCAAAGCTTGATATCAATAGAATATTGAAATACTGTACGTTATGAGTTTTTCTCAGACCCTTGGTAAAGGCCAATAAAGCAGCCTACCTTCTTAATTCGTTCATTTGAGTTAGGATTACCAGCTTAGGGCAACAACTTTCCAATTTATTTCTACAATATGTCAAGAAACCTTTTTATTCCCACGAAACGAGCCATCCAGAGGACCCGAGACAATTACGCCCTAATAGATTCCATTTCAATGTCGAGGGCGCTTATATATATACCGCTATCTCCACTTTGTGGCCATTAAAAGAATGGCTTCCTTCACACAATGACGCTCCGAAGATAGTTACTGACACTCTAAAATGACTTTGCGGCCCTGGGTACCCGGGGCCATGACAGCAGACTAATAGACATAAAAGTGCTTGGACCGCCCAAAAACATTTGGGAGGTCTAAGCACTTATATTAATATTCTCCTTATTTCTTTACTTCATTCGAAAATGAATAGGGAAAATCCTTTTTCTCTGTGCCTCTTTTCAGGTTGGGCTTATCTCCCATTTTAAAGTTGATAGTCGCCCCTTTCATCATTTCGCTGTAACTCAGCCAGTTTTTATCGTATGGTTTACCGTTGAAAGTCATGGATTGAATGTACTTGTTATTGGCACTATTTCCCGGAGCGTTGAGCACCACTTCCTTTCCATTCTCGAGCTTGATGGTGACCTTTTTGAAAAGGGGCGCTCCCAATACGTACTGGTCACTTGCAGGCGTAACAGGATAAAAGCCCAGGGCCGAGAATACATACCAGGCCGATGTCTGTCCGTTGTCCTCGTCACCGCAATAGCCATCCGGGGTGGGTAGGTACAGACGGTTCATTACTTCGCGAACCCACTTTTGAGCTTTCCATGGCTGACCGGCATAGTCGTATAGGTAAATCATATGCTGGATGGGCTGGTTGCCATGGGCATACTGACCAAAGTTCATGATCTGCATTTCACGTATCTCGTGAATCACTTGTCCGTAATATGAATCATCGAAAATGGGAGGCATCACAAACACCGAATCGAGCATACCCACAAATACTTTTTTGCCACCCATCAAATCAATCAAACCCTGAACATCATGAAGCACTGACCATGAGTAGTGCCAGCTGTTTCCTTCGGTAAAAGCATCGCCCCATTTAAAGGGGTTAAATGGTTTCTCGAACGATCCATCCAGATTTTTACCCCGCATCAGTTTGGTTTGAGGATCAAACACATTGCGGTAATTCTGGCATCGTTTGGCAAACAGATCAATTTCACTTTGAGGACGTTTCAGCTCTTTGGCCAGCTGATAGATGGTCCAGTCAGCAAAAGCATATTCAAGGGTGCGTGCCGCATTTTCATTGATCTTCACATCGTATGGAATATATCCCAATTTATTGTAATAAGCCGCTCCATCGCGGCCTACAGAAGAAAGAGGGCCTTCAGTTACGGTATTTTTCAGAATTGCCTCATACAGGGTGTTGATGTCATAGCCACGTCCGCCTTTGAGGTAAGCATCGGCAATGATGGTGGCCGAGTTGGAGCCGATCATGCAATCACGGTGACCCGGGCTGGCCCATTCAGGAAGGAATCCGCTTTCCTTGTAGGCATTCACCAGACCTTCCTGGATCTGAGCATTCAGACTTGGAAACATGAGGTTAAAGAAGGGGAAGACTGCCCGGAAGGTATCCCAGAATCCGTTGTCCGTGAACATGGCACCGGGTAAAACCTGGCCGTTGTAGGGACTGTAATGCACCATTTTGCCTTCCTTATCGAATTCGAAGAACTTACGTGGAAACAACATGGTTCGGTACATACACGAATAAAATGTGCGGGCCTGGTCGGTGGTTCCTCCTTCAACTGCGATGCGCGATAACTGTTTGTTCCAAATCTCGCGTCCTTTTTGGCAAAGCTGATCGAAATTATCAGCGCCCAGTTCTTTCATGTTTAGCTCAGCCTGTTCAAAACTGATGAAGGAAGAGGCCACCTGTGCGTGAACCTGTTCTCCTTTCCGGGTTTTAAAACGGATAGCTGCCCCGACATGGTTGGCTTTTAATTCCGAAATATTTACAATCACAGATGAATCGCTCCACACCAGACTTTCACCAAATGACTTATCAAATTTGACAACAAAGTAATCTTTGAAATTCTCAGGCACACCGCCACTGTTGCGGGTGGTATAACCGATGATCTTATTTTCTGATGGAATGATTTTAATATACGATCCTTTGTCGAATGCATCAATCAGTACCCATGAATGGTCGTTTTCAGGAAAAGTAAAGCGGAACATGGCGGCACGTTCAGTCGGGGTGATTTCTGTTGTTAAATCATAATCGGCCAGGTATACACTGTAATAATAAGGCTTTACGGTTTCTGCCTTGTGCGAGAACCAGCTAGCCCTTGCATTTCCTGAAATCTTCAGCTCTCCGGTCAAGGGGAAAATTGAAAACTGCCCGTAATCATTGATCCACGGACTGGGTTGATGTGTTTGTTTGAAGCCTCGAATATGGGTGGCGTTATAGGAATATTGCCATCCGTCGCCCATCCTGGCTGTTTGGGGTGTCCAGAAATTCATCCCCCAGGGCATTGCAATGGCAGGATAGGTGTTTCCGCTTGACAATGAATAATTGGAATCAGAGCCCATCAGTGGATTGACGCAATCAACCGGTTGAAGTTTTTGTGCCCAAACATTGCCGGTTGAAAAACAAATAAGTAATACAAGCAAAATGGTTAATCTACTGTACATGATAATTTCATTTTTTAAAAGATGATGAATTCGATTTACCAAATTATGAGTCCTTTCAGAACCTGGTCGATCTTTAAATATGCAATCATTCCGGGATATTATGAATAAAGGAGGTGAAAATCATTCCTCTGCTTCATCCCGGAATCTATTCAAGTAATTTTATGAAGTAGCCTCCCACAACCGAGCGTGCCTGGAAACCTACCTGGGTTGCATCCATTGTATCATACCAATCCGACATGGGGACCCGATCCGGTGTCTCTGTTACATATGCATGAAGAGGAGCGATGAACTTTTCAAAAGTCTCTTTATTATCCGATAATGTGGCTGTCCATACAATCCAGTCAGCTTTTGTATAGGTACGGCGGTTATCAAGGGGCAACCCGTATCTGTTTTGTTTGGTCAGATAATAGGCAATTTCTGTTTGTGCCACTTCTTTTGGAAAAATGTCCAATTTAAGTATCTTATCCCAAACCAGGTTGTACTTCTGACTCCATGTTCCGGGTTTGTCAAAGGTGAGGCGGTAATGATCGCCGTCACTTGCCATCTGAACCCATTTGATCGCCATTTCTTTTGCTTTTGAAGAATATTTCTTCGCAATATCGGGTTTATTTAACATCCCTGCAAGTTTCCCATAACTTGCGATTCCCATGATGGCCTTGGCCGAAAGATTTACATTGTGTGCGAAATGCCCGGCAAAATCATCGGTGCAAAGCTGGTTTTCCGGATCAAGTCCGTTTTCGAGCATATAGTTTGCCCAAATAGTCAGCACATCCCAATGTTTGGCAGCATACTTGGCATTGCCTTCCCGATCGGCAATTGCTGCCGTGAGTATGACCATATTTCCACATTCTTCAATGGGCATGTCACCTCCATAGGTTTGACCATTGGCTTTGGGATAAGTGCCTACGTCATGCGACGGGAAGGGCTTGGTCCATTTGCCGCTTTCCGAAAAATAGAAAATCGGGTTCAACATTCCTTTCAGCAACTCCGGGTTGTATTTTAGGAAAAGCGGAGCCGATGGATAGGTGACATCCACCGTACCAATGGAACCGTTGCTGAAATTTTCCTTTGACAGGAATAAGAGATTGCCCTGTTTATCCTTCACCAATTTATGGGCCGCAATTGATTGACGGAAAGCCAGTACACAAAGGTCGGCATAGTTTTTACCTCCGGCAGCCAATGTTTCATTCCAAAGTTGGTTGTCGAATTTGTCGCATCGTTTCATCACCGCATCATGCTCTAACGAAGCTGATTGTAATGCGTCGTTCATGGTCACGCTTCCATCTTTGGTCCACCAGGCTTTCAGGTTATCACCGAAATACTGGATCGATTCGATATCGTCATATCCAATCATCACGTAGCCATTTGAAGCTTTGGAAGAAATGCTTCCACAATTTTCCAAACAAGTCATAGCTGGCATTGAATGAGTCATTTGGGCTGTCAATTCATTCTTTCCGGGAGCGAACGTTCCATTTTTGGTGAATGACTCTTTTGCGCCAAAATAGTCACCAATTTCTATCGGGCTGCTCTTACTTTTATCGGTGGCCAGGTAAACGTAGCCCCAGTCGATACGCATGTTGTCACCTTTCTTTTGCAAGATAGGTTGTTCAGTTGTCCCCGCTTTCACAAAACTGATTTTACCGGTTTCGCCTTTGGTGACTTTTACTTCCTGATTCACCTCATTAACTGCCCATTCAGGTGTGATTTCAAAATAGATTTGTACCTCATGTTTGCCTCCATCATTGGTAGCCACTTCGTAATTAATATAATTTATAGGACGTGAGAGCAGATTCAAATCATTGGGCAGCAGGGGGGAAACAAACTGAAGTTTCAAATTTACCGGGCCGCAGGTAAAACTGTAATGAGTTTGTGTTGCCGACATGGAAACACTTTTTTGAACCGCCGTTTGAGCAAACACTTCTTTCTGATCACCATCGGTATAAATACCGAAATCTACATACGCCAATCCTCCCCTGTCATGGCAATGGGCTGAGAGTATGTTTTTACTTCCGGTGATGAGTAGCCCCGAATCGATTTTTAAAAGTACATTGCTTTTTGCACTGTTGCCTGTATTGACAATAGGTTTTCCGTTCAGGTAAAGTTCAAAATCATCATCGTGTGAATAGATCAGGTAGATAGAAGAGCCGGTAGAAATAGGAGGGATCATAAATTCACGCCGAATCCAAATATCTTTTGTTTTCCATACCGAATTGACAAATGGTGATCCGGAAGTACCAAAAGCACCTTTCCCTGATTCCCATTTGAGATCGTTAAAATCCTTTTGCTCCCATCCTTTTGCCGGATTGGTAATCGTATATTTTCCGTTCCATGCTTCCTCGTTTGCCATTGGCACCAAGGTTTTCATTGGGATATCTTCCTTGCCCATAAAACGATACACCTGTCCATCAACGCGAATAGCTCCAATGAGTGAATGAGTTTTCCCGGTCCAGTGGCGAACAGGACTGTCAAACAATTGGTCGGTTTCTGACCAGGCACTGGTATATGGATCAATGGTGATCAGTGGATATGCCGGTGCACGTACCTCAGTGGTAATGTCTTGATCGGCTGTTGTTGACATTTGGGTACATGAAAAACACATCCATCCGGAAATTAAGAATGTAAAAATGCCAATAAAAGATATTTTACGCATGTATTAGAATTTATGTGGGTCAACTAATTAATTATCATTCAATTGCAATCAATCATATTCTATGCCTTGTATTTTACACTTTCCATAGAAGTGCAAGTATCTTAAAACTGAACAGTATACAAAAGTTCACCGATCTCTCCATTTTGATTTCCTTGTGAAGGCAGGAAGCTGGTGACTGCAAATTTATTTGTTCCAACCAATGCGATTCCAGGATTAGCAAAAGATGTTGAACCTAAGGGTGTTCTCAAATTTAACGTACAATAGAAAGCACCGTCACCAAACAGTAAGCGCCAGCTTGACCAATCATTTGAAGTCTTTTGTGCCTCCTGAAGTACATAGTTTCCCAAATAATTAAAACCGCTCCTTCCTCCAATATTTCCATAATAACCCATTTGTTGGATATTGTAGTTTGAGATTTCGTCTATCCATGTTCTCCATTCAGAGAAATTATGCAATATACCAATAGCCTGCTGATCCCGGATTCCCTTATCGTAAAAATGGTATCCAATTTCGATATTGGAGGAACTTGGGCTGTTGCCTTCTACACTTCGTATATCGGGTGTACCTTCCGCAAAATTTGAAAAGGTACGTGAAATAGCTTTTTTGATGGTCGGTATATTTGCAATTAAATGGGCATACGAAGAATAATACCTGATTTGAATATTGTTAGAACCCTGTATTGTATCTCGCTCATTAACAACCAAATAACCATCGTTCCATTTTTTAATGTCTCCCTGGTGTGCCCTGTCTCCCAGTTCGGTTATAAAAGTCCAGCTTCGCAGGTCATTACTGCCTGCAAGGTACAATTTAAATTGGTTGTCGCTCACCATGGAATGATAAACACCCAGATAGATAAATGCCTCATCGGCCTTCACGACCCTTAAGACATCCATTGTCACACTCCGATTGTCTCTCATGCCAAAAGAAGGATTAGATCCGGCGATGTTGTTCAATTTGTCAATGATCATTTTAGTTGAACTATTTTTAGTTAACCACCATTGGTAAGCAATGTTTAGATTTTTGTTATTCGTATAACTTTGCAGTTGCGCTTCGGTATTGCTGGTATTTTCAGCATTTGAATTAATAATCGTATTCCGGAAATCATCGAGTGACATGGCTTGTAATTCTGATTGTGTTTTGGTTTCTGAATCATGCAGGAATTTATACATCAACGAACTCCATGCTAAATTATAATCGCTCATTGCTTGAAGTGATGAGAGGCTATTATTGCATTTAGATCCTAAATCAGAAATGAGTGAGTTACGCAGTTCGGTATATGGCATTGACACAATTTCTGAGATGGTTGACCACTCTGTATAAAGAAGAGTTTTTGCAAGAATATTCTCATTCGTTACTAAGGTTGCCGGAATGGAAGTACCCTTTGGCTTACCAGCTTTTGAACAACTTGCAGTTATAAAAAGAAGCAACACAATATTAATGCCAAGAAGATATTTCATGTGTTTATAATTGTTTTTTAATTGCCCCCGATGTATAGGGAGAACCCACGTACATTGATTTTATATTGAATGGTTGTTTTTAGGAACTTAAATCTTATACTGCAATTAATTAGTGTTGATTTGATACTGAAAAAGGCCTGTCGCTTTTCAGAATTCCCCTGTCTTTGGCCGGTTGATCCCCCATTTGATAACGGAGCATGCCACCTCCTGTCAGTTCATTGTATGTCAGATAATTATGCGAAAACTCATTTCCGTTTAATTGGGCAGATTGAATGTAAACATTTTTTTTGCTGTTGTTGGCAGCTTCAATGACCAGGGTTTTGCCATTTTCAAAATGAATGGTCATCTTGGGGAATGCAGGACTACCGATTACATATTGATCGGTACCCGGGCAAACTGAATACAATCCCATAGCGCTTAACACATACCATGATGAAGTCTGTCCCTGATCTTCATCACCGGGATAACCATTTTCAGTTGCATTGTATAGTTGATCCATAACCGTTCGCACCCACTTTTGTGCTTTCCACGGTGCACCTGCATAATTGTATAAGTAAATCATATGCTGGATGGGCTGATTGCCATGGGCATATTGACCCATATCGGCCATTTCCATTTCAGTCATCTCATGGATTTTTCGTCCATAGGTACCAACATGAACAATACCGGGTACAGAAAACACAGAATCTAATTTTGAAACGAACTTTTCATTTCCTCCAAGAAGATCAATCAATCCGTTTACATCATGAAACACTGACCACAGGTAATGCCATGCATTTCCTTCGGTATAAGGTCCTCCCCATTCATAGGGGTCAAAATCAGGCGACCAGTCTCCATTTTCATCTCTGCCCCTCATAAATCCAACTTTCGGATCGAATAGATTTTTGTAATTGAACATTTGCCGTGAGAAAACTTCTCGGTATAATTGATTAACTGACCTATCAGCCAACTGGTAGCCACAAAAATCATCATAAGCATATTCGAGTGTTTTAGCAGTTGCCTCGCGATAATTTGGATAAGGGACAAAACCCAATGTGTAATATTCTTTCCATCCATCCCGGCCATTTGAGGGGCCCCAAGGTCCCTTGTTGGTCGCTTCGTGATAGTAGGCCTTCAATGCCTTTTGCGGATCAAAAGTGCGAATCCCTTTCACCCACGCGTCTGCCAGTAATGAGATGGCATGGTTGCCGATCATACTTCCGGCCTCCCCGGGAAATGACCAGGATGGCAACCAACCACATTGATCGTAAGCATCCAGCAAACAGGCAACATACCTGCCGTGCATGGCAGGATGCAACAAGGCATTCAAAGGGAACTGGGCACGGAAAGTATCCCAAAAACCAGTATCGGTATATAAGTAACCAGAATGAACCTGTCCGTCATAAGGACTAAAGTAAAAGGGTTTGCCGTTTGTATCCAATTCAAAAAATTGACGAGAAAACAAACTTGATCTGAAAAAACAGGAGTAAAAAGTTGCCTTTTCTTCCTCTGTTCCCCCTTCCACTTCTACCTGGTGAAGGTACTCATTCCATATTTTAAATGCGGCTGCTTTGGTATCTTCCAGCAAGTTAAACTGACCCAATTCCCTTTGCAGGTTAAGTTCAGCCTGTTCCTGACTGATATAGGATGACCCAATTTTTGCCTGTACCTTAACCCCATCATTAAAACGTATCCAGGCACCGGTGCCTTCTCCCTCCCTGGTAAGCTCACCGGGCCAGCTTTTGTCCTGTCGGTTTTCCCAGGTTCCAAATTCACGGATTGGTTGATCGAACTGAATAACAAAGTAATTCTTGAAATTTTCCTTCAGCCCCCGGCCATTGTGTACGTAGCCGATGATCTTATTTTCTTTAGGGATAATTTCCATCCTGCTCAACCCTGTGTAACCATCCAAAATGACATATGAACCTGATTTCCTGGGAAACGAAAACCGGATATGCACCCCGTGTTCTGTAGGCGACATTTCCGCAGTTATTTGATTATCAAGCTTTACCTTGTAGTAATGAGGTTTGGCAGTTTCATTTTTATGACTAAACCGGGCCGCCCTCTTAAATTGATCAAATGCAAGTTTACCGGTGACAGGCATGAGCGAAAAAACCGAATAATCATTTGTCCACGAACTGCATTGATGCGCTTGTTGGAATCCCCGGATTGAATCTTTGGAAAATTGATATTTCCAGCCATCCCCATTTATGCCGGTTTGTGGTGACCATGTGTGCATGGCAAACGGCAAGGCGGTTGTAGGGTAGGTATTGCCCCGTGTGAGCTCAAAACTTGAATTGGTTCCCTGCAATGTATTCACATACTTTACAAGGTCCTCTTGCCCCTGTAATGAACCGGCAAAGGTCAACAATACACCCGCGAACAACAGTTTCGGAACATTAAAGAGTCTTATGATGGCATTGTTAATCATTGCAACAAACATTATCTAATATATATCATAAACAAAAGCAGTGTTCTCAACTGCAATTTGTCGGGGAAAAACCTACCATTGAAATTGAACATTTATTCCATCGGGTTGATTTTCAAAACCAAGAAAACAAGTCTTGCTGGTGGCATCCCAAATCACCTGAGTTTCAGTGATTACTTTCCCTTTTGAATCCGTAATCGTTGTCTTTATAGGGGCAACAGGAAGCAGGACACGCATTGCATTGGTGGTGTTCAAAGGACTTTTTGCGATAAAAGAATATTGGTTTTTGCCCCTGGTCTCGTTATATACTCTAGCAGCTCCGGCAAGTACCTGCGGTCTTTTGGGATCCTTAACCCGACTTATATCATAAAGATAAGCCTGATTGTCAGGCAGTACAGTTTTTTCACTCAGGATTGGCAGTTTGGGATCGAAAAGATCAATAAAAGATCCCTTAATGACGAAAGGTTTGTCACTGACCCCTTCATTCATCACAGAGATCATATCGAACGGTCCTCTCTCAAGATAGAAATAATTCTTAAAAGTTAATACGCCTGATTTTACATTTTTTTCGTACAGTTGTTTTACCGTAGCCACAAATTCTTTGTCTTTATCTGCCTGAAGAACATACTCTTTCGGATCCTGACGCAATACAAAGACAGTACCTTTCCCATATTGGTAGGAGCCTTCTTTTGCAACCTTGTCCATACCCATTTGCTCAAACAACTGTTCTGAAGGAGCGAGATAGTTTTTGTCGCCCGTATTCCACCATTCCTTGACAGTCTGGAAAGGATCATTATCGCGCCCGCAATAGATTAATATGCCTCCTTCTTTGACCCATTGCGCAATGTACTTGTGAGCATCAGAAGAAAGTGGTTTCATATTTGAATAGGACATCACCAGCAGTTGAATGTCCTTCCATGATTGAGGGTAGCCCGTATTCTCCATATGAAGGATATTGACCGGAATACCTCGTTTAAGCAATGGAAATACTTGTCCGTAGAAGTTTGATAACTGGGGATCTTCGTATCCCTTATGGGTTGGAAAACGCTGGAACATCAGAGAATTACTCATCAGCACACTAATACCCGGTGTTCCGTTCACACGATTGTCTGAAAGAGGCATCTGGTTCAGTGAGTTCACCATCACCTGCATCTGGGTAGAATAGAAGCGTGGGATGTGATCCTTTTTATCGCTGTTGGCGCTTGTCTTGTAAAGTCCTTCATAGATACGGTCGGGCCAGGGCATTACTTCGTAGTTGTCCACCATCGGATAAAGTAACTGAGCCGTAAAAGTAGCCTGGTAATTCTTCCTATAATCCTGCCAGTCGCGTGGCCAGTCTTCAATAGGGTCGGTGAGAAAGAATATTTTGCGGCCAGTGGGTCTTGTCATCGATTCCATTGAACCATATTCCAAAAAAGCGTTTTCGAAAACACGCTCTTTCTTAACTCCATTATAGAAAGTGGGTTCACGCGCTGTGCCCGTCCACACCTGGGCAATGTATCCATCAATGCAGGGCAACGAAGCAAGACTGGCCTCCGGACTTACAATTTGCCAGGAAGAGTAATTAACAAGTGAATGGGTTGGTACATAACAACGTACATTCATCCCTTTGGTTTTGCCGTAAGCTTTGGCATAAGTGAAAACCTCGTTTAAGGCATTGTAATATAAATGGTATTTCAATTTATTAGCCAGGTAAGTATTCTCAGGTGACTCGTCCTGTGGCAGCCAGCTGTCGTGATAATATTTTTGCCATTCTGCCTTAAATGCCTGGCTATAGCCGGCACGGGCCCAGAACTCCGGTTCTTCGAGGTAAATGGCATCAATACCGGCATCAATAACCCTTTTGATGTGTACCTCTTCCATGTACTTAATAAAAGATTCGGTTGGAACTATATAAGGAGTCATTCTGCCATGCCATATGGTATCTCCTTTTACAGTAACCTGTCCTTCTCCCAGATGATTTTTTCCATCCCATTTACCTGTAAAATAATCCTTATAGCCACCCCAGGCAATGCCGGTCATAAAATGAGTTTTGTAACCCCGATCGCGCCACGATTTCACACGTTGTTCAAAAGTCATATCCTTCGTGTCATTTGAACCATACACGATCGCGATGTCGGCTCTTACATCGGTGACAGGTTTCCAGGGACCCGAGGTTTGGAAGGCCGTCTTTTCACCTTTTACCGGAATAAGTGCCTGTGATTCAGAAACAATTGACTTTGTCAGCAGGAAGCTTAGAATCAAAGAATAATATAAAATAGTCTTTTTAGTCATCGCTTATGTGTATTATATTGGAGTCGGTGAATGGTTATTTACTTCTATGGTATGAGCCCACTACGAAAACTTTAAGGTTCAAAGTTTAAAGTTATTTGCCGATCTTTGTTGATCCAGAGCCCTGGGGACACTTTGCAGAGGCTCACTGATCGGCACGCAACATTAAACCTTGAACTTTAAAACTTTAAATCCTTCATTGTAAAATACACTTTTCAGAGTGGACTAAATGATGAAAGTCATCCCTGTATTTTGACGAGATGACTTCCAATCATTTATTTTTGAAATTACTATCTTGGAATATCTACCCTTAGCGCAGCATTGTAATTGTGGCGCTTAATATTCTCTGTTGCATAGTTAATTCTGGCACCGGCGCGGATAAAGACTGTCCTGCCAGCCGGAATCACTCCAGTTGTAGTGATTGTTACAGTTTGTCCCAACAGTACATCAAATGAATTATCGCTATAATCAATTTCGGTGGTGTACCTGTTATCCCAATCGCGATAACCAACATAAGGCACTTCACTGACAAACAGACGAACATCTGTTACATTCAGAAAGTTATCATTGTAACCACCCATAGGTTCGATTTTTGCTTTGAAATCCGCTGGACTGACAGCCCTTGTAACTCTTACATTAGCAGTTATTTTACCGCCACTAACAACAGGGTCACCTATCCATTCCAGTTTCAGAAAAGGCTGAACCTTAAAATCAGCCTGAGTAACACCCGCAATGTCAATGTATTTTGATTCATCAGCTATGGTATCACCCGCAATGGAAAGTCTCACCAAAGGAATAAAAGCACCGTCAATACGCACATTATAGTGTCCTTTAAACACTTTGGTGTCTTGGAAGATTCCTTCTTTCATACAAAAGAAATCGAAATTATCAGGCACCACGGTTCCTGTCCAGCTAAGCTCCCGCATTCTGACCCGAATGCCTTCACTACCCTGATCAGTCAAAACGGGATCTCCGGTAACAACATCCGTTACGGTGCCTTTCAAAGTTTCCTTTGGCGGACTGTAGTTATCAATTTTGCACGAATTGAATGAAAGTGCAGTTACGAGAAATAATATACTATAAAATATTGTTTTCATCTTTTAAAATTTAAGATTAACGACCTGGTTGCTGATCAATCAATGGACTCTTGGAAACTTCACCACCCGGTATTGCCAGGTAATATTCCTGTTCTGTCAGGCGGAAACGACGTCTACCTTCATCCAGACCGGCATCAAAGAAATACTTACCCGATTTCGATGAATAGAAAGGATATAAACCTTTATAGAATGCACCATCTGATTGTGTATATCCATTCAGAATATCAGAATGTTGAGTTCTCCAACGTCGGATATCCCAAAGTGTTTTGTTTTCGAACCCAAGTTCTTTTCTACGCTCTTTGCGAATAATTTGAAGACCTGGCTGACCAGAAATATCCGAAATACCAATTAATGGATCTGCCCCCGCTCTTTCCCGAATTGCCGCGATGGCGTCGAAAGCAATTTGTTGGTAGTTATCCCCTGCCGGCGCTGCATCTCCTGCGATGGTCAGTTCGGAAGCTGCCTCAGCAGCATTGAGCAGAATTTCAGCATAACGCATCAAAATGAAAGGTTGTTCTGAATGTGCTTCCAATACCAAAGCCTGCGGCATATTCGGATTCAACCATTTACGAACGGTAAAACCAGTCATGGCACCTACACCGTCCGCAGTGAAAGGACCACTCTTCCCGGATGCATTCATGATCGTGTCGGGCAGGGTGACTGTTTCCGGTGTATTTCCGCTTGGTGACAAGAAGAGTGTTTTCTGCCCGGCAAATGCACCCGCACCTGTGTAAGCATCGACCTGGTTGTAGTTGGATGGACCGGAAACAGTGTAATCCGGTGCGCCCCCGTTTAAAACTCTTAATGGACTTATTCCGTTGGTTACATCACCGGTGTAGATACCCCGGCGAATTTCAATCGAATCTCCTTTGAATACATCACCTGGTAAGATTACATTGGCACGAAGACGGGGTTCAGCATTGGCGAAGATGTCTGTCACATTGTCAAACATCAGATATTTGCCGTTATCATCCAACACTTTGATCGTTCCGTCCGGGTTTTTCGTAATACCATCAAACAACTCTACGAAATCAAGGGTAGGACAATTACCTGCTGAATATCCATTACCTCCCCTCAATTGGAGGGGAATATTGTAAGAGTCATAACCATGTGCCAGGTCAGGATATTGGTACTCTTTCATATAAATAGTCTCAGTACTTGTGAGATCGAAGAACATATCAACCATGTTTTGGTATTGAGAAGCCTTGTTATTGGCGACCCATTTATTCTTATACAATGAATAATTAGCAGATTTCATCACTTCGCGGGCTGCATTGTAGGCTTCTTTGAAGTATTTTACAGAAGCGGCGGCAGCGGTGTTTGGATCAAATCCGATAACACGTACATTTGTTTTTTGGCCTAAGCCTGTTATTTTATTGTATTTAGCCACAGAACCCGCGAACAACATCGCTTCAGATTTAAAACCTAAGGCCACATATTTATTGGCATAACCACGTTTGGGGCTTTTTTCAGGAAGATTTGCAATGGCTGAATCGAAATCCGCCAAAGTCTGGTTCCAGGCTTCTTCTTCAGTCGAACGTGCAACTTCAAGTTCAGCAGCTGGTTTGTCAGGATACTTTAATACTGATGTAACCAAAGGAACTCCTCCGTAACGTTTTGCCAATGCGTAGAATACCATTGCACGGGCAAAATAAGCCTCACCAATAAAGTCATTGTATTCAGCATCAGTAAAGTTTGATTTATAGGTCGGCAAAGTTTCGAGAAGCTTATTGGCATCTCGCAGCAGGTTGAATGCGCGTACCCAATAGGCACCATTGCGTGCATAACCCTCGGAAGTCATTGCAGTACCTGCATCACGACCCAATGATTCACCACTGTTAGCCCCCGGGGTTACCAGCCAATCATCAAAGAATTGCCGGGAAGGGGAGTATTTAAAGTCCTCGAACGGCATTTGGCTATACATACGGGACAAATAAACAGTCATACCAGCCACGTTGGAAAAAAGAGGATTGTCTTGTACAATGCTTTTGGGTGGTATATTCAGATAATCTTTACAGGAAACCAAGACGCTACTAAACGCCAATAGGGTTAATATAAGATGTTTTAATTTCATAGCGTAATCTTTATTAGAATTTAATGTTTAGTCCGACTGAATAGGTCTTGTTCAACGGATATATATATCCGTAAAGGTCATTCGGGTGTTCAGGATCAACGTATTTAACCTTTGTAATAGTGAACAGATTGTAGGCATTCACTGAAAGTCGCAGATTCTTAACACCCGCTTTTGTAACATACCTTGAAGGAATGGTATAACCGAGTTCCACACTCTTTAAACGCAAATAAGCACTGTTTACTACGTTGAACGATGAGTTAGGGTCAGGCAATGTTCCTGTATAGGCATAATGACCACTGATCCATACCGTTTGCGGATCATAGGGATCTGCTTTTGGATCTGCAGGGTGCCACCGGTCCAGAAATTGTACCATCGCCCCTGAATTGCCGTTGCCCCACAATGGCTCACGAAGCTGTTCCCCGTATACCAATGAACTCAATGCTGAACCCTGAAAAAGAAAATTCAAATCGAAACCTTTGTAGGAAGCATCAGCGATCAGACTGAAGTTCATCCAGGGATATTGATTGTAGCGGATGGGGTGAACATCATTACCATTGATTTCACCATCACCATTCCAGTCCTCGTAGATATAATCACCAACGATGGTACCACGGCCAATGTAGGTCGGACTTGCCAGGATATCATTCCATGATTGAAACTGGCCTGCACCTTGGAGACCTGATTGAACACCCTGCAAACGATTGGTCTGATTGTTTTGCCAGTTTCTCCAAGAGCTTCCAATTGCACCGTGCTCATAAAACAAATTTTCGATACGGGCTATTGAAAACAATCCTTTAACGTTGTATTTGAGGTCACCAATCTGGTTTCTGTGAGTAAGTTCCAGATCAAAACCATAGGTCCGGTCGCTATTCAGGTTTTCCTGCTGAAGGTTTGCACCCACATCGGTAGGTATACCACCACTTCTTAATTCAAGAAGGCCTTCACGGTATCGGCTGAAATAGTCGACAGTTGCGCCGAACAGTCCATTCCATCCTTCGAAATCAACACCTACATCGAATGTTTTGGCAGTGAACCAGGTTATGTATGGACTGGGAATACCTTTATCATCGGCACTTGCATTGAAGTTTCCGTCAAATACATATCCTCCGGTGAAGTTTCTGGGATCTGAACTCGTTGGGTAGTTATATCCTGAAATAAATTGGTAAGTAGATGCAGCGTCGTCCCCTGTTTTACCATAAGACACACGAACTTTCAATTGATTGATAAAATTCAGACTTGGTGATTCTTTGATGAATTTTTCTTCAGAAATACGCCATCCCATAGAAGCGGCAGGGAAGAAACCCCACTGTCTGCCAGTAGCAAATTTCGATGATCCATCATCTCTAAACATGACTTCAGCCAGATATTTATTGTCGAAAGCATAAGTTAACTTGCCGGCCAAAGCGAGATTCGAATCCTCATAAAGAAAGTCCGCCCCTGAGTTCATTGTAGCTATTTGTTTTGTAGGCACTCCGGCAAAAAGGTAGGGTAACTGTAAGCCGAGTTCTCTCTGGGCGAAAAAATTATCGCTCTGTCTTTTTTGGGCTTCCCAAACCAGGAGACCTCCTATTTTGTTTTTGCCGAAATCACCGTCGTAGTTCAATGAAGTCTGGGACAAAAGTTGCGTCTTGAAATATGCTTCCCTGCTGATCGTGTTTGGTGATTGAAGGGTGAATTTGGTATAAGTATCCGAAGCCGCATCATACGTATACTGGTTGTATTCTTTCTGGTAAATATTGTTGCTGGAAACATTGTAGTCATAACTGAACAGGGTTTTCGCAAACAACCCTTTGACTCCTGGAATGTCATATTTCAGGCTGGCAGAAGATTGAAGCCATTTGTTGTTGAATTGTTTGTACCCAACGATGTCTTTATTCATGAATGATATGGGGTTATTACCTTCAATAGCACCCTCGTAAGGCTTTGTGGGATCGTTATTTGCATATGCAGGGATTTGAGGGCCTTGCCTCCAGAAACTGCGGATAATCCACCATGAATCCTGATAAGGACGATCTTGCTCGTCCTCCACCAGGCTCAGGTTCATATCCAATGTAAGTCGGTTGGTAATCTTGCTGCTGATGTTGGACCGAACGTTGTACTTGGTGTAGTTCAGGTCATTTGTTTTAAAGAACCCATCCTGCGATTGATAACCGATACCGATGAAATAGGTCGTTTTATCATTGCCACCCGAAGCATTTAAGTTGTGCATCGTTTGTGGGGCATAGTTGCTGAATACCAATGGGTACCAGTTTGTGCTATGCAGTTTTCCGGTTTTGTAATCATTAAATTGCTCATCACCGAAGATCGGCGAACCTCCGTTTATATTATGCATTGCAGCCTCGTTACGAAGAGTCATATACCCGATGGCATCAACGGTGGCAGGCATACCGGAAGGAACCTGCCAGGTAAATGATCCTGAATAGTTCAATTCCATCTTATTATTGGCACCTTTTTTTGTAGTGATCAAAACAACCCCATTCGCAGCGCGCACTCCATAGATGGCGGCTGAAGCATCTTTTAATACCGACAAGTTATCAATATCATTGGGGTTCAAACGTTGAAAATCTTCGTTTGTCCGGGGAACACCATCAATGATTATCAACGGATTACCCATGGCCCGGATATCAAAATTGTTGCTGAACGAACCAGGCTCTGAGGTATTTTGTGTTACACGCACACCGGCAATTTTACCGGCAAGCATGTTTTGAACATTTTCATTTCTCGTTGTAACAATGTCTGCACCTTTAACTGCAGCCACTGCACCGGTCAGCGTTACTTTCCTTTGAGTACCATAGCCTACGGCCACAATTTCTTCAAGACCAATAGATTCCTGTTCCAAAACGATATTGAACTGAGTCTTATTGCCAACAGCCATTTCCCGTGTTTTCATCCCAATAAATGAAAACTCGAGTTTTGCGTCCGAAGGAACATCGGTAAGGCTGAAATCACCGTTTATATCAGTAATAGTTGCATGGGTGGTGCCTTTCACACTAATCGAAACTCCCGGCAAAGATGCTCCTGATGAGTCGGTCACTTTTCCTGAAACTGATTTTTGCTGCTGAGAAGAATTAGCCTGACCTTCATCAACAAACAGTAATATTTGACGGTCGTTAATCGAATATTTCACTTCCGTTCCCGCAAAAATTGCTGCCAGTGTTTGATCGATGCTTTTGTCTTTCACATCCACATTTACCTTTCGGTCAACGTCAATGTATTTGGAATTGTAGGAAAACCTGAATTCACTTTGATCTTCAAGTGCTCCTAATACATCAGCCACACGGGTATGGCGCAGCTCAAGATTAAGCCTGGTGAATTGGCTGTAGTGACTGGCCGAAACCTGTAAAAAGCTTACAAAAAGAAAAAGGAAGGTTAGTCGAATAATTCTTGAGAATTTTTTCATCCATCTCCTGGGAATTATCCCTCGGATACTCGATTTTTTTTTCATACTTTTGATTAATTTTGTTAATATATAATTTCATCATTAAATTGATGTTTATTCGACCGGAATGCGTTGCCGCGCGTTCCGGTTTTTAATTATTGTCTACTGAATCATTTTATTTTCTTATTCTCACTCACGAAGTGAAAATCCGGTGTTCATTAAATTGTATTCTTCTTTAAAAAAATGAAATGCCTGGTCTTTGAAAATTGTAATGACCATATATCTTATCCCGTAAATTATTCTAGCTATCCAAAGTTAAACAAATTTTAATTAATAATCGTTAACAAATTTTGGAAATATTTTGCATTGTTCAAATATTTTGATAGGTGCTTAATCTTTCTTTTGCTTTACTCGTTTGTATATCAACCACATAGACCCGTTAATTAGGTTTTATTTTTTTGACATTTCAGAGGAAAAAATTCATAATTCACATAAGTTTAAAGAGAGTCAAAATCTGATTTCCTATCTCTAAAATTGATATATGTCGTTGTAATACAATATTTTACTACTATATTTCTGTTTTTGATGACTACGCCGCATAATTGAGTAATCTTTTGGGTCACCTTCTTGAAAAAACTTTCATCGTCTGATCATTTTCGAATAGCTGTTCCTGCAATTTCATAAAATCGAATCCGGCAATCATACAAATCACTTCAATTGGTTCCCACATTAACCCTGGCATTCTGGACACCAAACCCATTTCAACCATTTCTTTACTGATATTTTCAAAGAGCCCGCCTATAGCTTGTTGGCAGTTAATCCGTTTATAGTAGCCTATCAATAGGTGCAGCAACTCAGTGACCATTGCACCAGCAATCTGGACATCAAAACAGCTTGATTTACCCTGAGTGCTCGGGGCCAGGCTTCAAGTATTTAGTTTGAATTGAAGGGATTGTCTTGAAAACTATTCGAAGACCGTTCGATTTCATTTGATTAATCATCGAATAATTTTCTTCTCCCGAGTACTCGGGAGAAGACTTGGGGTTTGGCCCATAAATGCTCCAGGTACTCTGATATAGTTATATCAAGTACCAAAAACGTTGAACGTTTAACAACGACAGTGTTCGCAAATAGATGAACTTAATATTCTTCAAATCGTACTATAAGTCATTCAACCCTATAAAATCAAACGCCATAGTTCCAATTTTAATCATTGCGTAAACGCTTGATGCACCATAGAAGGACAACAATGGCAAGCGTTTCGGAATCCCCTTCAAATACGCCTAGCTCTAAAAAATTAGTTAGGGTCTGCTAAAAAACTCAAACAGACAATTTGACCATAGAGCATTCCGATCCCTCCCGAGTACTCGGGAGGGATCGGGAGGGATCAATATAAATGAGCTATTCAGCCCCGATAACTCGGGGAGGATCATTGGGAGTATATTTTTTCACCTCCCTATCTACGTTTCAAAATAAGCAATCGACCTCTGGATTTCTCCCTCTGTTCCTATGGAATGGGTGTATGTTTGTGCGCCATCATCTGATACTTTTCTGATACCTTTCTGATACCTTTCTAATACCTTTCTGTAACCCTAGGTTACAGAAAGGTATCAGAAAGGTATCAGAAAAGTATCAGATAATTGCAAGTTATCCCTGACATCATTGCATTGGTACATCCCTGATATTTATTTTCATGTTCGGGTCCATATCCGTGGGGAACTTATAGTACCCATGCTCAAACCCCGAGTGCAGGCATTTTGGGCACTTTCTCCTTTTTCCCTGCACTTATTACAATGTATATTCCTATAAACAGCTACTATTCAGAACAATTAAAGTTTTTCAGCAGATCCTAACGAAACGTTCTTGTATTACATATTTGAGCTGTTTTACAACTTTTGTTTGTAATCACTTCACATATAGTAACTTAGTTGTAACGTGCAACCTTTTATGTAGATTCAATTCATTAAATATCAGACATTTAGTGTTATTTAATTGTATTAGCAAATACTGATTCTTAAGCATTTAGATCCTTCGAAATCTTAATAATTGACATATAAAGGCAAAATTAGTCTTACTGTATGGTGGTTATGAACAGTTACGAGTACTTGGGAAGGTTAAAATGAAGAGATTTAGGTTATAATCGCCCTTCATTTTTGAAGAAAGGTAACAACATTACGGCCTTTAACCATCTGGTTAAATAAATTGGTTAAATCTTTTGAAATGTGATTGGAATGTTTTAATTTTACCCAAATGATTTAACCACTTAGTTAAACCGAATAGAAAATGGAAACAAAAAAAGATACCACTGAAGAAAAAATCCTTGAAGCAGCAAAGAATGTCTTTGTTACCAAGGGAATGGAGGGTGCCAGGATGCAGGAAATAGCTGATGAGGCAGGCATCAACAAGGCATTGCTTCACTATTATTTCAGAAGTAAAGAGAGGCTCTTTGAGGCCATCTTCTCCGAAATCATCCAGTTCGTTTTCCCTAAAGTAACCCAGATATTGATTTCAGATGCAGCAATCATTACTAAAATTGAACAAGTGGTGGATGCCTACATCGACCTTTTGATCAAACATCCGTTTATTCCCGCCTTCATCATAAAGGAATTGAATCGCGATCCATCGGGTCTCTTTAAAATGGTGATTAAGTTTGGATTGAATCCTCAAACGGTGTTCGATCAGATTCAGGCCTCCATGGACAGGGGTGAAATCGTTCAAATGAGGCCGCAGCATCTGGTTGCAAATATCATTTCGATGTGTGTATTTCCATTTGCGGCTAGGCCCATTATCAGCTTTGTACTTTTTAAAGACAATCCACAAGCACTTGAAGCTTTTTATGCAGAAAGAGCAGAAGTCATTAAGCAATTCGTAATCAATGCCATAGTAATAAAAAAATAAATAGTTCATGAAGACAATTAAACTACTGATCCTCTGGCTGCTGCTGCCTGTAAGTCTATTGATGGCTCAGGAACCTGTAACCCTTGAGCAGTGCCAGCAGTGGGCACGTGAGAATCATCCTGTTTTGAAACAATCAGCTTTGTATCAAAAGATTCTTACTCTGAAAAACGAAAACAATGCCACTGCTTATTTCCCTCAGTTGACTTTAAATGGACAGGCCACCTACCAATCTGCTGTGACCAAAATTGGCATTTCACTTCCTAACATTTCGATACCATCCGTTGACAAAGACCAGTATAAAATCTACCTCGATCTGAAACAATCAATTTGGGACGGAGGATTGAGCAAAGCCAAAGAACTGATTAATGAAACTGAAAATGCAGGTAATCAGCAGCAGGTAGAGGTTGAATTGTATCAGCTGAAAGAAAAAGTCAATCAATTTTATTTTACCTCCTTCCTGGTTCAGGAGAACCTTAAAATTCTGGAACAGAAAACCGAAACATTGGGTGAACGACGCAAGATTGTGGAGTCTGGAGTCAAAAACGGGATGGTGCTTTCATCGGAACTTGATCAACTGCTTGCTGAATTACTAACCACTGACCAATTGATATTGGAATTGAAAAACAACCGGGAAACCGTGCTGTCAGCACTGTCTATATTGACTGGGAAAGCACTTGATCAAATGCAAAAGTTAGTCTTGACCCCCAACCCCATAGAGTTGGATAAACCAATGAAGCGTCCTGAGATTGATCTTTATGCCCGTCAAAATGATCTGTTAAATGCCAATTCTGAAATCTTGAAAAGGCAACGCAATCCGAAGCTATTTGGCTTTGGACAGGCTGGTTATGGCAAACCTGGATTGAATATGCTCAACAGCCAGTTTGATACTTACTATCTGGTCGGACTTGGGTTTAACTGGAATGTGCTGGACTGGAAAAGTACTTCCAGACAGCAACAGGTCCTTAAACTGCAACAGGAAATTGTGCAGACCAAACAAGAAACCTTTGTTCTAACTACTAATCTGGCCTCAGATCAACAGAACAAACTGATTGCTCAACTAATTGAACTCCTCAAGACAGATCAAGATTTGATTCAGATTCGGGAAAGGATCACCAAAACATCGGCCTCCAAACTGGAAAACGGAGCCATCAACATGGCCGATTATATTCAGGATTTGAATGCTGAAACAACCGCAAAGCTAACCCTGGAAACACACAATATTCAGTTAAAGGAAGCCCAGGTAAAACTGTTAAACATCCTTGGAAATCAATAATAAAGTTACAAACAAATCTATCAAGACAAATGAAAAATAAACACATAGAAACATAGACCACATAGACTACATAGAACATTTAAAACTATGTTTCCTATGTGTCTTTGTGTTTAAAAAATGTAAACAGATGAAAAAATAATTTAAAAATAAAGAAAAATAAACTCATATAAACATAGACTACATAGAATATTTTAAACTATGTTTCCTATGTGTCTATGTGTTTAAAAAGATGAAAAGATGAAAAAAATACAAATGATTGCACTATTGTTTTTAATACTGGGGGGCTGCAAAAATAGCGGACCCACCTCGGATGCCTATGGAAATTTTGAGGCTGTTGAAACAATCGTTTCCTCCGAAGCAGCAGGGAAGCTCTTGTCCATGGAGGTCAAACAAGGTGATAAAATTGAAAGGGGTCAAACTATTGCCATGATAGATACCACTGAACTCCTCTTGAAGAAACAACAAACAGAGTCACAACTGTTGGCCAGCGAAACAAAAAAGCAAAATGTAACTGCCCAGATCAATGTGCTGAAAGAACAAAAGAAAAATGTGCTCATCACGCAACAGCGTATTACAAAAATGTTTGCTGACCAGGCTGCTACACAGCAACAGATGGACGATATAAGCGGACAGGTGAACGTTCTGGATAGGCAAATTACAAGCACGAACACTCAATTTCAACTGATTGGCGGTGAGATGGATGTCATTAAACGGCAAATAGACTTACTGGACGAGCAATTGACCAAATGTAGGATTACTAGTCCTATCAGTGGAACTGTATTGGAAACTTATCTTGAAACCGGTGAATTGGCTACACCCGGAAAGCCAATTCTGAAAATGGCCGATCTGTCAAACCTAGAACTAAAAGTATACGTTTCAGGTGCACAACTTCCAAAGGTTAAATTAGGCAATGAGGTAAAAGTGCTCATAGATTCAGGGACCAAGGAAATGCAGCCCTTCACAGGA
>Ga0209123_1000666_pt1 | contig 40954 bp, 35 predicted proteins | sample BarGraIncu00431A_FD_184500 | JGI IMG/M metagenome (GOLD analysis project Ga0209123, IMG submission 184500) | Arctic peat soil microbial communities from Barrow, Alaska, USA - Barrow Graham LP Incubations 004-31A (SPAdes) (version 2) | ecosystem: Environmental > Terrestrial > Soil > Wetlands >...
TATAATCAAGGTATTCTTCGCAATTATTGGGCGATTTTTGAAATGTCAAGTGTTCCAACGGTTTTTAGAAAATTATTTTACCATGATGCTTTATTCCAATTATTTACTCCAACTGCATAGGTCCTGTATAATTACATTTGGCAAGCAGTATTATCGAGGGGTGGAGTGATTTTGGATTATAAGCAGATTGATGCAATTATGCTATCATATGGATTGGGGAAACATGATAGTTCAGGAGGAACTAATTATAGTTTTATAAAAGGAAGTAAACATAGAATTATTTTGGAAAGATTGAAAGAATTAGATGAAGGGGGAGCAAGAGGCTTTTTATATGCTGTTGTACTGGATGATTATAAAAACAAATGCAGTAAGAATGGTCATATAAATGTTAAGGATATATGGAATGAATCCAAACTGCGCAGGATCGTTGAGCAAGTAATTGCTCATTTCGATAGCATATTCTAGAGATACTTATATAAAATTAAAGTCAGAACGCAAGGAAGATTCTACTTGAGAGGTTAGAGGGCAATTCAGCCTTTCGGAGTGGAAGCGAACCAGAAAGGGTTGTTGTTTAGTAGGAATATATTGGCTGTATATCGCTTCACGTTGGCGCGTATGGCGGTATTTTTTATTCGTGGGGTAATTGTTCAATTGGCTTAGAATGTTTGGCGTATTGGCGTGGCGAAGGTTAATAGATTCTACTTTACTTCTTGGTTAGTTGAATTTTAGTGCGGATGGAAACCATAGATTGTTCAATACCGGTTACTAGGTGGGATAATCTGACCTAAGCTTAAGCCAATAACAGCCCTCTTGTAGAGGTTGACCATAGAATAGGTGGGCAATAGGCAGGAAGGATGGTCGATTAGTTCACCTTCCATAGCATGTCGTTAGCTTTGTTTGTCGAGTAGTCCCCGCCGAGGTGGCGGCGTTCAACTATTGACTCTTAGGATTCCCAGTTGTTGTTAATTATGAAACGTGATATATTCAAGTTGAAATTTAAAAGCTATGTTAGGAGTGGGAGTATGAACTTTTGCTGGTGCACGTTAACGGTTGATAATATGGACGATTCTTTGAAGTTCTACCAAGAGATTGTGGGGCTTAGTATCAGTAAAATAAAGATCCCAACGGCGTTAGTATTCAATTTGTAGAAAACATGTAATTCTTCTCAAAGCATGAAGCATCTTCGATTGTGAAGCGGTATTTGTGTTTGAGACGGACGTTGAGGTAGGAATAAATAGATAATACAAAAAGCCAGCCAAGTTATGATGCACTTGGGCTGGCTTTTTGTTTGTTGTGATTTGGGTTATGAAAATTAAAGGTTGATTGTCTTATTATCGCCTTTCATTGAGCAGAAATTTGCAACGGCATTCTCAAGATAGAAAATTTCAAAGATTTCATCTTCTACAGAATACATATGTTTTAGCATTGGCATTATCTCCAGTGCCTGAGCCTTAGATTCCTTTGTGGTGCAGAATACAGCTTTGCCACTTAGACGTAACCACTTTCCATCTTGAGTTGCTGCACAAATTTCAAGAATAGGATTTGCCGTTAGCTGTGCATAAGTAGGTTTTTGATTGCTCGTAGCAAAGCAAAGCTTGCCTTCATGCTCCATTACGAAACTAAATGGACGCACCTTCGGCTGGTTGTCGTCAACTGTGGAAACAAAGAATATTCCACAATCATTAAGAAACTTAAAGACTTCATTCATAGTATAACCTCCGTTATATAATTGATTTTTTGGTTGATTACAGTATAATTATAAGTGTTAATAATAATATAACAAGTATGCAGTTTTTTATTACTAAGTAATTATTTTATGATAATTGGAGTTTGAGGCATGAAAGATACTATAATTTTTTCAATAGAAAATACTTTATGTCCTATAGCATTTGCATTAAGAGTTATAGAAGGCAAGTGGAAGTTGCCGATAATTTGGGTGCTTTGTAAAAATGGGACACTTAGATATAACCAATTAAAAAAAAGTATTCCAGGAATAAGTAATATGATGTTATCAAGTTCGCTAAAGGAACTTGAGGAAAGTGGGCTGGTCAATAGAGTTCAGTACAACGAAATACCACCGCGTGTTGATTATTCATTAGCAGAAGCTGGGGAAAAGATTTTACCAGTTCTTGATGGATTTGCAAAGTGGGGCGAGGAATTGATGAAAATGAAAGCAGATAAAAAGCTTTGAGTAGGCTAACGCGTCGAGTGCGTGATAGAGGTATTTAGGAATATGTTTTGCAAAAATAATTATTGAAGGGAGAAAGAAGTTGAGATACTTTAAACGAAAGTCAATTATTTTTATCTTTTTGATATTCTCAGCTGTAATGATATTGTTTTCAGGTTTGATTCAATTAACAACGAACAATTATAGGGGGGCTGTCTTCCAGATATTAGTGGCGTTGTTTTTCGCTTATGATGCTTACATCTATATAAGACCTTATCTGGGTTTAAATGAAGAAAAATTAGTCGTTAACTATGGCCTCGCGAAAAAGGAAATAATATTTTTACAAGATGTTACTTTAATAGATGAAAGAAACAAGAAACTAATCATAACATTTAATAAAGGTTCCGCAACGATGAAACTAAAGATACTACTATCTCAATTAAATAAACACGACAAAGAGCAATTTCTTAGGGAGTTGAAATCAAAACTCGGAGACAAGGTTCGTGTCGGATAATAGTATAGCAAGCAACTATACCCTAAAATTGGCTGGTATCTAGCTTAATCCTGCACTTAATTTGACTGGAATGCACTTCAGTGCTGGAATATTGGCGAGAACAAACTCCCGTCGGGGAGCGTTCCCCGCCCGAGAAAAGTAATAATTTATAGGGCTGTGTGACAAATTGTGATAAAACCATCGACATTATATTGGGGACAATAAGTTAAAAGTACAAGTATAATAAACTATATGTAATATTTTACAAAGATTCCGTGGAACATTGTTCTATGTAGGATACTGTGAAAATGATGTTAAAGGATAGAATAGCTATTTGCCGTATTGAATGGAGGGTGTTACCAATGATCTTGAGCTCTGTACCTTTACTCGACAAAGCGGGCAACATTGCTGCATCCGTTGTAGCTCCTAACGACATCACCGAGTGCAAGAGAACAAAGGAAGCACTACGAAAAATCGAGCAGCAGGTCACGCACAAACTGGAGAACTTCCATTGTCATGAAAGGGAATTAGAGCATCTTGATCTAGCTGACATCATCGATGTTACGGCACTTCAGACTCTCATGGATAATTTCTATAAGCTTGCCCACATTCCCATGAGCATCACCGATCTCAAAGGCAGGGTACATGTCGGTGTAGGGTGGCAGGATATATGTACTGAATTTCACAGGGCTCATACTGATACCTGTAGACACTGCATAGAAAGTGACACTCAACTTTCTAGAGGTATTTCCCCAGGGGAGTTTAGGCTCTATAAATGCAAGAACAAAATGTGGGACATCGCGACGCCCATAATGGTGGGCGACCAACACGTCGGTAATGTCTTTTTGGGGCAATTCTTCTTTGATGATGAGCTGCTTGATTATGATTTTTTTCGGTCGCAGGCCAGACAGTACGGTTTTAATGAAGAAGAGTACATTTCTGCGCTAGAAGCCGCTCCGTGCCTCAGTAGAGAAGTTATTAATACAGGCATAACTTTTCTTATGCAGCTTGCCGACATGATTTCAAAGCTGAGTTACAGCAATATCAAGCTTGTCCGATCGCTGGTAGAACGTGATGCTTTAATGGAGTCGTTGCGAAAAAGCGAGGAACGGCTTAATTCCGCATCCCTAGCTGCGGGAATAGGAGTATGGTCATGGACGCCCGGAACCAGCAATCTTATCGTCAGCGCCAATTGGAGGAGCCTCTTTGGCATCTCTGAAGAGCACGAGGTCACCTTCGAGACCTGGCGCGACGCGCTACACCCCGATGACAGAGAGTACGCTGTCAACGAGTTGAACGCCGCCAGCGAACAGCATCGCGAATTCGATGTCGAATATCGTATCGTCTCGCCGGATGGAACTGTTCGTTGGATAGTTGACCGAGGCCGTGCCTTGTATGACGAGAAGGGGTGCCCTGTCAGCATGGCCGGCGTCGACGTGGATATCACCGAGCAAAAGCGAAACGAAAAAAGTACCTGGCTCAGTAGACTTTATAGTGTGCTCAGTAAAATAAATCAGGCAATCGTTCGTATTCGCGATCCTCAGAAACTCTTCGAGGAAGTGTGCAGAGTTGCCGTCGAAGACGGACAGTTCAGGATGGCTTGGATTGGTCTTGTCGACTCCGACACAAAGCTCATAAAGGTAGTGACCAAACACGGTCATGATGAAAGCTACTTAGAAAACGTCCGCATTTCTGTAGATAAAGATACACCGGAAGGCCGGGGTCCGACCGGTATCGCTTTGCGAGAAGGTCGGGCCTTTGTAAATAACGACACCGAAAATAATCCAGTAATGAAGCCTTGGCGGGACGAGCAACTAAAGCGGGGCTATAGAGCCTCTGCCAGCTTTCCTTTTATGATTGAGAACCAAACTATTGGGGTTATTACTCTATATGCAAACAAGACGAATTACTTCGATGAGGAAGAAATTCAGTTGCTTCAATCCCTCGCAGACGACGTCTCGTTTGCAATTGAGTCAGCAAATACCGAGAGACAGCGGTCACAAGCAATAGAAGAGCTGCGTAGAGCCCGAGATGAGCTAGAGGTACGAGTTCGAGAGAGAACAGCTAACCTTGAGACCATGCACGAGATAACCACAATTGCGGCGAGTTCCTTGGATATCGTCAAGGTATCAGAGCGGGTGCTTAAAAGCTTAGCAGAAAGATTTGGGCTTAGTTATGCTACTACGTTTATGATTAATGAAGAGTTGCATGAACTTGAGCCGATAGCTCTATATGGGTATCCCAATGATTCCTTTAAAAACGCACCCCCATTTAAACTTGATTCCGAGTATGAGTCGGTTCGTGTATTTCGAAGCGGTGTGCCAATAGTTGTCGAGGATGTGGATAATTTTTCAATAGTGGAGTCCTCAAAAGAGATTGGCAAAACAATAGAAGCATTAACCGGTATACCATTTAAGTCTTACATGTTCCTTCCACTTGTGGCATATAAGAAGATAATCGGGACTATGAGTCTTACGTGGCCGACGGTACGCACCTTTAGCCAGGATGATATTGACTTTTATAGTTCAATCGCCAACGAAATCACTGTAGGCTTGGAAAACGCACGGCTTCATACACAAACCGAAGAGGAACTCACCCGTACACAGCTACTGCAAGACATTACAGTAGCCGCAGCTTCAGGCCCAGATCTACATGCGGTTAGTAATGGGATACTTCAAGCCTTAAATAAACACATGCATCTTAAAACTGGTATTATTTATCAAATTAATGAGAGAAAGCAGGTATTTCATGCCCTTTCCCAGCTGAATTTCAACAAGGATGCGATAGCAGAATTCAAAGAGTTTTTGCTGACAAGCGAGGAGTTCCACGGTCCTAAAGTAGCACGAGCTGACAGGATATTTACGCATAAAGAGGATAAGCCAAGCCCAGAGCGAGTGGCGCTTTTAAAGCAAGTAGGAGTATGGGACACTCGCTATGTGGTAATCCCTATTAAGTATAAAGGCAAGGTGACTGGAAGCATATCCCTTACTTTTGATGGTAGGCGCGATTTTACTCAAGCGGAGCTCGCACTATTTGACTCGATTGCTCACATCGCGTGCCAGGCGATCGAAAACGCGAGACTTTATGAGGCTGAGAAAAAACGGGCTGAGGAATTGGCAGAACACCGAAAAAACCTTGAAAAGACCATCCGAAATAGAACCAAAGAAATCAGTGATATTAATGCCCGACTACGCCAAAGTGAGGCCCAGCACCGCCAAATAATTGGAGCCTCTCCAGACGCTTATTTTGTGTTCGCTCAAAATAAAATTCTATACGCAAACCCAGCCGCCCTACAATTATTTGGCCATAAATTGACTAGAGAAATAGATATTACTACTCTCAAGAACCTGATTATGCCAGAAAAGTATAAGGATCTAGAACATTTTGAAGGTTCTCAAAAACTAGTTCATCTAGGTGAGATAACAATTGCTAAAGAAGCTGGTTTACCAATTACCGTGGAAGGTTTAGTGGTACCTATTGTATTTGAGGGAGAAACAGCCTATCAATACATTATCAGGGACATAACCCAACGAAAAGAAATCGAAAAGGACATAGCCCGACTGGACAGGCTGAATCTGGTAGGTCAAATGGCTGCCGGTATCGCGCACGAAATCAGGAACCCGATGACTACAGTGCGTGGTTTTCTGCAATTACTTGGGGGAAAAGAAGAATTTGCTAAGCATAACGGATATTTTGAACTTATGATAGAAGAACTTGACAGAGCGAACTCAATTATTTCAGAGTACCTGTCCGTGGCTAAGAACAAGACGTCGGACATGAAGCTGCAGAGTCTCAACTCAATAATAGAAAATCTGTTTCCATTAATACAAGCGGACGCTATATTGTCAGATAAGTATATTAATCTTGAGCTTGAGGATATTCCCAAACTACAACTGGACGAAAAAGAAATTCGTCAGTTAATTCTTAACCTTGTTCGAAACGGGTTGCAGGCGATGTCTTGCGGTGGAGAGATGAATATAAGAACCTATGAGGCCGATGAAGTAGTGGCTCTAGTTGTGGTGGATGATGGTGGTGGAATTGAACCGGATGTGCTTGAAAAAATGGGAACCCCGTTCTTTAGCACCAAGGATAACGGAACAGGCCTAGGCTTGGCGGTATGTTACAGTATCGCGGCTCGTCATAATGCCAATATTAAAATAGAAACAGGGGCGAATGGAACCGCTTTTCTTATTCGGTTTAAGCAGCTTGAATAGCTGTATGCTACGGTAAAAAGACGGCGTATGGTTCTCGACAGATGAATAGCTTACTGCTTTGTAGCTCAAGTTACAATTGGCTAGACATCATGGGGTACTCTTGATCATCGACTGTCCCGCCAGTCTGAAATCTTATTCCGCTTTTCAAAAATGAGGATCTGAACACTGAGCTATTCCCAAACCTCTCACGTATAGAATCGACTGCCCGATCAACTGTTCTCTGCTTTTCGTAATCTTTCTCAAAAAGACCTAACTGATGAAAAGTATTCTGGGTCAATTCCGACACACGGACGCCTAACTGTCGAACCGGCTCACCTTTCCAAAGTTCATCGAACAGTTCGCAAGCTAATTCATGTATCGCATTAGTACAATCAATCGGAGACGAAAATTTCCTTTGATGCGAACAAGAATAGAATTCATTCGTCTTAAGCGAAACGGATACTAACCGAGCATAATAGTTCGCCTGTCTCAATCTAGCAGCAACTGTCTCTGTCAAAGATAGCAAGACAAGATGAGCAGTTGTTTTATCGGAAACATCAAAAGGAATTGTAGTTGAGTTTCCAATCCCTTTAATCAAAGGTCTACGACATTCCCTTACCGGGCTTGCTTCATTTCCGTTAGCATAATTCCAGACCAAGATACCATGGCTCTTAAGAAAGAGTTTAAGGATCTTAGGGTCATAATGTGCCAGATCGCCAATCGTGTTAATAGCCCTGCTACGTAGCTTTTTAGCAGTTGCCCGACCGACCATAAACAGTTCTTCAATAGGCAGTACCCACATTTTTGTTGCAATCTCGTTTGGGAAAATAGTGTGCACTTTATCGGGTTTCTTAAGCTCTGAGGCCATTTTGGCCAGGACTTTGTTCGTACTAATGCCGACATTAACAGTAAAGCCAAGTTTATTTTTAATATGATCTTTAATTATGTAAGCAGCTTCAACCGGATCTTTAAAAAGACGTCCCATGTCCGTAAAATCCATAAAAAATTCATCAATACTGTACTGCTCAATCAGGGGTGAGTACTCCTTTAAAATATCACCAAAAGCTTGGCTACATTGCATGTACAATGCATAATTTGGAGGCGCTATAATCAGTCCAGGACATTTCGCACTTGCACTAAAAATACTCTCGCCTGTTTGAATACCAAATTTTTTAGCAGGTATAGATTTCGTCAACACAATGCCATGTCGAGTTACGGGATCACCACCAATAACTGAAGGCACAGTCCTAAGATCGAGCGGGTCACCATGCTGTAGGCGTTGTACGGCTTCCCATGACAAATAAGCAGAATTGACATCTATATGAAATATAATTCGTTGGCTCATACACTTCACCTTTTCTATGGGGAATACCTGTTTCTATTTTAACAAAACGCTTGTTCTGTGTAAAGAAAATGCATTCGCCAAATTATAGTAATAAGTTGCATAAAGTAAGCAACCGACAATGACAGTGTCGAGATTCATAATTAATTAAAGCCTATTGCAAAAGTACGTACGTGCACAAGGAAAATTTGTCCAGTCATAAAATAAGTATGGATAAGTTTGGAAAAGGAAGGGTGTCTGTGATGTACTATACAGTTCAACCAGGAGATTCTCTGCATAATATTGCTATGCAGTATAATACAACGGTTAGACATTTGATGGATTTAAATCCTCGAATCAGCAATCCTAATAGAATTCGTGTTGGTGAAAGAATTGAAGTTGGTAATCAATGGGGTCTCAATCCATGGCGGGGAAACGAATGGCAGAGGGGCCAGGAGGAATATCAAAGAGGTCGTGAAGAATATCGAAGGGGCCGCGCCGAGTATCGCAAGGGTCGTGAGGAATACTCAAGACCTCATGGTCGGTAAAAGGATTTCAAGCCTATACCACAGCCATACAATTGATTGGTTGTCCTTGGAGAGAGGAATGTTCAACTTTGGGTATAGTTTGATAAGGCAAACGACCTGAGGGATGGTCTGAAACAACGGTTTGATGAAATGCTAGAGACACTAGAGACACTAGAGACACTAGAGACACTAGAGACAGTAAATAGTAGAGATTCATTGCTGGAGTAATCTTGATTGAAGAAATATTTAATGCGTTGGTTGAGAAGATAGAAATTCTCACACCAGCGCGTTTGGCTTTTAGGTTAAAAAGTAGAAGGAACAATAAAAGGACCGAGATCGCCTCAGCCCTTTTATTGTTCCTAAGAAATTATTAAATACTCTTTACCTTATTTTTAATCAGGGGACGAATAGGAAAGAGTGGAACATAAACCCCTAAGAACAATAATCCCCAGATCATTCTTTAGGATATTCCCTCTTTGTGGATAATATTTTTCGGCTTAGTATTTGCAGTGGAATTAATTATGCTGATTTAATAGGTACAAACACTTTATTCCTATAATTACATATATTGCTATTATCCCTGAAGAAAGAAGCTTGGCATTAATATTAACAAAGAGCTTTTAATATAGATAAGGAGGACAATAATATGGAATTACGTTCCGTTGCTTATAATCCAACTCCCGCACCTGGTATGGGTGGAATGATGACTGGAATGCAGGATACGCAGGGTATGCAAGGGATGCAGGATATGCAACCTGGTATGTACCCCGAAATGCAAGGAATGCCCGAAATGGAAAGAATGCTGCATGGTATGCATGGCGCCCCAGGAGGAATGTACCAACATCCTAATTTTGATCCCTGTTGTCCGCTACCATGCCCACCGTACGAGGAACCAGTGATGCACCATCATTGCACAATGCCTACCCCTCCCCCTACTCCCACTCCTACCCCGATCCCCGCACCAGCACACGAAGTTTATGTGGTGAAAAAAGGAGATACCATTTATAAAATTGCAAAACGATATGGGACGACAATGCAAGCCATTATCTTATTAAACAACTTGAGTAACCCCAATCTTATTTATCCAGGGCAAATCTTATTACTACCCACCGCTACCGCTATATCCGTATCAGAGTTTTACGGCTAAAATGCTACCATCGAGCGTCAATATAAACGAAACTTTGTAAAGAAGAACCTGAATCATGAGTGAAAACTCAGGGTTCAGGTTCTTCTCTTCAAGAGGTTTAGTATTTTAGCTCCCAATAAAGCAATATCAATCAGTCGGCGGCTTTGAATTATGTCGGCGGATCGGGTGTCCACTAGAATTTCCCCCATTCTGCAGGCTCTCGTAAATTAATAAATAAGGTTATGGGCAGCGTCATACTGAATGTGGTAGTTTTAGAGAATATGAATTCTTATACCAACTCATTTTGTTTTTGAGTTGATATAGTAAGAAGGTATTTAACGTTGACGTTAAGAATAATAGATGTATTATATTGTTAAATATATTTATAGGTTGGGAGGGTATTGTGAAGAGGTTTAAAATCGACCAAGTTGCCCTACAAAGCGGTTTGACAAAACGAACAATCAGATATTACGAAGAGATTGGTTTATTATCGTCACCTCAACGTAGCGTAGGGGGCATTAGGTATTATACCCAAGAACATGTCGAATTACTTAAGAAAATTAAGTATACTAAAGATGCATTGGGATTTTCACTTGAAGAGCTGCAGCAGTTTATATCGTTGAGTAACCTAGTAGAAGCACAAAAGGTAAGTTATAGACAGTCATCAGAAAGAACAGAACAAAAAGAAAAGTTAATCGAGATTATTAATGCTTTAGGTGAAGAGCTCAACCTAATCGAACAAAGAATCATGAAAATTGAACAGGTTCAGAATGATTTAGTACACTTAAAGAAGCGAGCTCAGGTCCTTGTCGAAACAATTAATCTGGAGGAAAGCAAGAGCTAAATATGCGTAATCGCGGGCAGAAATTCATATGCATTTACTGATGCAAGTTTTATCATTTCTCCAACGTATTTGTTCTTAAGTCTCCCATGGAGGTGTAGGAAAATGAGCATAGATAAAGCATTTTATCATAATGTTATGAAAAATATGTTTGCTGGTCCCTGTGAAGTAAAGTATTGGGATGGAGAAGTTAAAAGGTACGGCGAGGGTGAGGCTCAGTTCCGGCTCAATTTCAACATGCCAATTGCCAAATCAGAAATAATCAGTGATCCAGCACTTGCTTTTGGTGAAGGGTATATGCATAACAAAATCGACATTGATGGAGCAGTTCAAAAAGTCATTGAATCTATCTATAAAAGCCAGAATAGCTTTCTCTATGAGAAGAAAGCCTATGTTAAATTGGCCAAGATCCTTTCCCATAGCCTTCGTAAAAGTAAAGAAGATGTTCAATTTCACTATGACATAGGAAATGATTTTTACCGGTTATGGTTAGATGAAACTATGACATACTCCTGTGCCTATTTTAAGTCACCCGAAGATAGCTTGACTCAGGCTCAGATTAACAAAGTCGAACATATTCTAGGCAAACTCAACCTACAACCTGGGCAAACCTTACTCGATATCGGTTGTGGGTGGGGAGAACTTATTCTTACTGCAGCGAAAATTTATCAGGTCAAAGCTCTGGGGATCACGCTTAGTTCTGAACAATATAATCGAGTTCTCGAAAGAATTCAGAATGAAGGATTACAGGCTTTGGTTGAAGTACAGCTTATCGACTACCGGGAAATAAAGGACAGAACGTTTGACAGGGTGGTAAGCGTTGGGATGATAGAGCATGTAGGAAAGGAACACTTGAAAGAATATTTTTCTGCAGTAAAGAATCTCTTGAGTGAAGGCGGAGTATCTCTCTTACACAGTATTACAGGATATGATGAATCGGCAATTAATGGCTGGTTCAATAAGTACATTTTTCCTGGCGGATATATTCCTGCTGTTCAAGAGCTAGTTTCCCTAATGGCCTCCAACAGCTTCTATCTCATAGACCTAGAGAGCCTACGTGAACACTACACTCGAACCTTGGAGCACTGGTCCAAAAACTTTGAGAATGCTCTCCCATTAATTCAGAAGATGAAAGATGAAACCTTTATCAGGATGTGGCGTCTCTATCTCAACTCCTGTGCTGCTTCTTTTCATTGTGGGAACATTGATCTTCATCAGTTCTTGTTTACCAAAGGAGTAAATAACTCTTGGCCTTTGACACGAGAGTATATGTATTATTAACTTAGCCTTAGCGGAAGAGCTTGATAAACCTGCCAAGCCATGTGTATAATATGGATAAAATTTGAATAGCGGTTCACTGGCAGAAGATCTAGGCCAATAATTTAAGGAGTGAAATATATGAAAAAAAGTTTAGGCGCTAAAACCCTAGTTTATCCTACACCGGTTTGGGTTATAGGAACCTATGATAAGGAAGGCAATCCAAACGTTATGACTGCTGCTTGGGGGGGGGTTTGCTGCTCATCTCCGCCTTGCGTCGCGATTTCACTACGCAAAGCCACTTATACTTATGGTAATCTCATGGACAAAAAGGCTTTCACAATAAATATTCCTTCAGAAAATTATGTTAGAGAAGCCGATTACTTTGGTACGGTATCTGGGAAAAATGAAGATAAATTTGCGAAGACGGGTCTTACACCGGTAAAAAGTGATCTTGTTGATGCCCCTTATATAAGAGAATTTCCAGTTAATTTAGAGTGTAGAATTATACACGTTATTGAAATTGGCCTCCATACCCAGTTTATTGGTGAGGTCATGGATGTTAAAATTGATGATACCATACAAGAAAAAGGCGATCAGCCGATGATAGAACAAATAAAACCGTTAATATTTGCACCTGACGACGGTAGAAAATACTATGCTATAGGGAAAGAAATTGCCCAGGCATTTTCTATAGGTAAAGAGATTGGGTAAGCAATAATAGCTGATTCTCATTGGAGTTAACAAATTACGAGTGAGCATTTGTAACTTATGAAAACATCCTTTCTGGCAAACGCTAGTAGAAAGGATGTTTTTTTCATGGATCAGTTTTAGTCTGGTTCTAAACAGGGCGAGTCAATATTTAGGAGGGTAGGAACTGTAGGCGCAAAAATTTTAAGCGGAGCAAAAAATATATGCGATTTATAGACTTAGGCATTATTACACTTACTATAAGAAAACACTGCCATAATTTTTTGCGCTTGAGTATTTCCTAATTTTGAGTGAGGACCTTGGATTGTTAGGGAGTGGGCAAGGCAACCCATGCTAGATGAGGGAAAGGATAGTTCTGTCAGCAAGGTTAGCCTAATTATTTAATGTGGCACGAAAATTGCAGAAGATAAATATAAGAGAATTTTTTCTAGGAATTACAAAACAGGGGAAGCAAGACAAGAGGGGGAAACGTCTGATGAGAAAGATTCGCTCCAATAGTATTGAGCAATCAACGCCGCAGCTACGCTGGGCTAGTGAGGGACAGATAGAAGAGATCCATCTCGCCAGCTTGGAAGTACTGGAGCGTACTGGAGTTAAAGTGGACCATCCGGAAGCATTGCAGTTGTTGAAAGATGCCGGATGTATTGTTAATGAGCATCGTGTTCGGATTCCGAGTTGGCTGGTAGATGAGTGTATTCGCCTGGCACCGAGCAAGATTGTGGTTGCTAACCGGAATGGCAAACGCGTTATGCCACTGGAGAAAAACCGGACGTATTTCGGGACTGGCTCGGATCTTCCCTTTACCGTAGATCTAGAAACTGGTGAACGTCGGCGCTCAACGAAGAAAGATGTGGAATTAGCTTGTCGGGTCATGGATTATTTACCAAACTATGACTTTGTGATGAGCTATGCCATCGCCTCAGATCAGAGCGCCAAAGTGAGCGATCTTCATCAATTGGAAGCGATGATTTCTAATACCATTAAACCGATAATTGTTACCGCCCATGACGAAATTAACATGCGGGCTCAGTTAGAGATGGCTGTTTTGGTAGCGGGAGGCAAGGAGGAACTGAGGAAGAACCCGTTTCTTGTGCTTTACTCTGAGCCAATCTCTCCGTTAGTGCATACCAATGATGGAATTGCCAAAATGTTTGCCTGTTTTGAATACGGGGTGCCTGTGGTTTATACTCCGGGGGTTTTGTCCGGGGCCACTACACCAGTCACAAAGGCTGGAACCATAGTATTGATGAACGCAGAGGCTTTGGCGGGGGTCGTCATGGCTCAATTAAAACAAAAAGGCGCCCCTATCATTATTGGAGGCGGGGCTACTCCTATGGATATGAGGAGTACGACTACCCTGTATGGATCTCCAGAAACCATGATGAATTACGCAATCATGACTCAATTATCTCAGTTTTATGGAATTCCTAACTTTACAGAAGCCGGGTGTGTTAACTCATCAGTACCGGATGCTCAGGCTGGTATGGAAGCAGGAACTGGGATATTGATGGCCCAGTTAATGGGCGCCAATTTGGTTCATGATGTGGGCTATCTTGAGGGCGGTAAAACTGGTTCTTTGCCGTTCCTCACAATGTGCAATGATTTTATGGATGCCGCACGTTATATGGGTGGAGGGACACGTATCGATGAGGAGACACTCGCCGTGGATGTGATCGATGAAGTCGGCCCGGGTGGAAACTACCTCGCGCATACTCACACATATGAACACTTTCGCCAAGAAATTTGGACCCCAAAACAGTTTAATCGTTCATTCTGGGAGACTTGGGAAGAGCAGGGGTCAAAAACGGTTGCAGACAACTCTGCTGAATTAGCTAAAGAGATTGTCGCGACTCATACCCCCGAACCGTTAGATGAAAAGATCCGCACAGGATTGAATGAGATTATTGCTGCAACCGAGAGAGTCAAATAAATAAACGAAATTGAGAAGTTAAGGGGGTGCCGTAGATGGGAGTAGGAAGTTCACATGGGAATGGCTTGTTTTTCCGAACACTTTCTGAAAAACAAGCAGAGGAGATTCATCTGGCCAGTTGTCAAATCCTCGAGGAGACGGGTATGGTGATTCACCATGAGGAAGCGGTCGAACTTCTCCGGCAGGCAGGGGCCTTAGTCGAAAACGGTAATAGAGTTTATTTTCCTACTTATCTTGTGCAAAAAGCTTTGCAATCAGCACCTTCACGCGTGACCCTATATAACCGAAAGGGGGAAGCAGCGCTTCATTTAGAAGGAGCTAATGTTCATTTCGGCACAGGTTCAGACACGCTCAATTATTTAGATCCGGTTAGTCTAGAGAGGCGCAGTTGGTGTCAAGACGATGTGGCAAACGCCATCAAAGTTTGTGATAATCTTTCAAATATTGATTTTGTCATGTCAATGGGCCTATTGTCCGATGTGGATCGCCGGATGATCAATCGTGAACAATATGCCATCATGGTTCAGAATACCGTGAAACCCCAAGTGGTCATCGCTGAGGATGGGGATTCCCTGCGAGATATAATCGAGATGGCAGCAGCTGCCGTGGGTGGGAAGGAACGTTTGCGTCAGAAGCCGCTGTTTATGCTCTACACCGAACCGACATCTCCACTTCAGCATCCCAAGGAGGCTGTTGATAAATTGTTGATTGCAGGCGAAAATGGGGTTCCAACCAATTTCGCCTGCGGTGGGGTAGCCGGGGCCTCGGTTCCCACAACGATAGGCGGTGCCTTAGTTCAGGCCAATGCTGAAGCATTGAGTGGCTTAGTTATTCACCAATTAAAAGCTCCGGGAGCTCCTTTTGTTTATGGTTATGGTAATTCTCCTCTGGATATGCGGACGATGCAGGCAACTTATGGAACACCCGAAGCCGTACTCTTTCAGGGGGGGGGCGTTGATCTGGCTCACTATTACCAACTTCCGTCTTGGGGGTATGCTGGGTGTTGCAATGCTAAGGTTTGCGATGAGCAAGCGATCGTAGAGTCGACAATGTTCACCTTGATGGGTGCCCTCCAGGGCTGCAATATTATGCATGATGTTTTCTATATGGAATTTGGTTTAACTGGATCCCTAGAGCTACTGGTTATTTCTAATGAGGTCATCGGGCGAACCAAACGTATGCTGAAAGGTATTGATACAGATAAAGAGTCTCTAGGAGTTGAGGCGATCATGAGGGTTGGGCCGGGCGGTAATTTCTTAGGAGATGAACATACGGCCAAACACTTTAGAGAGAATTGGCGACCGGAGCTCTCTGATTTTAACAGCTTTGAGAATTGGTCAGAAAATGGGAGCAAGACGATGGTCGACCGGGCCCGAGATCGTATTAAGCATATCCTGGAAACTCACTCTCCCGAACCGGTTACCGAGGAGGTAAGAGAGAGGATAGAAGCGGTTCTCAGAAAGGCTCGGGAACAGGTTGGCGCAGAGGCATAAATTCAGAGATTACTTTTTTGAAGCTCATTTAATTAAGAGCAAAGCTTTAGGAAATATTAAAGGTTGAATTTTTTCTATAATAATTTGAGGAGGAATAATTAAATGAGTGATTTTGACACTTTGGCCCAAATCGTGATCAATGGTGATTTTGGAGGAGCTAAGAGCCAAACCCAAAAAATGATTGATAACGGCACAGACCCTATAGAGATCATTAATCAAGGATTGATGGCGGGGATGAATGTCGTTGGGGTTCGTTTTAAAGCTGGCGATATGTATGTTCCAGAGGTCATGATGTCTGCTCGGGCCATGAGCACAGGGATAGAGCTGGTAAAACCGCTAATTGCCGAAAGAGATATGCCTACGGCAGGCAAGGTGTTAATCGGAACGGTAAAGGGCGACCTTCATGATATCGGTAAGAAACTCGTAGTCATGATGATGGAGAGTGCTGGGTTTGAGATTGTTGATTTAGGTGTTGATATAGACCCTGCTACGTTTGTTAAAGCAGTGAGAGAGCATAGCCCTCAAATTATTGGTATGTCCGCTCTTTTGACGACGACAATGCTGTCTATGAAAGACACGATCGAAGCCTTGACAGAAGCGGGTCTGCGCGATTCAGTTAAGATCATTATTGGAGGAGCCCCGATAACTCCAGGGTTTGCCGAGCAAATCGGAGCCGACGGGTATGCGCCGGATGCTGCCGCAGCGACCGATTTATGTCGACGATTAATTGGCTAAAAATTATAATAGTGTTGAATACTAAGAACATTATGAAACAGTAGTCCTTAGGGGCTACTGTATCTGTTTATAAACACAGGCTAGGAGTGAATGCCAAGAGGTTATTTGATTAGAGGAGGGGCATCATGAGCGTAGTCTTAACAGAACAACTGAAGGTCATGCTGGATGGGGAAACACTTACCTTGGATCAGGTTGTCGCGGTGGCGCGAGACGGTGCTAAAGTGGACTTGCACTCGGCAGCCAGAGAAAAGGTTCTGAGATCGCGAGAATATGTCGAACAGCTGATTGAAGAAAATCAATTAGTCTATGGGATAACGACTGGTTTCGGAATGTTTAGTGATGTGGTAATATCTAAAGAAGATGCTAGAAAATTACAGCGCAACCTGATTATGAGCCATTCAACTGGGGTTGGAGAGCCCTTGCCGGCAGAAGTGGTAAGGGCAATCTTGCTTCTGCGGGCCAACGCCTTAGCAAAAGGATTTTCCGGCATCCGACTGTCTACTTTGGAAACGTTAATTGAAGTGCTTAATTCAGGGATTGTCCCAGTCGTACCGGAGAAAGGGTCGCTTGGAGCAAGTGGAGATTTGGCGCCCTTATCCCATATGGTTTTAGTCTTGCTCGGCGAGGGAGAAGCGTTTTATCAAGGGCGTCGGATGAGCGGGCAAGAGGCCTTAGCCCAAGCGGAGATAACGCCTGTAGTACTCGAAGGAAAAGAAGGTTTGGCCCTAATTAATGGAACTCAAGTTATGACGGCAATTGCGGCTTTGGCGGTCTGGGACGCTGAGATATTAGTGGAGACTGCTAATATTACAGCCGCTTTGTCCTTCGAGGCTCTTGAGGGAATTTTGGCTGCTTTTGATCCGAAGATCCATGCGGTACGCCCTCATTTGGGGCAAATCGATGTGGCAAAACAAATACGACTCCTCACGGAGGGGAGCACATTTGTAGCAGGTGATCAAAGCACCAGAGTTCAGGATGCTTACTCCCTGCGTTGTATCGCCCAAGTGCACGGTCCTTCAAGGGATGCGGTGTCGTATGTGAAGAAAGCCGTGGAAACCGAGCTGAATTCGGCAACCGATAACCCCTTAATCTTCCCAGAAGAAAAGCAAGTCCTCTCAGGTGGTAATTTTCACGGCCAACCCATTGCTTTAGCGATGGATTTTCTAGGGATTGCTGTTGCGGAGCTTGCCAACATTGCCGAGCGGCGTTTAGAGCGTTTGGTGAATCCATTCTTGAGTAGGTTACCAGCGTTTTTAACTCTAAACGGGGGGCTGAATTCAGGGTTTATGATTGTGCAGTATTCCGCTGCTTCACTAGTTTCTGAAAACAAGATTTTGGCCCATCCGGCTAGCGTGGATTCGATCCCTTCCTCCGCTAATCAAGAAGACCATGTGAGTATGGGGACGATTGCAGCCCGTAAGGCGCGGAATATCATTGGAAATACAGCCCATGTTTTAGCGATGGAACTATTGGCGGCTTGTCAGGCCGTTGATTTAAGAAAAGACCAAGAGGAGTGTAGACTCGGGAAGGGAAGCGAAGGCGCTTATCTCCTAGTTCGGTCAAAGGTGGGCACTCTCGAAGAGGATCGTGTTATGTATCCGGACATTCAGGTTACTAAAGAGTTAGTTACCTCAGGAAAACTAGTTAAGATGGTGCGGAGTAAACTGCAACCAAAGGAGTGAGCTGCAATGATCAGTAATTATGACATCTCGCAAGCCATGACTGTAAAACTAGAAGCCGAATTGCCAGAAATGCCAGTCTTTGAAGAAGGGATCAGAAGGGCTTCGGATAGAGGCTTTAGCCTAACACCAGCTCAAACGAAGATCGCGTTAAAAAATGCCCTCCGTTATGTGCCAGTGGAACTCCATGAAACGTTAGCTCCGGAGTTTTTAGCGGAATTACGAACCAAAGGCAGAATTTATGCCTATCGGTTCCGCCCGACTGAACGCTTGTATGGCAAACCAATTGAGGAGTATAAGGGTAACTGCCTAGAAGGCAGGGCCTTCCAAGTTATGATTGATAACAACTTGGATTTTGAAGTAGCCCTGTATCCCTATGAACTTGTAACTTACGGTGAAACGGGAAGTGTCTGCCAAAATTGGCTACAGTATCGTTTAATCAAAAAATATCTTGAAGTGATGACAGATCATCAGACCTTAGTCATGGAATCTGGCCACCCGCTTGGCTTATTCCCATCTCGACCGGAAGCCCCAAGGGTGATCATAACTAATGCTTTAATGGTTGGTATGTTTGACAATCAGCAGGATTGGGAAATTGCTGAGCAAATGGGTGTGGCCAACTATGGACAGATGACAGCCGGTGGTTGGATGTATATTGGCCCGCAAGGAATTGTGCATGGAACCTTTAATACCTTGCTCAATGCTGGGCGATTAATGTTGGGAATTCCAAATGATGGGGATCTAAGAGGACACTTATTTATCTCTTCCGGTCTTGGGGGTATGAGCGGTGCTCAGCCCAAATCCGTGGAAATAGCCCATGGCGTAGGGATTATTGCTGAAGTTGACGAATCAAGAATCAAAACCCGTTATGAACAGGGTTGGGTTAGTAAAGTATCTGCGGATCTTGATGAGGTCTTTCGCATTGCCGCTGAGTATGTGCAGAGGAAAGAACCGATGTCTATCGCTTATCTGGGTAATGTCGTGGACTTATTGGAGTATGCAGTTAATAATAAGGTTATCGTCGATTTGCTTTCTGATCAGACCTCCTGCCATGTTGCTTATGAAGGTGGTTACTGCCCGCAGGGGGTCTCTTATGAAGAGAGAACTAGGTTACTCCGCACGGATCGGGCTGAATTTAAACAACTTGTCGATGATAGTTTACAACGTCACTACATCTTGATTAGTGCGTTGGTAACACGAGGCACCTATTTCTTTGACTATGGGAATTCTTTTATGAAGGCTATTTATGATGCCGGTGTCCAAGAAATATCCAAAAACGGTGTGGATGAAAAAGATGGCTTTATTTTCCCATCCTATGTTGAAGATATTATGGGGCCGGAGCTCTTCGATTATGGGTATGGACCCTTTAGATGGGTTTGTCTCAGCGGCAAAAAGGAAGATCTGCACAAAACTGACCAGGCAGCGATGTCTTGTATCGACCCGAATCGTCGGGGTCAAGATCGGGACAACTATCTTTGGATTAAGGATGCTGAGAATAATAAGCTCGTTGTTGGTACACAAGCCAGGATACTTTATCAAGATGCCGAAGGGCGAATTAAGATAGCGCTTAAATTTAATGATCTGATTCGTAAGGGCGAGATTGGTCCAATCATGTTGGGACGGGACCATCACGATGTGAGTGGAACGGATTCCCCGTTTCGAGAAACGGCAAACATTAAAGATGGTAGTAATGTCATGGCTGATATGGCTGTCCAAAGCTTTGCCGGAGATGCAGCTAGAGGGATGAGCCTCGTATCACTGCACAATGGCGGGGGCGTAGGAATTGGCAAAGCTATCAATGGTGGCTTTGGTTTGGTGCTTGATGGGAGCGAACGGGTGGATAATATTATTAAATCCGCTCTTTTGTGGGATGTAATGGGTGGAGTCGCTCGTCGGTCTTGGGCGAGAAATGAACATTCCATCGAAACAAGCATTGAGTTTAATGAACGTTATAAGGGTTCTGGACACATTACGGTTCCCTTTATTCCAAGCGAAAAATTGATCGATGAATTGGTTGGGGACTGAATGGAAAGGAGCAAGTGGGGACGGTTCTTGCTTGCATCCCTTAGCTGCATGGGAGAACTCCACCTTATTGGAGTTGCGCGTTGGGTTCCGGGTGGGGATCTGAGACTTGTTTGTATGGAATAGAGGGGCGGCATTTTACTTGAATTGAGAAAGGAGCGAGTGAATTGAACATAAGGGATCAAAGTTTAAGCGAATTTGCCCGTGAGGTGGCTTCGTCCTCACCTGCACCGGGCGGCGGAAGTGTGGCGGCCTATGCTGGGGCACAAGGATACGCCCTTATGGCTATGGTTTGTCGTTTGACGATCGGACGGGAAAAATTTGCCGATGTCCAAGATCAAATGAAGATATTAATGGAAGCTGCAGTGGCAAAGCAAGAATTGTTATTGACACTTGTCGATGAGGACACGTATGGCTTCAAAGCCGTCATGGAGGCCTTGAGTCTTCCTAAAAATAGCGATGCTGAAAAAAAGCTGCGTCTTGAGGCCTTAGAACAGGCGACGGTACAGGCTGCTGAGATTCCTTTACGAACAGCTAAGGAGTGCTTGGCCGGGTTGAGGGAGATGCCTGAGTTGTTACGCAAAGGAAATCCCAATGCTTTGAGTGACATGGGAGTTGCGGCACTTATGTTTAAGTCTGGGCTAGAGGGGGCCCTTTATAATGTCCAAATTAATGCGTTGGGGCTAAAGTCCCTGAAAATGAAAGAAACTTTAACGACAGAATCCCTTGCTCTACGTGGAGAAGGTCATCGTTTATTTGAGGAATGTCAGGGTAACGTGCTGCTTCGGCTTGGGGGTATATAATTGTGATGAAAATAGTGGAATGTATTCCTAACATTAGCGAGGGCAGGAGACTTGATGTTGTCGAAGAAATCCTTGCTGAGGTGAGACAGGTGCCGGGTGTAACCTTACTGGATTACTCAAGTAATGCGGATCACAATCGGACGGTTATCAGTATGATCGGTGAGCCGGAAAATGTCCTTGAGGCTGTCTGGAGATTGATTACTAAGGCGAGTGAAACGCTTGATCTTGATCAACATCAAGGGGAACACCCTCGCATGGGGGCTACGGATGTCGTTCCCTTCGTTCCAGTGCGGGGCATGACGATGGAAGAATGTGTCGATCTTGCCAAAAGGTTAGGCGAACGTGTTGGACGAGAACTCTTAATTCCAGTTTATTTATATGAGAAGGCTGCGACTCGGCCCGAACGACGCAACTTGGCGGATGTGCGCAGAGGACAATATGAGGGCTTGAAAGAAAGTATTAAGAAGACTGAGCGTACTCCGGATTTTGGACCAAGTGTTTTGGGGAAGGCTGGAGCAATTGCTATTGGAGCTCGTCCACCCCTCGTTGCTTTTAATGTCAACCTAGGCACAACAAACCTAGAAATTGGCAAAGCGATTGCCAAAGGAATTCGTGGGAGTTCAGGAGGTTTTGTCAATGTGAAGGCCTTGGCCATCGATCTTTCCGAACAAGGGCTTGTACAAATCTCTATGAATATGGTAGATACCCAAGGAACTCCCCTCTATCGGGCCTACGAATTTATTAAAACAGAAGCAGCTCATTTTGGAGTGCCTATCGTCGGTAGTGAAATTGTGGGACTTGTTCCGATGGATGTTATGATGGATGTGGCAACTTACTATTTAGGGTTGCACAATTTCTCAAATGAGCAGCTTCTGGAGAAGCACGTGTTTGGATTTTAAGTCAAGGAGATGGTTTTTGTGCTGTATGCGGATCTTCTGATCCATTCTGCCTATATGATGGCTACGATGAAGGGACATTCAGAATGTCCGGCTCGTGGTGAGGGCATGTCGGAGATTGGCTTGATTAAGGATGGTGCCGTTGCTATAAGGGAGGGTCTGATTGTAGCGGTAGGCACAACGGAGGAAGTTCTGGCTGGTGGTTGGGTTGGACCGGAAACTAGGCGAATAAGTGCCCGTGATAAGGTTGTTACGCCAGGATTTGTCGATCCACACACACACGTTATTTACGCTGGTTCGCGCGAAAACGAATTATCCTTGAAACTTAAGGGTGTTCCCTATCTAGAGATACTTAAACAGGGCGGGGGAATTCACTCAACGGTTCGGAGTACGAAGCAGGCTTCGGACGAAGAGATTAAGGCACAAACGAGTCGCCGACTTCAGACGATGCTAAGCCTTGGAACGACAACTGCTGAGGTAAAGAGTGGTTATGGGTTAACTTTAGATGAAGAAATAAGGTCTCTGCGTCTCATTAAAGAATTAGATAGTGAACAAGTGATTGACCTTGTGTCGACGTTTATGGGAGCCCATGCAGTTCCACCGGGTTATAGTGAAGAAGAGTTTACAAATTATATTATTGACAATGTATTGCCCCAAATTGCTACTCAAGATCTTGCAGAGTTTTGTGATGTCTTTTGTGAGCCTGGGGTTTTCAGTATTAATTCAAGTGAGAGGATTTTAGTCAAAGCTAAACAGCTTCGCTTTAAGTTGAAGATTCATGCCGATGAACTAGCCGCAGCGGGAGGAGCGGAATTAGCGGCAAAACTGAGCGTAACCAGTGCCGATCATCTGCTCCAAGCTTCAGATGAAGGAATAGCAGCTCTGGCCAAGCAAGGAGTTATTGCCGTACTCCTGCCAGCGACTTCGTTTAACCTTGCCAAGAATGTTTATGCACGAGCAAGAGAGATGATTAGGGCGGGGGTTCCCGTAGCTTTGGCAACCGATTCCAATCCGGGGTCTTCCCCGACGGAATCCATGCCCTTTGTCTTAACCCTTGCTTGTCTCTATCTCCGTCTCACTCCGGAGGAAGCATTAACTGCGGCCACCATTAATGCGGCTCATGCCGTTGACCGGGCTGCTCAAGTGGGTAGCTTGGAAGTCGGGAAACAGGGAGATGTTCTCATCTTGGACATTCCCAATCTAGATTATTTGCCTTACCATTTTGGCAGTAACCCGGTAGGGACGGTGATTAAACGAGGGATCGTAGTTTGGTCATCGGTGGTAGCCGAACATGAGCGAGAGGTTTAACTGCAATTAAGGCAACCGCCGGCGCTAGCCGAGTTTTCTATATTAAGGTAAGCGAGGGGGTGAAGGTAGTGGATATGGATTTAAAATATGTTGGGCAAACGTTTCCAATTCATGACGCACCGCAAAAGGTTAGAGGAGAATTGGTGTATGCCAGTGATCTGAATCTTCCCAAGATGTTATATGCTAAGTTACTTTTAAGTCCCATAGCACATGGGGAAATCAAAAGTATTGATACTAGCAGAGCAGAAGCTCTCCCGGGTGTGATAAGAGTTTTTACTCATTTAAATACACTCAACAAAACGTACAGCCGTTATAGAATTATACCTAACCAGGAATTTTGTACGGAGGATGAACGTCTTTTTACTGAAAAGGTACGGTTTGTTGGGGATCGGGTTGCAGCTGTTGTGGCCATCAGCCTTGAAATTGCCACGGAAGCGCTAGCTCTGATTCTGTTGGATTATGAGGCTCTACCTGTACTGAGGACTCCTGAAGAAGCGCTGCAAGATAATCATACCAAAATCCATTCTGAGGGTAATTTGATCCATCAGTATGAATATGAACTGGGGGAACCAACCCCACTTCTTAATGATTGCTTGGTTGTGGGGACGACAACGCACACTCAAAAGGTTCATCATGCAGCGCTAGAAACCCATGTCTGTGTGGCCGATTTCGATAGCTCCGGTAAGCTTACCATCTGGGCAGCTTGCCAAGGAGTTTTCGGCGTTAGAACTATCGTAGCCGATTTACTTGAATTAAGTTACAACAACGTCCGAGTCATTAAAATGCCCATGGGAGGTTCTTTCGGTGGGAAACAAGAGGCTATTCTAGAGCCAATTACCGCCTTTTTGGCATTAGAGGTTAGGCGTCCTGTCAAATTGACATTAAATAGAAAAGAAAGCATTATTGCAACGATGACTAGACCTGCAACCAAAACAAGGATAAGAACAAATGTGACAAGGGACGGAATTCTAAAAGATTGCGCGGTAGATACCGTTCTTGATGCTGGAGCCTATGCTACCAGTTCCGTAGATAATGCCTTTGCAATGTCTAAAAAAATATGTAAACTGTATAGGATTCCTTACTACAAACATCAGAGCAAGGTGGTTTACACTAATACCCCTGTTGCGGGTGGGGCTAGAGGGTGGGGAGCTCCGGAAATAATGACGGCGCTGGAAGTACATATGGATGCAGTTGCCAAAATGTTGAAAATGGACCTTGTGGAATTCAGGCTCAAAAACCTTGTGCACCCGTATGACAAAGATAAAGCATCTCAACTTTCCCTAGGAAATGCTCGCGTGATTGAGTGTTTGGAGAAAGGCGCTACCACATTTGGCTGGAGCCAAAGATACAATAGAAACCCAGATAAGGGCAGGTTTCGCCGGGGTGTAGGTGTTGCCTGTGCAGCCCATAAGAATGGGATGTACGGCGGCTTTCCTGAACATAGTACAATGACCTTAAAGATGAATGAGGACGGGAGTTTTATCTTGAATACCGGTCTTCATGACTTAGGCTGTGGAACGATTACTTCGATAAAACAGATTACTGCAGAGGTATTAGATATCAATCCTAGCTATATTTCAGTCTTAGAAGCAGATACAGAATATGGTCCTTATGATTTTGGTACGTATGGAAGCAGAGTAACCTATATTTGTGGCGCTTGTGCCTATGAAGTGGCTAAGAGGGTAAAGGAGAAACTATTAGAATGTGCGTCTCGTATTTTGCAAAAGCCCAAACAATATTTAGAGGTGGAAAACGGTAGAGTATGGATTATTGGGAATGAGCAGCAGAAGATAAGTTATCGTGAGATTGCGACAACTTCTAAACTAAAGGATAATACGGACATCGTTATTACGCACACCTATCATGGAACGTCTAATCCAGGGGCCTATGCAGTACACTTTGCTGAAGTCGAGGTTGACACAAAGACAGGAATGGTTAAAGTCACCGATTATCTAGCAGTTCATGATATCGGAAAAGCCATTAATCCTGGAATGGTTGAAGGACAGATTCAAGGGGGTGTTCAAATGGGCATAGGCTACGCATTATATGAAGAAGTAAGGATTGGCAGTGATGGAAGTGTACTGAATAGCAGCTTCACAAATTACCATGTCCTTAATGCGCCAGATATGCCAACGGTAAAGACGCTCCTGATCGAGCAAGGCGGGGATGACGGTCCCTATGGTGCCAAAAGCGTAGGGGAAATAGCCTTTGTTCCTGTAGCCGCGGCGGTGATTAATGCCGTAAACAATGCACTCGGAACAGCCTTGTCAGATATGCCTCTCACGCCAGAGAAAATAATTGCTACAGCTAGATAACTAAAAGCGAAAATAGTGTGGCTAAGAGGTGGAAGTAATGCTCATCGAGTTTAATGTCAACGGTAAAGATTATAATATGGATATTTGCCCAACCATGAGATTGGTTGATCTGTTGAGAGGGGAGTTGGGGCTGACTGGCACAAAAGAGGGGTGCGGCGAGGGCGAATGTGGTTCCTGCACTGTGATTATGAACGGCAAAGCGGTAAATTCATGTCTAATTCTGGCAGCACAAATACGGGGTCAAAAAATTCTTACAATTGAAGCTTTAGAAAAGCAGGGCAAAATGGACAGATTACAGGAATCATTTATTAATAATAGTGCAATTCAATGTGGTTACTGTACACCAGGAATGCTTATGTCTGCCAAAGCGCTCTTGATGGCAAATTCAAATCCATCTGAAGAAGAAATTAAAATTGCCATATCAGGTAACCTTTGCAGATGTACCGGGTATAACAAAATAGTCAAGGCAATAAAGGAAGCAACCGAGGAGAATTAATCAGGATTATTAATTCTTCTCGGTTTTAGCAAAAGAACAGCTAAAGCATTTTTAGAAGTGCTCGGCTGTTCTTTTTCCTATGTTAATTTATGTTAAATAGACAGATTGAGAGGGTTTAATTTTTAAACTAAAATAAATTAAATTAATTATTGAATTATTCACCGATTAAGGCATCCTTCAATACACTATTAAAAAGCTGGGTACTAAGGGGGGAGTGCCATTGAAACATGTGGTAGAGGTACATAACGTCGGTATGAAATATCAATCCCTCAATGGAGAAATAACGGCCTTAGAAAATATCAATTTCTCAGTGAGAGATGGGGAGTTTGTGAGCATTGTCGGACCGAGTGGTTGCGGCAAATCCACCCTGTTATCGATTATTTCGGGATTGATTTCTTCAACATCTGGGAATGTCTCGATTCTTGGGGAGAAGGTCACAGGGACATCCTCAAAGATTGGTTACATGTTGCAAAAGGATCATTTATTTGATTGGAGAACGATTTATCAAAATGTCCTGCTTGGTCTCGAAATAAGAAAGGCTGTGACAGCTGAGGCAAAAGAGCATGCCCTAAAACTTCTTAAAACGTATGGGCTTTATGAATTTAGAGATAAGTATCCAAACCAACTTTCGGGTGGGATGAGGCAAAGAGTGGCTCTCATACGGACCCTTGTGACCAATCCTCAAATTCTTCTGCTGGATGAAGCCTTTTCGGCCTTGGATTATCAAACCAGACTCGTGGTCAATGACGATATCTATGGCATCATCAAAAAAGAAAACAAAACCGCAATTCTTGTTACCCATGACATTTCCGAGAGTATCAGTATGTCAGACCGGGTCGTCCTGTTATCCAAACGTCCGGGAACGGTAAAAAATATCTATGAAATCAAGTTGAGTTGCGCTAATAGGACACCCTTATCTTCTCGAGAAGCACCAGAGTTTCGGTATTTTTTTCAAGAGATATGGAAGGGGCTGGATGTCCATGTCTAGCTTGGAACAAGAAAATAGTTCTCGAAGAACTGAGATTACAGACATTTCTCAAGAACATAAAGCATACTTGCGGCGAGTAAAGATGGAAAAACTTTGGATTCGGTTCATTCAGTTGCTTATCTTGGTCATTGCCTTAGCACTTTGGGAAATCTGTGCCAACTATAAAATCGTAGACCCTTTTATCACCAGTCAGCCCTCCAGGATCATAAAAACTATTATTCGATTGTATGAAGAAGGGGTGCTTTTTCAACACATCGGGATTACCTGTCTGGAAGCGGTTGTTGGCTTTATCTTGGGAACACTTTTGGGAACAATTATTGCCATTGTTTTATGGTGGTCAGAGTTTTTGTGTAAAGTATTAGAACCTTACTTAGTGGTCCTTAACAGTTTGCCTAAAATAGCGCTCGGACCAGTGTTTATCGTTTGGATCGGGGCAGGCCCTACGGCAATCATTGTCATGACGTTGGCTATTTCTCTCATTGTCACAGTTTTGGAGGTTTTAAGTGGGTTTTTAGAGATTGATGAAGAAAAGATAAAGCTCGTCCAGACCTTTGGAGGCACAAAATTCCAAATCCTTACGAAAGTGTTGTTACCGGCATCGTCCCCGACCATTATCAACGCACTGAAGATTAATGTCGGTTTGTCGTGGGTAGGGGTCATCGTGGGGGAGTTTTTAGTATCTAAAGCCGGATTGGGTTACCTCATCGTATACGGGGGGCAAGTTTTTAAATTGGATCTAGTCATGACCAGTGTCATCATTTTGGGAGTTGCAGCAACCGTAATGTATCAGGGGGTGGTTTATCTTGAAAGATTGCTTGTGAAAAACAAATTCTAATTACATAAATGAAATTCGAATTTCCTAAAAACCAGCCAGTGCAAACACCTATACATGAAACCACGAGGAGGATCATCATAATGAAAAAGACGTTTATGCTCGTACTTAGCGTACTGATCTTAGGCGTGTCCCTAGTCTTATCGGGCTGTAGTAATCAATCTGAGCTTACTAAGGTTAAACTTTCTGAGGTCACACACTCCATTTTCTACGCACCGCAGTATGTAGCGCTAACTCAAGGCTTTTTTAAGGAAGAGGGACTAGAAATTGAGCTTTCGAATGGTCAAGGAGCAGACAAGGTAATGACTGGAGTGTTGTCAGGCCAAGTTGACATCGGCTTTGCCGGACCGGAAGCGAGTGTTTATGTCTATAACGAGGGCAAAGAAGATAATAGTGTTGTCTTTGCTCAACTCACCAACGGGGATGGAACGTTCCTAATGGCTAGGAAGCCTGATCCCAATTTTAAATGGAGTGATCTTAAAGGAAAGAGCATTATTGGCGGACGCAAAGGCGGAATGCCAGCGATCGTCCTCCAGTATGTCTTAAGTAAAAACGGTCTTATAGCCGGAAAAGACGTTTCAATCGATACCACAATTCAATTTGCAGCAATGCCTGGCGCCTTTATGGGAGGCCAAGGAGACTATGTAATTAGCTTTGAGCCCACGGCGTCGAGCATGGAAAAGGAGGGCAAAGCCTTTATCGTAGCTTCTTTAGGTAAGGAGAGCGGAGAAGTTCCCTATACAGCTTATTTTACAAAGAGGAGCACAATCGAGAAAAATCCAGAGCTCATTCAGAAGTTTACAAATGCGATCTACAAGGGTCAGCGGTGGGTGGCAAGTCATACTCCAGTGGAAATAGCGAAGGCTATCAAGCCTCAATTCCCGGAGGAAAACGATGAGATTTTGGTGAGTTCTGTCAAACGATATAAGGACCAGAATACTTGGAAAAAGGATCCTGTCCTTGCTGAGAAGGATTTCTACCTCCTGCAACAAATCATTAAGGATGCGGGAGAATTGAATAAGATTGCCCCTTATGAAAAAGTGGTAACAAAGACATTCGGAGAAAAGGCGCTGTAGATAAATTGCAGAGATCTACTGCTTAAACTTGAAAAAAATTAATGCGTTGGTTGAGAAGATAGAAATTCTCACACCAACGCATGTTGTTTTAAGGAACGGCACGAATTGCAGGAAAGAATAGAACCCTAGACATAACTATAGATCGAAAAGGGATTATAGTAAAGTAAAGTTTCTTCCCATAGAACAAAAATCGTCCCCCTCGAAACTAACCTTGGATGGGGATGATTTATTATTATCTACATAATTCTTAAAAAATATTCAAAAGGAAAAGAGGTTATTGTTCTATCATTAAAATTGCCAGTCAGTAAAGTTTAAGGAACCATTTCCGGCAGTTTTTCAAAGAATATGATCTCGAAGATATGTGGAATTATAACTATCTTCGCTGATGTTCTCCAGATCGAAGAGGTCTTTAATTTGGTTGCTATTTCTCTCCTCTTGTAAAGCAACTTCGCATATTGTAGCAGAATGCTTTATTTCATCATATCAATAAGTTTGTTAACCTTTAACATGGAGATGCATGCGAGATTGGACCAACAAGTGACCGGAGACGTAGTCTTCAGGCATTAATAATTCGTTTGAAGGCAGCGCTTTTTCAAATGGTCTTTTCTCAACCTGGTAATCCCTGCAACGGAGATAGTGAACTTTATCCAACTAAAATTGGCAACTATTCGAAGGGATTGCCGCACAATGAACTCGGCGAGGTTGACCTCATTGCTAACGGTGCCTTGATAAGAGTTCTATCAACTGGTGAATCGGATGTTTTTGAATTGATACCTCTGAGAGGGGTGACCAAGCTAACCGACCCACAAGCCGCATATGCATTTGAACTTGCTGGACCAGATTCACATCATTTAAGTATTATCCCGCCGCCGACCCTCAGCAGTGCCCAGGAAGCCAGTGAGATGGCCGAAGATTATTGGATGGCACTGGCCCGTGATGTACCTTTTACAGATTACGGCACCAATCCGATTACCCTCGCAGCTGTTGCTGATCTATCAAAATTTTCGGATTTCCGCGGGCCAAAAGTCAATGGGGTGGTGACGCCGGAAAAGCTGTTCAGGGGGAATGTACCCGGTGATCTGGTTGTGGACCTTATATTTCCCAGTTCCTCTGGCAGAAGATTCCTTTCGGAGCCAGAACAATCGATCAGCGCTATCGTACGACTGTTGCAGACGACGACTTCCTTACCCAGTACCAGGAATGGTTGAATGGTCAAAGGTATTAATAGCAATTAATCTCCTCTCAATATTGTTAACTTTGCTATTCTATTTAATTAACTTGTCCTTCAGTAATATGTGGTCTAATAGCCAATTCAAGAGAAATGACAGAATATCTTTGATGTGCTTTTGAGAATCTTCCTCCACTTGTTCAAGATTAATTTTATTAAGATACAGAATAAAATTATCGTGATCTGCCTTATGACTAGAATATTCCTTATAGTTTATACTAATCATGTATTTCTCTTCTGTAACAAGATGGTACTTGGCATATTGATATAGGTCTTGAATAGTCAGAGTAATACCATCATATTTATCAACAGAGAGATCGTCCTTTAATAATTCAAATGCACTATTTATAATTTCAAAAAGGTATTTGTGCTGTTTATCTATTAGATATATACCGATTGAGTATTCAGGTTTCCATACCAACATAGTTCTTATTCCCCCAATTTAATGCAAGTTCTAATGTTCTGGATATGATTGAGTATGTTGAATCGCTTGTGCAGAAATCTACACCTCCGATAAATGAAAAAGGTGAAATTAGGGATGCTTTAGCCAAAGTCGCTGGAGTGTCCCATGATACATATTCAAAGGGCAAGTAATCAAATATGAGGCTTCAAGATGGGCTAAGATCGTTTCTAATAACTGTACAATGTTGGCATCGAATGGATTCTGGTCCTTTTTATGTCCACTAAAATGAGAAATGAAAGATGTACTGAACGACCCTGCACTGAAGTACAGGGGTTCCCGATTGCGACTGGAAGTCGCGATTACGGCTAAAGCCGTTTAAAAAGTGCGGACTGGAAGTCCTTACAAAGACTTAAGTCTTCTGAAGGCCTATTGCTGAAAGCAATCTTAAGCCGGTGACTGAAACTCACTCATCTTCTACTTTAAATATGTCCTCTACACCGTCCTTGTCTTGATTTTCTATGTACTCCTTAATTGTTTCTTCTGTTACTGTCCCTACGGTTGCACAGAAATAGCCTACTGCCCATAAGTGCTGTCCCCAATATTTTTTCTTAATTTCTGGAAATTCACCTTGTAGTAGTTTCGACGATCTTCCTTTGAGATATTGAACTATTTTACTTGGTGCTATATTCGTCGGACACGATAGTAGCATATGAACATGATCCTTGCCTATACTACCTTGAACTATCGTCACGCCTATTGTTTCGCACCCCTGTCGGAGTAGTTCTCTCAATCGTTGACCTATGACTTTGTGCAGTATTTTATATCGATACTTTGTTACCCACACTACGTGATACTTTATGTCATAGACTGTGTGGCTTCCTTTTTTGTAATCTACCATAGCAGTTGTCACCCCTTAAATATAGTTTAACAGACTGCTACTAATTGCCCCACGCTAGAAGCTGTCCCGACTGGAAGTCGGGGGTATTAGACCAGGCGCATTGAAAATAAATATGAGCGTTGAAGATAAATACCCTTCGAAAAAGTCATGCTTTTTTTTCGGCACCCGTAAGAAACCTGCAATCCCCGATTGGTTTTTGTTTATATTCCATTTAAAACCCCAAAAAACCTTTGTAAATTATTAGGTAAATAAATTCCGAGTCCTATAATGGCCGCTATGTAAAGTTATGAAAATATTATTTTCTCAGAATTCCCCAGGCGGCGGACATAATAAAAACTCACAAGTGCTGGATCAGCGAAGTCAATGCACGCTCTTTTTACCTTTTTGGCGGGACGCGCATTAAGCCAAGCACAAACACTTGATATAGATGAGGTTTACCTAGAAATCGAATCGAATTTTCGTATCGGTGCACAAGTTATCGCATGGGATGGAGATTCATGCAGAGAAGAATTTAATTCGAAGCAATTTCAGTTGTGGAAAATATGAGTCCTGGTGAAAGTAGATTAATTGTGTTGGCAACAGGTGGAGGGAAGACAATTTGCTTTGCTACAATTGTTGTTTCAATAGTGGATACCAGAAAACCAAATGGGACGCTTACAGTCACAGGATTGACGGATCTTTATGCCGCAAGGTTAGCAGTCGATGGTTTCCATGCTGTATCTCTAGCCAACCAAGATTTAGTGAAGATTTGGTTGCCTGACTTTGCAACATCAGGAGCAGTCAAGAGTGGAGAAGGTGAGATAAAGAATTATTCCAAGCAGCTTGCGAAGGAACTGATAACTGAAGAGCTATTTCTTGAAATGACACAAGAAGCAAGTGTTGAACTGGAAAGATGGAACAACGATTAATGGAAGCAGAGAGCGTACAGGAACTTAGGGATAATGAGAAGGAAAAGGCGGCAAGCGCTATGGATATTTTGAAGGAAATTATTGATAAGAAGGAGCTTACCCATACGGATGTGATTACGCTGATTGACAAGATTGTTGTAAGTGAACGTAAGGGTGAGGGGTTAGATCTTGAGGTTGTGTGGAATACACCGTTTTTGGTGGTAAGTGAGTGATGCGTTGGTGAGAAGATTAAAGTCTCTCGCTAACGCATTTTGTTTGTGTCCTCCTCTAAGTCTAAGGGGACTACAGTATATTTGCTTGGCGAAATTTGGACTATGGTGTCAATTTAAGAGGTATTATAAGAAATATGTTGAATATACATAACGAATCGAAAAAAAACAATCTATTCTAAATAATGTCACGATATCTACCTCATATAGGATTATTAGGAAAAATTTAGATTAGTTCACACAATTTTTTGAAGCTGAGAAATGAGACGTTGAAATTTAACGATGAGATGGAGATGATTATGTGATTCCTGTAGATTCATTAAGTGGTATTAAAATATTTGCTGAGATTCAGGCAAACCTAATTCCAGGAGGGGTTTTGTTCGCGGTAGTAGAAGGTGATACGATCACATGGAAAAAAACTTCCGATTCATTTGATATTGACATATTGACAGTTGGGAAAAAGCTAGACTATAATAGCACATCGCTTACTGCGATTCGTGAGAAAAAGGTAATTACCCAAAATGTTTTGCGTTCTGTCTATGGAAAAAGGTTACGAGTCGTTTCAATTCCAATTATCAATGAAGCCAATGAGGCAGTTGGGGCTTTTGCCATGGCAACTCCAAAACTACATCCAATAGCGGCTGCATTTGATAAGTTTGCCCCAATGCTTGCTGAAATGTTTCCTGAAGGCGCTTTCTTGTATATGACTGATTTAGAAAAAATTGCCTACAGGCAGCCTTCTAAGAAATTTGATATGCCAACAGTTAAAGTCGGAAATGCATTGAAAGAAAGTGATATTGCCTCAAAAACCTTAAAAACAAGGCAGTTTTCGATGTCAGAGGTGGACGCAGATATTTATGGAGTACCAGTATTTGTTATAAACTATCCATTGTTTGATGATGATAATGAAAATGAACTAGTTGCAACATTTGGCATTGCTATACCTAAGAAATTGGCAGTACAGTTGCGTGATATATCGATTCATTTAAAGGATGGTTTGGGTGAAATATCTGCTGCAATTCAGCAACTAGCTGCCTCAGCCTCACAAATACACACCAATGAAAAGGAACTTAACAAAGATATCAAAGGAATCATTAATCTCTCTGGAGAGATTAATAATGTCTCGGAATTTATTAAGAAGATTGCTGGTGAAACTAATATGCTTGGATTAAACGCTACTATTGAAGCAGCCAGGGTTGGAGAAGCTGGTAGAGGTTTCGGGGTTGTTGCTGATGAGATCAGAAAATTGTCCGAACATTCAAAGGGTACTGTGCCAAAACTAAAAAAACTGACAGATAATATTAATAGCGTTGTTGGTGAGGCAAGTGAAAAGAGTAAGATTTCTTTACAGTCTAGCCAAGAACAAGCAGCCGCTACTGAAGAGATAACCGCGAGTATTGAGGAAATTACTTTAATAGCTGAAGAATTAAATAAAGTTGCACAGAAATTATAATAATTCTGGTTAGCTATCTGTTATGAGTATTCTTCTAAATAATGTACGAGAAAATGTTGTGTTTATAAGAGCAGTAGTGCATTTTGCCTTAAATTTCTTTTGATTATTTCAAGAGAGATTTAAGGCAAAATGTTTTCTAACATACCAATGTGGCGAACTGACATACATTAGAAGAGTTTGATAAACAACGCACACACAATGAAGTAACATCAACGCACGTCGAGCCGGTGGCTTGTCTCAACAGAAAACACAGTTGAAAGTGGCTTGTGGTGCTGGTTCTGGAATTGGGAGTGAATTGTATAGCAAATCTAATAGGACCATCTACGTCGACGGGAACATTTTGTAGGGTTTTGGTAGATAGTTTTGGGGTATGGCTGGAACACGGGAACATATTGCGTATGTAATTATTTCCAGCAGCGTTGGTAATTTTTGTTGTGGATGTTTTTGCTTGCCAAATGAGAGCAAATGAGCAATTATTGAACTGTCAGATCGTTTGAACAAATATTTAATGCGTTGGTTGCGAAGATAGAAATTCTCACACCAACGCATTTTGTTTTTGAGTTGAAGAACGGGATGAGGGATAGTGCCAGACTGGTATACCACTCCATAAGGTTAGGGGCAATTCAGATAATCTGGCTTTTCTTGATTATTTTTGTCACTTTGGGAGGAATTGAGCGAAAAACGTCGAATGTTCTGAGTGGCATTATATAGAAGCAATATAAATATTAGTTCTTATCGAGATTTCTTTTGTAGATGTTAGGGCCAATTTTGTTTAGATATCTTTAAGTTATTTGGCTGTTTATAAGGGAGTTGATTGTAAAGTGATGATAAAAGGTTTTAAATATTTTCCGCTGAGAATGTTTCGTGTTCTATTCTTTTTGAACTTTATTCTTTTACTTCTCCAAGCTTGTTTGCTTCCTGTTAATGCGGAAGCGGAAACTGATGCTCAACAAAAGAATGTGTTAATAATTCATTCTCAAGATCAATTTCTCCCGGCGAATATAGTAATGGACAATAATATATATTCTGTTCTAAAAAGCGATCATACCTTAAACGTATCTATATACAGCGAGTACTTGGAAATGGTACGGTTTAATTCATTGGCAACTCAGAACGAAATAATTCGTAGGTTACAAGTAAAGTATTCGAACTTCAAGATTGATCTTGTAATAATTACAGATGATACTTCCTGGGAGTTTATGGAAAAAAATGGTGAAGCGCTATTTCCAGGCGTGCCCGTAGTTTTATGTGGAATAACCGAGGGTAAGATTGATGCCAACAGTCTAAAAGACAATATTACAGGTAATTTGAAAAATGTGGACATTAAAAACACGATTGGTGATATTTTAAAAGTCCAGCCGAATACCAAGGGGATAGCAGTGGTCATTGGCACGAGTGCTCAAGATGCTTACTATGAGAAAATTACTCGACAAGCTTTTAATGAGTACTTGGGAAAGGTCAAAGCGAACTACATCATCGGATTCAGTATAGAAGAGACACAACAAAAAATTGCAAACCTTCCACCTAATACTGTAGTTCTATATGTTTCTATGTATACTGACGGAGCAGGGCAAGGCTTTAACCCTAGAGACGTTTTGACGCTTCTGAAAAAAACGTCAAATGCTCCTATCTATGGATTAACAGAAACATATTTGGGTTATGGAATAGTCGGCGGGAGTTTAATGAGTTTCAAGGACTTTAGCCAAAATGCAGCAGAAATTGCTCTGCAAGTTCTTAATGGTAAGAAACCCTCCGAAATATCTATTAAAGTCAGTGAAAATAAAAAGTATTTTGATTGGGCAGAAATGCAGAGATGGGGAATTAATGAAAAGGATCTTCCTTTTAATAGTTTAATTATAAACAAAGATTTAAGTTTATGGGATAATTATATATGGCAGATTGTTGGTATCATTTTATTTATACTCATCGAGACGTTAATGATTCTCCTGCTGCTCCTTCAGTCGAGATTTAATAAGAAAGCAAAAGAAGAAATAGTATTACTAAATAATGAACTTGAACAGAAAGTTAAGGATAGAACTGTAGAACTTGAAGATGTAAATTCAATGCTGGAAAAACTAAATAGCGAGCTTGAGGAAGAGGTCGATGAACGTAAAAAGGTAGAAGAACAGATAACACAAATGAATATCGGACTTGAAAGGAAGGTAGTAGAACGGACAAACGAACTTGCGAAAATGAATGAGCAGCTTGAAGAAAATAATAGTAGCCTAGTTGAAGAGATTGCTGATCGAAAAAGAGCTGAAAAGGAAATCCTTTATCTAAGCTATCATGATCATCTGACAGGTTTATACAATCGTAGATTTTACGAAGAAGAGTTAGCGCGATTAGATGTGGAAAGAAACTATCCGTTGACCCTCGTTTTGGGTGATGTAAATGGTTTGAAACTTATTAATGATTCCTTTGGACATGTTATGGGTGATAATCTACTAAAGAAAGTTGCAGAAGTACTAAAGAAGGGATGCCGAGCCGATGATATTATTTCCAGACTCGGAGGGGACGAATTTATTATCATATTACCAAAAACGGATGCTTTTGAAGCAGAGAAAATCATTAATCGTTTCAATGATCTTTCAATACAAGAAAAAGTAGGTTCCCTTAGTATTTCTATTTCCTTTGGGTACGAAACAAAGAAGAACTATGATGAAAAAATCGAAGATATATTCAAAAAAGCCGAAGATCATATGTACAAGAAAAAACTCTTTGAAAGTCCTAGTATGAGAGGGAAGACAATTCAAGCTATCATTAATACGTTACATGAAAAAAATAAAAGGGAAGAAGCACACTCCCATAGAGTTTCGATATTTTGTGAAAAAATAGGTCAAGCATTAAATTTATTAGAAGGAGAAATCCAAGAACTTAAAACAGTTGGGTTACTTCATGATATTGGGAAAATTGCAATAGATGAAACCATACTCAATAAGCCAGGGCAACTAACCGACGATGAATGGAAAGAAATTAGGCGTCACCCAGAAATAGGTTATAGAATTCTAAGTACGTTAAACGATATGTCTGATATGGCTAACTACGCCCTGTATCACCATGAAAGATGGGATGGAAAAGGATATCCAAAAGGCTTAAAAGGGGGCGAAATACCCTTTATGTCAAGAATCATAGCTATAGCGGATGCATATGATGCAATGACAAGTGAGAGAAGTTACCGGAGTGCACTACCAGAGGAAGTCATAATAGCAGAGTTGCAAAAAAATGCAGGTTTGCAGTTTGATCCGAAACTGGTAAGTGTATTTATTGAAAAAGTATTAGGAAAAATCAGTGGAATTGCGCCGCTCACTTGAAAGCAAGCACGGTAGGAGCATCCCAAATTGTTAACAGGATCCGTGAATCGTCCTCCTGATTCCCATCCTGGCTTTTCTTGGCCGTATTTCATTCCCATACTTGTTCTTATTAATTGGATCATATCCTCCAGAGAGGCCTGTCTTGGATTTGTCAGAGTCAAGTTCGGATCAACAGCAAGGACAGACGACTACAGGTAACAGGCAAAATTTAAGCAAGATTCCAAGGCATGTTATAATTACCTATATTAAAGTGGGGAGTGTTTAATTGTGTCTAAGTCTGAGACAAGAGAATACATGATTAAAGCTGCTCAAACTATTTTTAGTGAAAAAGGCTATGAAGCAGCAACCACAAGAGAAATTGCAATAAGAGCAAATGTGAATGAGATTACGTTATTTCGGCACTTCGGTACCAAATCGGGCCTCCTACAAGAGTGTATCAATCGATTCGCATCTGCTGCTAGTCTCACAAGCGAATTAGATGAAGAATTACTCGGCGATTTACAGCATGACTTGGAATACTTGGCGAGAACCTACCTAACGTCCGCAATGAAACGTATTGAGCATTTAAGACTTTGTATCATGGAGGCACCGCGTAATCCAGAATTAGCCTGCATATTTTCCCAAATTCCTATACGCTTAAGTTCTCATTTAGAGGAATACCTTTTGGGGCAATACGAAAAAGGAGCAATTCCTAAATCTAATTTCGAGCTGAGTAGTCAGGTTTTCTATGGATCACTTTTTCAATTTGTTCTTTCCAAATGTGGTTTTATCTTTGGATTTCTGGAACAACCTGAAGATGAGGTCGTAAAAACCATAGTCACCATGTTCATAGCCTACTTGGAACAAGGCGTGGATACTAAACAGTTGGCTAGAGATGCACAATAGATTACTTTATTATATAGCAGCAAAGAAACGCTGTCGGCAATCATGGAAGATATTTGCATTTCAAAGTCCTACAATGATACATATGGGCACTAGAAAGTTAAGAGTAGTGTTGATTTTAGCTGACTTAATACCCCAATAGGGTCTTTAGCGTACTGTGAAAGCTTTGTATGGCTATCTCTAGGTCGTCGAGGACGACGTGGTACTCCTGCTTGATATAATTGCAATTTATTAAAGTTGTAATGTTTTCGGCTTAGATTCTTCATTAGGCACCTGTACCACCCGCTTCTTTTTTAGTTCGAAGAATTTTACAATATTGGTTATTCTACCGTAAACCAATAGGGTATCGCCTTGTTGGATGACATAGTCAGCCTCTGGAAAGGGTACAATTTGGTCCCCTTTATCTACATTAAGCACCTGAATTTTGTTTTCTTTCAAGGGCGCGTCTGTCAATGCTTTACCGACCAAGAAGTGTGTTCCTCTGACATATATTTGGTACAACCCATAATCACTGTTCTGTTTTAACATTGTATATAATCTTTTATTACTTCTCTTTTTCATTTGTTTAAATATGAATCGTTCAAATACCATATCTATGTAAATTGTTAAATGCCTCTTACTGAGTAGCCACAGTAGGGTCAATAGAAATATCATTAATATCAATATATCCACTGGCTGGACTTCCGTTCGTAATATGTTTATTAGAAATGATATTGAAGTAGCTGTACCAAGATAACCTGTCAGCATAATAAACTGTGCAATAAGTCTTACGTTTGGGTTCCTTGTAATTATTTCACTTTCCTTTGTAGTGAACCCAACACCTGTTACCATAGATATCACTTGAAATTTCGCTTTTTCCTCAGGTATCCCAAAGAATTTCAATAAGATTGAGAAGAATTCTAATACGCATAGAAAAACAATTAAAAACAAACCGAAATACAGAACCAATGTTATCCCTACCTTTTAGAATATTTGTAACCAATACAAATTTGTTGAATTTCCAGTTGTATATCATATGTAAAATTACAACATACTATAACCAAAAATTTACAAATGGCTTACCCAGCAGATGAAAAAGTTAAAATCCGACTAGATGCATTTTGCAAATTACTCAAATATTACCTTTAAAGAGTACATGTCAGTTCGATTTTACTAAGATAAACTCCAAGAGCAGGAAGATCTTAGTGTAGCTCGGATAACAATGGCATGCCCTAAAAAATAGTTTGTCAAAGAACCTCACCAGTTTAGAGTTTTATTTAAAATACGGCCTTCGTTTTAAGGAGCCTTACACCTTAAACGAGGCCGTGATTTAATTTAGGGGATGTTAAGAAAATGGCAAATATCGCGTGTGTACGGATAATCAAGAGCAGTAGATTATATTTTTTCTGACGGACTTTCTCCAAATGATCTGGCGGTCCTCGTATGTTTGGCGGGAATGTGACTCCACTAGGAGTATGCAACGATATTCAATATAGCACGCTCTTGACTGCCGTTTTTTGTAGTAGTATAGTTAAAATATACTAAATGACCAAATAAGTATAAATAGTCATGCGATTAAAATTATAAAAGGGAGGGTTTATGTCAATCAAGAGCAAGGACGAAAATTCAGGGCGTAAGGACGTAGCAAAACGAGTTGAGAGAGCACACCGTATTCTGGATGTAGCTGCTGCTTTGATTCTGCGCTGGGGATATAACAAGACCACCATTGACGATGTTGCCAGGGAGGCTGGGGTCGCAAAAGGCACCATTTATCTTCATTGGAAAACAAGGGAGGATTTGTTCAGAGCACTAATTAGGCGTGAAAGAGTGGATATGGCTGAAGATGTTAAGCAGCGCATTTCTGAAGATCCCATGGGTGCAACGCTGCGGGGGATACTCAAACACTTGGCATTGGTGGTTATGAAACGTCCTCTGATGAAGGCGCTCCTTTTGCGTGATTTGGATGTGATCGGGAAGCTGGCACACAGTGGGAACAGTACTATCAGCTATGTGGAAAAGTTGACAGGTTTTAATTCTTATCTGGAAACGTTACGAGACCATGGCTTGATAAGGGCGGATCTCAATTTGAAGGCGCAGATGTATATCTTTAATGCTATTTTTATGGGATTTTTTCTTACTATGCCCTTAATGCCGGAGGGGTTTACTATAGCGGATGAGGAACTTGCCGAATTAATGGCTGAGACGGTACATTGCACTCTTGAGGGTAACCGCTCTATCACTGAAGATGATATAAAAGCCGTTTCCCTGGCCTTTATGCAGTATCTAGATCATGCGGTGGCAGTTGCTAAGGAGCACTTGCAACGGGAATTACGATGATGATCGGTAAATGAAATAGGCGGATTAGCAAAGTAACCCGCCCCTTCCCGAACCGTACAAGCGACTTGTCACCGCATACGGCTCTCCATATTCCAAATGAGTTATCGTCGTTTCAATTGATTTAACTGAAATCTGTT
>Ga0209123_1000667_pt1 | contig 40918 bp, 28 predicted proteins | sample BarGraIncu00431A_FD_184500 | JGI IMG/M metagenome (GOLD analysis project Ga0209123, IMG submission 184500) | Arctic peat soil microbial communities from Barrow, Alaska, USA - Barrow Graham LP Incubations 004-31A (SPAdes) (version 2) | ecosystem: Environmental > Terrestrial > Soil > Wetlands >...
TCATTGTACGCTACTGTTAGGTTCACCAACAAAGGTAACCAGTTCAAAAGTGCGACAAGGTTTTTGGCAATATACATACTGATTATATGTAAGTTAGAATTGTATTTAACAGTTTTTAATAGACACTAGTGCTTTAGTTACTTTAGTTTAATATCTTTGGACTAAAAAAAATACTAACCTTAAAATTTCTAAGTCTATGGAGAGCGATATATTAAAGTCGTATGCCAATGAATTGCGCAAAGGCTCACATGTTGCGTTTAATGCAATTTATGAAATGTATGGAGGTAAAATATACGGATTTGTGTTTTCTCATACAAAATCGTCAGAAATAGCTAAAGATATTGTTCAAGACACATTCTTAAAACTCTGGACAATGCGTAGCACCATAACAGCTGATGGTTCGCTGCAATCTCTTCTTTTTACAATTTCCAACCATAAAATGATTGATGTTTTCAGATCCCAAATCAATAAAGTTGAATTTGAGGATTATATTGAATACTCAGAGAATGATGAGTATTCAGAGAATAGCGTTGAAAGAAAAATATACTACGACGAATTTATTAAGGCTTTATCAATAAGTAAAAAGCTTCTACCTCAACGGCAACTTGAAATATTTGAATTAAGTAGAGAAAAAGGGTTGAACATTGAAGAAATAGCCAAAGGATTGAACATATCCGAGCAAACCGTAAAAAACCAATTAACATCTGCCTTAAAAACAATTAGGGTGGAACTAAGTAAGCATAATATGCTATTTTTAATAATATTTGAAATATGTTTTACAACATATAAAATTAAATAGTACTATTTTTTAATAATAACGTGTATAAGTAACCAACCGAAAAAATGAAAACGTTTATAATAAAACTATATATAAAATTTCTTTACGGAAACATCAGTCGTGATGAGTTTCTGGAAATGCGATATGAAATAAATAAGACAAGTGATAAAGAATTATCTGCCTTATTGGAAGAGGAATGGAATGATGATTTGAATGTAAATAAAATATCTGAGAAAGATAAGGCTGAAATTAAAAAAAATCTGAACTTTTATATCAATTATGATACTAAAAGATCCAACAAAAAAAGGTATTATCAAATAGCAGCAGTTTTAATACCATGCGTGGTATTACTTTCAGTTTATTTATACACTCTACAACCTCAGAAAGAAAACGGAAATTTTGTGGTGGAAGTTAAAGCAGGAGAAAAGGCACTAGTGACATTGCCTGACCATTCGCGTGTTTGGCTAAATTCAAAAACTAAACTGACATATATAAATGGCTTAGTTAATACTAGAGAAGTGAAGTTAACTGGTGAAGCTTTTTTCAAGGTAAGCAAAGATAAAACCCATCCTTTTTTAGTTTCTATGAATAATTTACACGTTGAAGTCTTAGGAACTTCTTTCAATGTAAAGGCAACGCCGGGGTCGGATTTAATTGAAACTTCTTTAGTGGAAGGGAAAGTAAAATTATCAGGTGTAAATTTATCTCAGGATTATTATTTAAAGCCTAACGAAAAAGCAATCTATTCTCATTCAAATAAAAATATTCAAATTGTATCAACAGATAATGAATTAGAAACCGCATGGAAAGATAATAAATTGGAATTTAAATCTGAATCATTCAAAAATATCTTAACCCGTATGGAAGACTGGTACGGAGTGATTATAACATGTAACTGTCCTAAAATTGAGAACGATCCTATTTCCGGTACATTCAATAATGAACAGTTGACTGAAGTGTTAGATAATTTCAAAATATTATACCACATTAAGTACGAAATAAAAGATAAAAATATAATAATAACAAGTAAATAATTTTTTAAAGAGAAGCCTATGATACGAAAGAAATTCACCACTAATATTGAAAACCATAAAGATAAGTAAGTGGTACAATACAATGTACTATTCTAAATTTCCGACCTCTCCCCCCACCCTCTCACAAGGAGAGGGAGCTGCAGTGGTGAAAATAGGATGCAATCTAAAATGAAATAGGACATTATTTACTTCCCATTGCTTAGTTTAGATTATCTACATGAGATTAGAGTTAAATATTAATTTTCAATGCTCATTATTAACAATTATTTATGTATACAAAAAATAACCTTATTTCTTCCAAAACTTCATGTTTAAAGACAACTATTTTGATGGTTCTTTTGGCATTTAGTGGGTTGTTAAATGCTCAAAACCCGACACAAAAAATTTCAATGTCGCTTAAAGATGCAACTATAAAAGAACTGATTAAAGAAATTGAAACAAAAACAAACTATTCGGTTGTATATAGAAATCTTCAGATATCTGAGAAAAAGGATGTAACTATTAATGTTGTTGAAATGCCATTAATGGATGTAATTAATATGGTGTTTGACGCTCGTAATTTACAAGTAACTTTTAACAATAGAACCATTGTCATCTCAGAGAAAATAAAAAAAAACATTAAACCCGCTTCTTTAGAGAATAAATCAAGAAAAATTACCGGAATAATTACTGATGAAAACAATCAGCCTGTTATTGGTGCAATTGTTTCATTAAATGGAACTAAATCCATCACTATAACCGATGTAGATGGAAAATTTTCAATTGAATTAACCGATAATACTCAACTTAAAATTTCTTACATTGGATATGAACCTCAAACTATAGATGTTTCAGGAAAATCAACCGTTGCAATTTCACTTAGGCAATCGTTAAAAGCTTTAGATGAAATAGTTGTTGTTGGTTATGGTACTCAAAAAAAGGAAACGGTAACCGGCGCAATTGGTTCTGTCGGGAATAAAGAATTAATGCAGGCTTCAGTAGCGAATGTTGGTAATGCTCTGGTAGGCCGTATAGCAGGACTTACAGCAATACAAACAAGTGGTGAACCGGGTAATAATGCTGCTACTTTAAGAATAAGGGGAATTTCTACATTAAATGGAAGTGGACAGGATCCATTAATTGTAATAGATGGTATTCAGCAAACTTTGGAAGTTATGAATTCAATGGATGCGAATGAAATTGATGGAATTAATATCCTCAAAGATGCTTCCGCTACAGCTGTTTATGGTGTGCGTGGTGCGAATGGTGTTATTATCGTCACAACAAAACGAGGAAAAACGGGTAAACCACAAATTTCTTTTTCATCAAATTATGGAGTAACAATGGTTACCAGTCTACCCCAAACAACAAATTCATACGATTATGCCCTTTTTAGAAATCAGGCAATAATAAATGATGGTAACACTGCCCTTAATCCATTTTTATTCACAGCTGATCAACTTTGGAAATTTAAGAATAACCAGGATTACACACCACAGGAGCTGGCAAATATGAACTTGACCACATCTCAAATTGCAAAAATCCAATCTCAGGGTGCAATCTACTATACAAGTCATGATTGGTTCAAAGAACAATATGGAGCAACAGCTCCTCAAACACAATACAATTTAAATATATCAGGAGGTACAGATAAAGTGAAATACTTTTCTTCAGTTGGATATTTTTCGCAAGATGGAATAATTAATAATGCTTCATATGGAGGAGCTGATGTAAATTCACACTATACCCGTTATAACTTTCGATCGAATGTAGATGCATACATACTTAAGAATTTAGATATTTCTATAAATACTTCTGCTGAATTTTCAAATAATAGTGGTATCGTCGGTAGCAGTAATTATACAGATATGGGGTCAAGATTTAAACAGTTGAATCAATATATTGTTGAATCGCCGCCATTTGCCAGTCCTGGATTTGTTGATGGGAAACTCATCACCGGATTATTGTATAATCCTTCCATTTCAGACTTAAATACTTCAGGCAGTTCGCCTTTAGGTGTAGTGCTAAATACAAATATTGCAACTTACTATACAAGTATAGTGTCTGGAAGTATTAAATTAAAACATACGTTAGATTACTTAACAAAGGGCTTAACTGTTCACGCATTGGTATCTTATGATGATAGATATACCAAGGGAATTTTAAGTCATAATTCCATCCCAGGATACAGTGTTGGGAGAAATCCTTCAGATCCTTCCCAATTGGTTTTTAGCGGAGGAGTTGTTGGTGCAAATACAATTACTGATAACTGGGGTAATTATAAAGAACGGAAGTTCTATGTTGAAACAGCAGTAAACTATAATAGAACTTTTGGGAAAAGCACAGTAACGGGTTTGGTTTTGGCAAACGCCCAGAAGTATTCAAACCCCTGGCTTCAATACAATGTTCCACAAGGTTTGATGGGCATTTCAAGTCGTGCAACTTATAATTACTATGAAAGATATTTAGTTGAATTTAACCTTGGATACAATGGCTCAGAAAATTTTCCTGTCAATAATAGATTTGGTTTATTTCCTGCATTATCTGCTGGTTGGGTAGCTTCAAACGAACCATTCTTTCCGAAGGATGCTTTTATTTCCTGGTTAAAGGTTAGGGCTTCTTATGGAGAAGTTGGAAATGACCAGATTGGTGGAAGAAGATTTTTGTATTTGCCCAGTACATGGGGAAGTACCGGTTATGATGTGCTTGCTGGTTATTCTTTTGGATCTTCAAACGGATCAAGTCCTAATGCCGGTTATACAGGTGTAACAGAGACAACCGTTGGGAATCCCTTTGTGACATGGGAACGAGCAGTTAAACAAGATTACGCATTAGAAATGAAATTGTTTAAAGATAAGCTTTCATTAACTGCTGACTATTTTTCTGAAAAACGAGATAATATTCTTATAAGTCTGGGCACAACTACCAATTTAATCGGAGCTAATCTACCCCCAGCCAACGTAGGTAAAATGTCTAATCACGGCTTCGAACTTCAATTAGAATGGAGAGATAGAATTGAATCATTCAATTACTGGATAAAAGGTAATCTGTCTTTTTCAAAAAATAAAATTGATTACATGGCAGAACCAAATAATGTTTATCCATGGATGAATACCACTGGTTTTTCCTACGGTCAATATAAAGGATATATTACGAATGGCTTTTACAATACTCAAGCAGAAGTTAACAATCACCCGTATTCGACAACAGATGCCAATAAAGTTCAACTTGGGGACATAAAGTATGTGGATATTAATGGTGATGGGATAATTGATTCTAAAGATGCTGTTCCAATCGGATATTCTGCTATACCACAATATGCCTATAATCTATCGTTGGGTCTTGAATACAAAGGATTTGATATATCAATACTTGGTATTGGGACAGCAAACGGCTCATTCCCGTCGACATTTTATTTCATTGGCCCATTTTTCAAAGATCAATCGACAGCCTATCAATGGCAATTTGATGGTCAATGGACTGCTGCCAAAGCTGCAAGTGGTCAAAGTATAACTTATCCTCGAGCTTCAATGAACAACATTGGAAATAATAATGGTGCTCCAAGTGACTTTTGGTTGAAATCGACTGATTTCTTCAAGATTAAAAACGTTGAAATCGGATACACCTTTAAAAAATTAAATTTCCTAAGTAGCTTACAAATTAGTCAAATAAGAATTTACAGTAATGCCAATAATCTTTTGACCTGGTCAAAAGACATGGTTCCGGGCATGGATCCGGAGCAAGCATCAAGTAATGGAGCCAGTGGTGGCTTAATGTATCCACTTACCCGGATAGTGAATTTTGGCGTTAAAATACAGTTCTAAAAATCAATTTTATTATGAAAAAAACTCTAATTATAGCATTTTTCAGCTTAATATTAATAGTGTGTATTACATCTTGCCAGGATGAATTTTTACAAAAACCGGTTGGAAGTGATTTAAATGTAGATTCTATATTTACCAAAAAAGATAAAGCGATCATGGCTGTGGCTCAAGCATATTCTTATTGTTTGGCCACAGGTATCCCTGTTGCAGACTGGGTTGGAAGCAACGCTGGAGTAAATCATGGAACTATGGACGATTTATGTGGTGATATGATAAATATGAGCAATTGGGAGGATACTTATTGGATTGTCAGGCAGGGTATGGCTGCAAATTGGGGAAATGAAGACAATTACAATTTTCACTGGATAGCAATCAGACAAGCGTATTTGGTTATGGATAATATTCAGAATGTAACTGATTATTCGGACTCAACCAAAAACCAAATCCAACTTGAAATGAAGGCACTCGTTGCATTTCAATATTTAGAAATGTTTAAAAGATATGGTGGTGTTCCAATTATTAAGGATGTCTTGACGACAAATGACAATTCCGTAATTCCAAGAGCAACACTACAGGAAACACTTGATTTTATTGTAAAACTGTGTGATGATGCCAGTGGATTACCGAACACATATCCTGATAATCAGAAAGGAAGACTAACAGCAGGAATTCCATTGGCAATAAAGGCTGAAGCGTATCTTTTTGCGGCACGTCCATTATTCAATTCAGAAACATCTTATTTAAGTCTGAGCGCTAATAATAATTTAATTTGTTTCGGAAATTACGATCCCGCGAGATGGCAAAAAGCAGCCGATGCAAGCAAAGCTGTGGTTGATTGGGCATTAGCAAACAGTTATGTGATTATAAATACCGGAAGTCCGTTGGATGATTATGGGAATGCCACATCTACTCCTAATAATCCAGAAGTTTTGTTAGCATATAATTTACAAATAGGAGACAGAGGTTTTTACAGGCATTACAATCTACATTATTGGGATGTTAATACTAATTATTTGTCTTATGAGATGCTTTCAAAATATTATAAAGCAGATGGAACTGAACAAACCTGGCCTGATGCCACTGCTCGTCCGTTCAGTGAATATGTTTCTAAAATGCAGGCGATGGAACCTCGTTTAAAAGCATCAATTTATGCATTTTCGATTGATACATGGAACAACCCGAATGACACCTATTGGAATGCATCAACAATCTACAATGCCAATGCAAGTCTCTCATCTGCTTGTGGCTTTTCAACAAAGTTTTGGTACAAAGCAGGAACCAGAAACTGGATGAATTTTCCTATCTATCGTTTGGCGGAATTCTATCTGAATATGGCTGAAGCATTCAACGAAGTTGGAAATTCAGCACAAGCACTTAGTAATCTCAATGTCATCAGACAAAGAGCAGGACTACCAGATATTACAGAAACGAATCCTGATAATTTACGGGCAATTATTCAACGAGAATGGGCCATTGAATTCTTTAGAGAAGGTCATCGCTTTCATGATGTAAAACATTGGAAATTGCCCAACCTATCAAATGGAATAATCGGTGGCGACCATAAATATTTCACGTATACTTTTTCAAATACTAATAGCCATATATTGGCAAGTGATTATAATAATTATAGAACAATTGTAGCATTTACAGGATATTGGAATGCAAATCAATATCTTAATCCATTCCCTTTGACTGAGGTAAATAAAGGTTATCTCGTACAAAATCCAGGATATTAAATGTAATTTATATTTTTAGTAATTCTTTAATCCTTCAAGTAATGATAAATTTTTTTTTAAATAAAATTTCATCCAGATTCTTACTCATTTGTACTGGTATATATATAACAAGTTTTAGTGTTTATGCACAGGGTAATATTTGGAAACCAGTAACTGATTCAACCCAAAATATTTCTTCGAAATCAACTTCAGGCATTTCGGGTCAGCTACTCAACCATACTCCAGCAGGAAATATCACAAATACTCTGTATGGAGTTCTACCTGGTTTAATTGTTACTCAGGGGAATGGCGAACCGGGTAACGATGCAGCATATTTGAGTCTTCGTGGGAATGCGACTTATAATAATAATGATATTGTGGTTTATGTTGATGGCTTCCAGTCAACATTGGCATACTTTCAGAATCTTTCGGCAAGTGAAATTGAAAGTGTAACTGTATTGAAAGATGCTGCTACTTTGTCTCAATTTGGGATGAAAGGTGCTAACGGAGTGCTTTGGGTTATGACCAAAAGAGGAAAGATTGGTAAAACAAGAATAGAAATGCAGGTTAGAACAGGTATCCAACAACCAATTAATATTAACAAACCGCTCGGTTCTTATGATTATGCAAATATATATAATCAAGCAGCGAGTAATGACAATGGAAGAATATGGACACCAAAATATACGGACAGTCAATTGCAGTCTTATAAGGATGGTTCAGGAACTAACGTTAGTTGGTACGATCAAGTGCTTAAAAGTTCAACACCTTTTCAAGATGCTAATTTTAATATAAACGGTGGGGATTCTAATGCAAGATACTTTATTGTTGGGAGTTTTCTGAATAATCAGGGAATGTACAATGTGAATAATGACGATACCCATTCTAATTTGCAATTTCAGAGTTATAATTTAAGAAGTAATCTGGATATGAATTTATTCAAAATATTTGAAGCAAAATTGGATATTGGTGGACGTATTCAGAACATGAAAGGTCCGGATTATGATACAAAAACATTGTACGCAAATCTGGATAAATATCCGTCAAACATTTATCCAGTAAAAAATGCAGATGGCTCCTGGACAGGAACCAGCACTTTCCCTGATAATCCGGTTGGTGTAACAAATGATTATGGTATCAGAGAATTTCGAGAAAAATATCTTCAGGCGAATCTTAGTTTAAAGGAGAAACTTGACTTTATTGCTCAAGGTTTTTACTTAACTGAGGGCATATCATTTAATACCTGGACTAAAGGTTCGAATAGTAAGTGGAAACGTTTTGCTCGATATATTAATGGAGTGGTTCAAACAACAGATTTAAATACAAACTACTCTGTGTGGGATGATTCTGGCACAGATCAATATTCGATGAACCAAACCAAATTAGGTTTAGGTTATGATAAAACTTTTGGATTGCATACTATATCTGCTGTTGTGAACTACTTATGGTTCTCGAATAAAGTAGATGTGAATCAAAATGGTTGGGCAGGCACCAGTATGAATTATAATTATGAAAATCTTGGAGGTACAATTCATTATGACTTCAACAAGAAATATATAGCTGATTTCGGTTTTGCAGCAAGTGGTTCTGACAATTATGCCAAAGGAAACCAGTGGGGATTTTATCCGGCATTATCAGCAGCCTGGGTTATTTCAAATGAATCGTTTTTAATTAATAACAAAACTATTGATCAATTGAAATTAAGAGCTTCAGCAGGGAAAACAGGGAACGATCAATTTTGGGGTGACAGGTATTTATATCAACAGTATTTCGGTTCAGCAGGTTCTTATAATACAGGAACAACTTCTATAACAAATCATGGAGGAACTATTCAAATCAATACTCCTAATCCCAATTTTTTTGCTGAACAAAGTTTAAAGTACGATGTAGGAATTGATCTTAAATTGTTTAAAAAGTTACAAGTTACGGTGGAAGCTTTTATGGATAATAGATCTGGAATTGTAACACAAGACAATACTGTAATGGCGACTTTTGGAGGTGCTTCTCCTTATAATAATGTGGGAAAAGTTACCAATCAGGGTGCTGAATTAAGTGTTACATTTAACGATAAAATTGGAAAATTCTCCTACTTTGTAAATGGGATGGTTACCTATAGTCAAAACGTAATTGATTATATGGCTGAAGTACAGCCAATTTCAGGAATGAGGCAAACAGGCAATAGCATTAATTCAAAATACGGAAACCAAAGTATTGGATTTTATCAAGTAGCAGATTTTAATGCAGATGGCACTTTAAAGTCATCTTTGCCAACACCTGCTTTCGGTGCTGTTCAACCCGGAGATTTAAAATACAAAGATATAAACGGTGATGGGAAAATTAACGAACTGGATGTTGCCAAAATAGGATTGCCGTATCTTCCCTCCACCTATTATTCTTTTAGTTGTGGGATAGAATATCAAGGCCTTGATTTACAAGCCCTTTTTCAGGGAGCTGCCGGAAGAGATGTTAACTTGTTGGATGATTATAATCAGGTAATTGCATTTAATAATAATGGAAATGCTTTCGCCATTGCAAAAGGTGCTTGGGCTTATTATCCCGATCAAAATATCGATACTCGCTCAACAGCAACTTATCCAAGATTATCTCTTACAAACAACCAAAACAACTATAGAACTTCAAATTTTTGGATAAAAAACGGTAATTTTTTAAGGTTACGAAATGTAGAATTAGGCTATTCTTTGCCTAAATCCGTAATTAAACAAATTCATTTTACTAAAGTAAGGTTTTTTGCAAACACTACTAATCCATTTACCTGGAGTAGTCTGTTGACAAATTACCATATTGATCCTGAAACTATGACAGGAGTCCCAGCATTAAAAACAACTACTGTTGGAGTTACTTTAAATTTCTAATCTTAAATTAAATATCAGTAATATGAAAAGCAATAAAATAATAATACTCAGTTATTTTGTAATTACTTTAATCGGTTGGAGCTGTACGAATGATTTTCTGAATACAAATCCAAATACTAAGTTAACACAAAGTATGATTAATACAGGTTATTCAAAAATATGGGATTTTGGATATGCTCCTTATGCATATTTGAGCAATGGATTTAATGGCATTGATGGAAATTTAAATGCTGCTATTACTGATGAAGCAGAACAAACTTCTCCAAGTTCTAATGCTCAATTATATAACAATGGGAGCTGGAGTGCCTACAATAATCCATTAGATGTGTACTCAACTTGTTATCAGGGGATTCGAGCTGCAAGTTTTTTTTTAGAAAACTTTACAAACTATAGAACTTTTCTTGCACTAAACAGAGACACTATATCTGATCATCAGATGCAATATAAAATAGATGTTCTTGATATTCAATGGATGAGAGCTGAGGCAAGAGTTTTAAGAGCCTGGTATTATTTTGAACTGTTGAAGAGATACGGTGATGTTCCTTTGATTAAAAAAGTATTATCGACTTCAGATTCTATAAATGTTCCAAGAGCAAAATACGATGATGTTGTTAGTTATGCTATTAGCGAAATTGATTTAGCAACTGATAGTTTGCAACCTAATTGGAATTCATCTGCTTTTGTAAATAATGCCGGCCGTATAGATAAGGGAGTTGCATTAGCAATAAAGTCGCGCCTTTTACTATATGCTGCAAGTCCATTACATAATCCTAATAATGACCCTATTAAATGGCAAAAAGCTGCCCAAGCAGCTAATGATGTCATTCAATTAAAATATTACTCTTTAGCAACAAATTACCAGAACTTGTTTTACATTGATAACACAGTTACAAGCAAAGAAACTATTTGGGCAATACGTTTAAATACAACAAATACCTTAGAAAAACAAAATTATTCGATTGGAACTGTTGGCGGTAACAGTGGGGCGACTCCCAGTCAAAATTTGGTTGATGATTACGAATACAAAACAACACCTGATCCAAAATTACCTTACAAAAATAAAGACCCCCGTTTAGGCTTAACAGTTGTTTTGAATGCGTCTATATGGAATGGAAGAATAATGCAAATTTACGCAGGTGGAATTGATGGAATAGGTCAAACTAATGCAACAAAGACAGGATATTATCTTAAAAAGTTTCTTTCACCAAATCTCGATTTAGCTAACAATGTTAGTATGCAACGATCTTGGATTGTTTTCAGATATGCAGAAATCTTGCTTAACTATGCAGAAGCAATGAACGAAGTTTATGGACCTGATAATAATAATGGATATTCAATGACCGCACGTCAAGCAATAAATGCAGTTAGAAGCAGAACAGGTATTTTGATGCCGGCAGTTGTTGCAACTAATCAAACTGAAATGAGAGAAAAAATTAAACATGAACGTAGAATTGAATTGGCTTTCGAGGATCACAGATATTGGGATTTATTGAGATGGGAAGATGCAGAGGTTGCTTTGAATGCCCCATTAATGGGAATTTTAGCAGTCAAAAATACGGATAATACATATACCTACACTACATTTGAAGTAGAAGATAGAGTTTTTGATGCTTCAAAGATGTATTATTTCCCTATACCTCAGTCGGAAATTGTAAAATCGAACGGCATATTAATTCAGAATCCAAATTGGTAATATTTAAAATAATTAGTTATGAAAATCCAAATTGAATATATTGTTGTACTTATAATGCTCATTGTTACTGGTTTTATGACATCTTGTGACCCAAATGACTATCAAATTGAATGGGGTCTTAGTAAAGTATATATACCTCAGGCCATTAATAGTGGAAGCACGTTTTATTCAGTTCCAACAGGAAATAATTATAGTGTAGACTCTGTAAACAACAAAATCAATATTAATCTGGGGGTATATCGCTCCGGATTGCAAAAGTTGGAATCATTTACTGTAAATGTTGGTATTGACAATGATACGATTAACAAATTAATTACTGATGCAGCTCTTACTAATACAGTTTTAATGACTTCGGATATTTACACAATTCCTCAGAAAGTGACAGTTCCTGATGGCAGTAGAGATGTAAATTTCAATTTGAGTTTAGATAAAACAAAGTTAACCACATTTTATAATACGGCTGGAAATTCAGGATTAAGTATGGCATTGGCAGTCTATATTTCCAATCCAACAAAATATGAGTTGAATCCAACTATCTCAAAAGTAATAGTGGTTGTAGATGTCGCAAAAGTACTGGGTTTGCCTTGACATCCTGTAAAAATTCAAATTATATCTAGATTTAATTTATAATGGTGATTTTTGAAAACTTCAAAAATAACCAAATAAAATATTGATTTTCCATTAAAGTTTTAAATTACCAAATCATAATATGAAAAACTCCTTCTATTTAATGTTGTTTTTTTGCGTTTCATCTTTCAACTCATTCTCACAAACAAAAACTTCAAATGTTGTTGCATTTATGAACCAAAAAAACTACACTCAATTAAATGGTGCAGGTGCTGTTCTATTTTGCTTACAAACTGCAAATGGAGTTTTGTTAACCGGAAATAAACAAGGTTTAGGCAGTTCCTATGGTAAATGCCTTCCAGATCCCGAAGATAGTGTTAGTTGGAATAAAATATTTAATTATATGAATTGGTGTGGTTTTTCATTTATTCGTTTAAATTATGAACACGATGTAATTCAACCGGCTAAGAATGTATTCATATGGGATAATCCAACCGTTTATGCTAATGAAACAAAGAATTATAAAATCATGCTCAAAATTTTGGACTGGGCTCAAGCAAACAAAGTTGATGTTTTCTTAGAAGAAGTAGGTCCAAATGTAAGCTGGTTGAAAATATCAAATCAGGATATTCGTTATAGTGCCCCAAATGATTATAATCAATGGGCTATTGGTGTTTCAGGATTAATGAATAACCTGCTGAATAATTTGAATTATACATGCATAAAGATGCTAGCTATTGCCAATGAACCGGGAGGTTGGTGGTCATGGGCAGGGGGAGATATTTCTCAGGGGTATGCAGCTCTTCGACCAAAATTAACGGCTTATGGAATAAATATCCCTTTTATAGGACCAGAATGTCATTCAAGCATTGGTGATGCAACAATAAATAAGATTTATAATAATTCTAAAAATTACATTGGAATTTTTAGTGCACACAATTATGCAGAATCACAGCAAGATATGTTAGGAACAAGGCAAGCTTCATCTGAAAATTTAGTTATGCCGGCAATGTGGACTGAATTTGGAGGTGGTGATAATAGCGGTTATGATTGGAATATATCTGTTGCTCGTTGGCAACTTGGCTGTTATAACAACGGAATAGATGGTTTGGGAAGATGGAGTTTTCTGAATAACAATGATATTGATGGTAACTTCTCATTTATTCAAACGTACGATGAAACGAATCAAACATTGCTTTCCACCTTTACCAGAACTCCTAATTTGTATTATATAGATGGCTTGCTATCAAGATATGTTGCTAAAGGTTCTAACATTTATACAACAAAAACTGACAATAACTATTTAACACCAACAATGTTTGAAAGCCCTAATGGCAATATTACTTTTATTATTACAAACACTAATAAGAACGATATTTATCCTGTTAATTTTAAATTTCAAAATCTGAAAGCAAATAAAATATTATATCGTTATCAAATTACCGAAGTAAATAAAAATGTAGAAAATGTTAGTGTTGCTCCTTCTGCTCCGATTATTGTAACTGTTGATTCACCAACTTTTACGGATAACTTATCCAAGAATAGTATTTACGTATATTCTACGTACAATTTACAATCTACCGATAATGGTATAGTTGAAGATGGATCGCCTTTAACGTTCAGTCAATGGAAATTACCTGATACTTCTTTTCCATTAAATTCTAACGCTGTTATTTTTGATAATACAGATGTAAATATTCGTTATAGCCCGGATTGGAAGATAAAAAAAGATGCAGGAGTTTACAATGGTTCTTTGGTTTATACGAATACCATTGGAAGTTATTTTGACTTTGACATTACCGGTACAGGGTTCAGGTTGTATGGTCAACAAGATAATGGTTCGGGGACTGGATTAGTTTATATAGATGGAGTTTTTTCCGAATATGCCAATAATTTTTCTCCCCTTGGCAGGAATCAAATGATGATTTACGAAAGCCCTGTTTTGGAAGACAGAAAACATACCGTTCGTGTGATTTGCGATGGAAATACTACTTTGACTAGTAAAAGTAATTACATCAATATAGATGCCATTGGAGCTTATTCAGCAAATGCTCAGTTATCTGTACCTTTAGATGGAGAGCCATTACCGACACCACCACAACCACCGGTTGTTGATAATTCTACGGGAACAAATATATTGTTAAATCCATCATTCGAAAGTGGGAATAATGGTAATTGGACAAATACCGTTACAAGTGGGTCAGTAACAGGAATAACCGGAATTTTCCCGGCAAGATGGGATTTATCGGCAACAGAATCAGGTACTTATGCCCTTGTTCATGCTTCGACATCGAATACATTTAATGTTGTAACATCACAAACAACTCAAAATAATCAGGATGGCTTATACAAATTGTGTTTCTGGGCCAGATCAACAGGGGGAATGATAACTTCAGAAATAAGAGTAAAAAGTAGTACCGGAACATTTACAATAAAAATTCCTCAAACATTGAACAGCGCCTGGTCAATGTTTACAATGGATAGCATACAGATTAAAGGTGCGTGTACTGTTGAAATTGCTGATTTTACAAATCTTGGCAGATGGACTGCTGTTGATAACATGGAACTCTTTCGTTTCGGGGCTTTACCAACCGCATTGATTCCGGTCTATCAAAATTTTAATGAGAACCTTATAAAGGTATATGTACAAAATAAAATTGCAACAGTAGAATCAGAAAAATTGATAGATAAAATTAGTGTATATAATTCCAATGGTGAACTGATATTTAATAACAGAGTTGGAACAAAAACAACGTACATTACTACTTCAAATTGGAGTACAGGAGTTTATCTTTTCTCTGTATTGTCAGGAAATGAGGTGATTACAAAAAAAATGTCACTGACAAAATAGTCTTTACTTACTACAAATATAAAAGCGAAAGCAAATATATATAAATTGCAAACATTATTAACAATTAAAATTTTATTATTATGAAAACAAAAACTTTACTTTTATTTGCTGCAGCATTTTGCTTTAGAAGCTTATTCGCAGCTGACGTAGTTCTTAACGATTTTGAAGCCGGCAGCCCAACAGTTACTCCACTTTATGGTGCTGAATTTTCTGTTGTCGCAAATCCAAACACTACGGGTAATTCATCAGCATTTTGTGGACAAATAGCCCGTACAACAACAAATTGGTGGGAAATGGTGAATTTTGCAGTGAATTTTACGGTGCCTGCAAATGCCAGCCAATATGTACATATCCTGGTAAATTATCCAATTCAACCAGCTTTGTCTATTCAGCTTAATAACAATGGACAAATAGATCAATCAAATGCGTATACCAACATTGGACAATGGCAAGATATAGTTTTTGAAATTCAAGGTGGAACTGATGGAGTAACTGTCACTTCTCTATCAATGATGACAGATAGAAACTCTGCACTTGTTACAGATACTTATGGTTATATGGATAATGTAATTCTTAATAATGAACCACTTCCAAATGGAGCGAGTTTTTTAACCGGCAATAATCTCTATGATTTTGAGCCTGGAACAGTTAATAATATAACAGGTGTAAGTACTTACTCTTCTGCAAACGACATCATCACCTATCCTATTGCAAATCCATTTACAACAGGTATAAATAATACAGCCAATTGTTTAAAACGTACTGCAGTTGATCCATCTCAATGGTGGTCTGGCTTTGAGTTTACGTTTTTAAATCCGGTTTTAGTGGATGCAACACATAAATACATACATTTTATGGTGACTGCACCATATGATGGTCAAACAATTTTATATAATGTTAAACAAGGTGGCTCTTATGTGCTTACAGAACAACCATATGCTGTAAGTACTGCCAATACATGGGAGGATGTTGTAATAGATGTGTCAGCGTTGACATATATATCAGGCTTTCGTATTGAATTAGGGGATCCAAATGGCACACTTGCCGGTGATTATTATGCAGATCAGATTTGGATTGACGGAGATCCTAATCCAAGAACAAATGTAACAACCGGAATACAAAAACTAACAGAAAATTCAAAGGTATTTGCTTCTGGAAAAAATATCTGTATTGAAAATGGAAGTTCGGATACTTATGTTGAAATTTATAATTTCAAAGGACAAAGAGTTTTAGGAAAAAATATTAACAGTGCAGAAACTATCCCAATGAATTATTCAGGTTTATACCTTGTTAAGATTGGAACTCAAACTACTAAAGTTCTGGTAAAATAATATAAAAATCTTGTGTTGTCGCTAAATGCGATAGTACTTTGACAGAAAGAAGTCGTATTAATAATACGACTTCTTTTATAAAAACTTTCCCTAAAATAAATACTGAAATTGCATGATAAAGCAGATTCGTTACCTTTCTGTTTTAATTTAAAACACTTAAAAAATGAAAACAAAATTCTTCTTCGTTAGTTTATTTTTCTATTGTTTCGTGTCCATATTTGCAAATTCAGCAATAACTACTATTGAAATTAATAAAAACTGGGAATTCCATCAGGTTAATCAACAGGAATGGTTGCCGGCAATAGTTCCCGGTTGTGTGCATACTGATTTATTAGTTAATAAAAAGATTGAAGATCCTTTTTATCGAACTAATGAAGAAAAGCTTCAATGGATCGGTGAAAAGGACTGGGAATATGCTACAACTTTCAATATGGATAAAGAAACCCTAACGAAAGATAAAGTAGAATTGGTTTTTCAGGGATTAGATACCTATGCCGACGTTTACCTTAACAATTTACTTGTTCTAAGTGCAAACAACATGCACCGAACATGGAGATTAGATTGTAAATCGAAATTAAAAGAGGGCGATAATTCGTTACGGATTTATTTTCATTCGGTGATAAATGTTGGACTGGAACTTAAAAAAAATGCTTTAATTCCATTATTCCAGTATGCTAACAACGATCAGATTGATGCTGATAAAAGGATAAGCATTTATGTTCGTAAAGCAGGTTATCATTTTGGTTGGGATTGGGGTCCGCGATTTGTAACAGCAGGAATCTGGAGACCTGTAACAGTTGAAGCGTGGAATAATGTTAAAATTGATGCCATCCAATATATTACCAAGTCTATTGAAGACGACAAAGCTCAAATGTCGGCAAATGTGGAAATACTATCTTTGAAAAAAGGGAAAGCCAATATCGTACTTTCAACTAATAATGAAACTTTAATTCAAAAAGAGCTTACGCTAAACGAAGGGTCAAATAAATTTTCACTTGATTTTGTTGTTAAAAATCCGAAATTATGGTGGAGCAACGGATTAGGTAAAGCTAATTTATACACTTTCAATTGCAAACTTTCAGTAGATGATCAAAACACAGACGAGAAAGATGTAACAACTGGTATCAGAACTCTGAAAGTAGTAACTGATAAAGATCAATATGGTAGAAGTATGTATGTTGTGTTAAACGGTGTCCCGGTATTCATGAAAGGAGCAAATTACATCCCAAGTGATAATTTTACGAATAGAGTAACTGATGCAGATTATGAATATACAATAAAGTCAGCCGCTGATGCTAATATGAATATGTTGAGACTCTGGGGCGGAGGCTATTTTGAAAAGGATGTATTTTATAATCTTTGTGATAAATACGGTATTCTTATTTGGCATGATATGCTCTTTGCCTGTGGAACTTATCCGGCCGATGATGAGTTTTGTATAAATGTTACTGAAGAAATTAAGGATAATGTAAGACGTATTCGAAATCATCCTTCAATTGCCTTGTGGAATGCAAATAACGAAGTTGAAATAGCATATTATGAGTGGGTTTGGAAAAATCAACTAACAAGTATGCAACAAGTTCTTCAGGAAGCAAATACAAATAAATTATTTCACGAGGTCATTCCTGCGGCTATTTTAAGTGTTGATGAAACAAGATATATCCATTCAACTTCACCTAATACCGGTTACATCAATATCGCAAAAGAGATGGGTGATGTTCATTATTGGTCGGTATGGCACGGTAAAGCGCCTTTTGAGACTTATAATTCAAATGTTGGTCGTTTCATGAGTGAGTATGGTTTTCAATCTTATCCCGAAATGGAATCTGTAAAACAATTTACTTTACCAGAAGACAGAATACTGGATTCAAAAGTGATGGAAGCTCATCAGAAATGTATGTCTGACGAAATGAGAGATAAAGGTTATGGTAATCGGCTTATAAAAAATTACATGGATCAGTATTATAAAGAACCACACAATTTCGAAAGTTATTTATATGTAAGTCAGCTTTTACAAGCTAAAGGAGTTAAAATGGCCATTGAAGCACATCGACGGAATATGCCTCTTTGTATGGGTACGCTTTATTGGCAAATAAATGATTGCTGGCCGGTAGCATCTTGGTCAAGTATCGATTATTATGGTCGATGGAAAGCTTTACATTATGCTGCTCGTGAAGCTTACAAAGAGCAACTGATTTCAACCATCATTGAAAATGGTAAGGTTAATGTGTATGTAGTTTCTGATCGATTGAAACCAATAAATGGTGTTCTTGTATTAACCCTTGTCGATTTTAATGGTAAAGAGTTGTGGAGCAAAAAAATAATAAACTTATCTGTCCCTGCAAATACAAGTATATTGGCTTTCGATATAGCAGAGAACATACTTCAAACCAAAGCTTTAATAAATAACAGTGTTTTAAAGATTACATTAAGTGAAAATCAAAAAGAATTAGCAACCAACAATTTCTTCTTTGTTCCTGAGAAAGAAATGAGCCTGATCAAACCGAAAATTTCGGTAAAAACAGTTCAGAAAGGGAATGCAATAACTTTAACCTTGAAAACCGATGTTTTGGCAAAAGGTGTATTTATTTCTTTCCCGGACGTAAAAGGTTCTTACAGTGATAACTATTTCGATCTATTACCTGGTAGCAAAAAAACAATTACTTTCATTGCAAAATCACCTATTGGTAAAATAAAACCTAAGATTATTTCACTTATTGATACTTACTGATTATAAAAAAATAAATATGAATATGATAAAAGCTATTATAACTTCATTGTGCTTTTGCTTATTTAGCATAGCATCTAAAGCACAGTTGCCACAAATAGGCGCTGAAGTATGGATAGAACCCGGACAAACCTACAACCAAATTGACAATTATTTCCGCTTGATGTCCGAATACAAAATGACCACAGCACGTATATTCATTATGTGGAATCAGATAGAAACACAACCGGGGGTATATGATTATACGGTTTATGATATGGCTTTTAAAGCAGCTGAAAGATATAATATTAAAATAGTTGCGACTTTGACAGCAGCAGAGCCCGCACCTTGTCGAAACAAACGTTCTTTTTATTTTCTTCATACACATCTTATGCCTGAAGATGAAAGTGAACTTCCCATTGCAATAAAATATATTACAGAAACGGTGAATAGATACAAAAACAGCCCTGTTCTCGAATATTGGTGGCTAACGAACGAACCGGGTCAATCGTCGGTGCCAAGTAAGCTGGCAGTCAGCGAATTCAGAAAATGGGTAATGAAAAAATATAATTCTATTGATGTTCTTAACCAAAAATGGCTGACATACTTCAAAAATTTCGATGAAATTGAATATGCTCAAGGCTGGGACAAAGGACAAGGTTGGTCGAACCCAATTGTCTATTACGATTGGCATGCATTCTGGATTGACTTCCAGACTTGGTATTTAAGATGGGTAGCAACCGAAATAAAAAAAGTTGATACTAAACATCCGTTGACTGTTAATCCCCATACATTGTATGATAATTTGCATCGCTATAATTTTGAAGAATGGCGTTCATTTATTGATATACTGGGCGCATCAATACACCCTTCGTGGGCTTTGCCTGACTTTGCCCGCGACCGGTTTGCATTTGGTATGGCAGGATGCTGTGATTTAATCAAGGGTAAAACAAATAAAAATGAATTCTGGGTTTCTGAACTACAAGCCGGACCAAATACATTAGGTGGTTGGTCGCCACTTTGCCCTGATTCGTTAGATATAGCTCAGTGGGTTTGGACTTCGATTGGTTGTAATGCAAAACGTATTTTATATTGGTCGTTAAATTCTAGACCTACAGGAGGCGAAGCGGGAGAATGGTCTATTTTTGGGTATGGACTTACTCCTTCCGACAGGGTAAATACTTCTAAAAAAATTTCTGAAACATTGATAGCAAACAAACAACTTTTTAGTAATGCCAAACAAATACCTGCAAAAATTACAATTATTACCACTCCAGAGTCGCAATTTATGGTAGACCGAAAAGGTGATGGATATGCTGCACGGAACACAAAATCGGTATTTAAAAGTTATATGGCTTGGCATATGATGTTTATGCGTATGGGGCTGACCGTTGAAATTCGGGAAGCAAAAGATTATGAATGGGAATCAGCTGAAACCGGCAGAATTGCAATCTTTGCAAACGTTATGGCAATTCCGGTAAACCTGGAAAAGAAAATTTATAAATTTGTTGAAAATGGTAATAAAATTATCGCTGACGGATTTAGTTTTCAGTTTGATGAAAAAGAAAATTTTCTACCATTAGATGTTAGCCCTTATGAAAAACTGCTTGGAGCAAAGTTAACCGATGTGAAATTGCAAATTGACCCAAAAGTTACTATTCATTTCAACAACCCGGCAGTAGATCTACCTGCAAACATGTTCAAAGCTGAACTTATTCCAACAACAGCAACCGTACTTTCAGGCACAAACAAAATAGCTTATGCCACCAGAAATAAATTTGGAAAGGGTGAAGTGGTATATATTCCTCAGGTTATAGGTGTTGATGAATTTGATAAACATTCTGTAGCATTCGCAAAATTAACTTATAATGAGGTGAAAAGTATTTACGACAATTACCCGGTGGTTTTGGAAAATATGAATGAAGAAATTTTGCTTCAAACCCTTGTTTCAGAAGATAAATATATAAGTGTTGTTACAAACTGTACTACAAAAGAAGTTAAAACTAACATTAAATGTAAGTCTAAAAAAGCAACAGTTATTTGGGGAGATGAAGCGTCTTTGAATAACAATTCAATCAGGCTGAGAGATAGAGAAACACTTGTAATTCTTTGGGAATAAAAACTAATTCTACCTGGGGCATTTACTTCAATTACCAAAATTGGGAACAATAAGCAAAAAAATATCTTCTTAGAACAATTATTTTTAGCTGCTTTTCATTTAAACAAAAATATAATAGAATATGGAAAGACGTAAATTTTTAAAAGCAGCACTGGTTTTAGGCGGATTGTCCATACTTGACTTCAATAAAATGAATTCACTTTTTGCTCGGGTCAAAAAACCTGTAACAAAAGATATGCTTCAGGGTTTGATATTTGATATTCAGCGATTTGGAATTCATGATGGCCTCGGAATCAGAACTGTGGTATTTTTTAAAGGTTGTCCGCTAAGCAGCCGGTTTTTATTATCAGGAATTTTCGAACGTAAAATCATCCATAGCATTGCGAAATAACCCATTTAATGTAGACCTTGAGTATAATAAAGCAACAAGTTGGGTGGAATTTATTGTGCCGGAAACAGCAAAACCAATTGCTTTCTATGATGATCCGTTCTTTGGAAAATATCCCGCCATTGTTGAAAATAAATTTGGCAAAGGAAGTTTTATTTACGAAGGCAGCCTTTTATCAGATGAGATTCAGTCAAAAATAATTTTAAACAAAGCGTTGGAAATAGGATTAATTGATAAAGAAAACCAATTGACATATCCGTTAGTAATGAAATTCGGTATCAATGATAAGGGGAAAACAATTCGGTATTATTTGAATTATTCTAACAAAGAACAATCTTTTGTTTGCACTTATATCAAGGGTATAGATTTATTGAAAAATGAAATTTTAAATAAGGGACGTAGTTTAAAACTTAAACCATTGGATATTCTAATTGTGGAAGAATAGCTTACCATATCTATATACTAAAACATTTGTTTTTTAAAATCACTTGATATGGACACATTCTGTATTTATTGGATATTCAAAGAGGTATTCAGTTGAAGAATTGTTATGCCAAAAGTACCGTAAATTTCACTAATAAACTAAATAGAAATGAGAAAATTAGCTTTGATGTTTTTATGTTTTATCGGCATTAGTTTGTCGGCACAACAAAATGAAGTAATGAAAGACTGCACAAACAAGATGCAATGGTTCCAAGATGCTAAACTCGGTATTTTCATTCATTATGGCATTTATGCAGTAAAAGGGGTTGGTGAGTCATGGCCGATACAAAACAACCAGATGTCTGAAAATGATTATTTCGACCAATTAAAGGGTTTTACTGCTAAGAATTTTAAACCAGATGAATGGGCGAAACTCTTCAAAGAAACAGGTGCAAAATATGCTGTTCTAACAGCAAAACACCACGATGGAGTGGCACTGTGGAATACAAAACAAAGCAATTTGAGCGTTGTGAAAAAAAGTCCTGCCGCTCGCGACTTAATTACTCCTTATGCTCAGGCACTTCGAAAAGAAGGTTTAAAAGTGGGAATTTATTTTTCGCATCTGGATTGGTCTAATCCTGATTATGCAACTGTTTTCAACGCCAAAGACAAACAACATCCTATAAAATATAATTTCCATGATTTCCCGAAATCGGGAGTTGAAGATACTGTTCGTTGGAATAAATTTGTGGCATTTCGCAATGCTCAGATGAAAGAAATCCAGGGTTTGGTGAATCCTGATTTATGGTGGTTTGATGGCGACTGGACACGCACTGCGGAACAATGGAAAATGAAAGAATTACGTCAGGAAATGTTGTCGTGGAATCCGAAAACCATTCTCAATGGGCGCATGATGGGTTATGGCGACTATGAAACACCTGAGCAGGGCGTTCCAACTTTCGGTCCGAAAGGTCCGTGGGAATTGTGCATGACTATTAACGATTCGTGGGGTTATCAACCAAAAGACAACAATCAAAAATCGGTAAACTATATCATTCGCATTTTTACCGATATTATCAGTTTGGGTGGTAATCTGCTCTTGGATGCCGGACCGATGGAAGATGGAACGTTTACTCCTGCTCAAACAGAGCGGTTGATAGGCTTGGGACGATGGACAAACAAACATGCAGAAGCGATTTTTGGAACGTCACGCGGTTTATCTTTCGGTCATTTTTATGGCCCAACTACATTGTCGAAGGATAAAAAAACCATTTACTGTTTTGTACTTGATACTCCAAAAGACGACATTGTGATAAAAGGAATTCAAAATAACGTAAAACAGATCAGGTTAATCGGAACTACTGAAACGCTAGCTTATAAGCGTGTTGGCGGTGCATCATGGTTACATATTCCAGGCATACTTCAAATTACCTTGCCTACTGATAAATTAGATCTAAATGTAAGCGTCATTGCTATTGACCTGGAAACTCCATTGGAATTGTATAGGGGCAACGGCGGTGCAATTGAGAATAATTAATTATGCGAATCAAGGGTTGAATACGATATTCTATAAAAAATTTAATTTGCTGATTGTCAATAATATCTGTTTAAATTACTTTTTATGAATATGGTGAACACATTGCGTTTCAAGTCCAGTACATTCAATTTAACAAAGCAAGTAATTGTGGATTTTATTGAACTCGTTCTGAAAAGTGTTTCAAGTCTACGAATGGTGAACCAGAGTCGAGCGATAGAGGAAATTTTTAAAAATAGAATTTTACATCACATTGATGTGAAAATTAAAAAACCTTATCGCAAGCAGGTTATCAATACTTGAGAAAAATAACATTTTAGAAAATATGAAGAAAAAATTATTTCTGACCTTTTTCCTGTTCTTAGGAATCCTGGGTGTGAAATCACAGAACAAAATCCTGAACTTAGATGGGGCTTACGGGTATGTAGATATACCGGCGTTGAATTTGAACAGCAACGCATGTACTATTGAGGCTTGGATTAAGCCAATCGGGCTACAATCTTATATGGCCGGTATTTTTTATTGTCGTGCTGGCGGAGCTACCTCTGGCTTGCATTTAGGTGATGCAGGCGAATTAAGATATACATGGAATGGAAGTAACTGGGATTGGAATTCCGGTTTAATAGTACCTTTGGGTGTTTGGTCGCACGTGTGGCTATGGTAGTAACTGCAACCAATTGCACACTTTATTTGAATGGTGTTAAAGCTGTGAAAACAATCGCGCATGCCGCTGCTCCCTTTACTACCGTAAGCCGTATTGGTTCAGATGCAATGGGCGGCAGACTTTTTAAAGGTCAGATAGATGAGGTTCGTGTATGGAACACTTCGCGCACTTCAGCTGAATTGATGCAAAACAAGTATTTTATAAGCAATACAACATCACCACAACTTGTTGGATATTGGAATTTTGATGCTGGTAATGCCAACGACTTGACAGGTCATGGATTGAATGGAACTATATTTAATATGGGGGTAACCTTTATTCCTGAAACAATACCGTTGCCACAAAATTCGGCATTGTGTTTGGCTGAAAAAGCTACAGCCACATTACCAACTCCTTTTACGGTTGTACCCACTGCATTTACCATTGAGTGGTGGATGAATCCAATTACAACAACTGATTACAATCAACGCATTGAATGCAACAGCGGCGGTAATTGGGGAAGCTTTACGTTTCAAACCACGTCAAAAGGTGAAGTGTATGTTGGGACAGATATGGCTACCCGTTTCATTTGCGAATTCCATGCATCAATAATTGAGTTTTAATTATGCAGCAAATTGTATACATGCCGTAACATAGATTTATGTGTTCAATAAACCGGTTGGCATTCCTCTTAATTTAGCTATCGGAGCTACAGATTTAAAATTGGATGGATTCTGGACAAGAACACAACTGACAATGGTTTTTTATGTGTTGAATAAAAATTTGATTAATTCAACAGGAACTTATTGTCAGAAAAGCTACCAACGGTTATTTGAATAGTACTAATTAAAGATATTAATCTATTATAAATCTCATGAAAAGAACATTAATTACATTAACGATTTCACTTCTAATTCTTTTCCCAGTTAGAAATTATGCTTCAGTCCATAAAATTGAAATAAATGAGAACTGGCAATTTAGACAAGTTGGAACCAACGACTGGTTTCCGGCAACTGTTCCTGGTTGCGTACATACTGACCTTATTGACAACAAAAAAATTGAGGATCCATTTTATCGAGTAAATGAGAAAAATGATCAATGGATAGGTGAGAAAGATTGGGAGTATAAAACTACCTTTATTGTTGATAAACCTATATTGGAACAAGAAAATATAAGAATGGTTTTTAAAGGGTTGGATACATATGCCGACATTTATATTAATGATTCATTGTTAATGAAAACTGACAATATGCATAGAGAGTGGGTTTTAGATTGCAAAAACATTCTCGTAGAAGGTAAAAATACCATTCGAATCTGTTTTAATTCCGTTTTCAAAGTAAATATTTCAAAATATCTGAATTCACCTTTTAAACTTCAAGCATGGATGAATAATGACCAAAGCGATATATGGCTTAGTGTCTATACGCGCAAAGCAGGATTTCATTTCGGTTGGGATTGGGGTCCAAGACTTATTACCTGTGGTATCTGGAGACCAATTTTGTTAGAGTCATGGAGTCATGGACGAATTGCCGATATTCAGATTATTCAGAAAAGTGTTTCATCTAAGCTTGCCAAGTTAGCTGCAGTTTTCGAAATTGAATCAGACAAAGATCAATCGGCCACTTTAAGTGTGAATTTGCTACAGAAATCATTAGTTAGTCAAAAACAACTACTTAAAAAAGGGTTGAACTCAATTCCGGTTGAATTCGAGATAAAAAACCCGAAATTATGGTGGTCAAACGGCTTGGGAAAACCCAATATGTATGCTTTTGATTGTAACATTAAATCCGACAATCTGAATGATACGAAAACTGTAAGAACGGGGATTCGTTCACTTAAAATTGTGAGAGATAGTGATGAAAATGGAAAGAGTCTATATGTATTACTCAATGGTGTACCTGTATTTATGAAAGGTGCAAGCTATATTCCACTTAATAATTTTCAAAACAAAGTAAATGCCGAAAAATATGAGTATTATATTCAGTCTGCCGTTGCATCAAACATGAATATGCTTCGGGTTTGGGGAGGTGGAATTTATGAAAATGATTATTTCTACGATTTGTGTGATGAAAACGGAATACTTGTTTGGCAAGACATGATGTTTGCCTGTGGAATGTTTCCAATGAATAAAGAATTTATTGAGACAGTTCAGGTTGAAATTAGTCAAAATGTTAAACGGTTGCGCAATCACCCTTCTATAGCACTTTGGAATGGAAACAATGAAAATGAAATTTCATGGTATGGGTGGGGTTGGAAGAATCAATACAGCGAAGAAGACCAGAAAATATATCAGGCAAATCTCCATAAATTATTTTACGATATTGTTCCAAATGCAATTTACAAGTCAGATACAACAAGATATTATCATCCTACATCACCAAATACTAACTACAACAATATACCCATCAGTATGGGCGATGTACATTATTGGGATACAAAGGGAGATGCACCTTTAGAATCATATAATAAAGTGATAGGAAGATTTATGAGTGAGTACGGCTTTCAGTCCTATCCTGAAATGAGCACTATCGAAAAGTTCACTCAAAGTTGGGAACGAAATAAAACGTCGGAAGTTTTATTTGCACACAATCGCGCCAAGGATGACAATACCCGTGATCCGAATTTTGGAAACGAAGTAATAGAAAAAAAGATGAAAGCTTATTATTTAATCCCTGAAAATTTTAAATCATACATTTATATGTCTCAATTACTGCAGGCAAAAGCAATGAAAATAGCTATAGAAGCACACCGCAGGAATAAACCATTTTGCATGGGATCGCTATATTGGCAGTTAAATGATTGTTGGCCTGCTGTTTCCTGGTCAAGTATCGATTTTTATGGAAACTGGAAAGCGGCTCAATATACTATTCGAAATGTGTTTAAAACAGTGATTACACCGGTCATTATAGAAGAGAATAAACTCAGGGTCTACATTGTTTCAGACTCACTAAACATGATTGAAGGCAAATTGAAAATCAGGTTGAAGTCGTTGTCTGGAGAACAGATTTTTGCTTTTGACAAAGATGTAAAGGTAAAAGCAAATTCAAGCATGGTTTATTATGAGATTGATCCGGATTTAATGTTGAAAAATGCAGATAAAGAAAATGTAGTTTTGTCAGTAACAATTGAGGCAAATAAACATCAGTTGTCTGAAAATTTATTTTACTTCGTGCCTGAGAAATTATTGAAACTGAAACGTCCAACAATAAGTACAAACGTTGTTCCTGAAAAGGATGGCTGTATTTTGACTTTGAAAACCGATGTGTTGGCAAAAAACATTTATTTAAATTATAAAGGAATCGAAGGTAGTTATACTGACAATTACTTTGATTTATTGCCGGGAGAGACGAAAAAGGTCTATTTCAAACCCCGCGATATTAAATCGGATTTGAAAAATAATTTTAGTATTAAAACAATATTGGATAATTGTAAATAAACTTTTATATTTAATGAATCAACAATTTAGCAGTCGCTCAATACTATTTGTCGTAACAATGTATATTCTAACGGCATCTCCATTGAAAGCTTCAGATACGATACAGAATCGTTATATACGCGTAACTTCAAAAAGTTTGGGGGCAGAATTGACAAGTATAAAGTTAAAGCATGATAATTCAGAATATCTGTGGCAAGGTGATAGTTTGACATGGGCTGACCATGCTATATTGCAGTTTCCTATTATTGGAAATTTGAAAGATAACAGCTATAGTCTTAATGGTCGGATATTTAAGATGATGTCGCATGGTTTTGCTCGTGTCAGCAATTTCATAAAGGTTAGACAAGGGGATGATTTTATTGTATATCTGTTAGAATCAGATGCTAAAACCCGAAAAATGTATCCTTATGATTTTCGTTTTTATGTGAAATACAAATTAAAGAATCATGATTTATTGGTCGAATTTACGGTGGAAAATACTGGTAAAGAAAAGATGTATTTTACATTGGGATATCACCCGGGGTTTAATTGTCCATTGAATACTACTAAAGGCAATTTTAATGATTATTATCTCGAATTTGGGAAACAAGAGACACTTACAAGAACTTATCTTGAGAACAATTTGATATCTGACCACAAAGAAGATATTGTGCTAAAAAATAAATGTTTAAAACTGGATAAGAAATTATTCAAAGATGATGCCTTGGTCTTTGAAAAAATAAATTCCCGGAGCGTATCGCTCAAAAGTACCCAAAACAATAAATCGGTAACTGTAAAAATGAATGATACTCATCGTTTGGGTATTTGGTCTCCTGCTGTAGGAGGAAAATTTGTCTGTATTGAACCCTGGTTTGGACTTGCCGATGAGAAAAACTATCAGGTGGATTTTAATAAAAAAAACGGTATGATAAAACTTTTCTCAAAACAAAAATTCAAAACCTTATTTGAAATTGAAATTAAATAGAAAATTCAATGAACTTTAATTATCATAACAAATCAGCAATCTCAATCTGGTTTATGTTTATTACAATAGGATTTACTCCATTGCAAATCATTGCACAAAGTAATTTAAATTATGGACTGTCCAAGCATCAGGAAATATCTACTTTACCTAAATCGAAAGTTCCCTTTCAAACGGCTGTCCGCAAAACTAAATTGTCAATTCCATGCATTTTGAAGTCTGAAAAAGATGGAGAATTCTTATTGTCTTCCGGTTGGGAAATGCAGGAAGCTGGAAAAGTGAATGCTTCGGGCGAAACCATTTCAGATCCAAATTTTCCAACCTTTTTGTGGTACAACGCAACAGTTCCTGGGACAGTGCTTACAACCCTCGTTCAACAAGGAGTCTATGCTAATCCTTACTTCGGTTTGAATAATCTGGCTATTCCAGATACACTTTGTCGCATGGATTGGTGGTATCGCTTGAAATTCAAAATTCCAAAAGAACAAGCCAATAAAAGCAAATGGTTGATTTTTAACGGTATCAATTACAGGGCTTTAGTTTGGTTGAATGGTAAGAAAATTGGTAAAATGGACGGTGCCTTTATGCGCGCTGAATTTAATGTGACTGATGTAATCAGTAATTCCCGTGAGAATGTTCTTGCAATTCAGATTTTGCCGCCGCCCAATCCGGGTATTCCTCATGAGGAATCTTTAAAAGCCGGTGTTGGTCCCAATGGTGGAATTCTGTGTTTGGACGGATCTACTTTTATTGCATCTGAAGGTTGGGATTGGATACCTGGGATTAGAGACCGGAATATCGGAATCTGGCAGGATGTGCGTTTGCTTTTCACTGAAGGTGTAGTCATTTCTAATCCTCAGATTATTACCGATTTGGAATTACCTGATACCACTAAAGCAAAAATAAGTATCAATGCACAAATTAGAAATACTACTGCCATCAATAAGTCGGTAATGGTTTCAGGAAAAATCGAAAATGTTATCTTTAACCAATTGATTGATTTGAAAGCTGGTGAATCTAGGGTCATTCACTTTTCGGCTGACAAATTTACGCAGCTAAATTTCAAAAATCCTCGTCTGTGGTGGCCAAACGGTTATGGTAAACAAAACTTATATTTTTTGAAATTGAAGGTTGAAACCGATGGAACTATTTCAGATGAAAAATCAATCCGATTCGGTATTCGTGAAATGTCGTATGAATTAAATGTGGATGCTCCAACAAAAAAAATATTGCGAATTGAATTTAATCCGATAAAAGACATCGTAGATGGGAAGCCGGTTTTCAATAACAATGTACTCCGTCAATACAAAGGATTTTCTATTGCTACTCTTCAAAATAATGTAGATCAATCCAAATTAACTGAGCTAAAAGATTCGACAATGAATCCTTATTTGGTTATAAAAGTAAATGGTCAACGGATTTTTTGCAAAGGTGGAAACTGGGGTATGGACGATGCTATGAAACAAGTAAGCCGCGAAAATCTGGAACCCTATTTTCGATTGCACAAAGATGCACATTTCAATATGATACGTAATTGGACAGGACAATCTACAGAGGAAGTGTTTTTTGAATTGGCCGACGAATATGGCCTATTGGTTTGGAATGATTTCTGGATCTCTACTGAAAATTATAATCTGAATCCCAAAGATAATGTGTTGTTTTTAAATAATGTTAGTGAAGTATTACTACGCTTTCGCAATCATCCTTCCATTGCTTTGTGGTGTGGTAGAAATGAAGGAATGCCAACTTATCATCTTGAAGAGGACTTGGAAAAGCTTTTTGCTACCGAAGATCCAACTCGACATTACAATCCAACCTCAAGGAATTTAAATCTTCGGTCGAGTGGACCTTGGAGTTATTTAAAAAATCCCAAAGACTATTTTACTGATAATGCGTTTGGTTTCAGTACTGAATTGGGAACCCCATCAATTCCCACTTCCGAATCAATGCGAAAAATGATGGCTCCTGAAGATGTGTGGCCGATAAGTGATGTGTGGAATTATCATGATCTACACGACGGGCAAAAAGATTTTATAAAAGCAATCATCTCCAATTATGGCGAACCAAAAGACTTGAATGATTTCTGTAAGAAAGCTCAAATGTTGAACTATGAAAGTCACCAAGCAATGTTTGAATCCTGGAATAGCAGATTATGGGATAACACCAGTGGGTTACTTTTATGGATGACTCATCCGGCATGGCCGAGTACAGTTTGGCAAGTTTATTCATGGGATACTGAAACATTTGGTTCTTATTTTGCGTGTATGAAAGCTTGCGAACCGATTCATATACAAATGAATTTGCATGATAATAAAGTAATTGTTGTCAATACAAGTTTAAAGAAAATGAAGGAAGCCAAAGCAATTTTCAATCTTTATACTATTGAAGGAGAGCTGGTTTCATCGAAAGAAATTAAAATAGATGTGCCCGCCAATGCCAAAACGGATTGTTTTGTGCCTCAGTTTCCAACAAATGGTGTTTTTTTAGCCAAAGTGAGTCTGCAAGATGAAATAGGAAAAATGATTTCCGAAAATTGGTACTGGAAAAAATTGGGAGATACTAAAGATTTTCTTGCATTAAATAATCTGGCACAGGTAAAACTCTCCGGAAAGATATTGAAAAGAGAAAATGGTTCGTTGATGTTCATGGTAAGTAATCCTTCTAAAACTTTAGCTGTATCTATTAAGCTGAATTTACGTGATAAATTGACAAATAAAGCAGTTTTACCAGCTTATTTTTCAGATGGGTACTTTAATTTATTTGCCGGAGAAAGTAAAATGGTTAAGGTTGATTATGATCCAAAACTTAAATATAATGATTTGATGCTGGCTGCAGATGGATACAACGTGAATGGAATAGAAATAAAATATTAATTACAATCAATTGAAAAAACACAATATCCTTTTAGCAGTATTCTTTTTCTCGACCATATTTGTCAATGCCTCGGAAATTGCAGAATTTGAGAATTTAAACAGGTTAAATTCTCAAATTCATTGGAAAATAAAGGCGCAAGATGACATTAATATTGACAGTATTAATATTTTTATCAAGGTAGCAAATACTTCAAATGTAGAATTGAAAGGTGCTACAGCCGAGGTATTGGTTTACAATAAAAATGGGAAAGAAGTTCCATTTTGTCATAAAGTTATGACATTGGATATTCCTAAAACCAATCTTCAGGTTTCTTCAAAAACAATCAACTTGATAATGAAGAACCTAAAATAGTAGTAGAACAATATAATTCAAAGTAAACCCAATTAACTAATAATCAAATTTAATGAAAAAAACAAATCGTTTTCAAGTTCACTCAATAGGATTGTTGAAGAGATTATTTCTAAAAACTTCTCTCTCATCTTTGTTATTTTTATTAAGTTCCAGCTTAGTTTTTAGTCAGGATTTGATTAAGGAAGATTTTTCAGTAACAAACAGTAACTGGCAGCCTGTGACCGTTTGTGGAAGTGGAAATTATTCATTTACTAACGGTCAAATGGTAGTAACCGCTAATAGTGCATCAACTTATGGAGTTTATAACACAAAACTACTTTCGGGTCATTTTTATGCTGAAGTTGATTTAACTGTTGACAATAACGTAGGACTTGCCTTATTTAAAGCAAATGGAAGCGTTCCTGATATAAACAATTACACGATGATCACTATCCAAAATGTTGGTGGCAAAGTGGTAGCTTCAGTAAGCGATAAACAGAATGGAGTTTCTAATGTATTGGATTGTACAAATAAAGTTACTAATAAATCTGTTCGTTATTCCAACACCTTGGATGCTTCAACCTATTCAATTCCTTGGGTTGGAACAAATAAGAGACTTCGGATTCTAAGACATGCAAACGAGAAATTTATCCATTACTATTATCAGGTAAAGAAAAATATTCATGGCAAAGATGGCATTGGTTGGGCGGAATTATCACCCTCGCCGGAATGGACTCAACTCACCGGTAATTATTATCTTGGACTTGTTGCCATAAACGGTCAGGCGACTTTTGACAATGCCAACGCGTGGTCAAAACCGCTTGAAGACAAAGATGATACCAATACAGGTTTTGCAGCCACTTGGCGCGAAATGAACTGGAGTGGATATTTCGGAAATGCATTAGTTGTAACTTTCGATAAAACGAAAGCTCCATTGACCGGAGGTTCACGAAAATTTGTTTTCTGGACTGAATTCAATAATGTTCCGGCATGGTATCTGGATAAAAACCTGATGTATACTTACGAATTCGTTGAAACCTGGGGTGGAGGTAATCTGGGTTGTCATGAACCAATGTCAGATAGAATTCTTCGATATTCTTCAGTGAATTTAGATGTTAACACGGATACACTTAAAGTTGTTCATTGGCAATATATTCTTAATAATCCAGATTATAAAATACCGGATGATTTGATTGGTACACAAATGCCGACAGCCGATGAATATTATTACATTTATCCGGATGGAACCATAATCCGAAAAATTCAGTATCGTCCAAAGTTGGATACAAGTTTCCGGTCATGGCACGAACTATTTGAGTTAATAGTAGTAGCGGGTAATAACACAAAGCCATCTGACCATACCAGTAACCCTGCATTATCAATATGGCCTATACATAGCATAGAAGAACAATATGAACCTCACGGAAAGAGCAGATATAATGAAAGTAAAAATGATGCCACAATTTGTGCTACTCATTTTGAAAATCACCCGGATGTTTTCAATGTATTTAATGATAATTGTGCCCATCCTGAAACTTACGGAGGTAATCCGATCAATATTTATAAAACGTGGCATAGTATTGACTTTGGTTTTACGCATTGGCCAGTTAGCAAAGAGCAATATTGGGCAGATGTAAATTCGAATAGTATTACGTGGCCTCAACAAATAAATCATTCTTCTTTGTGTGGTGGTGGAGTGTATGGTGGAACAGATTGGAATTCAAATTATAAAACCGATGCCAATGGTAGAAAATACAGGGAATGGTTGTCTTTGTTGTCATTGAGTACAAAAGGCAATATTCAGGAAGCCAAAACAAAAACATTAAAATGGCTGACCAGTCCATTTGTTTGGCAACCGTGAGAAAGGATTACAAAGAAATAAACATAAAAAGCCCTAACCGCTAATGCACCCCCAAGATATTGTTCATTAGCCTTTCGTGTTATATCTCTTGTAAATTTAATGAGCAAATAACCTTCACTGTCATCTGATTTCTCCTGAACAACATTTTCGGGACAACTGACACCACTGAATTTTTTATTGTTTCGAAAAAACCTTTCTGAAGAAGCAGGCTTTCCTGTTTTATTGAAATTGTCTTCGTACAACAATTTATAGCCTTCTTTTCTGGATTAATTCCAGTTTTATTGATTATTTGTGCCATTAAAAATGGCGTTCCAAAAAACATACACACTATGGATATGATTAATTTTTTTGGTATAGGCGTTTAGAGCGCAGGCTGAATTTTGCCATCTTTTCGAATAGCATTCCTTTTCAAGTAAAAAAGGACCTTAAATGTACTTTTCATAATTTCATTTTTTAATCGTTATAAAATTAGTTTATTGATTGAAAATGAAATAATTGCAGAGCTGCCAATAGGTATAAACGTATGCCAAAACTAGACTTTTTGTGACCTTTTTTTGAAATCTGGAATAGGTCACGAAATAGTCACAAAATTGTGTCTGTTTATGACTAAATCGTGTCTTAGATTACAACTTAAATACAAGGTAGGATAATAAAAAAACCCTACAAAACGTTGATTTTGTAGGGTTTGTCTTTTGGATGTAACCTTTTGGATTTATCTTTTGTGGGCGTTGAGGGATTCGAACCCCCGACCCTCTGCTTGTAAGGCAGATGCTCTGAACCAGCTGAGCTAAACGCCCGAAAGGTTGCTTTTTGGAAAATTTAGAGGTTTGCTGTGGGCGTTGAGGGATTCGAACCCCCGACCCTCTGCTTGTAAGGCAGATGCTCTGAACCAGCTGAGCTAAACGCCCTCTATTTCTCTAAAAGCGCGACAAAGATACGGCTAATTTTCACTCTCGCAAATTTTTTCTGAGCCATTTTGCGTAAGTGTAAAATTTAAATGACAAAAGGAGTGTATTATTCCGCTGAAAAATAGTACTTTTGTGGTCTCAGATTCACGATAATTTTTACGTGAAAAAAGATAGATTGTTAAGGTTAGGGGCAGTGATTGCCCACATAAAGAGCGTATAGAATGGATTTGAACATGTTAACTGCGATTTCACCCGTTGATGGGCGTTATCGTTCAAAAGCCGACTCCCTGGCTTCGTATTTCTCCGAATTTGCCCTTATTCGTTATCGGGTACAGGTCGAAGTTGAGTATTTTATTGCGCTGTGCGAACTTCCACTGCCGCAACTGGAAAAAATAAACCAAAGTGTTTTTGCAGCACTTCGTCAATTATACCAATCATTTACGGTTGAAAATGCTCAAAGCATCAAGGACATCGAAAAGGTGACCAATCACGATGTCAAAGCGGTGGAATATTTCCTCAAGGAAGCTTTTGACCGTTTGAATCTGGCAGATTACAAAGAATTCATCCATTTCGGACTGACTTCTCAGGATATCAACAATACCTCCGTGCCTTTATCCATGAAGGAAGCATTGGAAGTAGTTTACTATCCGTGTTTGCAGGAAGTGATCAATTGCCTGAAAGCCGATGCTGAAAGATGGGACAACGTTTCCATGCTGGCTAAGACTCATGGTCAACCTGCTTCGCCTACCCGTTTGGGAAAAGAAATCATGGTTTATGTGCATAGACTAAAGACTCAGGTTGAATTGATGAAGCAAATTCCCTATTCCGCCAAATTCGGTGGAGCAACCGGAAATTTCAACGCGCACCATGTAGCCTATCCCACTATTGACTGGAAAAATTTCGGTACTAAATTTTTAAAAGAACAGCTTGGTTTGGATCGGGAGGCTTTTACCACTCAGATTTCCAACTACGACAATCTGGCTGCCATTTTTGATGCCATGAAACGCATCAACAACATCATCATGGATTTGGACCGTGACTTCTGGATGTACATTTCCATGGGTTATTTCAAACAAAAAATCAAGGCCGGTGAAGTTGGTTCTTCTGCCATGCCTCATAAAGTGAACCCCATCGATTTTGAGAATTCCGAGGGGAATATTGGAATTGCAAATGCCTTGTTTGAACATTTGGCTGCAAAATTGCCGGTGTCCCGTTTGCAACGCGACCTGACCGATTCCACCGTTTTAAGAAACATTGGGGTGCCTTTTGCACACAGTCTGATTGCTTTCCAGAGTACGTTAAAGGCTTTGGATAAACTTTTACTGAACGAAAAGGTTCTGTACGATGACTTGGAAGCAAACTGGGCTGTGGTTTCTGAAGGAATCCAGACTATTTTACGTCGCGAGGCGTACCCAAAACCTTACGAAGCTTTGAAGGCACTAACCCGTACCAATCAGGCAATTACGGAAGTATCTATCAGTGAATTTATCAATGAATTGAACGTCAGCGGTGCTGTGAAAGCAGAGTTGAGAGCAATAACTCCCCACAACTATACCGGGGTATAATTTTTTAGAAAAACGTATACAAATTTTTAAACAAAATGATGACAGACAAAGAAAATCGGCAGGGAAAGCCTGATGAAGGTGCATTTTCTGCCCGCCGTGATGGTGAGAGAACTTCAAGAAATTCGAACACAGAATCTAAACCATGGAGCAAACCAACTGAAAACCGCAGACCACAGGGAGATTCTTTTGATCGCCCTCGCAGATCTTTTGGTGACAGTAGCAACAGTGGAAGCCGTGGTGGTAATTCCTACGACAAGCCCCGCACTTTTGGGGATAACAATGATCGTCCCCGTCGTCCGTTCGGAGAACAGGGAAACAGTTTCAGCGGAAATAGAAGTGGTGGCAATAGTTTTGACCGTCCACGCCGCACAGAAGGTGAAGGGAATTCCGATCGCCCACGTCGTCCATTCAGCGAAGGCGGCAATAGCTTTGGCGGAAATCGCGAAGGCAGTAACAGTTTTGGTGGCAACCGCGATAGTGGCAATAGTTTTGGTGGCAACCGCGAAGGTGGCAATAGTTTTGATCGTCCACGTCGTGGGCCCAGTGAAGGCGGAAATCGCTTCGGTAGTGGCAGTCGTGAAGGTGGCAATAGTTTTGGTGGCAACCGCGATGGTGGCAACAGTTTTGGTGGCAACCGTGAAGGAAATACATTTGACCGTCCCCGCCGCACAGAAGGTGAAGGCAATTCAGACCGTCCCCGCCGTAGCTTCGGTGAAGGCAGTTACGACAAACCTCGCCGTCCATTTGGTGAAGGTGGCAACAGCTTTGGCGGTGGAAATCGCGAAGGTGGCAACCGCGAAGGAAATACTTTTGATCGTCCACGCCGCAGTTTTGGCGAAAGCGACAGTCGTCCACGCCGTTCGTTCGGTGAAGGCGAAGACAGACCACGTCGTCCTTTTGGTGAAGAAGGTGGTTTCAAAGCTCGTCCATCTTTCTCAGGCCCATCACTTCCCAAACCAAACCGTGCAGATGGCCGTCCACGTCGTCCACGTATAAAAAATGAAGGTGGTGGTTTTGACCACGGTACCCCTTACGGACGTCCGGCTGCTCCCAAATATCAGGAGATGATGGATCCAAATACCCCCATCCGTTTGAATAAATACCTGGCCAATGCCGGAATTTGTTCCCGTCGTGAAGCAGACGAATTCATTCAGGCAGGTGTAGTGAAAGTGAACGGTGTCATTGTGTCCGAACTTGGTGTTAAGGTAAAACCCATCGATACCATCTTATTTCACGATGAACCGGTTAGTATCGAACATAAAGTCTATATATTGCTCAATAAACCAAAAGATTGCGTAACCACATCGGACGATCCTCAGGAACGTACCACGGTGATGGATCTGGTTAAAGGAGCTTGTTACGAACGTATTTATCCCGTTGGACGTCTGGATAGAAACACCACCGGTGTTCTACTTTTGACCAACGATGGCGATCTGGCCTCAAAATTGACACATCCAAAATACGAAAAACGTAAAATTTATCAGGTAACACTTGATAAAGATATTTCGTTGGAAGATATCCAGACCATTTTAGATGGTGTAACACTGGACGACTGCGAAGTGAAAGCCGACAATCTGAGCTATGTGGATCCCGATAGCAAATCTATTTTGGGCATTGAAATTCACTCAGGTCAGAATCGCGTGGTTCGTCGTATTTTCGAATCTTTGGGTTATAAAGTGCACAAACTGGACCGTGTCTATTTTGCAGGTCTGACCAAAAAAAATCTGCCCCGTGGCAAATGGCGTCATCTTTCTGAAAAAGAAGTGAACCTTTTGAAAATGGGTGCTTTTGTTTAGTCTTTAACTAATTTTTTATGGAAAAAATCAAAAGGGACAGAATCATTGACGTATTGAAGCGTGATGATTTCGGAGTCTTGGTAAACGTAAAAGGCTGGGTCCGTACCCGTCGTGGTAATAAAAAAGTGAGCTTTATTGCTCTCAATGACGGATCCACTATAAATAATGTGCAGATAGTAGTTGACCTGGATGTTTTTGACGAGGAGTCGCTTAAAACCATCACCACAGGAGCTTGTGTAAGCATCAACGGTATTTTGACTGAGTCCATGGGGCAAGGTCAGAAAGCTGAAATCCATGCTAAAGAGGTTGAAGTCCTAGGCGCGGCCGATCCTGCTACCTATCCTTTGCAGAAAAAAGGTCACACGTTGGAATACCTGCGTGAGATTGCACATTTGCGTCCAAGAACCAATACGTTCGGAGCCATCTTTCGCATTCGTCACAATATGGCAATGGCTATCCATCAGTTCTTTCACGAACGTGGATTTTTCTATTTCCATACCCCCATCATCACTGCTTCCGATTGTGAAGGAGCAGGTCAGATGTTTCAGGTAACTACATTGAATATGTACGACTTGAAAAAGGGTGAAGACGGTTCCATTGATTATTCCAATGATTTTTTTGGCAAACAAGCCAGTCTGACTGTCTCCGGACAGTTGGAGGGTGAGCTGGCTGCCATGTCTATGGGTGCCATTTATACGTTCGGTCCGACTTTCCGTGCCGAAAATTCCAATACACCCCGTCACTTGTCTGAATTTTGGATGATTGAACCTGAGGTTGCTTTCAACGAGATTGAAGACAACATGCAGCTGGCTGAAGACTTCATTAAATATTGCATCAAATGGGCGTTGGACAATTGCCAGGATGACCTGAATTTCTTATCGTCCATGTACGACAAGGAATTGATGGAACGCCTGAATTCTGTCATAGATACAGATTTTGTACGTTTGCCTTATACCAAAGGTGTTGAAATATTGGAAGCTGCAGTGGCTGCCGGTCACAAGTTTGAATTCCCTATTTTCTGGGGAGCAGATTTAGCCTCAGAACACGAACGCTATCTGGTGGAACAACATTTTAAGAAGCCTGTTATTTTGACCGACTATCCCAAGGAAATCAAGTCATTCTACATGAAGCAAAATGAAGATGGCAAGACTGTACGGGCAATGGATGTCTTGTTTCCAAAAATCGGTGAAATCATCGGTGGCTCTCAAAGAGAAGAGTCTTTGGAAAAATTATCAGCCAGAGCTCAGGAAATGGGTGTTCCCGAAAAGGATATCTGGTGGTATATGGAAACCCGCCGATATGGTACGGCTCCACATTCAGGTTTTGGTCTGGGTTTTGAACGACTGCTGTTGTTTGTCACCGGTATGACCAATATCCGCGATGTGATACCTTTTCCACGTACGCCAAGAAACGCAGAATTTTAAAAAAAGAATGGATCGCTTCGATCTACATATATTGGGTTGCGGGTCGGCATTGCCGACCCGTCACCATTTACCCACCGCTCAGATTCTGAACGTGCGGGATAAACTTTTTATGATAGATTGCGGAGAAGGAACTCAATTGCAGTTTCGCAACACCAAGCTCAATTACAACAAGATATACGACATTTTTATTTCTCACCTGCACGGGGATCATTGTTTCGGGCTGATTGGCCTGATATCTTCCATGGGCATGTTGGGAAGAACAGCCCCATTGACTATTCATGCGCATCAAGCGCTGGAAGGGCTTTTGAAACCACAGCTTGCTTTTTTTTGCAAGGGTTTGCCTTATGAAATCCGGTTTTTATCCTTTAATCCGGCAGTGTCGGAAGTTATTTACGAAGATCGTTCCATTCAGGTAACGACTTTGCCGTTGAAGCACCGCATGCCGACTGCCGGTTTCTTGTTTCGTGAACAGGCTCGTGATCGTCACATTCTGAAGGATATGATTGATTTTTACAAGATACCCCTGAGATGTATTCGTAGTATTAAAGCTGGCGAAGATTTTACAACGGATGAAGGAGAAATCATTCGAAACGACAGGCTTACTTTGCCGGCCACTCCTTCAAAATCTTATGCATATTGCTCAGATACAGCCTACTATGAAAATCTTATACCGCTTATAGAAGGTGTGGATGTTTTATTTCATGAGGCGACTTTTAGTGATTCAGAGTTAGCCAGGGCAAAAAGTACCATGCATTCTACCGCAGCTCAGGCTGCCAGTATTGCAAAACAAGCCCATGTGAAAAAATTGATTATCGGTCATTATTCTGCCAGGTATATCAATGAGAATGAGCTGCTGAATGAGGCAAAACTTGTTTTCCAAAATACTATTTTGGCAGACGAAGGTATGTCTGTAGAAATCTGATGGTTTTTCTCTTGGAATTTTAATTCGATTGTGCTATCTTTGGCATAAATAAAGTCTATTCTAATGAAGAAGAGCTTTTCTTTTATCTTTCTACTGTTTATACTGCTTGCCCCATTAAGTGCGCTAGGAGCTGAAAAGCCCGCTGCTTCAACTTCACAGGAGAGTGGCGTATCCATATTCATGAAAGGTAGCACCCTACAACTGCAAAATGCGACGGTAGGAGAAAAAGTTGAAATTCTGAGCATTGTTGGTGTCCGTGTTTTCCAAAAGAAGATCGAGAGTACCAATCAGGATTATGAGCTGGATTTGCCCAAAGGATACTACATCGTTAAAATCGGAACGATAGTCCGCAAAATTGCAGTCAAATAATTGGTCGTATTTT
>Ga0209123_1000668_pt1 | contig 40874 bp, 32 predicted proteins | sample BarGraIncu00431A_FD_184500 | JGI IMG/M metagenome (GOLD analysis project Ga0209123, IMG submission 184500) | Arctic peat soil microbial communities from Barrow, Alaska, USA - Barrow Graham LP Incubations 004-31A (SPAdes) (version 2) | ecosystem: Environmental > Terrestrial > Soil > Wetlands >...
AATTGCATCATACGGTGTGGTAAGCTATGTATGGAATATAGATGGAACAGGGTATACAAGTACGGTACCAACTGGAATAGCTCTTAATTATGGTATAGGATCACACACAATTAGTGTACATGGAGTAAATACATATGGATCAATAACTGATACTACGACATTGAATTTTACAATAACACAAAATTTTATACCTTTTACAAAAGATTATACATATAACGGAAGTTATTATACCGAAACATTAACTTCAGGAAAATATAAGTTTGAAACTTGGGGTGCAGGTTTAGGGTCTATTCATGGAACTGGAGGTTATTCTAGTGGAGAAATAACTTTAACAGCAAGTAGAACATTTTATATTTATGCAGGACAAGCAAATAGTGCAGGAGGTACGTCTACATTTAATGGAAGTTTTGCTTCTTCGCATATATGGTCTCCTCCTGGATGTGGAGCAACTGATATTAGATTAACACCGGGTACTTGGTCAGATATAACATCATTAAGAAGTAGAATAATCGTTGCTGGTGGTGGAGCATTTAGTGAATGGAATTCCTATCGAGGTGGAAATGGTGGAGGACTTGTAGGAGGCTCTGGAACAGGTTATCCTACAGGTTACCAAGTAACTGGTGGTTCACAAACAAGTGGTGGAGCAGGTTATGCTAATGGCCAATTTGGTATAGGAGGCTCAGAACTGTTTTCTCTTAATGACTTAGGTGGCGGCGGCGGCGGCGGATATTATGGTGGGGGAACTCCAAATTATGCTGGCGGCGGTGGCGGTGGTTCATCATTTATATCTGGATATACTGGATGTAATGCACTGAATGCTTCTGGATCACATACTGGACAACCTAATCATTATTCAGGATTAATTTTTAATAATGGTTATATGGAACAGGGTGGATATGTGGGTAATGGAAAAGTTAAAATAACTAAAATACTGTAATCTTAAATAAATGTACAAGCTAATCTAAGATATAAATAGGATGAATTTTTAATAGTGAAAGAATTTATCAAGTGAGGTGGTATAACATATGGAAGAATCAGCATACAACAGTTTAATGTTAGGTGTATACACATTTATTTTTATAACAGCAATTAGTCTTGCAGTATATTTATTTACGTCTACAGTTACATTCGCAGACAAAGCATATGATTACGGCAAGATAACAACAGGCGATAGCGTTATAGAAACTTCATCTGCACCTGTATATAATACACTTACAGGCGCAGAATTACTTACTTATTATTATAATTATACTACTATTGGATCTGATAAATATGGTACAGCTCATATTCAAAACTATAGTTTTCCAAACTTAGCTACTGTAGAATTAAATAAATTATATACTCTAACATACGAATCAGTAGGTGTTGATTTAAAACCAGTTATGAAAGTTACTTATGTTGGTTCAGAACTAGCAATAACTCCAGAACCACCTCCAGCAATAGATATGAGTCCAACACTTCCTGTAATTTCAGTATATCCTTTTGTATCGGCTAATGTTACACCAGGATCAAATCTTGAATTTAAAGCAACATCTAGTCCTACTTATTCGATTATAACTAACTCTATTAAGAGTTATCATTGGACAATACAGTATGATATTGCAGGAACAACTGATATGCGACCAGATTTCAGTGTAACGACTATGGGTACAGTTGGCGAATTAAAAGCTACTTCATACGGAAGTAATTTAAAATTTTTAAGTGGAACAAATAGAATATCTGTTTATTCAGAAGATTCGATGGCTTCTCCAAATAATTCTGCTACAGCTGTTAGAGATATTACAGTTGCTTATAATAATCCTATTATAAATACATTAGTAGAATCAGCTAACAAAGTTGTCGAGAATGGAAGTGTAGCTGTTGAATCTGTATCGGGAGTAAATCTTACTTTTGTAGCAACGGCCACATCTCAAAATCCTCCATCTGGATACATATCAAACTACTCATGGTCTGTAGATGGTACATTAGTAACGTCAACAGGAAATTCAACATTTAATAGGACTTATGCAGCAGGACCACATGTGGTAACACTTGTAGTACAAGATTCAATATCTGGTACGGCAACTAGAACATTCACATTTTTGGTTGGTAACTTACCAGCACCTACAATTACGTGTAGTAATAGCGCAATAACAACTGCTCATACTATCGCAGTAGATACTGCACTAACAAGTCTTACCTTTAATGCAAATTCAATTGCATCATACGGTGTGGTAAGCTATGTATGGAATATAGATGGAACAGGGTATACAAGTACGGTACCAACTGGAATAGCTCTTAATTATGGTATAGGATCACATACAATTAGTGTACATGGAGTTAATTCTTATGGATCAGTAACTGATACTACGACATTGAATTTTACAATAACACAAAATTTCACACCTTTTACAGGGAATTATGCAGCAGGAAATCATTATACTGAAACCTTACCAGCAGGCAAATATATATTTGAAGTATGGGGCGCAAGAGGCGGTAATGGTGCTGCAGGTTATGGTGGATACTGTAAAGGACAATTAATTCTAACAACAAGCACAACATTTTACATTTATGTAGGAAGTTCTGCAGGGTATAACGGTGGCGGCGTTGGTAGACTTTCATATTCTACTGGAGGAGGAGCTACTGATATAAGAACAGTTTCTGGTTCATTAGTATCCAGAATTATAGTTGCAGGTGGTGGCGGTGGAAACGGCGGAAGCAGCACTACTAGTGGTCTTGGTGGAGCAGCTGGCGATTTAACGGGAACTACAGGCGGAGCTTTATGTGGAGGACCAGGAACTGGTGGAACACAAACCACTGGAGGTACAACACCAAGATTAAATACATATGGTGGTACAAATGGTTCATTTGGAATAGGTGGAAATGGAGAATCTGTTCTACCTGGTGTTCAAGCATATCGAAACGCAGTTGGTAGTACTGCTGGCGCAGGTGGCGGTGGATACTATGGCGGTGGCGGAGCTTCATGTGATATGCCAACTTGGAATGATTTGGATGACTCAGGTGGCGGTGGTGGTTCATCATTTATATCTGGATATTCTGGATGTAATTCAGTGAATATATCAGGAGTACATACAGGACAGCCAAATCATTATTCTGGATTTATATTTACTAATACGACAATGACTGGAGCAAATAATTCAGGTAATGGAAAAGCTACAATAACTAAAGTGTTGTAATCTTAAATGAGGAGGTAAATATGCAAGATAATATAAGTATTGTAATAACTATGATTATATTTGTTACATTGGTAGTAATATTTCCATTATATAATTTGTTTGAAAGGCAAGATGACATGTCATATACTCTTGCTCTAAAAGCAACAACTAGTTTTATAGACGAAATTAAAAATAATGGGTATATAGATCAAACAACGTATAACAATTATATAAGTCAATTAAGCAATACTGGTAACTCATATGATGTGATGATTGAAGCTCATAGAAAAATGTTAATTGATGATTTGAGCACTACGGCTGTTACTGATGACTATATTGTACAATATAAAATTGACTATACGGATGATATTCTAAAAATAATAAATGCGAATCCTTATGTACCGAATGTAACTGGTTCAGCATCTAATATAAGCAATGCATATTTATTGAGTCAGGATGATCAAATATATATAAAATTAAAAAACTCAAGTGTAACGATGGCTGGTGCTATATTTAACATAATAGTACCAACGTCTAAAAAAGAAAGAATAGTAGTTAATTATGGCGGAGTTGTTAAAAATAGTTCATGGAAAAAAGTTGATAGTACAATACAATCATTTACAATAAAACCAACACCTCCTGTTGTATCACATAACGGTGTCGTGAGTAGTAGTACAACAGTAGATTCTGGGATGCCAGTAAATTTTGTAGCTACTTCAACTCCATCTGATTGGTGGAAAAAAATAGTTAGTTATGTGTATACTTTTAATTATGCAGGAGTAGCAGCACCAGAAACACAAACTATTCTTACTACACCGACAAATGTTACTGGTGCAATAACAAGAAGTTTTCCAGTAGCAACGCCAAGTACTGTAACTGTGTATGCAGTTGATAATTATGGCGAAAAGTCGGATCCTACAGTTATAATAGTAAATACTACATCCATTAAGCCAACAACACCAATATTAAGTTCAAATCCAGATACGATAAATAATAACGTTATTATACCGATAGCTGGTGGTACTCCAATAACATTTACTGCTAGTTCAACTCCAGGTAGTGCATATAAGACTGTACAAAGTTTTGTATGGTCAATCAATAATGCTGGTGTAACAAGTACACAAACAATTGCAACAGGCAGTACTGTTGCAGGGAGTACCGCAACAGGCACTCTAACCGTCAACTTTAATGTTGGTGGTGGATCAGTTACAGTGTATGCAGTAGATTCTGTTGGATTGGCATCTAATGTAAATGGTACAGCGTTTTCAGTAATGAATAATTTTGGTTCACAAGCGATAACCGGAGTTGGACTTTGCACAATGTACTCTATAGAAATACCAGGAGCAACAGTTTCAGCATATTCATTTTATGTTGGAGTATCTTCAGGACATAATAGTGGCGGTCAAGATTTTTGGAGAGTAGAAGGTAAAACAGCAGCTGGAGTTTGGGAAAATATTAATCCAGCAGGTGCATTGGGCAGTTGTGTTTGGGTTAGTAATGGTGTTTCAGTAGCTGAGACAACTCTTACTGATCAATACAGATACGTACAACTTAAATTTGAATATAGTGTAGCATCCGGCCACAGTGGCTGTTTAACCAGTAGTTCGGCTATGGGATATACAGTTAAATATAAATTTGGTCCAGTAACATAATGAAAGAAGGTGAATGAATGAAAATAACAGATTTTGCACTTGTATTTATAGGAGTAGTACTTCCAATAATTATAGTTGTATATATAAATGTATCTTTTACTATTAAAGCAGTTGAAGAGGAAATGTATTATCAAAAAATAATAGATTCAGCTTTACAGGATGCAACTGTAAAGATGAAAGAAGTAGAGAGTGAAGATGTTGAAAATGATTATGGTTATTCAGGAGAAGTAAATAATAAAGTTAGTGTAAATGCACAAGTGGCAGCTGATACCTTTTTTCAATCATTATACAATAATTTAGCTATTAAAGGAAATCCAAATTCTGAAATGCTTCTTAAATACTATGTACCAGCAATAGCTATTATAGACTATAATGGTGTATATATTTCATCTATTGAAGAATTTGACAAAACTGATAGTGTTACTGGAATTACTACAAAAGTAACTGATCATGTTGTTAAACCTAAAAGATATTTTTCATATACATATGGAATAGATCCGTCTGGTGCTGTAATAACTGATTTAACTACGATTCAATCAAGGATGAATGAGACTGGGTTTTCTACACACACTGTGGAATTCAGTACGGATGATTATATAGTACACAGAGGCAGAAAAAATTCACAACCTACACCAGTAAATTATCCTTCAAAAGGTTTCTATATTTCAGATAGAAATAATAACGGAGATTTATATGACAATACTACAGATACAACTAAACGAACATATATAGAGGCTCTTTTAAAACAAAAAAGAAGAGAGGTAATAATTAATGTTATTACAAGTGAATTAAATTTCGCTGTAAACAAACATAATCATTATGCAAGTATAGCGGGTATACAGTACGCATTTTCATTCCCTTTTACTACAAAAGATGAAATGTATAGATATGTAGAAGATATAGGAATGTTAGCATTTGTACAAGGAATATCTGTAGGAAACAAATATCTAAATTACAAATCATACGGTGGATCAAGTTTAGGTCTTTCAACCAAGTATTATGTTAGTACACCAAATATACCAAATGGTTCCAAATATCCAATAAACTTATATCACAAAGATGTAAATTGTCCTGAATATAAGGTTTCTAATCATGCTAACATTACACCTGAATTTGTAAATACTAAACAGCAAGCAGCATCACTAAAAGCATCAGTTTTATCTGGTGGAATAAGTGTATATTATCAGGGATTTTATCCTTGTCCTATATGTAAGCCATAAGTAATTAAATAATTGTTAATAAATAAAAAAGTTAGGGAATTGAAAAAATCCCTGATTTTTTTTGTCTTCAAATATTTATACGCTTAATAAAAAATTTCCACTAAATCGAATATAAAGTAAAAATTTGTAAATACTAAAAATAAACTTAACATTAAAAACAATTAGAACTGATATAAATAAGTTAAAATATTTTCGACAATTTTCGACAAACATACAAAAAATGTTTGCAAAGGCTACCTTTTGTGATATAATTATAATACGTCTAAAAAAATGTATTATACTAATGAATGGAGTGTTGATTAAGTGTTTAAAAAAGCTGTAAAAAAGGGTGCAGATATATCATCAAAATCATCGAATAAGGATAAACTCAATGCTGCAAAAGAGAATATTATAAATATTAAAAATAAAATCAAGTTAAAAAACAAAAAAATATATATAATTGTGGTTATAGTAATAATGATAATATTGCTTATTGCAGTGTTTTTGACTACATATTTAGAAAGTTTAAAATATAAGCCATACACAAAATATGAAGAAAAAATGAAAACTTATGGTTTTGATAAGATGTATGATAATAAGAATGCTACAACTAATGAGCCTGTCACAAAAGCAGAAGCATTAAAAATTGCGTTAGCTGCGGTATTTAATACTTCTGATATATCTGGATTTGCTGTAGAAAATAACGAATATGAGAATGCCATTTGGGTTGAATATGCAAAACATACAGAAATAACAAAAGAAGATATAAATATTACTAATTATAGTGACAAAGTAAAATATATAGATGTTATAACATATTTAGAAAATTGTAAGTTAAAATTTTTAAAAGATCAACCAATAAATGATACTGAAGTTGATCTGAAAGATATCTCTAAATATAAAACAGAGGAACAAACAGCAATAAAAGACATGGTAGCTAATAAAATCATATACGTATTATCTAAAAATTTAAATGGTAAAGAAAATATATTTAAAGGACAACTCAATGAAATGGTAGTTAATTTTGTAGAAAAATATAATACCATTACAATGAGCGGAGATAAAATAAATGTTAATCCTGAAAAAATTCCTTCAAATGCTGATCAATATCCATATACAATAACTACTGTAGATAAAACTATATATGAGAAAGAAATTATTAAAGATTTTGGTGCAGATGCATTAACACCTAAAGAAATGTATACATACAAAAAAGAATTGTATCCGCAGGTTCAACGATATTCAGAAGAATTTTTTAATAATATTTTAAATATAGATTACAAAACAATAACAGAGGAAAATTTAACACAAAAATTAGAGCCTTATCTTATAGCTAAACCAAATGAAAATAGTATAAAAGCATATGTTAAACATGTAATAGATAATGAAATAATTATAGAAGGAAAATGTAAATTACAGGTTCCAATAATATATTCAGATGGTTTTTCATATAGAGCAAGATTGAAATTAACTTTTGAAATAAAGAGTTCAAAAACAAAAGATAATATATTGTATTTAGATTTTAGTAATGGATATAAAAAAACATATACACAAACTAGTTATGATATACTAGTTGATTATTTCTTAACAAATGGAATAGGAAGTAATAACATGTATATGGCTGAAACTGATTTATATAATGCGTTGTTAGATAAAGATAAAAGTGGAATAACAAGAGAAGTAGATACTGAAACATATTTTAAGGAGGAGAATAAATAATGAATAGAATAGCAAAAATATTTAAAGCATTATTTGTACTCACGATAATTATTAATAGTTTAAATGTATATGCTACTAATTTAAGATATACAGGATATAGACAGGACGTTTTGGGAAATGGAAATGCTGGTGTAAAAATCAAAAACATGACACAGGCTTCACAAGGTTCAATTGCGGACTATAATTCTAGATCTAAAACAGGAGATCGGTTGGGTAATTCCTACAGCTGATGATAGAAGTACTTCTGGTGGTACTAGAAGCTTTGATAGTATGAGTTATATATTTGCACCTTTAAATCAATACTTTACTTCATATAACTCTGGATTTGATACAAGTTCATCTAATGGTAGTAGTAATAATATTTATTATGATAGCTCTCCTAACACTATAGACGCATGGAGTGATAGTTTTATTGGCTTTACTGGAGTAGCAGCAAATATACCAGAAAATCAGTCAGTTAATACATCTGGACATATGTCAATGTCTAAAAGTGATCCTTCAAGGGTATCACTAATCGCTTGGAAAGTAACTGCAAGTGGTGTAAGAATTGATGTATGGGGACTTACTGAAACTGCAGTTACAGAATTAACTCAAAGATTTACAGCTCCTACACTGAATACAGGTATAAGATTTTCAAATGTACTCAGAACTCAAGATGAAAGAATAAATGGATCATACATGGATACAGCTTGGAGATTTTTTCAATCAACAGTAGGATATTGGTATAGCGATGGAAGAGGATTTATTCAAACACAACTATGGATGGCAAATAATACTGGTACATATAAAAGAGGAGCTTCAGTTGCAAATGAATACGATAATATCCTTACTATTCCTGTAATGGATACAGATGTAAAAAGGGATATATATATAAATCATGTAGATGAAACCGGGGCTGTAATACCTGGGTTTCAAAACTCGTCATTGAACATGGTAAGTCCTGCATCAACAACAAGAGCAAATGGTGGCCCAATGTCAGGGTTTCAAGAATATTATAGAATAACAGGTACAGAACAAATAGCTGTTAGAAAATCAAGTCAAACTGCAATAGGAACAACGACTTATACATTTCAATATGGTAAAGCAGGATCTGCATCTACTCTTGCCGCAGCAATAACAGCTGCTCAGAATTCTTCAAATGTGTGGTCGGCTAGTGATGATCCGCGTACATTTGGCATTAATGCCAATAATACGGATGATTTTTTAGTTGTAAATTTAGTTTATAGAAAATATACACCACCACCTCCTACACAAGTATTACCTGATTTACAAATTATAGGTAGATTATGCTTTATAAATACAACATCAGACTATATTGGTTCTACTTCAGGTGGAAGCCTGGATTATATACCATCTACTAAGACATTAACACCATATGCAGAAGGAGCATATCCATATGCTGTAAGAGCAATTAGATATGATACTAAATTTGATGTCTTAAGCTCTAGTGCAACAGTAACAATAAATATTGCTTACAGTTGGCAGTGGTGGGAATATGAACATCATGATACAACATCATGTTCAGGAACTCCATCTGTTTGTACAACTTCACATACATCAGCTTGTGGATATTACACACGTACTGGATCTAGCAGTATGACAAAATCTTTCACATATATAGTACCATATAGACATACTTACTTTGATATAACAAATTTCAAAATGTATAGGATTTCAAGATTAGAAGTATATGATACTAATAGTAATGTTGGAGGTATTTTATTTGGCGGAGGAACATATACCGTTAATCCAAGTAGCACATACGAATCAAAATTTGGTAGGGGAAAAATAGATAAAACATTAACAGTAACCTTTCCAAGTAAAACATACAGCTTGGCTAGTATATATAAATCATCACCTTCACCAAGTTCTGGCCAATCAGCGGCAACAGCTGCAGCTCAAGCTGCAATGGATGCTACAACTTCTATAATAGCAGCTGATCATGAAGATTTAAGAATAACATATCAGTACGACAATGATTATGTAGAACTAGATGGAATGGAAACTATGTTACAACGTAATTACAGAACATGGAATGAACATATAAACAAAGTATCAGATCCTACTAACGAGAGACAGTTAAATTCAACAAAAACAGGAATTGGATCTGCTAATACGGCAAATTTAGATTACACATCTAATTTGATGAATTTTATGAGACCACCATCTGATAGAAGAACGAGTAATTCAGATTTTACACCTAATTATCAAACAGTGCCAGCTAATAGAGAAAATGGTATCAGACATTTAAAAGGTAAAATATATTATAGTATATCGACAAATTCTAATTATAATGTTGGGGGAACTACCTTTGCATCTACAGACGCAACATACACATTAAATAATCCTATGAATTTAACCAATTTAGACTTTGAAGATGAAAGTAAAGAATATGTAGATACTGATGTTAATAAAGTAAATGTATTAACACCTATAAATTATGGAACTTTTCAGCTAGAAACAGCAAAAATAGTTGATCATACAAGTGGTGCAGGTACATCTACAGTATTACAAAAAAATGCTGAATTTACTATTACTCCAGCAATTGCCGGAAGTAGTACAGGAGGATACAACTTAAGTAATACAAGAGAATTTGTTAAAGGATATTACTTTATATTTAATTTTAATATCATATATAACGGTGGACTTGTAGAAGCATTTACTCCAATATATAGATCAGGGAATAGTACTACACTTACTGCTAAAACAACAGATAGTTTTGATAGTGGTTCAGCATCTCAACTAACAAATAGCGTTAAGATAGTAGCAATTTCAACAAATATTACAACTTTATTACAACAAATAATGGATAATGCAACATTCTCATTTTACAACTATATGGATGTTGATAACAATAAAGTTAGAAATACAAGTGTTCAAAATCAACCTAATTTACTATCAAGAACCGATATAGTAAGTGATTCATATCATACTATGTATAGAATAATAACAACAAAAAATATAGGAAGAATATTTGATTTTGCAGTTACAGATTGTACGGATTTAGCATTTAAGGATGTATTTAGAAAGCCAGTTGGATTAAATGTAAATGAAACAGCTGCGACATCATATTATTCGGGTTATAAGAAATGGAATTTATATAGTTCTGAATATAATGAGATGATAGATAGACCTTCTACTGAAATAGGTACAATTCCTCAAACAATATTACCACTTGGTCCATACAAAAACACTAATACTAAATATATAAATGCACCAAAAATGGGATATAGAATAAGTTTTGATTTAAAGACAACAGGATATATTGCTAATAATAATGTAAATAATTCTAGAATAGTTGAAATAACTCCAAGATACTATTATATATCAAAAGATGGAAAGACATTTGATGATAATCTAAAATTATATTACAAGAGTTCAAGTAATAACTATGTAGATTTTGCATCAAGTAACTATTTAATATATTTTAAACCAAATGATGGATATAGGTATTTGAGAAATAGTGCATATACAGATGTTTATACTTCAATGTCTACTAAATTAGAGCCACTTTCTATTTCATCTAAAATCACACTAACCAGTAAAATGATGAATACTAATAATACATCATTTATACAATCTTGGTATGGTGAGTATAAATTGCCTAATTCAACAATTGCTATATCAAAAGTTGCAGGTAATATTAATAACAATGTAAATAACCCTTATAAAGATGGATATATAGGTGTTATATTTGATATTAGAAGCATAGATATAGGTGGTCAAACAATTATTTATGATACAAGAGATAAGTCGTCAACAACTGCGTATAATACTTCTCAATGGGATTATGAAGGATTTATGAATTTTAAAACACCTGGTAGCCAAATGGATGTAGCTACTCCATTAAGATATCAATTAGAGAAATATATGTGGGTAATAAACGATGCAATGTATCAAAAAATTAAAGGTACAGTAGTATTATTTGATTTGGATAATAGAGCTTCAAATGATTTTGAATAGCACAAAATTAATGAATTTACAGGAAACTGTAAGTTCATTTTTTTGTTTTTGCTAAAAAGACGTTTTTTTTTCCATATTTTGATATTTTTTTGCAAAAAAACTTTAAAAAAAATTGTTTTGTGATATAATAAAATTAGTAATTAAATGACAGTATATTCATATCTGATAAGTATTAAATAGTTGCTAGAATTATGAATTGAAAATGGATTTTATAATGAATGGAGTGTTGATAAAGTGTTTAATAAAGTTGTGAAAAAGGGTGAAGATATATCACCAGGATTATCAAACAAGGACAAGTTGACTGCTGCAAAGGAAAACAATACGAATATAAAAAATAAAATAAAGGCTAAACATAAAAAAATATATATAATCTCAACTATAGCAACATTATTAATAATAGTTATAGCTTTATTTTTAGCTATATATTTAAACAAAATGAAATATAAACCATATATAAAATACGAAGAGAAAATGAAGACTTATGGTTTTGATACTATGTATAATAATAAAAGTGCTAAAACTGATGAGTCTGTAACAAAAGCAGAGGCATTAAAACTTGCATTAGGAGCAGTATTTAACACATATGATATATTAAATGGAAATACCGCTGCACCAAGTGAATATGAAAATTCGCTTTGGGTAGAATTTGCAAAAACTAACGGAATTACAGTAGAAGATATTAATATTAATAATTTTAATGATAAAGTAAAATATATTGATGTTATTTCATATTTTGAGAACTGTAAGATCATGTTTTTGAAAGATCAAGCTATTAAAGATATAGATGTTAATTTAAAAGATATTAGTAAATATACAACGGAACAACAAGCTGCAATTAAGGATATGGTAGCAAATGAGATTATAAATCTAGAATCTAAGAACTTAAAGGGTAATGGATATATTTTCAAAGGACAGCTTAATGAATTAGTAGTTGATTTTGCAGAAAAGTATAATACAATTACTATGAATGGCGATAAATTAAATATCAATCCTGAAAAAATCCCATCAAATGCTGATCAATTTCCGTATACAATAACAACTGTAGATAAATCGGTATATGAGAAACCATTAACATATGATTTTCTTCCGGATTCGAGAAGTGCAAAAGATTTTTATGCATTAAAAAAAGAATTCTATCCTCAAATTAAATTATATACAGAAGAGTTTTTTTATAATATTTTAAATATTGATTATAGAACAATAACAGAAGAAAGCTTTACAAAAAGTATAGAGAATTATTTAATATTTAAACCGAATGAGATTTATATAAAAAATTATATTAAACATGTAAAAGATAATGAAATAATTATTGAAGGAAGTGCTAAATTACAAATTCCAGTAATATACTCTGACGGCTTTTCAATTAGAGCAAGAATTATGTTAAGCTTTGATATAAAACAGTCTAAAACAAAAGACAATTTATTATTTTTAGATTTCTGTGATGGTCAGAAAGAGACATATGAAAAAACTAATTACGATTTGTTAGTAGATTATTTTTTACAAACTGCAATAGGAACTGGTAATACATTTTTGGCTCAAACTGATTTATATAAGTCAATATTAGATAAAAATACGTGCGGTATAACAAAAGAAGTGTATGTTAGACAAATTGACGAAGAGGAGGTAAAATAATGAAGACTATAATAAAAGTTTTAAAAGCATTATTTATACTCACATTAATTATTAATTCTTTAGAAGTATATGGATATGGGCTAAGATATGTTGCAAATTATGGGGTTGAAGGCTCACCTACTCAGTTTGATTTGAGAATTACAAATATGACAGAAGCATCGCAAGGTACTATATCTGAATATGGATCAAACACTCGGATGGATATATCCAGCTCCAGGTGATTATTCTATAACTGGAGGGTCAGGAAGTTTTGATGCTAGCACATATATATTTGCGCCTTACGCTCAGAAATTTACTACTTACGGCTCTGGATTTCAAACTGGAAATACTACTGATTATGATAATATATGGTATGACAATTACTCCGGTACAATTGACCAGTATAAGCAAGATTTTAGTGATTTTTGGGGGGTTGAATCTAATATACAGGAAAATCAAAGTGTTAATACAACGGGTTTTTTAGCTATGGCAAGAAATGATACCGCAAGGGTTCAACTAGAATGTTGGAAAGTAGTAAACAACGTTAGAATTGACGTATGGAAATTGACTGATTTTGCAGTTCAAGAAATACTTGCAAATGATAAGTTAAAAGATGCAAATTTCGATTCTGAAGGTATAAGATTTTCAAGTGTACTTGCTACACAAACGGATTATTGGGCTTCAGGCTATCCAGATTATAGAGGATATATGGATACAGCATGGAAGTTTTTTGGAGGTACATCAGGTACTGGATGGAGTATTTGTGAAAGAGGGTTTCAGTATTCTAATTCAGCTTCAACATTAAATGCAAATTATATTGGTAATTATAAACAAGGTGCTTCAGCAGCAAATGAATTTGATAATATACTTATACTACCTGTAATTCCTAAAAAGTTAAAAAGAGAAATATATATAAGACATGTGGATGAAAGCGGAAATGTAATAGCTGGATTACAAAACTCATACATAAGATTAGAATCTCCACCAGGACCAGACAAGTTAAATCTTGGTGCAACGTCAGGATATCAAGAACATTATACAATAACGGGTGATGAGAAAGTAATAATTAGAAAATCTGATGTAACTACAGTTGGTGGTATTACATATACTTTTGAAAAAGGAATTTCATCGTCAGGTGCAACTATAGCGGCTGCCCAAACTTGGCCTGGTAAACATATATGGTCATCACCTACAACAGAAGTTATTACTAATACTTTAAAAGTGGATGACGTCCTTGTTATAGATTTGGTTTACAGTAAACCACCGGTTGTAGTGCCACAAGCATTACCTAAGTTTGAAATAATCGGTAAATTATGCTTTATAAATACTAATTCACCATATGCAACTTCTACAAATGGTAATCTTATAGATTATATACCATCTACTAAGACAGAAACACCATATGCTGAAGGTGCATACCCTTATACAGTAAGAGCATTAAGATATGATACTAAATTTGATGATTTAAGTTCTTCTGCAACAATAACAGTAAATGTTACTTGGAGTTGGGATACTCATGCTCAAGTATGTCCTAGTTGTACTGGAAAGGATTGTAAACCACCACCTTGTTATTGTACCACTACTGGTCATACTGGTTCAGATACAAAATCGTTTACATATACGGTACCATATAAACATACGTACTATGATATAACGAATTTCAAAATGTATAGAATTTCGCAGTTACAGGTTTATGATGACATTACTAATATTGGAGGAATATTATTTTCAGGAGGCACATATACAATAAATCCAAGTACCTCATATAATGGGAAATTTACTGGAGCTAATGTAGGAAAAATTGATGATGTATTAACAGTAACATTTGATAATATTACATACACCATTCCAAATCAAGCGGGTGTAAGTCCTTCAGGTACTCCATGTGCTGGTTCTGGGGAATCCGATGCACTAGCGAAGGTAGCTGCTACATACGGAAAGGTTGATGCACTTAAAGCTGCTGATGATAAGTCATTAAGAATATATTATAAATATGATAATGATTTCATGAGGGTTGATGGAATGGATACTATGTTAGACCGTAATTACAAATCTTGGGATGAACATATCAACTTAATAACAAATACTAAAAGAGATTTAGATTCAACAAAAGTTGGACCTGGAAGCACTAACGGTGCAACAGTAAATTATACATCTAATTTAATGAATTTTATGAAACCTCCATTAGATAAAAGAACTACTAATGCAGATTTTACACCAGATTATAAAACGGTACCAGTGGATAAAGAAAATGGTATTAGATGGCTAAAAGGTAAGATATTTTATGATGTGTTAACTACTTCTGGCTATAATATTGGTGGAGATGGTTTTGTTGCAAATGACGCAACATATACAACATATCCAACATATACATTGGGTAGTGCAAAAACTGTAACAGCTTCAGATTTTATTCCAGAAACTAAAGAATATAAAGGTGCTGATGTTAATAAAGTAAATGTATTTACACCTTTGAGATTCGGGACTTTTGAAGTGGAAACACCTCAAATAGTTGATCACACAGGAGGTGCAGGGCATACTACTGTATTACAAAAAAATGCAGAATTTACAATTACACCTAATATGATTGCAAGTACTCAAGGAGGTTACAATAGTGTTCCTACAACAGAATTTGTAAAAGGATATTACTTTACATTTAATTTTGATGTTGAGATAGATAATGACGGTAATGGCACTTATGAATCGCCTTTGCCAGCTTTTGTTAGAACATATAGAGGTGGAAATGCTACTGTATTGAGAGCAAGAACAACAGAAAGTTTTGGTAGTACTGCAGCTTCTCAAATAACAAATAGCGTTAAGGTAGTTGCAATTAGTACAAATATTCCACCCTTACTATTAGCAAGATTTAATAATGCAACATATTCATATTATACTTATATTGATAATGATTTTAACAAAGCTAGTACTAGTGGTGTTCAAAATCAAGTCGGGTTACTAACAAGATCTGATATAGTAAGTGATTCATTTCACGGTGTATATAAGATGTTAACCACAAAAAATATAGGAAGAATATTCGATTTTGCTGTTACAGATTGTACAGATTTAGCATTTGAAGAGGTTTTTAGAAAACCAAATACAACAAAGGTTAATGAGACAACTAGTGTAGCATATTATTCAGGATTATATAAATGGAATTTATACAATCAAGAAGCGTATAATGACATGGAGCCAAGACCCGAATCTGAAATAGGTACAGGGCTTCCTAAAAAAATATTGCCACTTGGTCCATACAAAAATACAAATACGAAATATGTGAACGCACCAAAAATGGGATATAGAATCAGTTATGATTTAAAAACAACTGGATATATTGCCAATAGAAATGCGACTGATACAAGAGAAATAAGAATAACTCCAAATTATTATTATATATCAAAAGATGGTAAGGTATTTGATAATAATATAACATTATATTATAAGAATTCAAAAAGTAACTATATTAAATTTGTTGATACTTCAATAAATGGATATAAAATATACTTTAGACCAAATGATGGATATAGATATTTAAGAAATGGGCTAGTTACAGATAATATTGATATGATGTCTAAAAAATTAGAACCACTTTCGGTTTCAGGTACTATTATATTAAATAGTAAAATGATGAGTATAAACAATACATCATTTATACAATCTTGGTATGGCGAATATAAATTGCCTAATTCAACAATAGCGATATCAAATGTTGCAGCAAGTCCTAACAATAGCGTAAATAACCCTTATAAAGACGGTTATATAGGAGTAAGATTTGATATTCGAAGTGTAGACAAGGTTACAGGTGGCCAAACAATAATTTATGATACAAATGATAAATCAGCTGGTACACCAAATACTTCACAATGGGATTATGAAAAATTCATGAACTTCTCGTCACCAGGTAACTTGATAGATCCAGCAAATCCAATAAGATATCAATTAGAGAAAGATATGTGGGTAATAAATGATGCAGGGTATCCTAATTCAATTTACCAATTTATTAAAGGTACAGTAGTACTATTTGATATAGATAACAGAGCAGCAAATGATTTTGAATAAATTTCAAATAAAAACAGATGTACATTTATGTACATCTGTTTTTATTACTTTACAAAAGTATTTGCAGGAGCGGTTATTTTTTTTATACTTCCTACTTTTATTATAGGCATGGTACTATTGTATGTTCCTTCTTTAATAACTCCTGTAATTTCTATCCATTCACTATCGTTAAGTTTAGAAGCGTCAGTACTATCACACATGAATCCTGCAACAGTATCTTCTCCATTTACAATTGTATTTCTACCACAAACAAATATATTCTCTTTAAAATCATCCATTCTAAATACAAACCCACTTAATTTAATTGTTTTGTTAATGGATCCTTGTATATTTTCATGTACTTCTTTTAAAATTTGAATATAGTTTTCATCTGTTAAAATATAATCATACTTTGAGTCATCATTCTTTATAGTAGTTGTTGACTCCAGATTAGAGCCACTTGAAATAAACTCAATTAATATTGCTGCTACCACCGATATAGTTAAACATATAATCAGTATTTTCTTAAAATTCAGCTTAAAATTTATAACAAACATAAATCCTCCTTAAAACCAAAAATATTTCTAATAAACTATTGAAAATAGCTTCTTTTATGATATAATGTATGTGTTAGTTTTTAATTTAGAATATATAACAAACTAAAATGGAGGAAAACATGAAATTATTAGAAAAAATATTTGGAAGCTATAGTAAGAAAGAAATAAGTAGGATTATTCCAACTGTGGATAAAATAATATCACTTAGCGAAAGTATGTCAAAACTTTCTGATAGTGAGTTACAAAATAAAACAAGTGAATTTATATTAAGACTTGAAAAGGGTGAAACTCTAGAAGATATATTAGTGGAAGCGTTTGCTGTAGTAAGTGAAGCAAGTAGTAGAGTACTAAATATGAAACCATTTAGAGTACAATTAATTGGTGGTATAATTTTACATCAAGGTAGAATTGCAGAAATGAAAACTGGTGAAGGTAAAACTTTAGTAGCTACATTTCCAATATATTTAAATGCACTTAATAAAAAGGGCGTTCATTTAGTAACAGTAAATGATTACTTAGCAAAAACTCAAAGTATATGGATGGGTAAATTATATAAATACTTAGGGCTTTCAGTTGGATTAGTTATAGCTGATATGTCACCTGAAGAAAAGAAAAAAGCATATAATTGTGATGTAACATACGGTACAAATAATGAGTTTGGTTTTGACTATTTAAGAGACAACATGAGTATGTCAGTTCACACTATGGTTCAAAGAGATTTGTGTTATGCAATTGTCGATGAAATAGATAGTATATTAGTGGATGAAGCAAGAACTCCGCTTATAATTTCTGGTATGATAAATAAGAAGAGCGATGTTTATGAAAAAGCAAACAAATTTGCTAAGAATCTAAAAGCTAAGACAATTATAGAAAAAGATAATAAAGTATATGATGAAAGTGATAATGAGTTTGATTATATAGTTGATTTAAAGGCAAAGAGTGTAGCACTAACTGATAGTGGAGTTAAAAAAGCAGAACAATATTTCGGTATTACTTCTTTAAGTGATGTAGAAAACTTAAGTATTTCACATCATATTAACCAAGCAATTAGATCATATGGTTTAATGAAAAATGATATTGATTATATAGTTAAAGATGGTGAAGTAATAATAGTTGATGAGTTTACAGGAAGACTTATGAATGGAAGAAGATACAGTGATGGATTACACCAGGCCATAGAAGCTAAAGAAGGGGTTGAAATTGCTTTTGAATCACAGACCCTAGCAACAGTAACGTTCCAAAACTATTTTAGGTTATACACTAAATTAGCAGGTATGACAGGTACTGCTAAAACAGAAGAAGATGAGTTTAAAGGTATATATAGATTAGATGTAGTTGAAGTTCCAACTAACAAAGATTTAAATAGAATAGATTTTAATGATTCAGTATATAAAACTAAAAATGGTAAATATAATGCAATTGTTGAAGATGTTAAGAAATCATATGAAATTGGTCAACCGGTTTTAGTTGGTACAGTATCAATAGACAAATCTGAAATATTAAGTGGTTTGCTAAAAAAAGAAAAAATACCACATCAAGTACTTAATGCAAAATATCATGAAAAAGAAGCTGAAATAGTAGCACAAGCCGGTAGATACAAAGCTATAACAATAGCTACTAATATGGCAGGTCGTGGTACAGATATATTATTAGGCGGTAATTTAGAATATATTATTAAATCAGAACTTGCTAAAGAAGGATTTGCTAAAGAAATAATTGAAATGGCAATAACTCCAATAAATTATGATAATGAAGAAGTTAAAAAAGCAAAGATTAAAATGAAAGAAATTGAAGATAAATATAAACCTGAAATAGAAGAAGGAAGGAAAAAAGTAATTGAAGCAGGCGGACTAAAAATAATTGGTAGCGAAAGACATGAATCTAGAAGAATAGATAATCAATTAAGAGGACGTTCGGGCAGACAAGGAGATATAGGTGGTTCTAAATTCTATATTTCATTTGAAGATGATTTAATGAAATTATTTGGATCTGATAAAGTAAATATGCTAGCAGATATGGTAGGTCTACCAGAGAATATGCCTATCGAAATGGGAATACTTACTTCAACTATAGAAAAAGCACAAAAAAGAATTGAAGGTATAAACTATAGTACAAGAAAAAATGTTTTGGAATATGATGATGTAATGAATAAACAAAGAGAAATAATATATGGTCAAAGAAGAGATGTTTTAAAAACAGATGATATAAAAACTATGGTAATTTCTATGATGAGATCTAAAGTAAGAGAGATAGTAGATACATATTTTGCAAATGCTGATGGAATTGATGATGTTGATTATTTTGCAGTTAATACAATGTTAAATAATACATTTAATATTGATAATTTAATTGTAAAAGAAGAAATAAAATCTTTTGAAGAAGAAGAAATATTTAATATAATTGCAGACAAAATAGAAAAAGAATATTTAGATAAGCATGAAAAAGCTAAAGCTAATAATTCTGAAGAAGTTCTACAACATTTAGAAAAACATTTGATTCTTACAGTTGTTGATGAAAAATGGATGGATCATATAGATAATATATCAGGACTTAAAGATGGTATTGGACTTAGAGCTTACGGACAAACAAATCCAATTGAAGCATACAAAATTGAGAGTTTTACAATGTTTGAAGAAATGGCAAATTCTATTAGAGAAGATAGTGTAAAAGCAGTATTTTCTATTAGAGAAAATGTTAATAATATTGTAATACCAAAGCAAGATAATCTAAGCAAAATAACAGGTTATGAAAATCCAGAACTAAATGTTAGTAATAGATCTAATGTTGTTACTAATAAAGAAGCAAAAAAAGAACCAGTAAAAGTAGATAAAATAGTAGGAAGAAATGAACAATGTCCATGTGGTAGTGGTAATAAATATAAATACTGCTGCGGAAAAGACGTTAAGTAATAATAAATAGTAAAAAACAAAGATAGTAATATAGTAGTCTAACATAACTATTATATTGCTATTTTTTATATGCTGTAATAACTAAAAATGTTAAATTTTAACAAAATATAATATATATGGTAAAATAATACATTTTTTTTGTAAAAACAGTTGACTTTTTAATATATTGGAATATAATATTATTAGGGTTGAAGTTAGTATGCTCTCTGATTATGGTGAGTAAAGATTATCTTTGAAAAAATTTTTAAAGAGGAAAAAAATATAGCTTGGGATGACGATTACTACGACAAAGACGGAAACCAATTAAATACTGTAAATGGAGATCAAGTTGTTTATGACAAAGACGGACGGGAAATAGGAACTTATAGCAGTACTTCTGATACAGTTTACAATCCGGGTGGAAGCATTCGAACTAGTAAGGGTGACGATATTCCGGCTAGTTCATACTACGCACCTAGGTTCTTCCTTCTATTTGGATAGTAACCTCAAATTATTGACAGACAAAACGAAATTTATTTAAACACAATAAAAATAAGTTTCAATGCCAAACGTAGGAATCCAAAAGCTAAAATTAGAAAAAACTGAGTAATACTCAGTTTTTTGTTTTCTTTATACATTTATAGTATTTTTACTTTTTCATTTTTATTACAGGCGCTTCATATGATTCAGTTATAGCTCCACCAGTGATTTTCGCATTATCAAGTTTAGGTTCTAAATCATCAAATTCTATTTCAAATCCTGAACTTAAAGATGTTGGACTAGCAGTAGTAACGTTAGCATATCTTTCTTCTTTAACAGAATTTGTAAACATTCCTGTATTTGAACTTTTAAGTTCATCCATAAGTCTAGTTGTTGTATTAACTCCAAATAGTAGATCATCATTATCAGATGAATCACTTGTATTAAAATCAATAGTAGGACCTTCTGGTTTGCTCATCATATATTTTTCAAAATTATAGTGTTCAGCAGGATGTTTTTGTTTATATCTTCCATCTAAGAAAGTTGTTTTACCTTGACCATATATTGATTTACCAGCTGAATTTTTTGTTTTGTAATATATAGCTCCAAAACCTTGATCAGCAATTTTAAAAGCTTCCGCTCTTTCTTTTTTCTTGATTTCTAACTTTGGAGTTGCTTTCATTACGCCATCTTCAAATTTGAAATCTGTTGATGGATCTGGAACTTTTTCTTTACCGAAAGCTTTTTCCCAATATGCGCTATCTTCTGGAACAGTATCACCAAATACAATTTGTGTTTTTGTATTAGCTAAAACAGTTTGTCTATAGACACTTCCATTTTTACCACCCTTTTCAAGTTGAGATAAGTTTTGTATAGCGACTATAACACCACATCTATATTTTCTAAATAAAGTAAACATAACTTCCATATCTTTATTAATATATTCAGGAAATTCATCTATATACAAGAAGTGAGGTACACGTGAATCTTCATTTCCTTTTCTTCTTATTACAGCATCTTGAAATTGTAATATAAAGAACATACCAAATGCTTTTGATTGTATAATACCTAAATCACCTTTTTTAGAACATGCTGTTATAACACTACCATCTTCTAAAGCTCTATCAAATTCTAATATATTTGTTTTACCACATAGTGCTTTTCTAAGTCCAGGATGTCTAAGTAAATTGTTAAGTTGTGTAATAGCACCATATAAAAATCTTTCTGTTTCTTTTCTACCACTACCACGTGTTCCTGGAATTTCATAACCATTTATATTTAAAGAAGGTTTATAGAAATTCTTTTCAAAATATGCTATTAGTAATTTATATTTTTGTTCTAGTTCTCCGATTTTTTTCATTTCCTCTGTAAGTTCTTCAACTTTATCAAAGTTATATAGTAATTCTAACATATCTTCTAAACTAGCCATATCTCCATTGTTAAGTACAGGATACATTTCCTTTAGTAATATAGCTAAGTTTTGAAATGCATCAAGTGTTACTTGAGTAAAGAATGGATCTCCAGGTGCTCCGCCGCCTTCATTTTCATACATTGATTTTAAAACGTCAGCTATTATAGATGCAACTTTAGGAGGATCCCCAATAGCAAATGGATTTATACTTAAAGTGTTTTCAATATTTGTTGGATCAACGGATAAAACTTCTATATCGAAATTTTTAGCTACTGCTATGAAATCAGATATATATTTGCCATCATTTTCAACAATAGTCATACCTAAATTTTTGTATGTTATCTGTCCAGTTGCGCTATCAGAATATTGAATTAGGTTCCTTACTTGTATTAAAAATTGTTCTTCCATACCTCTTCTTGGTTTTATAAAGTTCATTGAAAAGTTTTTATTTACAAATTCATTATCATATGGTCCCGTTACATAAGCAATTCCTTTTTTTAATAATGAATAACCAAGTCTTTTAGAATATTCTCTGAAAAAATATTTTTTCTCTAAGTCTAGTGCACTCATAGGAAGTAGTACGGTTGCTGTTTTACCAGTACCAGTAGCACCTTGTACAAGCGTAGCCTCATATCTTTTTTTCTCTGGAACTATAACTGGAATAGCGGTACCTTTATTTACACAAATAACAGTAGAGCAACTAAACACGCCATTATCTTTTGCAGTTGATTGAGTACTTAAACCAATAAACCCTGCTATTGCTTTTGGTAAATCATCATCTCTAAATATTAATAAGAAGTAATCGAACATATAAAACATTCCAATGAAAGTAGCTAAAACTGAAACAGTTTTAATACCCGGTGGAAACAGTTCGGGATATGTACTGTAAACAAGTGTATAATTAGGTATTTTTTCTAAAAAAAACCAAACTACTGTGTTAATATTTATTGAAACTATCGAACTTAATATTATACAAAACATTGTAAACGTGGCTATAAACACTCTGATTTTTGTGGTATCATTTTTAGGTATACCTGAATTAACGTAATATGAATAAGCTAAAACTGGCATAAAAAGCCAAATCGAATGCCAATAAGGCGAATCATTATTTAAAATTCTAGGATCTCCTATCAAAAATGAAAGCATTTTACCTGCTAGCATTGCTACTAGAAATATTGTTATACCATAAAATAAATATGTTAATAATTTATTTGGTTTAGTTTTTATTTTTAATTTTTTTAATATTGTTTCGAACAAAAATACCACCACTTTCATAAAAGATAATATGTTAAATTGATAAAAAGTATATCAACCCTTGATTTTTATATATACATAATATATAATTATATATATATGATACTACATATATGGTAAAAAATCAATAGAAATTGGTAAATAAACATCTAAAAATATAAAAATAATAAGTATTTTTAAGCCAAACAAAAGAAACTACTGTGTAAGGAGAAATGATTGTTATGAAAATAGTTATAGGACTTGGAAACCCAGGTATAGGATATGAAAGAACAAGACATAATTTTGGGTTTATATTTCTCGAATATTTGGAAAAAAAATACAAATTTTTGATAGAAAAGAAAAAATTGGATAGTCTAATAGGAGAATGTACAATTAAGAATGAAAAAGTTATATTTGTAAAACCAATGAAATTTATGAATTTAAGTGGTGAAGCTGTTCAAAAAGTAAAAAGTTGGTATAAGGCAGATGATAAAGATATAATAGTTATTTTTGATGATATAGACATAGAATTTGGTGATGTTAGATATAAAGCTAGTGGCAGTGGTGGATCACATAATGGAATGAAAAATATAGTTCAAATGCTTTCAACAGAAAATATATCAAGAATAAAACTACGGACTTGGAAATTTAAAGCATCCAGAACAAAACCTGAGTGATTTTGTATTGTATAGATTTAGCAAAGAAGAAGAAGATAAATTAGAAGAAATATTTATTAAAACGGAAAAGAAATTATTAGAATTTCTTGACAATTAGGTATAAATGTGCTACAATATACAGTGTTAACCGCTCACGAAGGGTTTAAATGTTAGTAATAACTACCTACAGTGGCGAGTGCAAGATAGAATTTAAGGAGGTGTACTATATGTACGCAATAGTAGAAATCAGTGGAAAACAGTATAAAGTATCAGAGGGTGATATCGTTTTTGTAGCTAGATTAGAATCTTTTGAAGCAGGTTCATCAGTAGAATTTGATAAAGTTCTTTTCGTTTCTGACGATAAAAAAATGTTAGTTGGTGACGAATACATCAACGGAGCTAAAGTAAATGCAACTATCATATCTCATGGTAAAGATAAGAAAATTCTAATATTCAAATACAAAGCTAAGAAAAATGAGAGAAAATCTAGGGGTCATAGACAAGCTTATACTAAAATACAAATTGAAAAAATAACAACTGGAGAAAAAGTAAAGAAAGAAAAAGAAATTGAAGTAAATGCATAAATAATATTTAATATTATAGCATCATTTAAGGGGGAATATTCAAATGGCACATAAGAAGGGCGTTGGTTCTACTAGGAATGGTAGAGATAGTCAAAGCAAAAGACTTGGTTCTAAAAAAGCAGACGGACAATTTGTTCTAGCTGGTAACATATTATATAGACAAAGAGGAACTAAAATACATCCAGGTTTAAATGTAGGAATCGGTACAGACGATACATTATATGCAAAAGTTAGTGGAATACTTAAATTCGAAAGAAAAGGTAGAACTGATAAAAAAGCAAGTGTTTATCCAGTACCTGAAGTAGTTAATGCTCCAGTAACTGAAACAGTAGCTGAATAATTTAAAATATAAATAACCTAGAATTATCTAGGTTATTTTTTTGCGCTAATTTAATAAAAAAATATGCCAACGTAATAACGTTGACATATTAAATGATTATAAAAATTTAGTTGTTAGTTCTTTCATTAATCCATATTGGTTAATTCTGTAAAAGGTAGATCTACTTTCAATTGCTACATCTTTAGATAGATTACCAAGAATAACTTGTTTGGCAAGATTTTCTTTACATTCGTATTCACCGTGATTAATTAAAATAAGCTTGATGTTTTTGAATTGTTTCAAAAAGTCTAAAATTTCATCTAACTTTGCGTGTGAAGAAAACTCTGTGGTATATTGAATATCACACATCTTTTGTTTCATGACACTACCAACTTTAACAAAGTCTTCTTTTTTTGCGTCTTTCAATTTTCTTGAAAGTGTTCCCTGTGCCGGATATCCAACGAAATGAATCAATGCATTTTCATTAGAGATATACGCGCTAATATATTGTGGAGCAGGACCATAGGTACCCATTCCACTTGAAGTAATAATGATTTTGCACCCTGTATTTGTTATCAAATTTGATCTAGTTTCTTTATCTACAAATTTGAAATTTTTAGGAACGAAATCTTTAGCTTCCTCTTTAAACATAGCAGACTTTGAAATGTAGATACTTGTATACATCTTTGATAATTTTCCGTCTGAATACACAGGTATATTTTCGTCTAATTCACCAGAGTCTTGCATATTCTTCACTTCAAGCATTAGCTCTTGAGTTCTGCCAAGTGAAAATGCCGGTATAATTATTGTTTTACCTTCACTTACTGCCTTCAAAATATTTTGTCTGAAAACTTTTTTAACGCTATTGCTATAAGTTTTAGCGTAAGTTGATTCTTGAATTATAGTAAGTGGTAAATCTAAAACATGTTTAGGAATAGCTTCTACATTTAAAAAGGTACTATGATTAGAATAGTCACCAGTAAATAACATAATGATATCTTCTTCTCCTGGATAGAATACCCGAACAAGTATTAATGCAGCACCTGGTAAATGACCGTTATCAAGAAATGTTACTTTAACATGTTCATGAACTTGAATTTCTTCAAAATATGGTAAGCTTTTTACCAGTTCTAATGTTTTTTGAAGATCATTTGAGTCGTAAAGTGGTGTGGTATTATTACGTCTTGCAACTTGTGATAATATACCACATGAATCCCGTAATGATTCTTTCATCAAAACTTTAGTAAATTCGGTAGTATAGATGGGATTTCTAAACCCAAGTTTTACAAGAAGTGGGAATCTACCAATGTGATCAGTATGATTATGTGTAGTTAATTCAAAAGCAAGTTCATCGCAATTAAACGGAAGTGATTCATTGTACTTGTAATACTCAGTTTCCTGAAATAATCCACAATCAACAATGAATTTAATTGTCTCGTCATTTGGCATTTTTACAACACATAAATGACAAGAACCAGTGACTTCCTCGTTTAGAGCCATGATATCAGCATAAAATTTACTCTTTGAACCCATAAGAACATCTCCTTTAAATTTAGTGTGAAAAAACTGCTAAACTTTGAATAGTTAATCAACAATTCATTTAAAGATATATTTATGGTATTATTATATATACAATAGAATTGTATGTCAAGGATAATGTCAAAAAAAAACTATAATTCGACAAATTGTATTATAAATGTAACATAAGTTTATATAATAAAAAAAAATATTATGTAAATTATGTAATATTTCAAGACAAATATAGATTTTTGACTTAAAATAGTGTATAATAGATATGTTAGAAAAGGTGATTTAAGTGAAAAAAGTAATTTTGACAGGTGATAGACCAACAGGAAAGCTACATATAGGACATTATTTAGGATCTCTACAAAATAGAGCAAAACTTCAAGATGAATATGATCAATATATAATAATAGCTGATGTACAAGCTTTAACAGATAATTTTAATAATCCAGAAAAAGTTAGAAAAAATGTTTTGGAAGTTACCATGGATAACTTAGCATGCGGTATAGATCCAAATAAGAGTACAATATTTATACAGTCTATGATACCAGAAATTGCAGAACTCACTATATTTTATTCTAATTTAGTTACAGTTGCAAGACTGCAAAGAAATCCAACTGTTAAAACGGAAATTAGTCAAAAGAAAGAATTATTTGGAAACGAAGGAGATTCTTTAACATATGGTTTCCTTGGATATCCAGTAAGTCAAACAGCTGATATAACGGCATTTAATGCTGATCTAGTACCAGTTGGTGAAGATCAACTTCCTATGATTGAGCAAGCTAGAGAAATTGTTAGAAAATTCAACTCATTATATGGTGATGTTATAACTGAGCCAGAAGCAATGGTTGGTAATGTAGCAAGAGTAAAAGGTTTAGATGGCAATAATAAAATGGGTAAAAGCTTAGGTAATGCAATATATCTATCTGATGATGAAGAAACAATAACATCAAAAGTTATATCTGCAATTACAGATGAGACAAAAATAAAAAAATTTGATAAAGCAAATCCAGAAATCTGTATGGTTGGATATTATCATGATATATTTAGTAAAGAAGATAAAGAAAAAATATTTTATGAATGTAGAGAAGGTTTAAGAGGATGTGTTGATTGTAAAAAACAACTAGCACCAAATATAAATAAAACTTTAGCTCCAATTAGAGAGAAAAGAAGATATTACGAAGAAAGACCAGAGTTAGTTAAACAAATACTTATTGACGGAACAAAAAAAGCTAGAGAAAAAGCTAAACAAACAATGAAAAAAGTGAAAAATGCAATGAAAATTGATTATTTTGAGAATAATTAATTTACTGCACACGCAAAATATTAATAGAATGTTTTAACAACATGAATAGGAGAAAAATTAAATGATAATCGATTATGCAAAAATACACATAAAAGCAGGTGATGGTGGAGATGGTTCAATGTCTTTTAGACGTGAATTATATGTTGCCAATGGTGGTCCAGATGGTGGAGATGGTGGAAAAGGAGCTAGTATTATACTTAAAGTAGATGCTAACTTAAATACATTATTAGATTTCAAATATAAAAGAAACTTTATAGGTGAAAATGGTAAAATGGGTGATGGAGCAAGACGTTCTGGAAAATCTGCAAAAGATTTATATATACCAGTTCCATTAGGCACAATAGTAAAAGATATCGGAGTAGATAAAATTATTGCTGATATGTCTGAAGATGGTCAAGAATTATTACTTGTTAAAGGTGGAAGAGGTGGAAGAGGTAATCAACATTTCGCTACATCTACAAGACAAGTACCTATGTTTGCTGAAACAGGCGAAAAAGGTAAAGATAAACAAATAGAATTAGAACTTAAAATGCTTGCAGATGTTGGTTTAATTGGTTTCCCTAATGTTGGTAAATCTACAATCATATCTACAGTATCATCTGCTAAACCTAAAATAGCTAATTATCCTTTTACTACATTAGAACCAGCATTAGGTGTTGTTAGAACTAAAAGTGGAGAAACTTTTGTTATGGCAGATATTCCTGGTATAATAGAAGGAGCTAGTGAAGGTGTAGGTTTAGGACTTAAATTCTTAAAACATATAGAAAGAACTAGATTGCTTCTTCATGTTATAGATATAAGTGGTAGTGAAGATAGAATACCTTTAGAAGATTACTTATTAATAAATAAAGAATTAGTTAAATATAGTGAAAAACTAAGTAAAAAGAGCAGAATAATCGTAGCCAATAAAATGGATAGTTTATCTGATGAAAAATATTTAAAAGATTTAGAAAAACAATGTAAAAAAGATAAAGTAAAACTATTAAAAATATCAGCTGTTACAGGTCAAGGATTAGATGAATTATTAGAGTATGTAGCTGAAGAGTTAAAGAAAATACCAAAAGAAGATGTTGTATTGGTTGATGAAGATTATGAAATAGATGTAAAAGTTGATCAAACATGGAGAGTAGAAGTAATTGAAGGTGGATTTAAAGTTACAGGCGCACCAATTGAAAGACTTATGATGAAAGTAAATATTTATGATGTTGAGTCAAGACAATATATGCAACGTATTTTAACTAAACTTGGAGTTATGGCAAAACTTAAAAAAATGGGCCTTAAAAATGACGATGTTATAGAAGTTATTGACTTCCAAATGACATATTATAATTAAATAATATAAAAGGTACAACAATTAATTTTGTAGTACCTTTTCCTTTATCTTACATATTGACAAATGTGGTATAATATTAGTATTAAAACCATAAATAACTATCAAATTTGAGAGGTTAGGTGTTAGTATGTTAAATAATTTAAGAATAATTGATGCAATTCACTTTGCTACAATAGCACACAATGGACAAACAAGAAAGACTAATGGAATGCCCGCAATTGTTCATGCTTATGGAACGGCAATGTTACTATCAACTTATAATTATTCTGAGGATTTGATTGTAGCAGCGCTATTACATGATGTTGCCTCTAATTGCAAAGAATATTCGATTGATGATATTGAAAAAAGATTTGGAAATGAAGTAGCAAAACTGGTTTTAGATGTTAGTGAACCTGATAAATCTCTTGAATGGAAGACTCGAAAATTGAATCATATTGAACATATAAAAAATGTGACATTTGATTCAAGAGTACTATGTTGTGCAAATGAAATTCATAACATATATTCGCTTGAAAAAGATATTGAGATTCAGGAAGAAAAAGTATGGGAGAAATTTAATGCTAGTAAATCAGAAGTTTTATGGTATTATTCTTCTATGTGTGATAGTATACTAGATGGATACGAAAACATGAATATAGCTATTTTTGATCAGCTTAAAGCCGTAGTAAATAGAGTTGTATTAATGAACAAATAATAATTTTAAAAAAGAAAGTATTACAAAATTAATTGTAATATTTTCTTTTGCTTTTTTTAACTTCATATTCTATTATACCAGCATATGTTAATAATATTATTCTACTGTATATATTCCAGCTTCATTATACATATTATTTTCTGCATATTTGGTCAAAGCTACTTTTAATGATAAAGCATAGAATAATAATACATATATTGATATCAATAAAACAAGAGCTAAATATATAAATTTTCTATTCAAATAAAACACATGCATAAACATTACCCCTTATAATACATATATATTTGATATATTAATAAATATTTAACAAATTAGATTATTTTAGTGAATAAATAATAAGTACAAGTTAACTTTTTGTTGAAATATAATCAAAGTTTGACTTATTATGTAAATTATGATATAATATAACACGTAAAAATATAAGTTAATTGTTTTCTATAATTGATGCAATGTACTCTAAAAAATTTTAGGAGGAAAGAAATGTCACATAAAATTATTGCTGTAAGTTCTAGTTCCTTTGATCAGTGGGGTTGCATACAATGTGGTTCAGATTCTGTGTATAACAGTCGTGGTGTTAGTGGGGTAGCAACTGTTCCAGCAAAATGTAGGGAATGTGATACAGAGTTTGTATTACTTTCTCATGGACTAACAAAATCAAATTTGGGTTTTGGTCATCCTGCTGTATATCCTAAACTACATAAACACCCAAGAATTGGAATTACAAAACATCAATATCTAAAACCGGATGTAGTTCCTGAAGAATATGATTTAGTTGGATTTGTAAAAAGCCAGCAAGTTAGAGAACAGTTTTTAAAAATGTTCTCTGAAATTATAGTAGAAGGAGAAAATAAAAACGGAACATATTGTTTTGTTTTTGGAAACAAGACTATATGGTTAGATTACAGGAAGAATGAGCCAAATTGGATGCAGCTCAAAATCGGATACTATTCTGACTATATAAAAAATATTGATTCACTTTCTCTGTTGACTACAAATGTAATTACAACTAAAAAGAAATGTATATAAACTAATAATTGTATAAAAACAAAAAGACTTTCGTGGATATTAATCTGCAAAGGTCTTTTTGTTTTCGACTTTTTATTCTATTATTAGTTCGTTTACGTTCGATTTAGTTGTTTTTATACAATATTTATGATAAAATGTTTGGGATAATAAATTATTTTTTATTATATGTAAATATTGAGAGGAGTAACATAATGATGTATTCAAAAGAAGTTGAAGGAATGTGCATAGTAGCTAAAGGCGTAAATCATGGACCAGCACCAATTCCAGAAGAAGGAAAATGGATTAAATCAAAAGAAGTAAAAGATATTTCTGGTTTAACACATGGTATAGGATGGTGTGCACCACAACAAGGGGCATGTAAATTAACATTAAACGTAAAAGAGGGTATTATACAAGAAGCACTAGTTGAAGTAATTGGTTGTTCTGGTATGACACATTCAGCAGCAATGGCTGGTGAAATTTTACCAGGAAAAACTATATTAGAAGCATTAAATACTGATTTAGTTTGTGATGCAATAAACACAGCAATGAGAGAATTATTCTTGCAAATTGTATATGGTAGAACACAATCAGCTTTTTCAGAAGGTGGATTACCAATAGGAGCAGGACTTGAAGATTTAGGAAAAGGACATAGAAGTCAAGTTGGTACTATATATAGTACTTTAGCAAAAGGGCCAAGATATTTGGAACTTGCAGAAGGATATATAGTAGAAATTGCATTAGATAAAAATGATGAAATCATTGGATATAAATATGTAAATTTAGGAAAAATGATGGAGAACATAAAAAAAGGTACTGATGCAAATGAAGCAATGGAAAAAGCAAGTGGAAAATATGGAAGGTTTGATGAAGCTGTTAAAGTAATTGATCCAAGAAAGGAGTAAAAAAATGGCTATGTTTGAAAGTTATGAAAGAAGAATTGATCAAATTATACCAGTACTTGCAAAATACGGTATAAAAGATTTAGAAGAAGCAAAAAAAATATGTGAAGATAAAGGATTTGATCCAGCAGAAATTGTTAGAGGAATTCAAACAATTTGTTTTGATAATGCATGTTGGGCATATACACTTGGAGCAGCTATTGCTATAAAGCAAGGTTGCAGCAAATCCAAAGATGCTGCAAAAGCAATCGGTGAAGGACTACAAGCATTTTGTATTCCAGGTTCAGTATCAGATGACAGAAAAGTTGGACTAGGACATGGAAACTTAGCATCTATGCTTTTATCAGAAGAAACAAAATGTTTTGCGTTTCTAGCTGGTCATGAATCATTTGCAGCTGCTGAGGGTGCAATTGGAATAGCAAAATCTGCTAATAAAGTAAGAACAGAACCTTTAAGGGTAATTTTAAATGGTCTTGGAAAAGATGCTGCACAAGTAATATCTAGAATAAATGGATTTACATATGTAAGAACAGAATTTGATTTTTATACAAGTGAAGTTAAAATTGTTAAAGAGATAGTATATTCAGAAGGTGAAAATTCTAAAGTAAGATGTTACGGAGCAAACGATGTTCGTGAAGGCGTTGCAATAATGCATTTAGAAGGAGTAGATGTATCTATAACTGGTAACTCTACAAATCCTACTAGATTCCAACATCCAGTAGCTGGAACATACAAAAAAGAATGTATTGAACAAGGTAAAAAATATTTTTCTGTTGCTTCAGGTGGCGGAACAGGTAGAACTCTTCATCCAGATAATATGGGATCAGGTCCAGCATCATATGGTATGACTGATACAATGGGAAGAATGCATTCAGATGCACAATTCGCAGGATCATCATCAGTACCAGCACATGTTGAAATGATGGGATTAATTGGTATGGGTAACAACCCAATGGTAGGTGCAACAGTTTCTGTAGCAGTTGCTGTTGAAGAATCATCAAAATAAAATATAAAAATTAAATATTCAAAAGTAGCAGTGATATTTTTCACTGCTACTTTTAAATTTAGAGTAATTCAAAAACAGTTGACATATTATGTAAATTATGATATAATATAACACGAAAATATAAGTTAAATTGTTATCAGAGTTGATGCAATGTCCTATTAAAAAAATTAGGAGGTAATATCTATGTCTGACAAAATTATTGCTATAAGTGCTAGTTCCTTTAACCGGTCAGGTTGCATAAAATGCGGTTGTGAGTATGCGTATAACAACCACGGAATAATCGTGTTAGCAACCATACCATTAAAATGTGCAGAATGTGGTACTGAATTTGTTATACTCGCAGATGGTATTAAAGAATCAGATATTGGTTTTGGTAGTCCGCCTGTATATCCTAAATTGCATAAACATCCAAGACATCTGATTTTGAAACACGCATATGTTATACCAGATATACCCCCCGAATGTGGCGGTGAGTATTTCGCGCCAAGAGGATCAGATTATGGTTTAGCTGGGTTTGTTAAATGTAAAGAAGCTGGAGAACGAATTGTGAAAATGTTCAGCGAAATAGCATTAGAGAGAAGCAATCCAAATGATGCATTCTGTTTTATTTGTGGGAAAAGTCCTGCAAAACTAGATTACAGGAAAACAGCACCAGATTGGATAAGAGTTGTGATTGGATGTTGCCCTGAAGGTAGAAAAAATATCATGATATTACGTGAATTAACTTCTGATGGAATTATCACAAAAGAAAAAATCATTCAGGCTATTGATGGAATAGAACCTGAAAAAGTTGAACCTATGGAAACAGATGAAAATACCGAAGTTGGTAGTTTTGTATTAACTTCGGTGATAACAGTTAAATTGAATCGGTAATATAAATAGAAATACTTATTGTAGAAATTAATCTACAATAAGTATTTCTATTTTATCTGTAAAGTAAATAATTAAGTACAAGTTAATATGCAAGAAATGACAAATTTCACATATATATTTAACATATATTAATGGAGGTGTTCATATGTTTTTTTCTTTTTTTGGTAATGTGTTATCATATATATTTTGCTTGTTTGGTTATATAAAATCTGAAAATTTATATCCAGAACCGTTTAGTAAAACAGAAGAAGAATATTATTTGAAAAAATATTTTGAAGGTGATAAAGAAGCAAAAGATAAGTTAATAGAACATAACTTAAGGCTGGTAGTACATATAGCTAAAAAATATACTAATAAAGAGCAAGATATAGAAGAATTTACTTCAATAGGTACAATAGGACTTATAAAGGCAATAAATAGTTTTAAAGAAGATAAAGGTTTTAAAATAAGTACCTATGCTTCTAAATGTATAGACAATGAAATACTTATGTATATACGTTCAACTAAAAAAAATCAAGCTGAAATTTCAATGAATAGTATTATTGGTACTGATAAAGACGGTAATGATATGGAGTTATTAGATACATTAGTAATTGCAGAAAAAGATCCAATAGATACAATATACAATAAAGTTATAACAGATCAAATGATCGAATATATAAATACAAAACTATCTAAAAGAGAAAGAGATATAATGACTATGAGGTATGGATTAGATAAAAAAATACCAAAAACACAACAAGAAGTTGCGGATAGATTAGGTATTTCTAGATCATATGTGTCTAGAATTGAAACAAAAGTTCAAAAAAGTTTAGGCAAAATATTATTACACGAAGAATAATATATTTGACAATAAATTATTTTCATTATATAATTAAATAATAATGGAGGTAAGATATGGAAAATCAAATACACTATAAACTAGTTAGGGATAAAATACCTGAGATTATATCTAAAAATGATGGGGAACCTATAATAGAAATACTAGATGATATTGAATATAAAAAAATGTTAGATAAAAAATTATTAGAAGAAGTTAATGAATATTTAACTGATGATAATTTGGAAGAATTAGCAGATATTACTGAAGTAATACTTGCGATACTTAAATATAAGAAAATCAGTGTTTTAGAGTTACAAAATATTGTTAAAAATAAAAGAGATAAGAAGGGTGGATTTGAAAACAAAATATTTTTAAAAGAAGTTATTCCTAGATAAAGATTGACATACGTGGTATAATACTATTATCAAAAAAATGTCTCACCTAAATAATTTTAGAGGAGTGTATAGATTATGGAAAAAGTATTAATTAATAACGTCCGTATAGTGGTTTTAAGTCATAACGGTAAGCTTTTAATGTCTCCATTTGTTGATGGTCCTATAATGTATTTTGAGATTCTTGAACTTGAAAAGATGGTTTATGTTTGTAAAACTGAAATTTTAAGTTATGAAATTTCAAAAGATTTTACGGTCAATTTATTTTGTGCTGACGAGAAAATATATGTTGTAAATTCTTTTTCTAATGAATATCTAAAATATTTAAAAAAATTGAACTTTACGTTAAAAGAGCTTATCTTCATGTGTATTGAGCAAAATAGTCGAGTTACTGCAAAATCTAAAATTTATGATCTCTCACTTACAGCAAAAATTGGAGAAAAAGAAATGTTTTTACCACCTATTAAACATTTAAAAATTCATGCGTTTGGTAATATTATTGAACATAGATATTCAAAAAATAAATTTAAAAAAACGTCAAATATTATGGGTATAAATTCAAATACTTGTTTATTAACAAGTAAAGTAACTGTTTATCAAATCATGTCTATTTCAGTTGTATATGAGCGTTATCTTACTAGTTTGATAGCTGAAAATTATATTATTTTAGGTCAATATGCTAGATAAAACATTTTTAAAATTAAAAACGCAAATCAAATTTTGCGTTTTTTGTATTTTTAAAGGATGTTATACTTAAATAAAGGTTGACATGTATGATATAATATTAATAGAAATAATTTAATCTTTACCTAAATAATTTTAGAGGGGTGTATTAATTATGGAAAAAGTATTAATTAACAATGTTCGGATTGGAGTTCTGAACAATAACGGTAGTTTTACTATGTCTACATTTGTAGGCGGTCCTAAACTATATTTTCAGCTGCAAAAACTTGAGGGTTCAGATTATGATCCGAAAATACAAATTTTAAAATATGAAATTTCTAATGATTTAACAGTTAATTTATTCTGTGCTGATGAAAAAGTATATGTTGTAAATTCTTTTTCTGATGCATATATAGAATATTTAAACAGACTATTTCTTACTTTAACTGAGTTAATAAAAAAATGTAAGCCGAAAAATCGTTTGGGCGCTGTCGGTTGTAGAATTTACGATCTTACTCTTACTACTACAATTGATGGCTATGAAATGTTTTTACCACCTATTAAAGGTTTAAAAATTCATGCGTCTGGTAATATTTTTGGTCATAAATATTTGAAAACTGGATTCGGAAGAACATCAAAAGTTGTTGGTTTGAATTCAACTTCATGTACAGTATCAAGTAAAGGAACAGTTTATGAAATCATCTCTCTCTCTGATGAATATGAAGATTATCTTACACGTCTAGTAACAGAAATCGAGATTATTCTAAATCAATATTCAGCATAAAGTATTTGGAAATTTTAAAAAAACGCAAATTAATATTTGCGTTTTCTTATATTTTTCGAAAAATTACAGATAATATATATATGATATATTTTATTGGATTTATTTCGGGTTTTGTAAATGGTTTTTTTGCAAGTGGAGCAGGAAATATTATAGTTTTGTATTTAGTTTTCATTTTGAAAATAGATTCACATGTTGGAAGAACAATAAGTATTGCAGTTTTATCTATAACATCTATATACACTATATTTGGACTTAGAAATGTTGCAAATTTTCAATTTGATAAAGTTGTTCTGATTTTAGTTATATCTGGAATATGTGGAATAATTGGTAGTAAAATTATGAACAAAATTGATTCTAAAGTACTTAATTTAGTATCTGGAATTATTGTTGTCTCACTTGCTGTTTATGGATTGTGTAGGTAAATAATATGTTGTTTATTATAATTAGTATTTCTGCTGCTATATTAGCTGGCAGTGGTGTTGGGGGAGGAAGTATATTTATATTACTTATAACAGCATTTAATTTACTAGATTACAAAACTACTATGGGATATAATCTAATAATGTTTGTAGTTGTTGGTATAACTGCAACTATAAATAATATCAAAAGTAAAAAATTTGATAAAAAGATATTTTTTAAAATTATATTTTTATGTTTGATAGGAAGTTATATTGGTGTGCATTTTGCTAAAATTGTTGATGAACAAAATTTAAAGAAATATTTTTACATTTTTATGCTAATCATTGGAACATATGAAATAATTTCAAGTTTGATTTCTTTTAAAAGGGGAAAAATATAGATAATAGAAAGGAGATGTTTAGTTATGAGTTTTGTAAAAGGAATTGTTACTGGAGTAATGGTTGGAGTTGCAATTGGAGCAATGAATAATGACAATGTAATGAATATGGTAAGAAATAGTAAACGAGGAATGAGAAGATTTAGAAGAAGAATGAGTAAATAGTTAAAAAAAAGTGGCAATATTACAAATATTGTCACTTTTTTTGATTAAATACTTTTTTTGATTATTACACAGTTTTTTTTAGTTTTTTTAAAAATTCGCTTGCTATTTACATAAAAATATAGTAAAATTATATTATATAAATCTATTTAAAAAGGTGAGGGAATTATTATGGTATATAAAAAAATTACAACAATAGCAATAACGATAGCATTAGTTGCTACCCTAGTATCAAATTTTGTGTTTGCTGCTGACTTTACAAGCAATGATAAAATATATGATTCGATACTTAATATGCTTATATTTATACAGAAATATTCATGGCCGGTAATGACTCTTGCATTTATATATGCACTATATGAATTTTACGTTATAGGCTCTGAGATGTTACAACACAAAATTTCAGGTCAAAGATTAATAATTGGCATTGCAATATTTATGGCTATTGTTCAATGTTTACCACTTGTGTATGCTTTTATGACTTTAACTAATTAGGGGGCAACTATATATGAAAATATTATTTGGTATAAATAATGATGATACAGTAAAAGGTATTGCTACTTTTTACGAAGAAAGATTTAAAGAGAAAATAGAATACAAAAATGTATACTATTTTAAACAATTTATTCAAGAATTACAAACAGGTCAATATGATAGAGCTGTAGTACTTGAAGAGTTAGAAAAGTTTCCTACTAATAATTATGCTCAGATTGATGATTATCTATTTACAAACATAGATAACATCACTGATGTTTATGATTCTAAAAATTTAATATATATAGCATCTGATAGAAGAAGACAAAGTGATGAATTTCTATCTAAGATGTTTAACTTAGGTGTATATACAGTACTTTTAGGACAAGATAGAACAAAGGGTAAAGTGTGTGATCGTATAAACACACCATTTACTAAAAAAGATGTAAAAAAGTTTTATGAAGATAAATCTGGACAAAGTGTATATAAAAGTGTTCAAGTATCAGAAATAGAACTTCAAAGAATTGTTTCATATTATAAAAATTTAAATGGAGTAGCTGATAAATATAATGAAATATTTGATAGAATTGCTACACAATATACTGATGAACAACTTAAAATAATAGTAAGATTTTTAGCTCCAGATGTAAAACAATATCTTTCATTTAATAATGAAAAATATAAAACAATAGTTAATATGCCTGATGTAGTAATATCTCAAGCAGCACAAAATAATGTATCAACTAAGGAACAACAAATATTAGATGGTTCTGAAGTTTCTAATGTTATTGAAATAAAGAAAGAACCAGAAATAATTGAAAGAATAGTTGTTAGAGAAGTTAATCATTCTGCACCAGTAGTTACTGAAACAATTCAAAAAGAAGTTTATCAATCTGTATATGAAGTTCCAACAGATTATAAAAAAGTAGTTTGTTTTATAGGAGCACCAAAATGTGGAACTACTTTTTGTATAAATGCAATAGCTACATCTCTTGCAAGAAGTAAAATAAAAACAGCTATTGTTGATATGACTAGAAAAAGAGACTCATATACTATATACACATATGACAATGAAGGTAAAAGAGCTATTGCAGCAGAAAGTTTAAAATATGCATCTAATGGATTTAATGAACCATTAATATATGATAAATTAAGTGTATATACAGCTATGCCTGGTCAAGATAGAAAAACGTATAATGCAAGTAGAGTTATAGAAACAGTTATGCAAAACAATAATGTTGTTCTTATAGATGCTGATTTTACTACTCCTACAGATTATTTTAGATTGTGTCAAGAAATATACGTTGTTCAAGATATGGACATATTAAATATTAGTCAAATCACATTGTTTTTAAGAGAACTTAAAAATAGAGGCGTACCAATGAGTAAGATAAGAGTAATTATTAATAAACATGTTAAGTGTGCTCTTACTGCAAAAGATATATTAGATGGTATTGCTACATATACTAGTTATGATCTTAAAATGTATGATGAATTATTTACTTCAGGTAACATACCATATTATATACTACCTTTTGATCAAGAAAACTATAGAAAGTATATAGAGATGGTATTTAAGTATTCTAACCTGTTTTCTTCTTTTACAGAAGATTTCAAGAGTAATTTGAATAAATTAATAAATTCAATATATCCTATAGGAAATACATATGAAAAGTATCAAACTGCTGTTCATAAAAGAAGTAAGAAATCTAATGTTTCTGGTTTCTTTAAATCTAAAAAAGTAAATGAAAATTATTTTTCAAATGATACCGAAGCGGGATTCGAAAAAGAAGTAAAATAACTAAGGAAAAAGGTGATATAATGACAGGTTTATTAATTCTAGTAATTATTTTAATTATACTATGTGGAGCTCTTGCTATAATGCTTGTAATAAAAAACAAGCAGATTGGATACTATACAATAGTATCTAAAAATTTATCAGCAATGAAAGTTATACAGAGTATGTTTGAAATAATGGGTGCTAATATCCCAGCTGAAAATAAAGTAAATGAATTAAACAAAGTAATAATAGAAACATATGAACCAAAATATTCTTCTATAGTTACATTTGATGGTTCGAATCATGAAATTAAAGCTACCAACGTTGATAAAAGCTATGTTGATAGTATTTCAAGAATTGGTGATGAAAATGATTTCAGAGCCAATGCATTTAAAAATGTATCAAGATATTTAACAACATCATCTGATAAGACTCTTAGATATAAATCAGCAATTGAAAGAAATATTAAATCATGTATGTTTTCTCCTATATATCACGGAAGTACATATTTAGGTTTCTGGATATTAGAAGATGAAGTAGAAAATGCATTTGATAGTATATCAAAATCAGAGCTTTCAAAGCTTAAAAATAATATGGGTGTATTCTTAGAAAATACGTTATATCAAAGTATTATTGAAGCAGCACAAAATACTGATAAGCAAACTGGATTCTATAACAACCTATTTTTGTATTCTAAAGCTAGACAGAAACTTTTAGAAAATGAAAACAATTCAATTGTATTATTATGTTTTAGTAATTTATCTGAGATAAATAGTGAGTACGATAGAAATATTGGTAATGCAATACTTGCTAAAGCAGTTAATATAATAAGGGAATTAATAAGTAGTGAAACAATGTGCATACGATATAGTGGAGCAAGAATATTACTTTTAAT
>Ga0209123_1000669_pt1 | contig 40868 bp, 42 predicted proteins | sample BarGraIncu00431A_FD_184500 | JGI IMG/M metagenome (GOLD analysis project Ga0209123, IMG submission 184500) | Arctic peat soil microbial communities from Barrow, Alaska, USA - Barrow Graham LP Incubations 004-31A (SPAdes) (version 2) | ecosystem: Environmental > Terrestrial > Soil > Wetlands >...
ACTTTGTCACCACACTTTACACATATAATTTCTTATATGCATAGTGGATAGCTAAAAGGCTCCTTGATGATTACCTTTACTGGACTTTCACCAGTTAGTATGGTCCAGCTTATCTGGACGTGCCCCCCGGGGGTTCTTGTAAATAAATGGATGTAACGTAGAGAAACTCATTTATTTACTTGATAAAAAAAAGGCTGCCCTACATAGTGGAGCAAATATATTTTACTAAACTTCTCAACTCCCTACTTGATGCAAAACAAGTTTCTCCATTAATCATATATATGATCTTGTTTTTTTTATCAATTTCCTTTATATTATCTATATTCACAATGCATGCCCTATGGCATCTATAGAATCTTTCATCTAGTTGTATTTCTATATCTTTAAGCTTACTATAAAATTCAACAAGCCTATTTAGTTCATGTACTCTAACCTTATGTACGGTATCAGATGTTTCAAAAAAAAGTATTTCACTATATTTTATATTTATAATCTTGTCATCTGTTTTTAATGAAAATATCTTATCATCTTTACCTTTTGAGTTAGATCTTTCATAAGCTTTTAAAAGACATGAATTTATTCTCTCTTTTATTTTACTTTGATCATCTTTTATTATATAATCCATTGCTTCAACTTTATACTCAAAAGTCAAAAAGCTCATTTCAGAATGAGTTGTTACAAATACTATAAATCCAAGCTTATCCATCTCTCTTATTCTCTCCGCAAGCTTTATTCCATTAATGTTACAATTTAAGTCTATATCTAAAAAATAGATATAAACATCTTCCAAATTATTATTTATGTATTCAAGAACTTTCATAGGCTCATTTGTTGAAAGGACTACCTTAGCATCAATTTGCTCTCGCATAATTGTATTTTCTATTATACTAGTAAAAATGTTTCTTTGTTTATCGTTATCTTCACATACAATTGCCTTCAGCATATCTCTCCCCCCTATCTTTTATTTCTAGTTCTTGAATTAATTCACTGTTTTTTTTTGTAGTATTTAATGTTAAATTCCTATATTTTTTATCTACTATTTCTTTAACATTGCTAAGCCCTACCCCCCTATTAATTCCTTTCGTAGAAAATCCTTTTTTAAATAACTTATATACAGGGGGAGTATCATTGGTGCAAGAATTTATTATAACAATGACCACTGAAAACCTTCTTTTAATTACTCCAAATTTTATTTTAGAATTACTGCATAACACTGCAGCTTCTATAGCATTATCAAATAAAATACCAATAATTCTGCAAAGATCTATCACATCTATATCTATTTTTTCTATATCTTCTGCTATGTCTATAAATGTATCTATTTCCTTACTCTGAGCTTGTACTATTTTAGATGATAATAACCCCTTTAACCCAGTAACCTTTATGTGCTGAAGTAGCCCAATGTTAGAATTTTTAATATTTATATTTTCGCTTAATGGAATTATATTTTTGTTAAAATATGTTTTTAGGCTTTTCATACTTCCTTCTTCAATATAACCATCTACAGTAGAAATTATATTAATGTAATCATGCTTAAACTTTCGCATTTCATTTTGCGTATATTCAAGCATACCCGTATATTCCTTTAGCTGTTCAAATTCCTGCTGCCTATGTTTATAATCCACTTCCCTTTTTACATATTTACCATAGAACAATGTAAGACTTATTGTAGAGATGAAATAAATAATGAATAGAACAATATTTAATATCACTACAAAATTACTGGTGTTCAAGAATTTATTTATCATAGCCAAAATATAAATTGTAATTCCAGCTGTCATTATATTAGTTATAATTAATAAAGTTAACTTATTATTTGTTTGTTTTAAATATTTAGATATATCTGATTTCCCTATTACCAATCCTATTAATTTACTGGCTATAAAATTCAAAATAAAAACTGTTATGTAAAGAAGTATGTATATTTTTTTATTATCCATAAGCTGGTGTATTGATATATTAAATATTTTAATAAACAAATATCCACAAATCATATCTATTACTGAAAATATTAATATGCTCATTATAATAGCCATCATATTTAATACAATTTTTTTATTCTTTGAATATAAATATAATAAAAACAGAACAAATATTCCTGGAATACCAAATGCCTCATTTGTAAATATAACTATTAATGGAATAACAATGTTAATAACATTAAATATAATCAAATCTTTATATGTTAACTGAACTAATTTAATATTGTATAAATTAGAAGTTATAATTATATTTGAAATAAAAAAACATATAATGGAAAATAGCATAATATATATCACCTCTTTGGTTTTAATTTTCTGATTTTATATATTATACCATGTAATCTATTAAATATAAAAAAACTATCCATATTATTGAACATCAATAATATGGATGGTTTTTTATTCTAATAAATCTAATTATTAATGTATTTCAAGAAAATCCAAACTAATTTCTATTTTAATGTCTCTTATTCTTGATCCTTATATAATGATTTTGGCATTTCAGATTCATAAAAGCCTACGTATGCACACATTGAAGTTGCTGTTGATGCTATTAATAATGCAAGTGCACCTAGCAACAATGCCGAACCTTTTCTTAAGTTAAATAGTTTGTTTGTTAATACATTTCTCATAATTATCATACTCCTTTTTTAAAATTTTATATGTTAGAGGTGTAATACATAATATCGCAGTATATTAATGTAAAAGAACACAAAAGAATTAACAGTATAGTTTTTAGTGACGGCTTCATTATAATGCCACTAAAAATATATTAAAGAAGGTTAACTATTCTTCATTATAGTTTGTCTAGTAAAAAATTTATTAACTAATACTATGAACGAAATCGATAAGATAATAAGTACTAATTCATATTTGAAAATAAAACTCCAGGTTATCCTAGCTGAATATAATTTACTAGCTAAAGGCATTATTATAGGCATACTAACAAACACATTTATCAAATTTACCTCTCTTACTTTTTTAAATTTTAATGAAAAAAAAGCACCTAGAAATGCTGCAAAACTAACAATTATTAAACTATTTATAACAATAGTATATATTGCAATAAAAGAATATAATGAGAAAGATATCACATTATATCGCTGGTAGTACATTATCGATATTGTTATATAACTTGTAATAAAGCTAAAAATAATGATTATCAATGGCATCAAAATTGCATAAAGGACTTTACCAACATAAATTGTCGTAACAGATATTGGTGAAAACAATAATGTTTCAATGGTTTTTCTTTCCTTTTCCCCCGCAAAAAGATCCGCTGTTAAATTAGATGGAAGTGTTATAGCTATTATTTGAAAAACTAAACCCATTACATACCAGTTGCCCCCGAGAATACTTTCTTTTGAAGATATAGGTATAACCACCCCTAGTGTCAATACGATTATGATGTAGTATAATAATATTTCCTTGCTTTTAGAAAGTTCTTTTAATTCTTTCCTCAATATATTTATCATAGTCCGTTACTCCTATCCAGCTTGCAATATATTTTTTCTAAATCAAATATTTCAGAAGAAACCTCATATATATTTATCCCACATTGAATTACTACATTAATAACATCATTTATCTCATTAAGAGAATTCATATTAATTTCAATTGAATTTTCACCAAATTCATAATCCTTTATGTTTAATCTATTAAAATGCATTATAAGTTTTTCCTTAAAACTACTTACCTTTTGTAACATTAATATCTTTATAGAAAAATGTTCTGTTTTATTAATCATACTGTTTATATCACTTGAAAATATGTTTCTTCCTTGTTTTATTATAGTTACATGTTTACATATTTTTTTAACTTCATCTAAATTATGACTGCAAAATACAATAGCAATGTTCTCTGTTTTAACAAGTTCCTCAAGTATTTTATGAAAACCATTCAAGCTTACAGGATCAAGTCCATTAGATGCTTCATCCAACAATAATAATTTTGGTTCATGAATTATAGCTCTAATTATTCCTATTTTCTTCTTCATACCCGAAGAAAATTCTTTAATCGGATTATTTTTTACTTCCAACATGTCAAACTGTTGTAAATAATTTTCTATTCTTTTATCAAGAATGTCCTTTGGTATTTTATACATTAAACCATAATATCTTAAATTATCCACAGCGGATAGGCTCTCATATAGGCCTGTATTATCAGATAATACCCCTATGTTTTTCCTTATAACCCCCCCATACTTAATAGGTTGCTTTCCGAATACAGATATATTTCCAGAATCTGCTTCTAATATACCGCCTATCAACCTAATAATTGTAGTTTTTCCTGCACCATTATGTCCTAAAAGGCCATATATATTTCCCTGTTCTATAGAAAAATCTATCTTATTAAGAGCCTTAATATTTCCAAAACTTTTAGTTACCTTTGAAAATTTAACTATCTCTTCACTCATATTATCACTTCCTCTTAGACTTTTTATAATAAATAACTCCCTTTGAAACTACGGCTATGACTATAAATATACTTAAATAAACCCATTGATTACTCATAATACATCTCCTTTAAAATTTACATATTTAAAATTATATATAGAGCTATCATTTTAAAATGTAATATTTAGCATACAAATCACAGTTACTATATTAATTTAGCAACGTTAACACCTTCATAAAGGTTTCTATAATTTTCATTACTATTTATCAGTTTCTCGTGTGTACCTACTGAATATTTACCATTACTCTCTAAAAATATTATTTTATCCATAAAAGATAAATTTCTCATGTCATGAGTTATCATAAATATAGTTTTTTTACTCTTTAAATTTCTTATTGTGTCAAATAATATACACTCACTAGCTGAATCCATTGATGCAGTAGCCTCATCTAATAATAAAATTGAAGACTGCTTTATTAGCCCTCTAGATAAAACTATTTTTTGTTTTTCTCCTCCTGATAAATTGCTACCTCTTAGTACAACCTTTGTATCTAAATTTTCCGGAAGATTTTGAACGAATTCTTTCAGTTGTACAGTGTTTAAAATATTCTCAACTTCTTCTTGCGTTGCTTTGTTATTTCCTATTAAAATATTTTCCCTTATTGTAGTTGAATATAAAAAGCTGTCTTGAGGAACAACACTAATTAATTTCCTCAATTCATATATATTCATACTACTAATAGGTATATTATCAATTAGTATTTCACCTTTATCTGCTTCAACTATTCTGAGCATTAAATTAAATAAAGTTGATTTACCTATACCATTTTTACCTATTATAGCTACAAGTTGTCCTGCTTCTATTAAAAAGCTACTATCTTTTATAATTTCTCTATCTGAAACAGAATAGCTTATATTTTTAAATTCTATTTTGCTTTTATATTCCTTATCTTTATGAACACAAACAATATCTTCTGATATAGAAAAATCGTTGGTTTCTTCTTCTAAAGGCATATCCATAATTTCACTAATTCTTTTATAAGAAACTATTGCCTCTTTATATGCTAAATTTAAATTTGCTAATAAAATAACAGGATTATATAGATAGTTTAGATAAGAAATGAAAGCTACTAGTGTTCCTACAGTTATAATATCATTTACTATCATATATCCTCCTGATATTAATATTATTATAGGAAAAACTGAAGCTATAAGCATAAATATTTGTTTTGAATATAGTTTATTCATTAAAAGGCTATAACTACTAACTAAAAGTTTTTTTAAGTTTTCACTATATATCTTTTTCTCTTCATCATAATAATTAAAGGTTTTATTTACTAAAATACCACTTAGCCCTTCATCTAAAACCTCTAGGTGTTCTGACATATTTGCTTTTAATTGCTTACTTATAATTTGAGTTTTCTTACCAAAATATCGAGAAGTAAACATAAAAATAGGTATACTTAAAACACAATAACAGGCTAAAATCCACTGCATTTTAAATAATATAATAATTACACATAATAAAGATATACTTCCTAATATACATGGATATAAAAAATCATTAAAAATTTGTATCAAAGCATTAACATCATTTATGATTCTAGAAATATAATCTCCTTTTGATTTAGTTTTAAAATATTTCATTGATACCTTCTGAATATAATTAAACATATTTTCTTTAACTTCTTTTTCAAACTTAATTAAAACAGAACAGTACCACTTTTTACTTAAAAAATCGAATAAACTTGAAATAATAAAAAGAAAAATTATCCCCATTGAAAATTTAAACATAAAATCTATATTTTCCTTAGCTATTATTTTATCTATTAAGTATTTAAACATAAGAGGAAGAAATATATTAAATATCATACCTACAATATTCAACATAAGTATAATAATCATGGGCCCTATATATTTTTTTTTATATTTTAAATACTTGTTTTTCATATTATCCTCCCTAAATCCTTCCCATCAAATCCAGAATTCTCTTTTTATTAGAACCACAGTGAGGATCCTGCGCAAAAATGTCTTTATTCACTGCATAAGCTAATGCTCGACATCCTCCCCCACACCAATACTTAACATCACATTCATTACATTTGTTAAGGTTATCTACAGAAAAACATCCGTAGCAAGTATTTGAATTTTCAAGGATACTTTTCATATTTTTTTCTCTTATATTCCCTATTTTAAGCTTATCACTATGTATAGCCTGGCATAAGTATATATCACCGTTAGAATCTACACTCATTATGCTTTTATTTAAACCACAGCTATATTTCTTTCCAATGGAATATACGCTATTCACAAAATCTCCTGATATATCTATAGAAAAATCAAGGCTTTTTTTATCCTTTATTGCAGTACCATATAATCCCCTTACATAAGTATAAGCATCATCAGCTCTTCTATAAAATTCTTCTATATTAAATTTTGCATACTCATCATTATTAGCTCGTCCCAAAGGTACATACCTATTTACATGAAGACGTCTTGCGCCATTTTCAATGGAGAAGTCAACCATTCTTTCTAAATCAACATTATTAGAAGGGGTAGGCGTAGTTGCAAAAACTATATTCTTAAAACCCAACTCACGTATGTATTTAACAGTGTTTAGCGTCTTACTAAAAGTATTCTCTCCTCTTATTGCATTATGTTCCATATCATTAGGTGAATCTATAGAAAATTGAATTATGTCTACATATTTTACAACTTCACTTAATACCTCTTCATTAAATACGGTTCCATTAGTAAGTAGCTGTACTTGAGCATATTTTTTAGCAATTTTAAGTATATCTACAATATCTTTTCTTAAAAGAGGCTCGCCTCCAGTAATAACTATTTTTTCAAGCCCCATTTGACTAACCTCTTCAAATATTTTCTCTATTTCTACAACTGTTAATTCAAAGTTGTTATTTTCTTCTTTCTTGCTATCTGCATAACAATAAGGGCATTTTAAATTACACTTATTTGTAACCTTAATCCAAATGTTTTTTAAACCTTGAGAATTTTCTTCATGTTTTTTTATATTAGAACCACTGAGTTGATCATCAAAAGCAAAGCCCTTTTCTAAAAGTATATTAATATAAGATTTTATATCATCTTCTATAAGTTCATAAGGAATATTATACTTTAACCTTATTGCTTCAATTATTTCTTTAACATCCTTCCTTTTTTCATATAAAAAATCTATAACATCTTTACCAGTTTTATTTACTTTTAAATAACTTCCTTCAGATGAATCAAGTAGAATATATACATTATCACTAAGTTCTTTTATCCTTAATTTAGCTTTTAAACCTATAACCATTATGGTGTCACCTCCTTTATTGGGATAACTAGAACATTTTTAATCATTTCTTTAGGACACCACACTCTAAGACCGCTCTTTTTATCTGTTTCAATAAATAGTCCTTCCTTTCCATCAAAACTTACCTCACCTTTATCTAATCCACAGAAGGTTAAATTCCCTTCTAATTCTACAACAACTCTTTTACATTGCATTGTTATTTACCTCCTTATTAGATTCTAACATTTTCATTTGACCCTCAAATATTATTCTTCTAAGGTCTTCTCTTCCTATATGTTCAGTAGATATAATTGGTTGAACTATATCATATTGATCCCAGCATTTAGTATGAATTTTCACTCCTAATTCCTCCGCATGCTCATAAAGATAAGTTCCAGGATAAGGCGTGTTAGTTGAAAAAGCAACAGCTGCTCCATACTCTTTTTTAAATTTCATTCCTAAATTTACTGTCATATCTATAGTTTCAAAGGTGTCGCAGTGATGTCCAATTATAAATGAACACATGGGCAAAATATTTTTAGTGTGAATATACTTTACCATTTTCTCCGCTTTCTCCAAATTTATATATTTTCTCAACTGATCTAAAATCTTTTGGGAACCACTTTCAATTCCTACATGTACAGCAATACAGCCCGCATCACATATCATGTCAATAACCTCTTCACTTAAAACATCAGCTCTTGAGTCGCATCTCCATTTTATAGGAAATTCAGTTTCCTTTACTAAACCACAAAATCTAGTAAGCCTTTGTATATCTGCTGTAAAAGTGTCATCAAAAATATTAAAATAATTCACTCCATATATTTTATGCTTATAATACATCTCTCCAAATAAACTTTCAGCGCTTCTTGCTCTATATTTAGCTCCGGCCATTGCTCTTGATGCACAGTATATACATCCTCCTGGGCACCCCCTACTGCTAATAATGGTAGTTGAATATGTATACAGCCCTTTTTTAACCATATTTTCTTCCACTATAGGAAGTGCATCTAAAATATCTATGTAAGGCCGTTTATCATTGATTGTAACATTTCCAAAATTATCTTTATATGCAAGTCCCCTTATTTTATCTATTGGATAATTTTGATTATTGAGATGTTCTAAAAGCTCAACAAAGGTACTTTCGCCCTCATTTTGAATAACAAAATCAACATCTTTATTAGATAAAGCTTCCTCTGGAAGAAAAGTAACATGTGGTCCCCCAAATACTATCTTCGATGCTGGTAATACTTTTTTAATTGTCTTAGAAATTTGAACTGATGATGAATAAGCTTCTGTATAAACACTTAAACCTACTACTTCAGGACAATAATCTGAAATCTCATTTTCAAATTCTTTCAAGGAATAATTTTCAATACCAAGATCTATTATTTTTGTATCATAACCATGCATTTTAAGCATAGATGCTATATGAATCAATCCTAACGGTGGCGATGATGATTTCTCCGCAAAACCTTTTCGTCTGGTTTTATTTGAACTAGCCAAAATTAATAGAATTTTTTTAACCATCTATATATCCTCCAGCCACAAATAATTTTCAAGAGAAATTAATTGAACTTTTTCCAAAACATCAATTATATTGGATACCTGATTTAGCGCATCAGCATAATTTATACTCTTTTTCTCTGCATAAATTTCAGTTATATCTTTTAATGTTTTAATATCATCTATCTCTTCCCAAACAATTGTTTGGTCTGGATTTAAAATATTTTTTCTTCCTTTTTCGGTTATAGTTATTGCACAACCTTTTTCTTTTTTCCAAACATAAGTCTTTTTATGAATGCTTTCATAATCATCTACAACTAAACTATCCATAATAAAAGCTCCCCCTAAAATAATAGTCTTTAATTAGATTCTCCAATAAAATAAAAGAAGAGCGATTTTAAAAGCACCATCGCCCCATCCCCATAATCTAATCACTTACCTGTTAAGTTGGTCCTGGCACTGGAAGTGCAACTATAGCTATACCAATTCCAAATCCCCAGTTGCAGTTCATTCCGCATATAGCGTCAGTTACTACACCATCTTGACTTACTCCTGTTGGTGCTTCATAAATATTACTCATATTATCACCTCCCTTCAATATTTTTATAATTAATTATCATTAGGTAAAAAGAACCCTTTATACCCTCTGAATAAATAATCCCTTAATTCTTCCAAAGAAACATTACTATTGCTAACAATTGGATTCCCAAATTGATATTCCCGCCATTTTTTAGCATGTATTTTTAGTCCTAATTTTTCCGCATTATTATTTAAATATGTACCTGGGTAAGGGGTACATGCTGCTACTCCAACATCTATTCCCTCTGCTTTAAGCTCTTTGATAAGCTTAAGCGTAGATTCTATAGTTTCTTTGGTATCACAATGATGTCCAACTATAAAACTGCAGAATATATATGCTCCCTTTTTATTTGCATACCTTATTTTTTCAAGAGCATTTTGAAGATTTATTTTTTTACCTATATTGTCTAGCACAATTTGACTTCCACTTTCTATACCTATATGTATATATTTGCAATTACTCTCTCTAAGCATGTCTATAAGTTCATAAGACAAAATATCTGCTCTAGATTGACATCTCCAGATTAGTGGAAGGTTTATCTCTTTTAATAAACCGCAGAACCTTTCAACCCTTGATTTATCAACAGTAAATGTATCATCATATATCTCAAATAAATTTTGATTAGTTTTACCATACAAATAATATACTTCACTAATTATATTTTCTGCACTTCTGTATCTATATCTATTCCCTGCCATAGCTTTTGAGCAGCAATATACGCAATCTCCTGGGCACCCTCTACTGGTTATTAAAGCAAATACTTCTTTATATTTTTCTACTTTAATTAATCCAATAGCTGCAAATGGAAGTGCATCTAAATTATGAATATACCCATGTAACTCATTATATTTTATTGACTCCTTATCTCTATACACTAATCCCTTTACCTTATCTATTGGAAACTCTTCGGGAAAATTTAAATGTTCTAATAAAAGTAGAAATGGAAATTCGCCTTCATATCTAATTATATAATCAATGTCTGCAACTTCCTTTAAAGTATTTTCAACTTCAAAGGTTACGTGAGGACCTCCTGCTACTATTTTTACATTTGTACAATTTTTCTTGATAAGCTTTATAATCTCTACTGCATTGTCAAAGGCTTCTGTAAAAATTGACACTCCTACAACATCTGGGTTGAAATCTTTAACTTCATTTATGAAGTTTTTTACAGTAAAATCCTCAACCAACATATCTATAACCTTTACTTCATATCCATGCATTTTAAGTACAGATGCTATATATAAAATCCCTAAATTAGGTGAACAATTAGCTTTTTTAAGAACAGTCCGCATTATACTATTGCTGGAAGAAACAATTAGTAATATTTTTCTTTTCATAAAATCACCCCCTAATTATTAAACATTTTACATGAAATTGGATCGTGACTTAAGATATTATTATTATTAAAGTATGCCCTTGCTCTACATCCACCTCTACACTTACCTACACTAATACAAGTAGAGCACTTATCTATATCCTTTAAACTATGTTTTCTATATTCTTTTAATACAATACTGTTTGTCCATATTTCATCTATACTACTATCGTTTATATCGCCCAGCTTAAAAGTATCATCTTGCAGTACAGGACAAAGATAAACTTTCCCTGAAGAAGATATATAACAGCTAAAGACCCCTGTGCCGCAATAACCTATATATCTATTATCATAAGTGAACCCATAAGATATTTTTTTACTCCAAATATCCTGCATAGAATAAGCGTAATCTTTTAACTTTTTAATGGTTTCTTCTGATACCTTTAGAATCTCATCTATACAGTCCTCTTGACCATGATAATTCATAAAAGTACTTGCATTAAGTTTTACATTTTGAAACTTTCTAAGGTAATCTCCTAGTTCAGAAATTTCAAGTACATTATAATCTGTAACTGTATAAGATATTATGGTATTGATTCCCTTCTCATCTAGATAAGGTAATACATTTTTTATAACATCTAAATTTCCTTTAGTCCTTCTAAAATTATCATGAGTATGTGAGTTAAACCCATCCATACTTATTTGAATTTCCATTATACCTATACTATAAAGCCTATCAATGGTGTTTCTATTTAAAAATGACCCATTAGTATAAAGTCTAATTCCTATATTTTTTGATTCAATATATTTAATAATATCAAAGAAATCTTTATGCATCATAGGTTCTCCACCAGTAACTTTTATCTTCAAAATTCCCATTTTATCAACATCATCAATTATCTTCATAATCTGTTCTGTTTTAATTTCATTTTTCAGACTTTCATTGTCTATATAACAATGATGACAATTAAGATTGCATCTTTTTGTTATTTCCAAGAAAATTTCATCTAACCCACTGCAGCCGTTATCATCAAAATGCGTCAAATCTGTTGTACTACACCATCCATTTTCTATACAATTACTACCACCAATTCTAAACCATCCTGTTTCAAGTAACTGTTGAAAAATATCTCTTGATTTATTAAGTAGAGTATCATTATTTCCATTTCCCTTGTTTCTTATTTTTTTTTCTACGTCTGCTAAATTTCCAGTTTTTAAAAGTAATTTTAAAAGGTTAGCTTCAATGCCACTGTATACGCGAAATTCATTATTGTTACTATTAAAAATCACAGTAGATTTGTCACTTCTATTTTTAACTTTTAAATTACTCTTACAAAATAAAAAACTACTATCATCTATACAAAATCTCATGTATAAAACCCTTTCATTAATTTTAGTTAAGTTTTGTACAACTTACAATTACATACTAACACCCCTTTAAGCTCAGAAATCTTACTTTATCATAAAAGACACTTTTTGAGTATTAAACGTAATAAAAAATGTTATTATAAACGTTTATGAATACTTACCACCCTTTATAATCAAATTAGAACTAACAAAAAATACAGTGACCTTAATATCTCCAAACCTTTTATTAAAGGCATTAAATTTATACTGATAGTAATAATATTGAAATAGCATATAAAAAAAGATTTCACTAAGGGTTACCTTCGTGAAATCTTTTTTTATATAAAATCTATAGTTTTTATTAGGAGAATACGTTCTGCCATATTTCATTACTACAGACGTTTAAAACTGCCTACCGCATAATAATCAATATATTACTTATAAATCTTTCGAAGTCTTCCAAATTATTTTGGGTTATATCATATATCATCTCATCATTAATATTAAAGTACATATGCACAATTCTATTTCTGAACTTAGCCATTAAAAAATATGCATCAACATCTTCTATTTTGATGACATTATTATCAGCTAGTATTTGAAAATGTGCTTTATTATCCTCTGGTTTTCCCCATCTATTTCTTGCAATTAAATGACTAGCTATATCTAACATAGCTTCTATTGTAACCTGTAATAAATACTTTGAACTATCTACATTTCTAAAATCCTTAATAAATATCTCCTTATCTACTTCGCTAAGTTTCTTTAATTTTGTTACATTAGTTTGCATAAATAATATTTTTTGCTCTAATTTTTCTCTATCAAAATTCATATTTTTCACCACCTACAATGAGTAACTATCATAATAATCTTTTCTAAAAGACTCTATATAATATTTTTCTTCTCTATATCTATTAATTACGTATTCAATATAATCAGATGTTTTTATAAAATCTGCTTCATATAGACTTTTTCCTTCTTTTATAGTTTTAAATTGCAATGTTATAGGAGCTTTTTTTAAATCTACGGTATCAACATTTTCATAGCCTATTATATCCGATATATTACATGATATTTTCATTTCCTTTATTATAGAAACATCTTTATTAAACAGAATTGAAAAGTCTATATCACTTTCTTCTCTTTGATATTCTGTTCCATATGAACCAATTAACCAAACTGCTAGAATATCGTCATTAGTTTCAAAGTATTTTATTAATGTTATAATTTTATCTTCAATATTTATCATACAATTCTGCCCCCTTTATTAGTATATCATAATATTTAAACAGATCTTTTTTTCCTCTTAACTATATTATAGCCTACTTTCTAAATGATATCATTGTTATTTATAAAATAATAGCTAGCAAATTCGCAAATTCGCTTCGCTTTGGAATCTTTCAAATACCATACATGACCATGAAAAATATCTATACCTGATCCACCGGCACGAGTTGTCATTTCATATGCTTTATTTCCTCCATTAAGATTGTGCCAGTATTCCAAGTCCCATTTTTTTTGCTCTCTCCCCAAAATGCACCTCAATTATATCCGTCAATCTACGTAAGTATAGCTTAACGACAAAAGAACCACCAAAATATAATTTCAGCAGTTCTCATCAGATTTTCAATTTTCACTTTGCTTTCCCATATCTCTCATTTGTTAAAAACTCTATCTTCACTCAAACTTTAGTCTATTACTGGAACTTCAGTTCCTTGCTAAATCTTGATGCAGTTTGGTTTGTCTTAAACCTTAGTGAATACTGTTTTTCACTACATCCTTCACATATTCAACATCGAAATCATTTATCTCCGCAATATATTCTATAGAAAGTCCTTTACTATATTGCTTAAGTATTAGTTGTTTTCTTTCTTTTTCTATTCCTTTTTCTATTCCCTTTTGTTCCACCGCCGGATCATATAAACTCTTAGTCATACTGCGCACCTCCTCATTTAATTTTTTATCTTTACCATATTTTGTGTTCAAATATTCAAATAAGTTTGCTACTGCTAGCAATATTCTGTGTAAATCATCCCCGTCTATTTCTCCATTATTAAATAATTGACTTCCCTCTTTTGATATTATTTCTGATATTTTTTTTGCTTCCATAATAGTATCCTTAAGTTCAATACTTCTTTCGCCATATTTCTTTTTTATTTGTTCCATTTTATACCTAAGTTTAAATACTTGCAATGGCAATAATGGATACATTTTATCTTCCATTATATCTATGTCACTATATTCCCAATATTTCATCACACAAACCCTTAAGCTATCTACCTTGGAACTTAAATATACATATATATTACAAAAAAACAAAAACCCCTTATTAATATAAGTATAAAAATAGCCTAAACAAGTGAAAATTGAACTTTAAAAACTCTAATACAGTGCATACCCCCATGATAAATTTGTAATGCAATAAGTGAATTAATGATAAAGCCTTATATATCAATGAACTAAGCTAATTACATATCTCATATTTAGTTACTAGATTACTATAATTAAAAATTTTTCGTAATAATTTAACAATTTTACTGCAAAAACACAGCACAAGGTCATATATGTTTACTGAAAATGTAATACAAACGCAATGCTTGTTATTTTTCAGGAATTTATCCTAGGTTATAGGCGAGAGGACATTTAAAACCACTGATTTTGATGATGTATTATCTTTTAGAAGAGCACTAAATAGCTTTAAGACTTTTTATATAGGAAGGGTTGAGGACCTTCAATATATAAGATTTATTATTTCAAGTAAAACTCGTGATATTAGGAAGGGTGTTACCTTCAGTGGTTTTCATAGAATTAATAATCAATGGTGCTTCGTGTCAGAGCATGGTGCTTTAAATTCTGAGGGAAAAGCCACGCTAGATGTAGCTATGCAAAGTCAATATCAGAGCTTAATACTAACATTTTAAAGAATGATGCCATAACAAAAGAAGAGCTTTTAACAATTGCACCATATTTATTTAAATTTAGTATACTTAAAAATACTGCAGCCATATTAGGTTATGTATGTGGTTTGTTTCTGAAAGAAAAGCTTAAACACAATAAAATTCAATATAACCATCTTTTAATAGAAGGTGAAAGTAGTAGTGGTAAAAGTAGTGCTGTAAAGTATATTGTTACGCCTATATTGTGCATGGAAGATGGAATATTAAATGCGGCACAGTGTACAGACTTTGCCTTAAACAAGACCGCCAGCAGTAGTAATTTTATACCTCTTATTTTAGAAGAGTACAAGCCTCACATAATAGGTAAGTATAAGGTGGATTTAATATCAGGGGTTATGAGAAATTCCTATGATAACTACAAAGGAATAAAAGGGGTAGCCACCTTAGATAAAAATAGAAGTTTTATTCCTAGAGCTTCAGTGATTTTGTCCGGAGAGGTAGGCATAGAGGAAACGGCTAACGTAGGAAGGAGCCTTAGAGTTATATTTGCAACTTCCTATTTTGATGAGGTAACTAAAGAAAGTCTAGAAAAATTAAAGGGAAAATCTATTTTGCTTAATAAACTTGGAGCAAGTCTTTTGAAGGAGGGCTTAAAAATGGAAGAGGAAAAAATCAAAGAAATTCATAGTGCAATTTTTGAAAAAGCCATTGGTAATGATATTAAAAATGACAGGATTAAAAACTCTATAGCTAACTGTATGATTGGTATAGCTTTACTTAAGAAGGTATTTGATGATTTAGATTTAAATATGCAAGAGTGCACAGGTTTTACTATGAAGGAGATTATTTCATCAATAGAAAGGGGGGCTTATGAAGACTTGTTAGATGGTGGCTCTTCCAATAAAACAGTTATAGAACAAAATTTCGAAACTATGAATCGTATGGCAGCTAATAATGAACTTTCAAGAAATATCGATTATGATGCAGTACTAGATTTAGATGGGGATTTTGTACTTCGCCTCAATTATACCTCCTTTTATGATAGGTTTGTAAAGTACTGTAGAGAGCATAATGTGACTCATGAGGTGTTGCCACTGAGTAGTTTCAAAAAACAATTAAGTAATATGCAGTATTGCAAATGCTACAATAAGCCTGTGAATTTTTCAGTGAGGCAAGAAAATCCAAAGAATAAAAAGACTTTTAGGTGTGCAGTGGTTTATATTAATAAGCTTCGTGAGAAGAATGTTGATGTAGATTTTATTGCGGATGATAATATGGTAGATTGAAAAGCTACAAGTTAATTTTGGAGCATATCTCTGATTTGTTAACAATTTAATCTTCCCACAATGAGTAAGGCGATGAGTGGATGTCATCGCCTTACTAGAATTTAATTACTATGATCCTCCAATCTTTAAATTGAGAATATCTTAAAAGGCCGTTCTTTCCTTTAAAGTAATCTATCTGTTTGTAATAGTACTTGGAGCTACAAGTTCGCTTTGTACACTAGTTTGTTTATCAAGTAATAATGGCTTATCAGAATAGTATCCAACTTGATCTATTGTATAACCATATGCAGTGACACTATAGTCGCTTACTAAATTAACATTAATTGTGTCACCATCAACCTGTGCCCAGAATGCGCTCTTTGTTCCATCATATTGTGCTATGACATTTCCACTTTTATCCTTGATATATACAAAGTCATAACCAGCTTCGGTTTCAAGTCTTGTGAAATGTACAGAAACCTTTTGTGCTCCTACCTTTGTATATGTGTAAGTATTGTTATAGCTGTTTGCATAGTTGTGAGGTGAATTAACTGCCTTTGTTTCATAGTACCACTTGGCAGTACTAGTGCCTGATGGATAAGTAGCTTTAAGAGCATATGCAGTAGCTGCACTAAAAACTCCACCGTAACCTATTGCTTTAACGTAGTATTTACCTGCAGCTGTTGATGAATATGAGATACTCTCACTAGTGGTGGATACATTTTCTGATTTAGCAACTGTTGTTCCACTTGAATTAAGTAAATATAAATCATAATCCTTTGGTAGGTTAGTTAAACTAATTGTTATTGTTCCAGCTGCGGTAGTATTAAAATAGTAGTAATCAGTATCTGTTGATGAATAAATATATGAATTATAAGTTATTCCACTTGTTATTGGACCATATGCAGCACTAGTAGAATTATTTGGTTTATATGTGTCATTAGAAGGAACTGTTCCACCAATTCCAACCTGTGTAAATGCACTTGCAATTGCATTATACTCAGTTCCATTTACTCCATATAAATCTGTTGCTGATTGTAATAACGATGTTCTAGCATCAGCAAATTGTGATGTAGGTGTTAAGTAGGTTGTTAATGCTCGATAATATATTTTTGATGTTTTCGAGTTGTCATTTATTGTACTAGTTAAAAGATAAAAAGCTTTATTAGTAATACCACTATTTGTATGCACTCCACCCCAGTCACCATTTTCTGTTTCAGGCAAGGTAACATACCCACTCATATTATCTGGTTGGTCGTATAATGTAGGAGTCCTTAAATCTCTTAGTGCATCTCCAGGTGTATTTGGAGTATAACACTCTTCACCCATTTGCCAATCCGACACAACTCCTTCAATTAAATATCCAAATATATCAGACATAGATTCATTTAATGCTCCAGATTGACTTCTATATTCTAAATTAGCGGTCTTTTCAGTTATAGCATGGGTATATTCATGCCCTACAACATCAATCGCTGCTGATAAAGCTTTAAACGTAGTACCATCACCATCTCCATATACCATTTCAACGCCATCCCAGTAAGCATTATTGTAACTTGATCCATAATGTACTGCGGATTTTAATGCTGCACCAGCATTATCATAGCTATTTCTATTGAAGTTGTTTTTATAATAGTCATAAACTAAACCAAGATTATAATGAGCATCTACTGCAGCTCCCTGAACAACTGAATTAAAATTAGTGTCTGTATCAGTAACAAGTGTTCCAGGAAGAATTGCATCATTAGTGCTATTATTCATGGTATAAGTATATATAGTTGCTCCCTTTGTTAAATCAGTTAAACTATATTTACTGTTACTATAATCTAAATTCAAATTTCTTGTTTGTCCATTTACCCCCACACCTGTTCCTGTTGCTGCGGAATAATCAATAGAATTAAAGGAATCAATTACATTTCCAGTCTCAGCGTTAACAAATATCCTCCAGTAACCTGGCTTAAGTCCTCCAAATTGTAAAGTAACGATTTGTACTACTTGCCAGTCGCCTTTATAATTATATAAATAGGTTTCTGATGTTGGTTTAGATATATAATTAATTTTATCTGCCATCACGCCTAAAAAATCTTCTGAAGCTTTAATAGCTTCTTTAGCTGAAATCTTTATTTTCTTACTCCATATATCAGTTTTCATAGTATCATCAGCTTGTCCATTAATTGAATAAACATTACCCATATTATCTGTATGAACGATTAGATTTGTCCCATATACAGGTATTCCATCTACAAACAATTTAGCTCTGTAATGCTTTGTTCCTAACTCATCAGCATCAACTCTTTCAATTTTAAAGATACCATACTCTAAATTAAATAGATCCATATTGTCATTTAAGAATTTTTCTGCATCAGTTTCATTCAGAATTAGCGCATCTGACAAATCACCAGTAACAAATGTTGGGATTCCCTTCTTTTCATCCCAGCTAACCTTTAATTCTTTTTTTGATTTATCTGAACTTTTCTGGAATTTTTCTAAAACCTTAATCTGTTTGATTTTTTTATCAATTTTAGGATCTTTTTTTACTCCATTATAACTAGCTCCTTGAACTGTTATTCCAAATGCAAATACGAATACCAATAAAAATGATAATACTTTTTTCACTTAATAATCCTCCTTTTAATTTAATTTTCAATTTAGATTCTATCCTCGCTATAAAGACTAATGTACTATATTACTATAGGCATCCCCCTCTTATTACTTATTCAAACATGCGAATATTCGTTTATTTAAACCTATAATTTTGCAAATATAAATCTACTAATGTAACAAGTGCATTTAAAAATCAAAGTCCTAATTAATTTCAAAAGCAATTTTATTAATTATTTATTGTTATATTTTTTCTTATTTTTCAAATTATACCTTGACCAAAACCATAATACAACAATAAGCGTTCGACATTTTATACTTTTGTTTAATTTGATGCTTGTTTACCATTCAAGTAGTTAAAATTATATAAGTTTACTAGAATAGTTATATTAATAAGCTGTATAATTGAATAAGGAGACAATTTTACAATATTATGTGTTTAGGTTTAGTATTAACTAAAATAAAATATGTGAATTGAGGTGGATATTTTGGAGAAGTGGGAATATACAAGTATTAAAGTTGAAGCAAAAGGGTTTATGGGTGGAATACTAGATATAAGTCATTTTGATAATGAACTTAATAACTTTGGAGAACAAGGTTGGGAATTAGTGTCGTGTTTCTCAACTACTCAAGATGGTGGAAAATGTAGAGAAATTGTCGCAGTTTTTAAAAGAAGGAAATAAGTATATATTCTAAGCATTAATATCAACCATAAGTTCCCCCGAGGCGCTTCAAGAAATTGGGATGTAATGAGGATTTCTTGTTGCTATTTGCAGTTACCATTTGGTAAAATTTTATTTTTCTCAGAAGCGTAAGGCGATGACTGGATGTCATCGCCTTGCTGAAATTATTTTAATATAAGGTATTACCTTTTTTTAGAATAATATTTTTGTTTTGGACTTGTCGGTTTATCTGGCATTGTTAATTTCAATAATCCCCCTTTAATCAAAGGGTTTAAAATGTTCTTTCTGAAATTCTCTCTATCACTAAGTTTCATAAATTCTTGCATTTCACTTCTGGTTTTTGGTATTAAACAAAACTCCAATAAGCCTTTTACTTCTTCATCAGCTTGCATGGTAACTTGCGAGGTCAGCGGAATAATCGTCTTAAAAATATCTATTTTCATGACTAAACTCCTTTATTCTCCATACAGTTGTGGCTCCTCTTATGTTTTATATTTTTAGGACTATAACCAATTTATTCCTTTTTATAATAAGTAAATAGCTAAATTTATAACTTATTATACTCCCAGTGTCTTATTTTACAATATTCCTTAAATCCAATACTATTATATACATTTCTGCCCATATCCGAGGCTTGTAAAACACTATACTTACAACCCAAGTCCTTAGCATCTCTTAACGCCGTCTTTGTAATCAAAGTTCCAAAACCTTTTCCCCTAAATTCATTCGCTGTACCGACTAAATGAATCCCTGCAATTGCATCTTTAATATAAAGCATTAAAGTAGCCACAATTTTATCTTTGTAATAGCATCCGTAGAATCTAATATCATTTTCGTTCAGAAACATTTTATACATATGTGAGTTTCTTTTCTTTCTGAATGCTTCTTCAGTTATTAATATCCACTCTTCAAGTTCATTAGCACTTTTTATAGTTCTAATTTCACCTATGTTGTCATTGTTTTCAAATTTGAATGAAGCTAAGTCAATAGCCATCCCAGACTGTTGATAAAACATATCGAAATTCAGACTCTTTAAATAATCTTCCAAAATTATTGGTTGGTTATATGAATTTATTAATAAGTGCTTTGGAGCTATTTCAAGTTCTATATTTTTACGTAATAGCATGAATACTTCTTTAATATCAGCTAATGGAATATTCATATCAAAAACTTTATTATACCCTTCAAAATATGAATTCTTAGCCCATGAATAGTAAGCCTGTTTTACAACTTCTCCACACGATATATTTGCAGCTTTAATACATAAATTGATTAGGTTCTTTTCAATAATAAGTGCGAAATCGTTAATTTTACACATAAATCTCCTTTCTGTTTCTAATGACATATGCGATATACCCGAATTGGCAGACACAGGTAAGTTAGGATAAAATAAACCTTCTTAATTGCGATACAACTCTGTCTTAAATATCGGTAACCTTTCTTGGAGCAAATAAAAACTTCCAGTTTTTACTACGACCTCGGAGGTCCAAACATAAACTGGAAGTTTATGTTTGCTATTTCGAATCAACTCAATTTCACATTATGATCATTTTGTATTGTAGGCATTGCTTTTTTAAACCCTTTATTGAAGAATTCATTTTTGTTCTTTAGAACTATCGGGATACAAATTAATACACATATAATGGTTGCTAAACCGTAAAACAAAACGCCTTCTCTATTTTGAAGAAGTGTAACAGTACCTATATTAACACCAAAGTGGAACAATATCATACACAACAAATCCCCTTTGGTTTTCATATATGCCCATGCCATAAAAATTGAAAAACATATTATCAGCATTATAAACAGTATAAAGCCCAATATTCCATAAGCGAATTTGCAATGCCATCCCCCCCATAACAAACCAACAGCTATGGTACTGTAAAACATATTATGCTTTTTCGCAAATTGAGGTAACAGATAACCTCTCCATCCGATTTCCTCAAAAATACATCCGAGTATAGCAACAATAATTGTGACAACATATCCTAATGTATTATCCTTCCAAAGTACAAATTGAGTTCCTAACGAAGACATAATCAGTGATGAAGTTAATATTACAACCACAGGTAAGCATAACGATATTAGCATCCACAATTGATTTTTTGTTCTTTTAAATGGATTCCAATTCATTTTTTCCCATACAGACCACTCCTTTGACAACACACAAATGAGTACAAGCCCGATTGTAGGTGCATATTGTGGTGAAATAAATGCATTGTTTGTAAACTGATATGTCGCTCCCAAAATAATTGTAATAAAAAAGGTAATCCCAAAATAAATAGCTATTGTGTAACTTTCAATAAAAGCGTTCTCATTTTTTGTCTTCATTATTATTCTCCTCCTATAAAATACAAATAATTTTTAGTTTATCATTTTTTACAACTGTAATTTACCTTATTTATAACTTCTATTATATAACTATTTACTTCATTAGGTTTATATTGATGTATAAAATGAAGACTGCCGTTAACAATTTTCTGCTTACTATCTGTTGACCAAGACTTAAAAGCTTCTTGACTATTTTTCCATTTACTATCTTTCGCTTCATCATCAGACGTTAATATTCTTAAAGGTATTTGTCCTAAATTCCCATTCTTATTTACAATTAGTGCATTTGATTTTAAATTCAATAATTCCGCTGTTTTGTTCTTGTTTGTCATAGTTTTCAAATACATTGCAGTATCAAGATTTTTTAAATCTAATGGCACAAGTGCTAATTGATTTCGAGGCGAATATGCTGATTTATAAAAGTTTTTTGAATAATTAAACAATAGTCTCATTATTCCTTCATTTTTTAAAACTGATTTTAATTTCATAGATGATATTGGATTTTGATCAACTTCTTCATTGGCATAAAATTCTGGACTTCCACCCTCTATCATAACAATTCCTTTAACTTCATTTTTATACATTTGCGCAAATCTTATAACCTCCAATGAACCCATCGAGTGTCCTACAAGTATATATGGAGCCTTTTCTCCTGATTTTACAAGCAATTCATGCATTTCCTTCGTAATTGTATAAATATCTCTACTTGTATTAGTTACTTCGCTGTAGCCATATCCCGGTCTTTCATAAACTACAATCCTTGCATACTTTGATATTTCATTATATAAAGGGTAAAAATCAGCATATGGACTTGGTGTTCCTGAGCCTGACACAAAAACTACTGTTAAATTGCCTTTTCCTTCTGCATAAACATGCATATCATGACCATTTACTTTCACAATTTTCCCTGGTACACTATATTTCTTGCTATCAGAATATAGCCCAACTCTTTCATATATTAAGCCTGATATACTTACTAATAAGATTACTGTAATAAAGAAAATTGTAATATTCCTAAAGGCTTTAAAAATTTTCTTTTCAATTTTCATTTGTATTTTCCCTGTTTTATTTCTCATATAATTCCACTCCCCATTTTATATTCAATTATTATTATAGAGATAAAATCTTACAAACCATTATAAAATTTCTTAAGATTTTCTTACTTTTCTCAATTTCTTACATGTTTTATTAAGTAATGATATAATTGAGTTATATTTTATATAATTTGGAAAAGGTGGAGCAAAATGAATAATTATAATATTTTAATTATAGAGGATGATGAAGAAATTGCTGAACTGGTTGAGACCTTTCTATATAATGATGGCTACTGTGTATATAAAGCTTATAATGGAGATGATGGTTTAAAACTACTTGAAAAACATCAAATTCATCTCATTGTATTAGACATTATGATGCCTGGAATCGATGGGCTTGAAGTATGCAAAAGAGTAAGAAAGACATTGAATATACCTATAATAATGCTTAGTGCTAAATCCCAGGATATTGATAAAATATTAGGTCTTGGAATAGGTGCAGATGATTACATGGTCAAGCCATTTAATCCAATGGAGCTTATAGCAAGAGTAAAATCACAGTTAAGACGTTACATAACATTAAATAAACCTCAAGTAACACGTCTTGATGACAGTATTATTGTAATTAAGGAATTAACTATAAACAAAAATAATCATTCAGTCTGTTTATATGATAAAGAAATTAACCTTACACCTACTGAATACAAAATACTTTTACTTCTTGCAACAAATACCGGCAAAGTATTTAGTTCTGAGGCAATATTCGAAATGGTATGGCAGGAAAAGTATTATGAATCTAACAATACTGTTATGGTACATATATGGCGCCTTAGAGAAAAAATTGAGATTAACCCAAAAGAGCCTAAATTAATTGAAACTGTGTGGGGAGTAGGATATAAAATTGAAAAATAAATTTATTAAAATCAGATATAAAATCATTTTTGCATATTTATTAAGTGCTATATTCTCTGGAATGTGCATGACACTGTCATCTGTTATATGTGTAATTACCTTGAATAACAAAATATATGACTTGCTTCGATGGCTAAATTCACATGTTATTGCCATCCCGCTTTTTTTATTATTAATACTGCTTATATTCTTTTTGATTATGAGTGCATTTTTCCTTAAATTGACTCAGCGCAGCACCAATTACCTTGAAGAAATCACAAAAGTACTCCAAATTATCTCTAGTGGCAATCTGGATATAAATATTCCGATTAAAACTAACGATGAATTTGGTGAATTAGCCAGGATCATAAATAATATTACAATAAAGCAAAAGTCTCTCCTGGAAGAAGAGCGAAGCTGGGAACGAACTAAAAACGAATTAATAACAAATGTATCCCATGATTTGAGGACACCCTTAACATCAATATTGGGTTACGTTGAACTGATATCAAAACAAAAATACTCGGATGAAATAAAATTTCAACAATATGCGGAAATTATTCATGAAAAATGCATCCAATTAAAGAATTTAATCGATGACTTGTTTGAGTATTCAAAGTTAAACAGTAGAGAATTTGCTGTAAACAAAACAAATGTAAATCTGGGTCAATTGCTGGAGCAAGTAATTATTGGGTTTATACCTACATTAGAAAAACAAGAAATGGAATATAGGATCATTTTAGGCAAAGTAAAGGTATTAGTATTCGCTGACCCTATTTTGCTTGCCAGATTATTTGACAATTTAATAAGCAATGCCATTAACTATGGAAAAGATGGTAAATGTATTGATGTAGAACTGCTACAAGAAACAAATGAAGCAATTATAAAAATAGCTAATTACGGTGAAGATATACCAAAGGAGGACTTACCCCATATTTTTGAAAGGTTATATCGTGTTGAAAAATCAAGGTCAAGGCACAAAGGTGGTTCAGGACTTGGCCTTGCAATAGTCAAGAGCATTGTGGAAATACATAATGGTAAAGTCACTGTAGCCAACACTGATGGAAAGACCATATTTGAAGTACGACTAAATAGCAAATAAAAACTTCCAGTTTTTACTACGACCTCGGAGGTCCTAACATAAACCGGAAGTTTACGTTTGCTATTGTTTCTTAATTTCATCGATTAAATTATCATAGATTAACAACCCTTTTTCATTTGGTTCTATGTCATCTCCATTAGGGAATATCCTCGCCCAATTAATAGAAGTTCTAAAGGTCTTCATTCCCATATCAGCTAAAAGTTTTAAGTCTTTCTTATAGGTATGATAAAAATCAATTCCATTTCTCTTTGGATAGATTCCAACTTCATCTTTCATAGCTATTACTACTTCTTCACTAGTTACTTCTTCATTATATTTCTTGGTTAGTTCTATATCATTTCTAAACTGGTTAATATCAGCTACACACCATCCTTTGCCACCTTCCTGCCAACCCACACCCACAGACATAAATCCTCTACCAAGTTCAAGCAAGAAATGTTCAATCTGTAAGATAAGAGCCTTTTCCAAATCTTTTTCTAAAATAGGCTTATCTTCTGGTAATCCTAAAAACTCAAAAACATATGGGTCTTTTAGCATATCCTTAGGGTTGCTAAATGTTATACCATGTTTTGAAAGTTCTAATACCTTTTCTTTATTTGTATCACAATTGAAAGTAATAATCGTTCAAAAAGTGAGGTTAAAATCTGCCTTTTAAGCTCTCTAATAGACCAATTTGAATTAATAGATTTTTTTCATAGAAATTCCTTGCAGAATCTTCTGAAATAGATAGAAGTTCACAATAATGTATCCAACTTACTTGTCCAGTCACTGACTGGACAGATTTCGCTATGAATGATATTATTTCATTAATAGAAAGGGGGGCTTATGAGGACTTGTTAGATGGTGGCTCCAGCAATAAAACAGTTATAGAACAAAATCGAAACTATGAATCGTATGGCAGCTAATAATGAACTTTTTAGAAATATCGACTATGATGCAGTGCTGGATTTAGATAGAGATTTTGTGCTTCGCCTTAATTATACATCCTTTTATGATCGGTTTGTAAAGTACTGTAGAGCGCATAATGTGACTCATGAGGTGTTGCCACTGAGTAGTTTCAAAAAACAATTAAGTAATATGCAGTATTATAAATGCTACAATAAGCCTGTGAACTTTTCAGTGAGACAAGAAAATCCAAAGAATAAAAAGACTTTTAGGTGTGCAGTGGTTTATATTAATAAGCTTCGTGAGAAGAATGTTGATGTAGATTTTATTGCAGATGATAACATGGTAGATTGAAAAGCTACAAGTTACTTTCTGTTCGAGGGTTTTATGAACGATGCGAATTTTCTAATATATTAAAGGCTATGTTAGACAATATTGAGGATAAAAGAATATAAAATTGGCTTGTCGCGAATAGACAAGCCAATAAACTTTTCCCTAATTATTAAAGTTTCGTAAATTTATGATTGATGAACTATATAAGAACACCGCCTATAATGAAGTTTTTTTATTGTTAAGACCTTCAATTAAGAAGGTCTTTTAAATGTTATTTAACTAACCTGTTTTTTCAATTTTTCCCAATATAAATAACAACCGTATCAATCAGTGATATTCCTACAATTGACCCCAAATAAATCATAATGCCTATTCCTTGACTAATACCATCAGATTCAGTTATAAACCACCAGATACTTCCTAATCCTAAGATAACTATATTAACGATTATTGCATTTATAATTGCCTTCAATGGTTTTTTATCGTTTTTTAGATTATTCCAACACAATAAAAGAGAGCCAAAAAGAGATAATAATATTAGTCCCCAAAATACAACCAACTTCATAGTGACACCCCCTTTATTTATAGTTTTAGTATGCGATTTTTTACAAGTGTTTACTAAATTATAGTTTATTTATATACTAATTATAATATAAATTTCAAGTATAAGGGATTAAATTATCTAAAAATTGGTTCTCTATCTTTATAATTAGCAATTCTGGTATCTACAAAGTTAGTTGATACTCCATTAAATTTATCCATCCACGAAAATATATACAATATCACTATTTATGTCTAACATAGCCATATTAAAAATAGTAAAACACCTTATATTGTTTGTATATAAGGTGTTTTCTTGAGATAAACTCAACGTGAATTACGATATTGCATCACTACGCAGTGCGTAACGATAGTTATCTGATATAGAGAATAATTCACAATAATGTGACCAACCCAATTCGCCAGACAGTGTCTGGCAATTTTGATAAGCTATATAAAGTGCTCTCATTTTTTGTAGATTAGAACGTGAGAATCCTTTGCTCTTACTATACTCATCTCTAAATTTCCAATAGTTTTTCCAATATCCCAATAAGCTTGTACCAGCTTATTGCTAATTTTTTTGCTACATTTTGTCTTATTGTAACTACTATTTTTTAATATAAACAATTATATTCTCTACACTATAATTAAATCTACAACTTAAGTAAATTCATTGTAAAAAATTCCAAATAGATATTTTACTTCTTCATCCGCTTGCATGGTAGCTTGCATGGTAGCTTGCATGGTAACTTGCATGGTCAGCGGAATAATCGCTGATTCCGCATCAACTATTCTATCTTATTCTCTCTGGTAAAAATCGTTAGATAATGACGTGGGATGCCTGCCTCTTGAACTTCTTTAGTAATATTCAAATCTTTTTTTCAATTATTAATTTTTCAAGTTGTTCTCGATAATTCATACTATCAACTTCTTTTGCATTATGCTCTTTTTATACACCATCAAAGCATAAATGCAAAGGTTTTTTATAATTTTTTCATTATTAGAATAAGTCATACCCACTTTGTTCACATAGCTCGGGGAGCTTTGTAATTTAATTACTACTTCATCAGCTTGCGGGGTAGCTTGAGGGGTAGCTTGCGGGGTCAGCGGAATAATCACTGATTACGCATCAGCTGTTCTTTCTTCGATGCCATTCGAGGTTCCCATTTGGTAGCTTATCTTCTCAACGTAAAATAGCATTTTGTAACTGGAACCATAAAAGAGTTTTATTGTGTGATTTATATAGTTATGATAAAATATTTAATAATGAAAAAGGTATATAATTATAAAAACATCGAAGGAGAATATATGAAGAAATTTAATGAAAAAGATACTATATTTGCAAGAATGAATTATAAAGAAGGAAGCGAAATTTATAAAGATTATTATAGTAATAACCCTCATTTAAAGGAAGTGGATGATTCATTAAGAAGCTTACCTCCTATGGGTGGTGAAGGTTCAGTGATGTTTAATAAAATAAACTCACCGATGGTAGATGCTTCTTTTAAATATTTATATGATATAAGAAAACTTAGCGAAGGTCCGGTAGCCCCCGAAAAAAACCCCATAGATCCACATGTTATGACAGAAAGAATTAAGGGATTATCTAAGTTTTATGGTGCAAAATTAGTTGGTATAACTGAAATGAAAGATTATCATTATTATTCTCATAGGGGAAGACATGAAGAAAACTATGGCGAGGAAATCATTAAAAAACATAAGTATGGAATTGTGTTTGCAGTACCTATGGATACTGAAATGATTATGAGAGCACCAAAACTACCAGAATCAATAGCTGTTGTAAAAGGATATGTGGAGTCAGCAACTGTTGGAATGTTACTTTCATATTATATTAGAGAACTAGGTTATGATGCTAGAAATCATATGGATGGAAACTATTTAGTAGTAGCACCTTTGGTAGCAAGTGATGCAGGCCTTGGTGAGTTTGGTAGAAATGGACTACTTATAACTAAAGAATATGGTTCGTGTGTACGCCTTGGTATAGTAACCACAGATATGCCTCTTATACCAGACTCACAAGAATATTTTGGTGTTGTAGAATTTTGCCTTGATTGTGGAAGATGTGCAAAGACATGTCCCGGAAAATCAATATCTAAGACAGAAATGGTAGAAGACGATGGCGTATTAAGATGGAAGATAAATGCTGAGGAGTGTTATAGACGATGGAGGAGTTTAGGGACTGATTGTGGTTTATGTATAGCTAATTGTCCATTTACTTATGGTATATCAAAAGATTTAATTTCTAATATTAAATCCTCCTCAGAAGTCAGGCAAAATATTTTAAAAGAATTTGATGAAAAGTACGGTATAAGACCAATTATAAGAGAAGAACCTGAATGGTTAAAATAAAGTCAAAAATGCATATTCATTGTTTACATCCCGTTGGGAACTTTCTGAAGGAGTGATGAAATTTATATTAAAGGAGGGATAAGCATGTCAACTAAAATAAATATAATGTTAATAATATTTATATCATTAATATTTGGTATATTTAATTTTAAAGTTTTTTTTATAGGAAATGAACCTAATTTAATTCAAGCATATGTTTCTGTATCGTTTGTTATCATATGGCTTTTATATAGTTTTACAATGAGTTATAAAAAAGCAGAATATTTTTTCAGATTTATTACTTTATATTGGGCAATTGGTTTAATATTAACGTTCATTGCATTATTTCTTGGGTGGTTTATACTAATAATTCCCTTATCATGTGTATTTCTAACACCACTATATGGCTTACGTTATTTTTCAAATGAACCAATAAGTAGTAATTTTTTCTACCTTGCTATTTTCATAACATACTTATCTGGAACTTTTGGTTATTTTTTAGGTAAAATAGTAAGATGTAATTTAACGGAAAAAATTTAGGATTACGGGTATATATATAATTACATTTATATCCTCTATAGATGTTCACATGGCTCGGGTGTTTTATGAGAGAAGCGAATTTGCTACGTGAGAAGAATCTTGATGTAGATTTTATAGCAGATGATAACATGGTAGAATAGTTATATCAATAAGCTGTATAATGGAATTAGGAAACAATTTTACGATATCACGTGTTTAGGTTTACTATTAACTAAAATAAAATATGTGAATTGAGGTGGATGTTTTGGAGAAGTGGGAATATACAAGTATTAAAGTTGAATCAAAAGGGTTTATGGGTGGAATACTAGATATAAGTCATTTTGATAATGAACTTAATAAATTTGGAGAACAAGGTTGGGAATTAGTGTCGTGTTTCTCAACTACTCAAGATGGTGGAAAATGTAGAGAAATTGTCGCAGTTTTTAAAAGAAGGAAATAAGTATGCTTTCTAAGACATTAATGCATATTTCGAAATGTTCATAATGGATGCCATATGGCTCCCCTTATGAACATTATGTATTTATATACTTAATACTAAAAATCATTCCAATTTAAGCTAATATAGTTAGATATAATCTCTACGACAAAAAACTACTGAAATATATATGATTTTTCAGTAGCTGATTTAACTAAAATGCTTCAAAGTTTTCACTTATTATCACTTATACTTGATCTATTACTTTATTTCCCAAGCAATATATTTATTTTTACATTGTTCTCTCCTATTTCTTATCTTTCGATTATGTACTAATGTATAAATTTGAGTTACTCTGAATTAAAACAAGCCTGTCCGAGAAAATTAAATGCTAAATTTACACCCACTCACCCTCAATCTCTCAAACTTATTCTTTGGTCCTTTTCCAGATAAAACTTGTCATTTAAATGCTTTGCTATAAACTGCAAAATCTTTTATAGCTATCAATTAAATATTAATGGATAAGTAAAAAAATACCGTAGAAGTTAATCTACAGTGTTTTATATTTTTTTATTGCATTATTTTATTAGAAACTTTTCTAGTTCCATAACAAACTTCTGGCTCCTTCTCTATCAATAAACGCATAAACATATAAATCGTATTCTGAGTTTGAATTATCTTTTATAAAATGATAAAGATTTCTCACTATTTGAGCATTTATATTTGTTCCAGTTTGTAAATTTTTATATTTTTTAGAAAACGGCTTTAAATATCTTTCTGTGATTTTTTTGTAAAATATATCTTCTGTTTTTCCTTCAAGAAATATGTAAACAAGTTTTTTCCTAAGTACCTTATGATCTTCCTTCATTTTCATCCTCCAGTAAGTCGAATATATCACTAAAATTACTGAATGGACCTGAAAGCTCCTTAACTAAATCTTTTCTGTTTTTAACTGACTCTATTTTTGATCCCTCACAGTTTTTGTTTATTATATAACTTACGTTTTCTAATTTAACCATATTAAGAAGAACTGGAGAATGTGTAGTTATTATTAATTGAATATGAGAAAAGTCCCTATTTATAATTTCTATCAATTTCCTTAAAAGCCTAGGATGAATACAGTTTTCAAGCTCTTCAATACAAAATACAGGATATTTGTTTGATACAAGACAAGTTAAAATATTAAGTACTATTAATGTCCCATCAGAAAGCTGATCTATATTAATTGCATAACCACTTAGGGACCCATCATCTTTTATATATTGAACTGTAACAAATTTATAAAATTGATTAATAGTATTCATTTCAATGGATAACTTCAAGATATCTGACAACATTTCCTCAAAATATTGTTTTTTATCTGAATTTAAAATTTGTTCTATTTGATTTACTACATCAACAGCTACAATTCTGCCATTTTTAATTATAGACTTAGACTCCCTTTTTTCAAAAGAGAGCGTATCTCTTATTTCATTAGCTGAACTATATATCACTGGTGTTTTGGCAATAATGAAAATATCATTTATGCCAATTTGAGCCACAGTCTCTAGGCTTTCCTTTATATCTTTAATTTTATATATAAGTGAAACAAGTGGCTGAGTACTGTCAATCTTACTAATTTTACTTCCCTTTAAAACATTTACGTTTGTGTCACTTCGCTCAAAAACTTTTATCATTGAACCAGTATTTTTGGTATTTTTATATCTAAAAAATTCCTTTACAATATGTCCCTCATATGAAGATTGACCTTCACTTGCTTTGATTTCCAAATAATATATATACTTTAAATTCTCCTCTTGTATATTGTGTTGAAATTCTATTTCAAGAGAAATAGTTGTATCTTCAGGTGGTGTACAATCTGAAGTAATTCTCCCTCTAGATGAAATTCCTTTAAATATATTCGCCTTAATATCATCACTTCCAGAGATTAAATCATCAAGGAATGAAAATAATTCTAACAAATTAGATTTACCACTATTATTAGCACCAATTAAAACATTAAACCCAACCATATTATAAGTACAATTCAAAAGGTTTTTATACCCATTTACTTTTATAGATATTATTTTCATAATGCACCTCATTTTTTATATTCATTAATATCATTTATATGTATTATTGACTTGTTTTAATACTAATATACCACTATACATCATTCATTACAATATTTAGAGCCATTTAAAAACAAATTTTATTCTAATGTTAAATTTCCTTGCTTATGCTAGTTCTGACTATGTAAAAATATTAATTGACGGTTTTAGTATAGTAACCATAGCAAACACAAACTTCCAGTTTATGTAACGACTTTTGAAGTCGTAGTAAAAACTGGAAGTATTTACTTTCTACTTAAATTAAATGCAATTTGCCTTTTAGATATTATAGTTGTTTTAAGCATTTGAAGTATTTTCAATTCAGTTTCATTTAACCCTAAAACTTTTAATTCTTGTAAATAAACCTCATCTTGGGCCTTATCTTGTACCTTATCTTGTACCTCATCTTGGGCCTTATCTTGATATTTATTTTCATCATTAAAATATGAATTTATAGGTAATTCCATTAAAAAATAACTTCTATCTTCATCTGTATCAAATATTGAGTGTGGTGAATTGTTTGTAACCATTGATTTTATTATTTTAGGAATTCATGTAGATCTTCTTACTGTTGTTTTCGTCCCCTGGGCAATTTTTCTACCCAGCTATACCTCTACTGATTATCCATCAGCTGTTCCATTACCGATTCCATTCGGGGGACTTGTGGGTTTAATAGGTATTGATAGATTTAATAAGCCACCTTTAAGCAAAGGATTTAATATCTTTTCAATAAAATAACGTCTACTTTTAATACCACTAAAATCTTGAATTTCACTTCTGCTTCTAGCTGTTTTACAAAATTCCAATATTTTTCTGGTACTATCCTCACCTTGTTCACTAGCTTGTTCACTAGCTTGTTCACTAGCTTGTTCACCAGCTTGAGGTTTCAATGGAATCATAGTTCTAAAAACATCACCTTCAATAAATTCAGGTGCTGCTCCTGAGTATATTTTATTGTATTTATATATATTTCTAACACCTGATCCAAGTTCTTCCACCCTGCCTATTTCTTTAAAGAATTTTGCTATTTTAGGATTTTTACGAAATGGCGAAAATTTATTTGGATCAATTACACCATTATCATGTGGCTTATTACTATTTTCAGTAAAAACCCTATCAATTTCATTCACGAGATTTGCAGGAAATGGATTCAAAAATTCTCTATGAATTAGAATATTCGAAATCACTTCTCTGAATATCTTATCTCTCAAGCTTATTCTTTGATCCTTTTCCAGATAAAACTTGTCATTTAAATGCTTTGCTATAAACTGCATAAGCCTTTCATAGCTATCAATTAAATTGGTTCTAATGTCATCCCTGTACCAGCATAACCATCAACATTTCTTAAATAGTTTAGACTTTTAATGTATATCTATCGCTAAAATCATATCATACCATTCAGCGCCACCGTGTACTGATTCAGATATCCCCATATTTATATATCCGAACTTTGTATAATAATGAATGAGTTTCTCTTTACATGTTAGGATAACACCTTTGCGACCTGCTGCTCTCGATACTTCTATCATATAATTCATTAACAGTGTCGCAATTCCCTGATTACGATACTGTGATATCACATCAAGACCGAAAATAGTCTGGTACTCTCCATTTGGAATATGCAGTTTAGAATTTTTATAAAGTTCATCATAGATAATAGTTCCATTGATAACGCAACCATTTATAAACCCAATAATCTCCCCATCTATTTCTGCTACAAAAAAGCTTTCTGAAAACGTATTAATCCGCTCCTCTAAAGATATCCTCGTAGCTGCTTCTGCCTCTGGAAAACAACTTGCTTCTACTTTTGTTACTGCATCTAAATCTCCTATTAATGCTTGTCTAATTTTATATTCCATATCCCTCTTCCTTTCATAACCAGTAGATATAATATTCCAACCATATTATCTACAATATTATAATAAAATTGTATACTTGTCCACAATATAGAATGTGTACTGATTTTAAAATAGTCTCTATTAATAAGGACCATAAATTCTTGCATTTCACTTAACACTCTGCAACAATGTCATAAAAAGATATCATAACCTCAATCTCCCCAACCCCAACTACCCTTATTCTTTGTTGAGAGCCTACAAACATAAACCCTCTACCTAATTCAAGTAAAAAATCCTCTATATGCCTAATTAATTTATATTCTAAATCTTTTTCAAGTAAAGGCTTATTCTCTGGTGCCCCTAAAAATTCAAAAACATATGGGTCTTTAATTATATCTTGAGGCTCCTTTATTTCTATCCCAGTGTTAGCTAATTTCAGAACCTTCTCTTTATTTGAATTTCCTTCTGATAAAAGAACTCTTTCATATAATGAAGTGTCTATCTGCCTTTTTAATTCCCTAACTGACCAATTTGAATTAATTATTTCTTTTTCATAAAAACTTCTTTTATTTATATCTGATATAGATAATAATTCACAATAATGTGACCAACCCAATTCGCCAGACAGTGTCTGGCGATTTGGATAAGCTATATAAAGTGCTCTCATTTTTTGTAGATTAGAACGTGAAAATCCTTTGCCGAATTCTTTTGTTAACTCTTTAAAAAGTATTAATAAAAGATTTTTACCATACTAAGCTCTAAGATTACCATTTTGTTCATGTTCAACAATAGCTTTTCCAATTTCCCAATAAGCTTGCAACAGCTTACTGTTAATTTTTTTTGCTACATTGCCCATTAAATTCATCTACTAACCGTTCTTGAGTCAAATTTTTAGATAATCTTACACTCTTAAATCTCGCTCCAAAAGTATTCAAAATAAATCCCTCCATATCTATAATTTCATTTATAATTATGGCCAAAGATCTGATTCACTAACCCGTGTTTACTATAATTTAAGGAGAGTAATTAAATATGACCCATTACCTTTACAATTAACGCTTTTATGCTAAACTTGTTTGGAGGTGTTTTATATGAAGAAATTAATTAAAGTTGTAGGGGCTATTATTGAAAATGAAAATAATGAAATATTATGTGCTCTTCGATCTCCGGTAATGTCCATTCCTAACATGTGGGAATTTCCTGGTGGTAAAATAGAAGGGAGTGAAACTTTAAAACAAGCTATCGAAAGAGAAATAAAAGAAGAACTAGCTTGCGATATTGAATTTATTGATTGCTTTAATGATAATACTCATGAATATGATAAATTTATAGTAAATTTAATTACTGTTAAGTGCCGCTTAGTAACTGGTACTCCTACCAAAAGTGAACATTCAAAATTGATATGGTTACAAAGAGAGAATTTACTATCTCTAAATTGGGCTCCAGCAGATATTCAAGCTGTAAATCAGCTTTTATCAGAAAAGGTAAAGTAAAATCCAACGGGTTTGATTTTGAGTTGCAAAACCTATAAATAACATGAGAAATAGCACAATAATATATTCTATAATTTGACTGTTTTACATACGGTGTTGATAATATAACAATTTTTAAGGTAAGCCAAAAATTCGGGCTTACCTTAATTTACATTTTATAAATGAAACGTCTTAATCATCTCCACCTTTTGATGATGGTAATTTCTTATATTCTTCTTTTTAATTATTATTGCTTCGATTTTCTTACTTTTATATTATCCCCTCTGCTTCACATCTTAACTTATAAAAATAGTTAACAAGTTCTGGCTCGTTTTTAATTAAGTCTTTTAATTTCTCTAAAGTTCTTTTTCCTGTTCGCTTATCAATTAGTGCAAAAATTTTAATAAGCATATTGTCTGAATTTAGCGATTGTTCAATTGATGCACTAAAATAAATTTCTAATGCGTCAAAGAAATCATATTGTCCAAAAACGCCTTCTTTTTTAAGTAATTCATGTGCTTCATCTGAAATTCTTCTGTTTTCATCATAGTTATCCATATTATAATTGGCATCTGAAAATCTTAATTCATTATATTTGATATTTTGCTTACCATCTGCTATATATGTGCACATATTTAATATTTCTTTTTTATCAACAGTTATATATGCTCTGCCTAACCCATCATGCGCTTTCTTATAATTTACAACAAAAAAGTTCACTCTGTCTTTAAGTGCCTCACATATAAAACTTTCTAAATTTTTCTTAACTTTACTCCATTTTCTTTGCATATAAGCCTCCTAGATGCTCCATCTTTACTTTGATATTCATATAAATAGTCTTCCTTATATTTCAAGATATTGTTTTCAATATCGTTTATAGTAATGTTTTAATTATAGTTTATATCTTCTCTAAACATATAGTGTGATTGTGTCACCACTAAGTATTATATATGTTTTAATTTCTTTTGCTAATCCCCCATAAGAATAACACAATGGTGTCTTATTAGTAACTATTCATATGTTTTTTTCACTATTTGCAACTCAAAATCAAACTCGTTAAGCAAAATCTTGCTATACCTGTGTTGTGAATTCTGTATATAAATTTACAGGCATTTTATTTTCTAATTCAATTAAAACAGTTTTTGGTTTTTCTCCTTGCTACTTTTATAATGGTAATAGAATTTATAGTAGCTTTGATTCTATAAGTTCTAATAAATCATAAGAAACCTTATGGATTAGTTAATTTGCCTAGAGAATGTTAATAGTATAGGTAATATTATGATTTCAAAATTTTCAATATAATTCTACTTATATGTTATAATAATAAATGAAATTCAGTTCATATGGATATTGTTACCAAACTGAATGCCAGTTGAATTCAGAACAAAAATCCATACATCTAAGACTTTATCTACAGGATACAAAAGTGTTAAGAGAGAACCTTAAATACATGAATTGATTATGTATTTATAGATAAAAAATAAGCATCTTTACAAGAAAGGATAACTATGAATAATTTAGCTGAAATAGATAAAAAAGAGAATTTAGAATCTATTATAGATTTTAAAACAATTGATGCAAGCTATGATGGTAAAGTTAATATTGCCAAGGATATTTTAAAAGCAAATGAAACAGGGTTAATAAATAGTTTAGCTGATTCTAATTTAGCATTGAGACCCAAGCTTATTGTAAATGATTATAATAAAGGTAGTAAAGTATTAAGTGATATTGTTGCGGAGCTTATGACTTGCAATCAGTTTATGATATCTGTGGCCTTTATTACAAGTAGCGGTGTGACTCCTCTATTAGAAACTTTAAAATACTTGGAGAATAAGGGAATTAAAGGTGAAATTTTAACCACAGATTATCTAAACTTTAGTGAACCAAAGGCATTAAAGAAACTTTTAGAGTTTTCTAATATTCATATTAGGCTATATTCTAAAGATAACTTTCATACTAAAGGGTATATTTTCAAACATAGTGATCATTATAGGCTTATTATTGGTAGTTCTAATTTGACTCAAACTGCATTAACTAAAAATAAAGAATGGAATATAAAAATATCTTCTTTAGAGGAAGGCTCTTTAACAGAGGAAGTATTAACTGAATTTAAGTCTATGTGGAATGAAGCTGATAATTTAACTTTAGAATGGATTGAAACTTATGAAAAGATATATTTAAAACAAAGAGAGTCTCTTAGGAAAAGCAGAGTTCCAAGAATTTCTCAATACATACTAAAGCCCAATAAGATGCAGGTATCTGCAATTCAGGCTTTGGACAATATAAGAGAAAACGGAACTAAAAAAGCTTTATTAATTTCAGCTACCGGTACAGGTAAAACTTATTTATCAGCTTTTGATATTAGAAATTTCAATCCAAGAAGGGCGTTATTTATTGTACATAGAGAACAAATAGCAAAACAATCCTTGGATAGCTATAAAAATGTTTTTGGGGATACTAAAAGTATGGGAATTCTTTCAGGTAACTCTAAAGATATTGATAAAGATTTTATATTTTCAACAGTGCAAACTTTATCAAAAAATGAAGTATTATTAAGCTTTCTTAGGAATGAATTTGATTATATTGTTATAGATGAAGTTCATAAGGCCGGTGCCATTAGCTATCAAAAAATTGTGGATCATTTTAATCCTAAATTTTTATTAGGAATGACAGCTACACCAGAAAGATCTGATGACTTTGATATTTTTAAGATGTTTGATTATAATGTGGCATATGAAATTCGTCTGCAACAAGCTTTAGAGGAAGATTTACTTTGTCCATTCCACTATTTTGGAATTACAGATATATCCATAGATGGCAATGGATTAGATGATACTACAGACTTTAAATATCTAGTGAATGACCAACGGGTTAATCACATTATTGATAAGATCAATTTTTATGGATATTGTGGAGATAGGGTAAAAGGACTAATATTTTGTAGTGATAAGAAAGAAGCTAAAGAGTTATCCATTAAATTTAATAAGCGTGGCTTAAGAACATTAGCATTAACAGGCGAGAATACTCAATTAGAACGTGAGGAAGCTATTGAGCGCTTAGAGCAAGATGAACCCGTTAATTGTTTAGATTATATTTTTACAGTTGATATTTTTAATGAAGGAATAGACATACCATCAGTTAATCAAGTTGTTATGTTAAGACCTACTAAATCAGTTATAATTTTTGTACAGCAACTAGGACGCGGTCTTAGAAAATATAATAATAAAGAATTTGTTGTCATTATAGATTTCGTAGGAAATTATGATGATAACGTTAATATTCCTATAGCACTCTCAGGAGACCGGACCTACAATAAAGACACTATTAGAAAATATGTTATGGAAGGGAATCGAATAATTCCTGGTTGCTCCACAGTAAATTTTGACGAAATTTCTAAGAAAAGAATTTTTGAAGCTATTGATAAAGCCAACTTTAATGATATTAAACTTATTAAGGGGAGTTACAATAATTTAAAACAAAAGTTAGGTAAAATTCCTAAATTAAATGATTTTGATTTACATGATTCTATTGATCCTATAAGAATTTTTGATAATAATAGCTTAGGTTCATATCATAAGTTTTTAACAAAGTATGAAAAAGAATATATAATACAGCTTAACCTCGTCCAAGAATCTTTTATAGAATTTATTTCTAAAAAGCTTGCTTCTGGAAAACGAATCCATGAGTTAGAAATGATTCGCTGTGCAATACTTTTTAAGGATGATTTAACATTTAGGCTGAGGCATATTCTTAAAGATCAATATGATATAGATTTTAAGAATACTACAGAGGCCTCCATAGTTAATGTGCTTACAAATCAGTTTGCTAGTGGAAGTGCTAAAGCAACATATAAAGATTGTATTTTCTTAGAAAAATATGGTTTAGAGTATAAACCCTCAGAGATTTTTGTGGAAAGTTTAAAAAACAAAGAATTCAAGGAAATGGTTGAAGATCTAATTCAGTTTGGTATAGATAGATATAAAAAATTTTATAGTGCTCGTTATATGAATACAAGCTTTGAATTATACCAAAAATATACATACGAGGATGTGTGCAGATTATTGGAATGGGAAAAAGGTGAAGTAGCTCTTAATATTGGAGGTTACAAGTTTGATAAAAACTCCAAAACCTATCCAGTATTTATTAATTATAATAAATCTCACGATATTAGTGATTCTATAAATTATGAAGATAGATTTGAGTCCTCATCACAATTAATTGCAATATCTAAATCAGGTAGAACAGAAAAGTCTGCTGATGTTGTACAAGCCTATAATGCTGAAAAAGATGGAGTTGACATGAATTTATTTGTAAGAAAAGATAAGAATGACAAAACCTCTAAAGAATTTTATTATCTAGGAAGAATTAAGGCTATAGGAACTCCTAAACCCATTATTATGGGAAATACTAATAAGACCGCTGTGGAAATTAAATACCAATTATATACACCAATAAGAGAAGATATTTATGATTATATTATTTCATGATTTATATAGCAAAAGTTATATTCAATTCTGATATAAAAAGTTTATAAGGGATCAAGTTAAGCTGCAAAAACTGGAACAGTCTTTGTAGCTTAACTAATTCATAATATTATTAAGCATCATGTTAAAACATGCAATTTAATATTTTTCTCGTTATATCAAAATAGCGGTAGGTATCTCAAGCCATTGAGGTACCTACATTGTTATGCTGCGTGAGAAAGGAGTCGAACCTGCGACCAACTGGTTCGTAAAGTGCTGTCTTAAATAATTTAAAATAGTCCTCAAAGTGGCTTAGATACTAACTTTGTTTTTTATACTATACTTGTCTATCCTCATTTATTTTAAACTATAAGGGGCAAAACACTGCTGCTTGGTATACGAAAAATATTACTCTCACAAAAAATTGTAAATTGAGAATCTCTCTAATGCAATTTATGAATATATCGTAAGCGATGGAACACATACCGTCACCTAAAAAAACGGCTCCACATGAATCTGTGAAGCTGTTTTTTCAATAAAATCCCTCTTTTGCAATTTTCTTTATGTAGTTATACTGTTTTCGAATAAGTTTCTTAAACTCAGTGTCTGATAGCTCATTATATATAGCTATACCTTCTTCATAAAGACATTCATATATCAATTCACAATAATCATCATCTTCTCGATGCATTTTTTTGTATCGTTGTTCCAGCTCATATG